>Ga0307373_10005838_pt1 | contig 19884 bp, 12 predicted proteins | sample OX2MG_FD_202534 | JGI IMG/M metagenome (GOLD analysis project Ga0307373, IMG submission 202534) | Soil microbial communities from Risofladan, Vaasa, Finland - OX-2 | ecosystem: Environmental > Terrestrial > Soil > Coastal area > Acid sulfate soil | place: Finland: Risofladan, Vaasa | collected...
CCTCCGTCGAAGACGTTGTTGATCCAGTCCGCCACGCCGGCCAGGGACAGACCCGTGACCGTGTACGCCAGGAAGAAGATGGCGATCATGGTGCCCAGGACATTGAAGCGTCCCGGCTTGATGGCCGTGGCACCCAGGTAGGCGGCGGCCAGGGCCTGCAGGGTGTCGAGGATCGTCCCCACCTGCGGGCTGCCCGTCCCGTTGTAGGCCACCAACAGGACTCCGGCTACGCCGGCCAGGGCCCCCGACAAGGTGAAGGCCAGGAGCACGTACCTCTCGACGGGAAGTCCCACCAGGCGGGCCGCGTCGCGGTTCGACCCGATGCTGTAGAGATAGCGGCCGAAGGGGGTGTGCTCGAGCATGTAGTGGACGGCGATGGCCGCGGCGGCGAGATAGTAGATGGTCCGGGGCAGACCGAACCACTGGCCGGAACCCAGGTTGATCAGCCCCGTCGATATGTTATTGATGATCGATTGGCCGCCCGTGTACCACTCGACGATGCCCAGCAGGACCGACGAGATGCCCAGGGTGACGATCAGGGAATTCACCCCCACCCGGGCCACGGTGTTCCCGTTGGCCAGCCCGATGAAGGCGCCGATGCCGATGGGGATGAGGACGGCCAGGGCCACCGGCATGCCCAGCCGGGCCATGAATCCGGCACACAGGACCTGGGTGAGACCGGCGGTGTTGCCCACCGAGAAGTCGAACTCCCCGCAGACCAGGGGGATCATGATGGCCAGGGCCAGGATGCCGGTGACGGCCTCGTTGCCGAGCACGTTCTTGATGTTCTGCGAATGGGGGAACGTACCCGACGTCTTCGACCAGAGGCTGAAGAACACGAAGGTGGCGATGAACAGGACCACCAACGCGTACCGCTCGATGAATTCGAGCAGGCGTTCACGGCTCTCACTTCTGACGGCTTTCCCGGGATTCTCGAGCCCCGGAGCGCCGCCGGTGGTTCCGCCTTCTCCCGCCGGTGCGTCGGCCACGACGCTCATGAAGCCACCTCCTGGGTGCTGAAGGCCAATTCGGTCAGACGGACGGCCTCGATGTCTGCGCCCCGCAGCTCGGCACCCACACGACCACCGCGGAGAACGATCGCCCGGTCCGCCACGTGCGACAGTTCCTCGAAGTCACTCGACACCAGGAGCACGGAGCATCCCTTCTCCACCGCGGACCGGATCAGCTGGTAGATCTCGGCCCGGGCATTGACGTCGACACCCTGGGTGGGCTCGTCGAGCAGGAGCACCCTCGGGTTGCGGCTCAACCACCGGGCCACGATGACCTTCTGTTGGTTGCCGCCCGACAAGGTACCCATTTTCTGCCGTTCCGACGAGGCCCGGATGAAGTACGTCTGAATGATGGAGCGGGCATCGGCTTCCATGGCGCGCGTACGTAGCCTCAGAGCCCGCCAGTAGCGTCCGACGGACGAGGCCACCACGTTGTCGGCCAGGGTCTGGTCGAGGAAGGCCGCCTCGCCGCTACGGTCCTCGGGGACGTAGGCGATCCCGAGATCCATGGCGTCGCCGATGTCGCGGAGCTTGACCGGGCGCCCCTCGAATTCAAGGGCCCCCGACCGGATCGGATAGGCGCCGAAGATCATCTTGAGCAGTTCGGAGCGCCCGGACCCGAGAAGACCGGCGATGCCGAGCACCTCGCCGCGTCGCAACTGGAAATCGACGCCGGCCAGCGGCCCGCCCCGGAGTCCCTTGGCTTCGAGGACGATCTCGTCCGACTGGACCGGGGGCATGGCCGGGTACATGTGGTCAAGTGCCCGACCGGCGATGAGCTCGATGAGCTTTGCTTCGGTGATGCCGTCGCCCACCAGGGTGCCGGCCAGTCTGCCGTCGCGTAGCACCGTCGCCTGGGCGGCGGTGTCGATCACCTCGTCGAGCCGGTGGCTGACGAACAGGATGGTCTGACCGGCGGCGGCGAAGCGGTTGAGCGCCCCCATGAGCCGGACGACCTCGGCCCGGGGCAGCGACGCCGTCGGTTCGTCGAGGACGAGGACACCGGTGTGCTGGCCTTCTTGGTCCTGCAGGGCCCGGGCGATGGCCACCATGGCCCGTTCCGCCGGCCGGAGCGCCCGCACCAGGGTCTCGGGGCGAACCTGGATCTCGTAACGATCGAGCAGCGCCTGCGTCTGACGACGCAGCGCCCGCCATTTGATGGATCCCCCGGCCCTGGTGTCGAAGCCGTGGCCGATCACCATGTTCTCGGCCACCGACAGGGCGGGAAAGACCCCGGGGTTCTGGTGGACGAAGTGCAGGCCCATGGCCCGGGCCTTGGCCGGGGTGGTGTGGTCGGCCGCCACCGTCGTGTCACCGACCGTGATCGAACCGCCGGGGTCGGCGTGGTAGACGCCGGCCAGGATCTTGATGAGCGTCGACTTACCCGAGCCGTTTCCCCCGACGAGCGCGTGAATCTCGCCCGATCGGATCTCGAAGCAGACGTCGTCGAGCGCCCGGGTCCCGGGGAAGGTCTTCGACATGTGGTCGATCCGCAGGGCCACCCCGGAGGGTGGCCCTGCGGTCGGTACTGCATGCTCGGCCGGTGCCCTCGGGTCGGAGGCGGCCTGGTCACCGGGCCCGCCGGCCCCGTTCATCAGCCCACTCCCCACGCCTTCTTGTACTCGGCCTTGTAGTCGATCGGCGGCGTGTAGTCCGCGTTGGGATCGGTGGGCAGGTTGTGGGTGGCGTCGACGAGGGTCCACCCGATGCCGCTGTCGACCGGCTTCTTGTGGAGAAAGGCGCTGTTCAGCGTGTCGACGGCGGCCCAACCCGTCCAGTTCGACGAGATGGCGTTGGTAGCCGTGATCTTGCCTGAGCGGACGAGCTGGAGCTCGTCGTGGAAGCCCTCACCACCCATGACGCTGATGTGGTTCGGATTGGTTCCGAGGGCGGGGACGATGCCGAACGTCGTGGCGTAGGTGAAGGGGCTCTTGATCCAGTTGGCCTGGGGGTACCGGAGCATCTCCGCCTGGATCTTGGTCTTGATGTTCCCGTCGAGGATGTCGGCCTGGGTGATGTCCAACGTGTCCAGGACCACCGAACCGTGGGACTTGGCGATGGTGTCGACGAAACCCTTCCACGTGTAATAGAGGACCGTGAACTCCGGGTCCTGCACGGCGATGATCTTGGCCGTGTTGTGCGACTTGGCGATGACGTAATTGGCCTGGTTGACGCCGTACGACTCGGTGAAGGCGTCGAGGTTGGCGTGCTGGGCCCCGTAGCTGGTCACGGCGCTGTACAGGCTGGTCGTGCCTCCGCCGGCGTGGGGGTCGTTGCAGTCGAAGGCGTACATGGCGGTGACGAGGATCCCGGCCGCCTTGGCCTCTTCCAGGGGTTGCTTCACCGTGTCGCAATCGATGGCGTCGAGGATGATCCCGTTCACGTGGGCGGCGATGGCCTGGCGCACGAGGGGGGCGTAGTTCGACGGTTTGAGCTGCGCGTCATAGAGGTGCGGCGTCCAGCCGATGGCCTGGGCCGCCTCCATGGCCCCGGCCACGGGCACGGAGTTGCTGTCCGCCAGCTGGCCGGCCGAGATGATGGCGACCACCTTGTTCTTGGCCGCCGGCCGCGGCGTGGGATCGACGTTCGTGCTGGTCCCCTTGTAGCCGGCGGTGGTGGCGGCCTCGGCGGCCGCCAGCGCAGCGGCGGAACTGCCCCCGCCACCTGATGTCGTCGTCGTGCTGTTGGTGGCCCCATTGTTGTTCGAACTACACGCAGCGAGAATCAATCCTGATGCCATCAGGACCCCCCCGATGCGAATCAGCGTGCCCTTGCGGGTCAGGCCCTTACGGGTCATGTGGACTCCCTCCCCTGTTCCCCTGGTCGCCGGTACTGCCGACGAGACGTGGACACCCTAGTTGGGCTGCGCCCTCGGGGGCCTGTCACTTTCATCTAGAACCGGTTTCACAGGCGCAAGTCCCGAATCCGGCGGCCTGGGCCCGAGGACGGCGGCCTACAGTGCGGCCATGCACGGCGGAACCGAGGTGCGGGTGGTCGAGAAGATGGGGGTCTCGGTCCATCCCGACAGCGGTGCCCTCGGCCGGGCGGCGGCGGCGATGGCGGCCGAAACCCTGCGGCAGGCCGTCTCTGACCGCGGGGTGGCCCATGCCATGTTCGCCACCGGCAATTCGCAACTCGAATTCGTGGACGCCCTGGTCCATGGCACGACCGATGTTCCCTGGTCCGACGTGGTCGTCTTCCATATGGACGAGTACGTCGGGGTCGGCCCGGACCATCCCGCCGGATTCCAGCGCTGGATCAGGGAGCGGATCGTCGAGCAGGTCGAGCCTCGGACCGCCCATTACCTCGACGGGCTGGCCGATCCCCCGGTCGAGTGCGACCGCTACAGCGAGCTGCTGCGGACCCATCTTCTCGATCTGTGCTGTCTCGGCATCGGCGAGAACGGCCACCTGGCCTTCAACGATCCGCCGGTGGCCGACTTCGAGGATCCCCGGGCCGTCAAGGTGGTCGAGCTGGAGGTCGCCTGCCGCCAGCAGCAGGTGAACGAGGGGCACTTTGCCGCCATTGGCGACGTCCCGGCGGAGGCGGTGACCGTGACCATCCCCTCTCTGCTGCGCGCCACGAGGGTCCTGGCCATCGTCCCCGAGGCCCGCAAAGCCGGGCCCGTTCGGGCTGCGCTCCTCGGTCCCCTGTCGACGGCGTGCCCGGCGTCTTTCCTGCGCACCCAGCCGCAGGTCGCTCTCCACCTCGACCCCGGTTCGGCGGGCGGCCTCGGGTGGGTGTGAACGCCGCCGCGTGAAGGGATACCCGATGATGGGCCGATGGGTGACGGGTCGATCGGGTCGGGTCGATCGGTGACGGGTCGATCGGTGTCGGGTCGACCACACAACGAGCGCCGGCGGGGCCGGCGGATTCTCGTCTTGGGCGCGCTCGGGGTGGCCCTGGCGGGCTGTTCCGCCTCATCGGTGCCCACGGCACCACCCACCGTCGTGGTGGCGACGGGTCAGGACCACGCGTGCGTGGTGCCGGGTCCCCGAAAACCGCAGGTGGCGTGGTCGCAGCTGACCAATCCCGTCCTGAGCGAGCCCGGTACGGGAGTGAAGGACCAGGCCCTCGTCTGGGTCGGTGGTCGGTGGCACATGCTCTTCAGCCAGGTGTCCGTGGACACCTCGCTTCCGGGAGGGGTGCGGTGGGACGTGGCCGCCGCCACCAGTACCGACCTTCGGCACTGGTCGAAGCCGGCTCCCTGGCCGGCCCAGGCCGGGGTGATCGGGGTGGCGTCACCGGACATCGTGCGCAGTCCGACCGGGACCTTCGTGGCCACCTACGACTCCGGTCCGGGGGAAGTGGGAGGAGGACGGTCGAAGCTGTACTACCGGACGTCGCGCGATCTGCAGAGCTGGTCGGCCCCGCACGCATTGGCCCCGGGTCTCGCCCCCCGGCCGGCCGACCGGATGATCGATCCGGCGCTGGCCTGGACGGGTCACGGCCTCATCCTCGGGTACAAGGCGGGCACCGATGTCCAACATGTCGAGATCGCCTGGTCGCCGCGCGGTTCGCTGGCCGGACCCTGGGTGGCGGTGGGCCGGCCCGACATCTCTCTCTACGGTGACACGGTCGAGAATCTCGAGTTCCTGACCATGAACGGCCGGTGGCGGCTGGTGGCCACCTCCAACCTCTTCGACCAGCCGTGGCTGTTCTCACTGGTCGGCCCGGCCACCACGCCGGCCTCGTGGCTCCACTGGACCAAGGGAACCGAGCTGCAGATCCCGGCCCAGGCCTGGGACACCGGCCCCGGGCTCTCGAGCGTGGGCTTCGAACATGCCAACTCGGTCTTGCTCTGTGACGCCCGATCCGTCGACGGCTACGTCTACGCCAGCTACGCCGGCAGCGACGAGCTGACCCAGTTCGGGGGGTGGGGGCATGCCAAGATCGGTCTCGCCCGGAGCACCGACCTCGTGCACTGGCAGGTTCCCGGTTGAGCTACCCCGTGGATGGCCCGTGGCCGGCCAGCCAGCGGTCGAGGAACGGGTAGGCGGTCGTCCCGTACCACTGGTGGCCGCCGTCGAAGACGTCGTGGACGATCCGGTCCCCGCTCACGCCCAGGGCTTCGTAGACGCCGCGCAGCCGCTCGCAGCCGGCCGCCGCCACCGGCGCCGGGAAGAGATCGTCCTGGGTGCCGCTCTCCACCAGCAGGGGCCGGGGGGCCACCAGGGCGCCGAGGTCGACGTGCTCGATCCGGCCCAGCATTCCCGGCAGCACCTGCGAGCCACACATGTTCCAGGGCATCTTGTGCGACTCCGCCCACGACGAGAAGTAGCCGCTCACCACGCAGGCGGCCACCCGCTCGTCCCAGGCCGCCAGGAAGAGGGTCATGGTGCCGCCGTAGGAGAGGCCGACCATGCCGATGCGGCCGGCGTCCACCAGAGGATGAGCCTCGAGCACGTCGAGGCACCGGGCCAGGTCCCACAAATTCTGGGTCAGCGGGTTCTCCCCGGCCATGACGGCGTGGACCAGATTGGTGTCGCAGATGTAGTGATCGGGCGGTGTCCAGTCCGCTCTTTGGCCGAAGCAGCGCAGATCGGGGGCGAGTACCACGAATCCCCGCAAGGCGAGTTGGACGGCGTAGTCGCCGTTGGGCGAGTCGGACTCCGCCAGGCCGCAGACAAGGGCCTTACCGGGCCCGTGGCCGTGGGCGGCGAGGACGGCGGGGCCCGGAGTGGTCCGACCGTCGGGCACCAGGAGATAGGCCGGGACCGACATCGTCTCCTCGGTGTCGAAGACGACCGTGTGCCGGGTGTAACCCCGACACGGCACCGACTCGAGCGTCTCGGTGGCCAGAGGCACGGGGACCGGGAGGGGACCGAGAAGCTCGTAGAGACGCGCCCGGCAGCGGATCCGCCAGTCTTCGAGGCCCGGGTCGCCGGCGGGCGGCAGAGGGTCGGCCTGCCGCTGCTCCTGCAGGCGGACCATCCACGAATACCAGGGCGAGAAGTTCCGCTGTCGCCCGACGTTGTGCGGCGGTGACGCCGGGTCGGGAGGTGACCCCGCGTCAGGCGCTGACCCCGTGTCAGGAGGTGACAAGGGGTTTCCAGCTCTGGACCACGCGCCAGCAGGTTCCTTGCGTGATCTTCTGGTAGGTGAGCGCGCAGGCCGAGGAGGCCGGCACGTTGTTGTGCAGCTGGACCACCTGGTACTGGTCGGGTCCGGCGAACTTGCCCGGCCTGAAACTCAGGGTCGGGGAATATGTGCCGGTGAATTTCTTGATGCCGGCCATGGCCTGGACGAAGCTGCGCCGCGTGAGGTTCCGCCCCGCCTTCTTGGCCGCCGCCGTGAACAGCTCGATGCCCTGGCACCATCCGGCGGTCGGCCCCTGCTCCTCGATGTAGGGAGACGCCGCCTCGCCGTGGATGAGGGTCTGCCCCGAGATGGGCTTGGGATTGGCGGCGTGCCAGATCTTGTAGCAGTTCGCCACCCCGGCGTCGTAGCCGCCCTGGCCCACGAGCGACGTCGGCCCGTCCACGCCGCCCAACGTCTCGGCCGTGATCCCCTCCTGTCCGTTCAGCTCTTTCTCATAGGGCGCCGGGATGAGCCCGAGGGTGACGTTGATGGAACCCTCGTAGTCCGACAGCAGCAGCTTGGGGTAGTAGTGCTGTTGAGCCTCGGCCTGCAGGTAGGGGAAGAGGGCGTTGAACGGTATGAGGGGGATCACCGAGTTGATGCCGGCCGCCTGCAGGTGCTGCACGATCAGAGGGGCGGCGGAACCGGTCGAGGCCGTGTCCGAGGGATTGGCGGGAATGGTCTCGACCATCGGTGCCGGGATCCCGGCCCGCTTGAGATCGGGCAGCAGGTAGGACTTGAGGGCCTTCTGGTCGCTGGCCCGGTCCCCGGCCACGATGGCCAGCTTCCGGTTCCCGCCCATCAGGTGCGCCCCCTTGGCCCAAGCCACCAGGGTGGCCAGGATCGACGCCTGGTCGGGGCCGGTCCACCACAGGTAGGGAGCGCCTGCCTTCGTCCAATTGGTGGTCGTCGTCCACTGGGCGATGAAGGGGGTGTGGCCCTCCTGGGTGATGCAGAGCTGGTTGTCCCCGGTCCACGAGCCGAGGCCGTCGACCACGGCGAAGACCGGTGGACTGCCCTCGGTCCACTGCTTGCACAGGGCGCGCATGCCCGACTCGCTGGTGGGGTCGAAATTCACGATCATCGGGTTGATCTTCCGGCCGTTGATGCCACCGTGGGCATTCGCCGCGTTCACGTAGGTGTGGATGGCCTTGGTCTGGGCGGCGAACTCGGCGTCGCCGAGGAACCCGAAGTTCGACGACAGGGTGGTCAGGTTCGACACGGGGAAGACGACGTTGATCTTGGTGACGCTGACGCCGCGGCTGCTGCGGCTGGCGTTGTCGAGAACCTTCACGGCGGCCGACGGGGCCGACGAAGCCGACGCCGACGGGATCGCCGGCGCCAAGGTCACGAGGACCCCCATCACCACGGACAGCGCCGCCGGGGCGCCCAAACGGTGGTGCACCGATCGATGCACCGACCTGTCGCGCCACCGTGTCCCGCCCCCGGATACCGACTTCACCATCGTCCACGCTCCCTGGTCGCCGGGCCCCCGCGCCGTCGACCGGCGACGGGTGCCACGCCGGTCGCACACGTTAGGCGGCCCCATCTCGGCGCACCCGGCAGGTTGTCGCCGGGAGTGGACTGGGGCACCATGGGTCCGTGGTCACGGCGACGGATCTCGACATCAGACCGATCTCCCCCGTCATCGGCGCCGAGGTCCACGGCCTCGATCTGGCCCGACCCCTGGGCGAGGCCGTGGTGGCCCGGATCCGGGCGGCACTGGCCCACCATCTCGTGCTGTTCTTCCCCGATCAGGATCTGAGTCCCGAGCGGCAGACGGAGTTCGCCCGCCAATTCGGTGAGGTCACCCCGGCCCACCCGGTGATCGCCTCGCTCGAGGGCCACCCCGAGGTGCTCCCCATCGACGGCCGCGAGGACCGCGCCTCGTGGTGGCACACCGACGTCACCTTCCTGGCCACCCCGCCGCTCGGCTCGATCCTCCACATGCGCCAGGCGCCGGCGGTGGGAGGAGACACGATGTGGGTGAGCCTGCAGGCCGCCTACGACGCGCTGTCGGCGCCCATGCGGGCCTTCTGTGACGGGCTCATCGCCTGGCACCACGATCCGTTCTTCGCCGCCGACGTCGAGGCCAACGGTGGGTACGAGTGGGACGGCAAGCGGCACGAGAAGCTGCTGCCGACGTCGCATCCCGTCGTCCGCACCCACCCCGAGACGGGCCGCAACGGCCTCTTCGTCAACTCGCAGTTCACGAAATTCATCGAGGGCTTCTCCCCCCTCGAAAGCGCCGCGCTTCTCGATCTGCTCTACCGCCACTGCCAGCGGCCCGAGTTCGGCTGCCGCTTCCGGTGGTCGGTGGGGGCCGTGGCCTTCTGGGACAACCGGGCCACCCTGCACTACGCCCTCGACGACTACGGCGACGCGCTGCGCATCGCCCACCGGGTGACCCTGCGCGGCCCCCGGCCTTACGGTCCCGCCCGACCGCTCACCGAATCGACCTGAGCCCGCTCCCTCAGGTCACGAAGCGGTCGGCGTAGGTGTCATCGGGTTCGTAGGCCACACTGTCGGCGACGAGAGAGTCGACATCGTCGTCGCGGTAGCCGACCTCGTGCAGCAGGGCGCGGGTGTGCTCGCCCACCCTCGGGGGCGGTCCGGCGATCCGTCCCGGTGTCTCCGACAGCTGGATCAGCTGGCCGAACTGCCGCAGCCGGCCGAGCACCGCGTGTTCGTAATCGGCCACCAGGCCGAGCGCCGCGTTCTCCTCGTCCTGCAGAAAGGTCCGGCCGTCGTCGGTGTCCACCGGCACCTCGTTGGGGACACCGGCGGCGTCGAGCAGAGCCGACCACTCGGATGCGGGTCGGGTGAGAAACGCCGCCTGCAATTCCTCTTCCAGCTGCTCACGTCCGCGCCGTCGGGCCGAGGCCGTGGAGAAGCGCTCGTCCCCGGCGAGCCTTTCCCGATCGAGCGCCCGGCACAGTCCCCGCCACTGGTCGTCGGTCACCGCCGCCAGACAGATCCATCCCTCGCCTGCCGTCTGGTAGAGCCGGTAGAGGGCGGCCGTTCCGTGGAGGCCGGCGTCGAGGTGGGGCCGGTCCCAGACGGCGCCGTCGGCTCCTGTCCAGGCGTCGGAGGTGAAGACGATGCCTCCGTCGTGCAGCGACGTCCACAGTTCCTGACCCTCACCGGTGCGGGCCCGGTGGACGAGGGCCAACAGCACGCCGACGACGGACAACATGGCGTTGGCCGTATCGCACATTCCGAAGCGCAGGTAGAGGGGGTCGTTCCCGCTGGGCACGGCACCGGCCTCGTATTCGATGCCCGACGACGCCTGGTAGAGCGGGTCGAGACCGCCGAAACGTCCCAACGGGTCATCCAGGCCGTAGGCGTAGGTGTTGCAGTAGATGATGTCGGCCCGCAGGGCGCGACACGCGGCATAGTCGATCCCGAGCCGGCTGGCTACGCCCCGGGTCATGTTGTGGTGGACGACGTCGGCCCCGGCCACCAAACGGCTGGCCGCCTCCAGGCCCCGGGGATGCTTCAGGTCGAGAGCCAGCGAGCGCTTGCCCCGCTGACAGCCGATGAACGGCTTGGCCGAGAAACGCATCGAGTCACCGGTGATCGGCTCCACCTTCACGACGTCGGCGCCGAGGTCGGACAGGATCATGGGCCCGAAGGGACCGGCCAGGTACTGGCCGAAGTCGACCACCCGGATTCCTCCGAGGGCGAACGGAGAGGAGGCCGGCGGCGGCCCAGTGGCCCCGGCCGCGCCGTGGCGGGGCACGGCGGGCGCCCCCAGGACGGCTTCGCTGTGCTCACCGGGCCGCGGTTGGGGACCCCGGACGGCCCCCGGGGTGCCGAGCAGATGGATGGGCACTCCCATCTGGCGGGTGGCACCGCGCTCGGGGTCGTGCACGGTGGCCACGGTGTCGTTGGCGATGGTCTGGACGTGGCGCAGCACCTCATGGGCCGGCACCACCGCCTCCGCCGCATGGTTGGCCCGACGCAGCTGCTCGACCAGCTCGTCACGGTCCCACGAGCGCATCCTGGTCCGCCGCCTGACGTCGAGGGCGGCGCGCTCGGTCGGCGAGAGTCCCATCAGGGTGAGGATGTCGGGGGCGTCGTCGAGCCCGATGACCTCGTCGAGAGTGGCCAGCGGCGGCAGACCGGACATGACCGAGATGTGGATCCACCCGCCCGCCGCACACTCGAAGAGCATGGTCTGGTGGATGCCGGGCGGATAGGTCTTGGCCATCAGCTCGTGGTAACCGGGCTGGGCCAACTCCGCGTCCTGGTAGAGCTGCGTCGTATAAAGCAGTGCCCCCTGCAACAGAGACGTCTGCACGTGCTGTCCCCGCCCGGTGCCCTGGCGCGCTGACAGCGCCGCCAGCGCTCCGGCGCTCACCAGGAAGGCGGCGCCCATGGAGGGCACGGGCATGTGCAGGAAGATGGGCCCCGGACGCCAGCCCGGTTGGGCCCACATCTGACCGCTCGTCGCCTGCACGAGAGCGTCGTAGCCCGGTCGCCCGGCCAACCGGTGTCCGGGGGGATAGGCGGGGCACGACACCAGGATGATCCGGTCGTCGATGGCCCGCAGTTCGTCGTAGCCGAAGCCGAGGCGTCCGGCTACGCCGGGACGGAAGCTCTCGACGACGACGTCGGCCTCGGCGGCGAGCCGGCGGAACTGCGCCCGTCCCTCGTCCGATGTCAGGTCGACGATCACCGAACGACGGCTGCGGTTCCAGCACCGCGATCCCTCGTACGCGCGGAAGGGGTCGCCGCCGGGCGGCTCGACCTTGATCACGTCGGCGCCGTGTTCGGCCAGCAACAGCACCCCGAGGGGCCCGGCGATCCCCTGAGAGAGGTCGAGCACCCGGATGCCGTCGAGGGCGCCGGCCGTCATCGTCGCCTCACCCGCCCGGCGCCGACGGCGGGGTCGACTGTGACGGTGCCGGCGATGCTTCCGGAGACGGTGACGGTGCCGGCGATGCTCCGGAAGCCGGAGCCGGCCCCGAGACGTTGATGGCCTCGTCACTCGCCCCCAGATAAGCGGCCAGGGCGCCGGGGTCGCCCCGCACCTCGTCGGGCGAACCGGCGGCCACCACCTCCCCCGTCTGCATGACGACCACCGTCGAACACAGCTCGAAGACGAGGGGGACATCGTGCTCGACGATGAGGATGGTGGAGTCGGTCACCTCGTGCAGCCGCCGCAGCAACGGGATGAAGGCTTCCGCCTCGCGTTGGGCGATGCCGGCCGTGGGCTCATCGAGCAGCAGCAGCCGGGGTTCGGCCAGAACGATGGAGGCCAGGTCGACCACCCGGCGGGTGCCCGTCGACAGATGGGCCGTCGAGTGATAGCGGAACCTTTCCAGCCCGAAGGAGCCGATCACCCGGTCCACCGCCTTGCGCTTGTCCCGCTCGGCGCGCCGGGCCCACGGCAACTGCAAGGTGGTGGACAACACGTCGACCCGATGCCGGGCGTCTTCACACAACAACAGCGTGTCCTCCACCGACAGTTCCGGATAGAGCCGGCAGTCCTGGAAGGAGCGAACCAACCCCAACCGGGCCCGCTCCTCGGGGATGTAGTCGGCCAGATCCTCGTGATCGAAAAGAACCTTCCCCGCCGCCGGGGAGACGAGACCCGACACGGCGTCGAGCAGCGTCGTCTTGCCCGACCCGTTGGCCCCGATGAGCCCGACGATGGCCCCGGCCTCCACGGCCAGGCTCACCCCGGCCACGGCCTGCAGGCCGCCGAAGGCCACCACCAGACCCTCGATGTCGAGCCGGGCGGGCCCACCCTTCTCCGTCGTCACCGCCGCCGGCACCGCCACGGCCGCCCCGCTCTCGGGGAAGACCGCGCTCATGGGAACACCGCGCTCATGGGAACACCTTGTTCATGGGCACACCGCGCTCATGGGAACACCTTGTTCATGGGCACACCGTGCTCATGGGAACACCTTGTCCAGGGGCACACCGTGCGCGCCTGGTCGACCGTCGAGAGCGTCCGGGCGCCGGGTCTGGAGCTGGGCCACGCCGTCGGAGACGAGATCGCCGAAACTGTGGAGCAGTTGGGCCAGGCCACCGGGCAGGTAGAGGATGAAGGCCAGAAGCCCCACCCCGCTCGTCAAGAACTCGACCGTCGGGGTGGAGCCGAAGATGGCGGGCAGACCTTCGAGGTAGAGCGCGCCGAGCAGCGCCCCGGGGATCGAATCGAGGCCGCCGATGACCACCATGGAGACGACCAGGATGGAGAAGGTCGGGTCGAAGGTGTTGGTGCTGATCCGTTCGGTGGCGAACGCCAGGCAGACGCCGGCGTAGCCGGCCATGAAGCCCGACAGGGCGAAGGCCAGGAGCTTGGTCCGGACCACGGGGATGCCGGCCGAGCCGGCGGCGATCTCGTTGTCGCGCACGGCGATCAACCGGCGGGCGATTCCCCGGTCGCGCCAGATCCGGACCATGACCACCGAGACGACGAGAACACCGAGGGAGAACCAGGCGAAAGCCGGTTCCGAGTTCAGGCTGAGTCCGAAGAGCGAGGGCCGGGAGAGCAGGGTGGACTGGGGGTTGGGCAGGCCGGAGCAGATCTGCTTGTGGAGCAACGGCACGCTGAAGCAGGGCGTGGCCAGAACCGACGTCTGCATGAACAGGGCGAAGCCCAAAGTGCTCACGGCCAGGTAGAGACCTCGGATACGCAGGGCCGTCAGTCCGACCAGGACCGAGACCACGGCGGTGGCCAGGCCGGCCACGGGGAGCAGCACGATCAGGGGCAGGCCCGATCCGATGTGGGAGGCGATGTCGCCGCCGACGGCCACGAAACCGAACTGGCCCAGAGAGACCTGGCCCGACCATCCGGTGAGCACGGTCAACGACAGGGCGATCACCCCGTAGATGCAGATCTGGGACATCAGGAACGAATGGCCCACGCCCACGAAGAACGGCAGCAGGGCCACGAGCAGAAGACTCGCCCCCACGCCGGTGGAGCCGACAGTCTTTCGCAGCGCCTTGGTCGTTCGTCGGAAGGCGGCGGTCCCCATGGCCCATGACGACCGTTCGCCCACGCGGGCCCCCTTCTGCAGAGAGGCGGCCCGGACGAGCAGGGCCCCCTGGAGCAGGACGAAGAGGATGAGCTCGACCGTGGCCGGCCCCGACGAGGGGTTGGTGATGTTCCACTGCAGGACGTCGAGGACGACGCCCACGCCGATGCCGGCCAGGAAGGCGACGGGAAGGCTGACCATCCCGCCGATCAGCGCCGCCAGCAGGGCCAGGAGCAGCAGGTCGGGGCTGAGCACCTCGGTCAGCGCGCTCGTCTGACTGGGCGAGGCCAGCACGGCGGTGACGGCCGACAGGGCTCCGGCCAGGGTCCAGGCCACGGTGGAGGTCCGCCGGACCCAGATCCCCGACAGCCGGGCCGACTCGGCGTTCTCGGCCATGGCCCGCATGGCCAGTCCCCACGACGAGAACCGGATGAAGGCGGCCAACGCCAGGACCACCACCGGCGCCACCATCAAGGTGAGGACATCGCCGGGGGAGAAGAGGAAGGTGCCCACGTGGAAGGTCCAGTCGATGGGCACAGGGAAGGCCTGGAACAGCTTCTTGGGCCGGATGAAGGGAAAGACGGTGAACAGGAACAGCACCTGGGACAAGCCGATGGTGGCCACCATCACCATCACCCGGGGCCGGTTGAACAGACGGCGCAGCACCAGCTCGGACAGCGCCCCGACGGCGGCGGCCAGGGCCACGGAGATGACCAGGGCCACCCAGTAGTTGAAGCCGAAGTCGTAGAAGAGCTTCACCAGGAAGACCGCCGCCACCACGCCCAGCTGGCCCTGGGCGAAGTTGACCACCCGGCTGGTCCGGTAGATGAGGACGAGGCCCACGGCCAGCAGGCCGTAGTCGAGACCGAGGATGGCGCCCTCGAGGATGATGGACGGGGGCAGGGACACCGAGACTCAGTCCGTGGCCGCGGCGGCACCCGTGAGGAAGACCGGTCGCAGGAGATCGTTCCGATCGAGCAGTTCGGCCGTGGGACCGTCGAAGCGGACCTCGCCCCGTTCCAAGAAGAAGGCGTGCCGGGCCAGGCTCATGGCCCGGTTGACGCTCTGCTCCACCAAGATGACGGTGGCGCCGTCGGCGTTCACCCGGCGGACGATGGCCATCAGCCGGTCCACGGTGAGCGGGGCCAGGCCCAACGCCAGTTCGTCGATCATGAGCAGCTTGGGGGTGGTCATCATCACCCGGGCCAGAGCCAGCATCTGCTGCTCCCCGCCCGAGAGGGTGCCGGCCGGCTGGTCGAGGCGGGCTTCGAGTTCGGGGAAGGTGGCCACGGCCTCGTCGAGCGCGGCCCGCCAGCGGGGCCCCTGCCGGCGCAAGGAGTACTCCCCCACCCGCAGGTTCTCCCGGACGGTCAGGCCGGGGAAGGTCATCTTTCCGCCCACCAGCAACGCCACATGCTGGTCGATGATCTGTTCCGGCTCCAGGTAGGTGCAGTTGGCGCCGAAGATCCGGATCACCCCCCGATGGGGATGGTCGAGCCCGGAGACGGCCCGCAGCAGCGTGCTCTTGCCGGCGCCGTTCGTCCCCAACAGGGCCACGGTCTCGCCCTCGGGAACCTCGAGGTTGATGTCGAAGAGCACCTGCTGGCTGCCGTAGTAGAAGTCGAGGTTGTGGATCTGCAGCGCCGGGATGGCCCCGCCCGCCTTGCGCCGCTTGCCCTCGGCGTAGCGCTCGAGCACGTCCTCGATGACCAGGGTGATGTCACGGCGGACGAACCGTGAGCCGACGAAGAGAAGGATCCCCCCCACGAAACAGACGGGACCGATGAAGGTGAGCGCCGTGGTGACGTTGCTGGCATCACTGATGGCACCGAGCACGATGCCTCCGGCGAAGCCGCCGAAGACGAGGGCGTAGACGCCGAAGAGACCGAAGCAGATGGCCCGCATCTCGGGCGGGGCGGTGGCCGCCAGGGTCTGGAAGATGCAGATGGACAGCGGAGCCACCGCCGCCTGGGCCAGGAACTGCAGCACCACCACCATCCAGAGGTGGGGCATGTAGAGCGACAGGCTGTAGAGGCCGCCGAAGACGGCGATGCAGACGCTCGCCACCACGAGCGGCTTCTCCGGGGCCCGGCGGAAGAGCCGGTCACCCACCAGGTAGACCACGGGCAGGCCGAGGAAGGCCGACAGGCCGATGATGGAGAAGACGTCGGCCCGGTGGGCCACCCCCAGGTGCCAGTGGCGCTGGAAGTACAGCGAGCCGAACAGCGGGATGCCGGTGCCGGCGAAGCCGAGGATGGCCACCGAGACCAGCTCGTAGTAGAGCGACCGGATCCGCAGCAGCCGGGTCACGGCCGAACCGAGCAGCACCTTGGGGGCATGTTCCTGTTCGCCGCCGATGTCCATGCCGGCGGCCTTCAGGATGTGGCTGGACTCGTTGGCCCCCTTCTCGGGCTCCCGGATGAAGAAGGTGGCGATGGCGATGGGGATGCCCACGATGGACAGCCCGAGGGCCCAGCGCCAGTTGTGGGTGGCGGCGGCGATGTAGCCGACCAGGAGGATCCCCACCGTCTGGGAGACGGGGTCGCCCATCTGGTGCCAGGTGAAGACCCGGGCCCGACCCTGGGTCGGATAGGCGTCGGCCAGGTAGGCGTTGTGGACGGTGTCGCTCGTCCCGAGTCCCACGGCGGCCAACAGATAGAGAAAGACGAAGGGCCAGACGTTGTGGACCAGGGCCATGAAGGGCACGGTGGCCGAGAAGATGAGCAGGGTGACGGCGGCCACGTTGCGGCGACTGCCGCGGTCGGCGAAGACGGCCACCGGCATGCCCCAGGCGATCTGGGCCACCGCCCCCACGAAGAAGACGGCGCCCAGGCCGGCGTCGGACAGGTGGAACGAGCTCTTGATCTCCGGTCCCAGGATGCCGAGCCCGTTGGTGATGGTGCCGGTGACCAAGGTGGCGGCGGTGAGAAGCACCAACGGGGAGAAGCCGCCCTGGCGGAGGATGCCGAGCAGGGGGGGCGGCTTTCCCTCGCCCGTGCCCGGCATCATGGCCACGTCGGCCACCGCCTCTTTGTCGCGACTCTTGCTCACCGCTTCGGCCAGCAGCTCGTCGGGGACGACGAAACTGAAGAGGGGTTGTTCACCCTCGAACATCGCCTGCTCCCCTACAAGCGGGTCCCTCATAGCTGCGCCACGCTAATCCCTGACATGGCCGTCAGTCAGCGGTGACCACGGTGAGCGGGCCCTGCGGTAAGACGGCCAACCGGGCCCGCGGTCCGGCCGCCGCCAGCGCCTCGGCCACGGCCTCGGACACGTCGGCCACCGGCCGGAGATGGGCGGCGCGGACCTCGTCGTCGTCGAGGCCGTCGGTGTGCAGCCAGACGTCGGCCCGTCGAAGGATCCGGCCGAGGACCTGGACCTGCCAGCGGTCGGCTTCGGAGACACCCGACCGGTCGGCCAGAGCCTCTCTGTCCGGGGCCTGGTCCAGCAGCCGGGCGAAGGCGCCGGCGGCGGGAAGGCCGTCCACGCAGGCGGCGGCCATCACCACGGTGCCGCCCTCGGTCACCAGCCGTTCGGCCGCCGCCATGCCCTTCACCGACTGGTAGAGGTTCCGGTCGAGCGGGTAGCCGGCGTTGGTGGAGAGGACGACGTCGAAGCGGCCCTCCACGCGTTGGACGGCCGAGCTCTGCACGAAGGCACAGGCGGCGCGGTGGCCGTCGGGTAGGGGGCCGGCGAAGACGGCGGTCAGTTGGCGGCGGCTGTTGATGGCCACGTCGATCGACAGACTGGGCGGGGCCAGGGACACCGCGGCGCGGACGAAGTCGTGGACCGGGTTCCCCTCGGTGACGAGCCAGGTGGCCCTGTCGTCGGCGATCCGGGCCGGGCTGTGGGCTTCGAGGATGGTGGCGCCGGCGGCCAGGCCCGGGCAGACCCCCTTCGGGCCGCCGCTGAATCCGGCGAAGAAGTGCGGCTCCACGAAACCGGTCAGGATCCGGACGTCGGCCTCGAGGTAGCGGGGATCGATCAGCACCGGGACGCCGTCGACCAGACCCACGGGGCGGTGGGCGCCGTCGTCGGCCCGGTGGTCGTGGACGCCGTAGCGGTCGAGGATCTCGGCGCCCACCAGTTCGGCCATCTCCGACGGGGTCGCCTGCCGGTGGCTGCCGGTGGCGCAGAGCAGGGTGACCCGGTCGGGCCCCGCTCCCAGGCGTTCGAGTTCGGCCAGCAGCGGCGGCAGGACCGTCCGGTTGGGCATGGGCCGGGTGAGATCCGGGAAGACGACGGCCACGCGCGACCGGCCGCCGATCAGGTCGGCCAGCGGCGGCCCCGCCGTCGGCGTCCGGAGGGCGTCGAGGACGGCCTGTGGTTCGTCGGCCAGGCCCGGAAGTTCGGTGGGGCTGATCACGACGGCCTCGTCGGGGAGCCGGGCCGGCAGGCCGTGCCGGCCGTAGGCGAGGCGAACCTCCTTCACGTCCCGTCCCCTCCATCGCCGAGGGCCAGCACGGCGTGGGCGGCGGCGTCGGCGTCGGCGGCCAACTCCGCGTAGCGCGCCCGGGCCGTCGGGTCGGGCTCCAGCGTGTCGACCACCGGATCGAGGCGGTCGAGGTCGTAGCGGGCGCCGATGGCCGTGGCGGCCAGGAGGGCGGCGCCGGCCGAGGCGGCCTGACCCGTTCGGCGACGGACGGCCGCCATCCCGGTGACGGCCGTGAGGATGGCCGGCCACGGGTTCGTCCGGCCGTCCGATCCGGTGAGGACCAGAGAGGTGAGGGCCACAGAGGCGGCCGCCGGCCGATGCTGCGGAGCAATCGCCCCCATGGTGACCAGGCATCGCCGGACGTCCCAGGCCACAGATTCGATGGCGGCCCGGGCCAGGTCACCGGCGTCGTGGTCGAAGCTCAACCCGACGAAGGCGCCGCGCCCGTTCGGGCGCCACCAGGGCGCCCGGGCGCCGCCGAACCAGGGCAGGGCCACGACCCCGCTGGCGCCTGCGGGCGACGCCGCCGCCTCCGTCATCAGCGTCTCGTGGTCGAGACCCGTCAACGCCGACAGCCAGGCCAGAAGAGACCCGGCCGCCGACAGACCGCCTTCGAGGAGCCAACCTCCAGTCGCCGCTTTGGTGACGATCAGCCCGTCGGGCGGGGGGTCGGGGAAGACGTCGACCAGCAGCGAGGCGTTGGCCGTGGTACCCCACGAGACCATGGGTCGCGACCCGGCGGCCGTGCCCAGCATCTCGCAGGCGCGATCACCGGCACCGATGCAGACGGGCAGCCCGCTGCGCAGGCCCAGTTCGGCAGCCGGTGCCGGATCGAGGATGCCGGCGACAGCCATGGACGAAAGGACCGGCGGGATCCTGCCACCGGTCACCGCCAGCAGCTCGGGAAGGAACTCCCCCGAGGGGTCACAGAGCCCGGCGGCCGAGACCATGGTCAGGTCCGTGGCCACCTCCCCCGTCATCCGCAAGACGACGAGATCGCGCGGCGTGAGCAGCCAACGGCTCTCCGCCAGCCGGTCCGGATCGTGGGCGGCCAACCACGCCGCCTTGGCCGCCAGGGCGGCCCCGTCGAGGACGGCCCCGGTGCGACGGCGGGCGGCGGCCATCCCGCCGAGCCGGTCGGCCAAGGCGAGGGCTTGCACCCCGGCACGGCGATCGGACCAGACAATGGCCGGCCCGAGTGCTTCGCCGCTGTCCGTGACGGGGACGAAGGTCTGGCGGGCGGCGGCGAAGCCGACGGCTTGAACGGCGTCGAAGACGCCTGAGGAGCCGGCACGGGCCTCGGCGCAGGCGGCCACCACCGAGCGCCACCAGTCGGCGGGATCCTGCTCGGCGCGGTCCCCGGCCG
>Ga0307373_10005839_pt1 | contig 19880 bp, 21 predicted proteins | sample OX2MG_FD_202534 | JGI IMG/M metagenome (GOLD analysis project Ga0307373, IMG submission 202534) | Soil microbial communities from Risofladan, Vaasa, Finland - OX-2 | ecosystem: Environmental > Terrestrial > Soil > Coastal area > Acid sulfate soil | place: Finland: Risofladan, Vaasa | collected...
TTTGTGACCTACATAAGGTCACGAGTTCCGCGGTAATACGCTCCTGGAGTGCCAGCCATTCAGCGGCGGTCCGCGGCGACGTGCATGCGGGACCGCCTATCGGGCGCAGGCGTCCGGCCGGTCTGACGCTGGTGTCAGGTGCGCCCGGCCAGGGTCGCGGGCTCAGCGGGGACCGGGAGCGGGGATGACGGTCCCTGGCAGATCAGGTCGGCGGGCTGAGCCTGAGCACGCGCGTGCTTGAGCCTGCCGCGCTTGTCGCAACGGGGCAGGCTCAGCTGGATGCTCAGTTCGCGGCGCAGCCGCCGGGCGGAGATGCCGGGGAAGATGTCGGTGACATCGCGCTCCCGGTCATCGGCTCAGCCCGTGCCTATGGCAGCGCGGAGCCGCTGCTACTGCTCGTGGCAGAAAACCCTTCAGAGCGGTCCCATCCGTCTTGCTTCGTGCGCGCGCTGGAGGCGAAGCTGCAGGAGGCGTGAGAACAGGCCCTGCCCGGATAGTCCGGGAGCGCTCCAGGCCGACGTGCGCGCCGTGTCGTCCTGGCAGGAACCTCCGCAGGTCAGTCGCCGAGCCACTGGACCCTTGTGACGAGCACGAGTTCGTCGGGCTCGTATACCAGGAACGTCACCAGGCCCTCGCCGCCCGGCCCGAACGGCAGGCTGCGCAGCGGCCGGGAAGGCTCACCGGGAGCGCGCTGGTACTCCGCCGGATCTACGATGACGGCCGCGTCGAGCAACTCCGTCAGTGCCCGCCTGGCAGGGGCCGGAAGGCCCGCGATCTGCTCCTCGGCCAGGTCCTCCAGCTCCCACCGGTACAAGTCAGGAACCGTACCGGGCGCGGATCTCCTCGCGGGTTATGCGGTGCTCCGGCCCTGGCGGCCCCTCGGCAGCGTAGCGGTCCATGCGCGCCAGGAAGGCCCGCTGCGCGTCCGGGTCGCGCCAGGCGTCCGCCTCGAACCACCAGCGCCGCACCGTTCGCACCAGCACCGTGAGATCCTCATCCTGACGGGCCTGCTCGAAGGCGGCATCGAGCTCCGCGTCATAGCGCTGAAGGATCTCGGGGCCGGCGCTGGCAGCGAGCACGGCCCGGATAGCCGCCGGCGTGCACGCGGGCCGGTCCAGGACGCGCGGTCGGCCGGGTTGCGGCGCAGTCATGCCTCCAGTATGCCCCGGCGGCTGGTCAAAGGCATTCCGGCAGCGCGACTGGACGGCCACCCGCCATCGACCAGGACGCTATCACCGCCACCCTGGAGCTCCGGCGCTGCCGCATCAAAGATGCTCAAGGTCAGATGTACGGATGCGCCAGCCCCGACCTGCTCCGCCGCCGCGTCCTCCTCGCCGGCTAATCATCAAGGGAGGCGTCACGCAATCCGTGCCGAGCTGCGCCTCGGCCGCCAGCTTCGCTCACTGGCAACCACCGGCGGTGGCAAGCAGAACATCCTGTGCGCCTACCTGTCTGTCGCGGTCCTGATCGGCCTGGGCGCTAACGCGCTCGGTGGCCTGTGGTGGGCCGACCCTGTGGCCGCTTTCGCTGTTGCCATCGCAGCCATCCAGGCCGGGATCGGCATGGCGAGGCAACCCGTGCGGCCCAGAGTGCTGACCGGGGCCACGGGATATGCGGGGGATGACTGCCGATGAGCGGGCTGGCCATGCCGCGGTGTCCACGGCCGTTGCGGACATGAGTACAAGGTCTCAGCGGCGGTTCACAGACCTATCCCCGAGCCACTCGACGTGGCCCGCATCGCGCTTAGGTACGGCGTGAGCGGCCGTTGACCACCGCCCCGGTGGTCTGCCCGAGCACGGCAGGGTCCAGGCTCGTTGGTTCCGGCGCAAGTCTTGCTCGGTTCAGCAGAGGCTATATAGTTCAGTCATGACTGTATCGATGGGCCTGGATCTGGGGACGCTCTCGCGGATCGGGATGGCCTTGGCTGATCCGACTCGCCGCCGGGTGCTTGTTCAGCTGATGGACGGGCCTGGGTATCCGGCTGAGATGGCCGAGGAATTCGGGACGGCGCGGGCGAACCTGTCCAACCACCTTGCCTGCCTGCGCGAGTGCGGGCTGGTGACGGCGACCGCGGAGGGCCGCCGGGTCCGTTACGAACTGGCCGACCGGCGCCTGGCTGATGGCCTGCGCATCCTGGCGGCCCTGGACCTGCCTGGTGGCTGCGGATGAGCCACCACGCCGAGACCCCTGCTGATCTGCGGAGGTGACCGCATGTCTCGTGTCCAGTTGTCTATCAACGTCTCCGATTTCGACGCCGCCGTGGCCTTCTACGCCCGGATGCTCGGGACGGCCCCGGCCAAGCTGCGCCCTGGGTATGCCAACTTCGCGATTGATGACCCGCCGCTCAAGCTGGTCCTGAACTCACCCGGCAACGGCCCCGGCGGCACGATCAACCACCTCGGCATCGAGGTCGGGACCACCGGTGACGTCACCCAGGCGGAGGCCCGGCTCGCCGCCGGGGGCCTGCCCATCGAGCCTGAGCCGGGCGCGGTTTGCTGCTACGCACGCCAGGACAAGGTGTGGGTGCACGACCCCGATGGGCTGGCGTGGGAGTACTACACCGTCCTGGAACACATCGAGACGCCATGACCCCGCTCGTCCCGCTGCGGTCCCGCATCGCCGGGGCTGGCCAGGCAGCACCCGCTGCGGCGGGGTCGGCCGAATGGCTTCGCCTCGCACGGATCGCCAGGGTGCTGTCCTGGCTCACCCTGGGCTGGCTCGGCGTGGAGGCCGGGGTGGCCATTGGCGCGGCGGTGATCGCCGGGTCGGTGGCCCTGCTCGGCTTCGGCCTCGACAGCGGCATCGAAGCGCTGGCCAGCATCATCATCATCTGGCGGTTCACCGGAACCCGCCTGGCCGGTGCCACCGCTGAACGCCGCGCCCAGCAGCTGGTGGCAATCAGTTTCTTCCTGCTCGCCCCCTACATCGCCGCCGAGGCGATCTGGGGACTGATCAACGCCGACCACCCCGAGACCAGCATCGCCGGACTCGTGCTGACCGCTGGCACCGCCATCTTCGAACCAGCCCTCGGGACCGCCAAACGGCGTCTGGGCACCCGCCTCGGATCGCCCGCAACCGCCGGGGAAGGCACCCAGAACCTGCTCTGCGCCTACCTCGCCATCGCCGTCTTCGCCGGGCTGCTGGCCAACACCCTGCTCGGCGCATGGTGGCTCGACGGAGTGGTCGCACTCGCCATCGCCGGCTGGGCCGTGGCCGAAGGACGGCGGGCATGGGCCGGGCAAAGCTGCGCCTGCGCCTGCCAGCCCCAGGCGCAGTGCTGATCACCCACTCCAGCCCATCCCCCCGCTCGGCGCCAACCCGAGCCGGGCACGACCGTGAGGCCAGCCATCAGCGCGCATAGTCGGCAGGGGGCCCAGACAGCAGGGACTACTTTCTCTCTCACTCTGGGTAGCGGCAGGGCGGCTGGGGTGGCTGCAATGGGGGAGAGGCGTCAGAAGCTCGCGGCGCAGTCGCTGGGTGGATCGTGGCACTGCTGCCGGCGCCATAGTCTGGCTGCCCCGGGTCTTCGGATGCAGGGTCGACGGCTGTGGGATTGGGCGATCGGGGCAGTCACGGGGAGATCATGTCGAGGGGCAGTTTGAGGGGCAGAATGGTGCTAGCGGGCGCTTGCCTGAGCTAGTTCCAGCTTGTGTGAGCTAGCGCAGGGCCTGGTCAGGCGGCATATGGCCTGGTCGGGGAGCAGCCGGGTGATTCATGGCATGCAAGAGGCCAGGAGTTCGGTTCTCCTTAGCTCCACCCAGGTCATGTACATATTTCGAACGTGATACCGGTGACCATGCCTGCCCTGAGGGGCATTGTGGGGGGCACGCTCGGTCGCTGTCTGCTTGCTGACCTGCGCGAACCCGGAGATGGCCCGTCCGCCCGTGCAGGCCAGGGCTTTGACGATGTGCAAGAGGTCATGAGTCCGGGGATCGCAGGTTCCTTGATCGCCTGGCGTTGCACGCTGCGCGCGGCAATGATCCGCGGAGAACCCACCGTCACAGCGGGTGCCGCGGACATTGGTCTGGCCGCCGACGGTGATACGCGCGTCTCGGCCACCCCGGATCTGCGGAACCACCGCGCGGACAGCAAGCCCTCGATGGTGGATCCGGGCCGGTCCAGTTACCGCACATGCCGAATAGCGGGCGTTGCCGCACGCATGCTTATGCATTGACTAGCATACTCACGCGTGTTGAATGGGCGTCCACCTCGAGATCGAGGCCGACATTCTTTGGACGCTGAGCAGCCTGCCGATTCGGCGCGACCCCAGAGTCGGCTTAGCTAGCTGCCGGTGCACACGCAGATGGTCGAGTTCTGTGCGGCGGACTCGGTAAGCGGATCTGCCTCGTCGCGGCAGCCGGGTGGGCTGAGGGCAGCCTCAGCGCGTACGCCTCCCTGGTCAGGCCCCGGTAACCGGCCAGGAACCCTGTGAGCTCGAGCCGCTCGGCGCCGGTGAATGGTGCGCTTGCTGTGCTGCCTCTATGTCGGCGATCGCGTTGGCCTGGTCGCGCTGGTCGCCGGTCTCGCCGTAGCGCTGGGCGGCGCTTGCATGAGCGGTGATGGCCTCGTCGAACCGCCCTGCCTCCTGCAGTGCGTGTCCTAGATTGGTTAGTGCTCTTCCTTCGCTGTGCTGGTCGCTGGTCTGGCGGTAGAGCTGGGCGGCATTGGTATGGGCGGTGATGGCCTCGTCTAGCCGTCCCACGCCCCGCAGAGCAGTTCCCAGATTATTGAGCGCAATGCCTTCGCCGTGCTGGTCGCTGGTTTCGCGGTAAAGGTGCGCGGCGTGGGTGTGTGCGGTAATGGCTTCGTCGAGCCGTCCTTGTTCCAGCAGGGCGAGCCCTAGATTGGTCAGTGCCGTAGCCTCTTGGTGCCGGTCGCCCGTTTCTCGGCATATGACGATGGCGCTGTTGTGGGCAATGACGGCCTCCTCGAACCGTCCCGCCTCCCGCAGCGGGAGGCCGAGGTTGTTCAATGCCCTGCCCTCATTATGCCGTTCGCCCGCATCGTGGAAGATTCGGGCGGCGTTGGTGTGGGCGCCGATGGCTTCGTCAAGCCGTCCTACCTCCCGCAGGGCTAGGCCTAGGTTGGTCAGCGCCGCGCCTTCACCGTGATGGTCGCTGCTTTCTCGGCAGATCTGCAGGCATTGCTGGTGGGTGATAATGGCCTCCTCGAATCGCCTCACACGGCGCAGTGCGAGCCCAAGGCTGTTCAGGGCCTTAGCTTCGCCGTCCCGATCGCCGAGGTGGCGTGCTGCGTCGCGGACCGTGGCGGACATATCGATCCAGTCGTTGAAGTGTCGGCGCCACAGCAAAAAGTCCCACATCGCATACAGCAGATCCTTGGCCACCGCAGCGCGGGTGTCAGTCTTGGCGGCGGCATATACCGCGGCAGTTAGGTTCGGGTACTCCGCGTCCAGCCACGTCACTGCGTCGAGGCGGTGAGGAAAGCCGAGACCAGCCGGGTCCGCGACCTGGGGATCGATATGGGCGTTGGCCGCTGCGGTGGTGGTGAGGTAATGCTCAAGGAGCCGGTTGAAAGCCTTAGCTCGCCCATCGGGGCGCGCATGGACGCGTCCCAGCTGGTCGGCGTAGAGACGGACCAAGTCGTGCATCCGCCACCGCCCGGAGGCGCTCCCGGGTTCGATCAAGTGGGCTCGGGCCAGCGCCTCCAAGGTATGCCGGGCTTTGGTGTCGTCTATCCGCGCGAGTACGGAGGATGCCTGGACTGAGATCTCCGGGCCGGGGTTGACCGGAAGGAGCCGGAACATGCGTGCGTGGTCAGCGTCAAGATACTGGTAAGACAGGTCAAACGCGGCGCGTACTGCCTTATGAGCGTAGCGCAGTTCATCGAGCCGGGAACTTGCGTTCGACAGGTCTGCGGCCATGGCGGTTAGTGGTCGGCCGGGGTCAGCAGCGAGTAGCGCGGCGATGATCCGGAGGGCGAGCGGCAGGCCGCCGCACAGCTGGACGATCTGGGCGGCATCGTCGGGGTGATCAGAGACGCGGGTGTCGCAAGGGCGCGTGACCTGCAGTGCTCGCTCCAGCAGATGCACGGCATCTTCGTCAGCCAGCGCGTTCAGGTCGAGCAGCAAGGCGTCGAGCATGGCCAGGGTATGCCGGGACGTGACGATTGCACCCGTGGTCCCGTCTGTCGGAAGCAACGGTTCGGCCTGCTCGTGATCAGAAACATTGTCGATTACGATCAGGACCCTGCGGCCTTGCCCGGCATACGCGGCCAGCACTGAAGCATAGAGCCGGGCACGATCTTGAGTACCGGGCGGAATGTTCTCGCCGGGGATGCCTAGAGCGCGAAGGAATCCTTCCAGTGCCTGAGCAGGCTCGACTCGGCGGGCATCGTCGTAGCCGAACATGTCGACAAACAAGGCCCCACCGGGGAACCATCCATTGCCAAGAGCGGTGCGCGCAGCCTGGAGGGCCAGTTCGGTCTTGCCGATTCCTGCCAGCCCGCCTACTGCCGTCACTATTACTGAAGATGCTGCGGCCGACAGTCCCTCGCCGTCGCCGCCTTCCATCTGACGGGGTGCCAGCGAATCGAGGATGAAGTCCAACTCACGGCCGCGACCTGAGAACGCCGCTGTGGCTGCCGGAAGGCCGGAGAGTGCGGGTGTCACGGGGGGCGGAAGCTGGACAGTGACGTTCTCACCTTGTATCACGTAGGAGAAGAACACTCCACCGGTGATCTGGTGACGGCTATATCTCTTGCTCGCCACGGATGCTCAGCCTTGACCTTCAGATCCGCGATCCTGCGGGAGGGCGGCGCGACTGGTGTCACACAGACAACTGGAAGTCGGCTGGGAGAGAGAGATATTCCTGCCTTGTATTACAGACCCGTGGAACGTACCGCCGCTGATGATGTTGCCGGTATCCCCGGACTCCGAACCAGGCACGGTTGTGCGCCCAGCATCGCAGGAGGCAGCCTTCGACGTCCCCTCCGCGGTGGCGAAAGATTGTCCCCAGAGCGCGGCGAGAGCAGCCACGGCGACGCCGACGGCTCCGGCGACACCCCATCTGACGCCCGGATCTTTCATGAACTCCGTCAGGATGACTGCACCGCAGACCCAGGCAACTAGGGCGAAGGCCCCGATCGTGACCGTTCCAGCTACCAACCACCTGACGACCGGCTTCATTGTCCCTCCAGGCCAGCATGTCGGCGCGTGGACAAGGTACCTGTCACGATCTTGACCTCAGAGCGCCGTCGGCCTTGCGAGCAGGCGCGCCTCTCTCATTATCCGCACATCAAGTTCGTCGAAGGCGAGCAAGGACAGATATTTCGGTGGCATCCGGATTCCGGTGTAAATGGGACGGGCACGGTTCCGGTTCCATGGTGATGTTAGGCGATGGCGCCGACGTTTTCGGGGCTGTCGTGGTTCTGGGTGGCAGCTACGGTGGGCGGTCGGAGCTGCCGCGGCGGGTCGAGCAGGGAACGGCGCAGGTCCTGCAGTAGCCGCAGGCCGTCGCTGGTCATCGTGGGGCCGCGCCAGCCGCGGGAGACCCGGTCCAGAACGGCCCCGACCAGGGTCAGGCAGGAGGTCTCACCAGGCAGTCGGCCGATGACCTTGGTCCGGCAGCGTGTCTCGCCGAAGGTCCGCTCGATGAAGTCAGCGTGCCGGATTCGGTGGTGGTGCTCGACGGCAGGTCAGCGGCCTGGTCACCGTTCTCCCGGAGGTTCTTTGCCCCGACCGGCGCACATACCGCCGCCACCGCGAGCACGAACACCAGGTTGTACCGGGCGGCCACGTTCCCGGCGCGGAGTCGGCGCCTGAGCCAGCACCTCCAGCAGGTCGGGGATTCTCTCATCGGTGCCGGTCACGGCGGTCACGTCGGCTGAGACGCTGGCACGGATGGCCTCTTGTTCTGGTCAGATCGGGCTTCGACACCATGACCACCTCGGACGGGTGGCCATCACTGCGAATCATGACGTAGCCGCGCGGTTACCAGCCATCCGCCCTGCCGTCAACCGGACACCATGTCACAACCGCATCACCGCACCCCAGACAACCAACTCGCCGATCCCATGCTGGCTCTGCTGGCCGGGATCGTATGGCTCGCGTTCGTGGCTCTCACATAATGAAGTACTTACGTCAGGCTCGCGATCTCGCTGAAGTAATTGCGAGACAAGAAGGTCAAGCTGGCGGCGCAGCGGGCATAAGTCCGATCCTCGATTCCTCGGTTATGGATATTCCACATCACGCGATTAGACTCCATGAAGAAAATGCGCCGCCAGCCATTGGCGTACTCCACGCGATGCGCGACGAATCCCGCTATGCGATCAGTCCGAGGGCGAACACGCGCTTTGGAGCTTGCTCCCACATTATACATACCCTGTTCGAAATGCTCCGCGTATGAAACCGCGTCAAGGCGGCCCGCAAGTACGTCGCCGGCCCACGGATCTTGCTTGGCTACCTTCTCGAAATCAGTGCGGAAGACAGCGAAGTCCTCGTCGCCATTTATGTCAAATGTGACACCCAAGTATGTCGGGTCCCAGCGATGATACACGAAGTGTGGTTCCCCGGGCACCGCGACACTGCACGGGAAGCGGGAATCCGCCGAATAGAATCGTCCGTAGCCCGGGATATCTGAGGTCTTGTGAAAGAAACAGTACTGCTCTCGGACCTGCTTTCTTTCGTAACGGGTCAGTTCGATCATGAAATTCCTTGCTTTCCCTGGCCCGTAGGAACCGTAATGATCATTTCTGGGGTCGTGCCCGCGCCGCTACCAGCCTTTATCGGTGTGTCGTAAACTCTCTAGATCACCGTCGGCCCGGACTTTGCCGACACCCTGGGAACTCATCATACTCCTGTCCGCTTAGCCTGTGGGGTTCCAGAAACTCGGCCACGTGTCCTGAGCTGGGCTTCTGTGCGGTTCGCTGGTATTCGTTGATGAGGCCGCCGGGGACTGGCTGGCGCGTGGTCCTCTTCTGGGAGAGGTCGGCGGCGGGATGGCCGGGCCTGGGTGGCTGGAGCTGCCGGCCGCGGTGGGGTCGCCGTCCGTTGTAGTGGGCGTCGTGCTGGGCCAGGACTCGCCGCAGGTGTCGCTGGCTGGCGGTCAGCATCGGGTCGGTGACTTCGGTCCGGGCGGTGAGCACGAACCGCTCCGGGTAGGCATTCGCCCGGGGACTTGGGGGCGGGATCTTCACGGCCTGGATGCCGGTGCTGGCCAGGGCTGCGTCGAAGGACCCGGTGAACTGCCCGGCCCGGTCGCGGAGCAGGAACCGGAAGTCCGCGGCACGGTCGCCGGGGTCCATCAGGAGGTTACGGATTTGCTGGGTGGTCCACGGCCGGTCCGGATTCGCGGTCACGCCGGGGATGTGCACTGAGCGGGAGCTGATTTCGGTGACGGACAGGCAATATAGGCGGCGGAGGGTCACTGCGCAGTCCACGTGGAAGAAGTCGGCGGCGAGCATCGTCGCGGCCTGGGCGTGCAGGAACTGCCGCCAGGTTGTGTCAGTGTGCCGCTTGGGTGCCGGGGGGATCTTCAGTGCCTTGAGGACCCGGCGGATCGTGGATGCGCCGGCCTGGTGGCCGGGTTTGAGCAGCTCGCCGTGGATCCGCTGGTATCCCCAGCCGTGGTTCTGGGTGGCGAGCCGCGCCGGTCGGCGCCGTGATCTGGGTGCTGGCCGGCGGCCGTCCCGTCCGGCTCGGGTAGGTCCATTTCCTGGTGACCAGGCGGCGGTGCCACCGCAGGACGGTGGCGGGGGTTGCCAGCCGGTGTGCCCGCAGCGTTCGGGACAGTTGCCGGATCAGCGCGGCCAGGACCGCCCGCTCGGCCCAGTCCAGCCGGGGCCGCGGGCTGGTGCGGCGCAGCACCGCGACCTCATGCCGCAGCACCAGCAGTCCGGCGTCCTTGGAGGCCTGCGAGCGGCCGAGGAGGACCAGCCAGCCGCAGAGCCGGGCGAAGATCAGGTACAGCAGGCGAAGGGACATGGCTGATCATCATGCTCCACGGCCATGAATCACGCGTCCCCCCAGGTCACAGGACTAGACCGACTTCTGGAACCCGACAGGCTCCAGGTCGCCTGCATCGCCACCACCCGGCGGTACCTGTCACGCCCTCACACCCAGCGACGAACCACTTCACTGGCCACCTAGGCCGAGCGCCACCCAAGGCGGTTCGCCAACCCTCAATGCGGCGGAGGAGGATGGTTGTTGGGCGGCGCTCTGGTTCAGTGACGCTGCGGAATGCACGACGGTCTGGCGGGCCATCCTGTGAGTGCGGCGAGCGGCCCGGCTATTCGGCTGGAGATGGCGCGAGTGTCTGAGATCGCCGCCGGCCGACTAGCAGGAGAACCGCAACCACGATGCCCCACGGTGCAATGAGGCCCGCCCCGAGGCCCTCGGGGCCGACAAGGACGCTGGACACGGCGAAGGCGCCCACGAAAACGGCGAGAACGGACATCGCCCAGTGGCCCCATAGGTCGCTCCTGGCCAGCAGCCACGCGATGGTCAGCACTGAGACCCCGAGGAGGACGGCGGCAGGGGCGTGGAGTCCGTCACGAGAGAGCACGACCGCCTGAGCGACCCCGGGGTCGAGGTTGTCGCGGAGCCGTCCGGCGGTGTCAAACGCCAGGACCGGCCAGGCGCGGATGCCCTCGGCGGCCACGTAGATGGCCGTGGCGGCGCCCGCCAAGATGATGGCAAGGATGGCAGCGAGGTCCAGGCGCCGGCAAGCGGCACGGACTACGGCCACCAGCAGCACCAGCATGATCACCCACTGCCCGATGAACAGCGTGGTGTTCAGGGGGATGCGGGAGAAGTTGTCGGCGTAGAAGCCGACGAAGTCCTGCGCAGGGGCTCCGGCCGGTGGCTCGGTCCGCAATCCTGCCACGGGACCGATGATCAAGAACGACGGCACCAGCGCCAGCCCCGCGACGGCGGCGACCAGTCCGGCCCGCCGGCGGGCCGCCACCACCTCGGGCTCACGTTCCTGCGACTCATCAAGCATCGGGCCCATCGCAGTCTCCAAGGAGCACCAGTACGTGGCCCATGGAGGCCCTCTGCTGCCAGATCTTACCTGCCTGACTCTCGTAGGCCCCGCTCATGATCAAGTGGACTCGGCGCCGGGGAGTCTCAGGACTGAATAGGGACACACCCAGTTAGCGCGCTGTCCGCGCACTCATGCCGCATAGCGCGCGTTGTGAACAGCTCGGAGGAAGGTATCCGGCGCGGACGCTCTCGTTGCCGGGGATGCGGTTTATGGAAGGCCGAGGACGAGGTCGGCGGTGGCGACGCCAACCTCGCCGTCGTAGCTGTCAAGGGCTGCGGCCCGCGCAGCCGCCGGGTCCGTGCCCGGCCACAAGTGGGTCAGCAGCAGGTGCCTGGCCCCGGCCTGGGTGGCCTGCCGGCCTGCCTGGCGGGCGTTCGACAGATAGCCCCGCGAGTCCTCCGGCACCTGATCCACATAGGTGGCCTCGGCCAGCAGCAGGTCAGCGTCGCGCGCCAGTTCCACTACATCGGGGCTCGGGCCGCAGTCACCGGTATAAGCAAAGGCCCGGTCACCGGCAGCCAGGCGTACGCCGGCATTGGGCATCCAGTGTGGCAGCAGACGGGTCTGCGCGCGGAACGGGCCGATGCCGAGCCGGCTGCCTGCGGTGAACTCGTGCAGGACGCAGGCGCCGGCCAGCATCCCGGGCCGGTCCAGAGCGAACACCGCATCCAGCGCGCCCGGCAGCGCGTATACCGGCAGCGGCGCCGGCGGGTCACCAGACAACGCCCGCGCCCGCAGCAGCGGGTTCAGATCGGCGCAGTGATCGGGATGCCCGTGGCTGATGAACACCGCGTCGACCTGGTCTGCAGTGACACGTTGCAGCAGCCGCGGCATGGTCGCATAGCCAGCGTCGAGGAGCAGCCGGAACCCGTCGTGCTCAACGAGGTAGCCGCTGCATGCCTGGCCCGCCTCCGGCCATGCACCGCACCCACCGAGAACGGTAAGCCGCACTCGGAAGACTCTATCGGCTAGGTTGCTGACCACCATGCCCGTTGACCCATGGCGCGACTGGGGTGGCGCGAACAATCCTCATCTGCCGCCGTGCGGTCGAGGAACCCTTGCCTGCCCAGGCCAGATCCCGGGTTATGTATGGGCGGGGCTTGGTGTCGACGGTCGGCCGCACAGCACGTTGCCTTGCAAGCTTGCCCAGGCGGGCTGGCTAGACATCCCTACTTGTCGGGTCGCTCCGCCTCTTCGTGCGGGGACTCGGCGGCGACCGCCTGGTCGAGCCACCCAGTGATCTGGGCCACTCGGTTCAGGGATCTGGCGAGAGCTTCCGCGTATTGCTCTGGCTCGGCGGTGGCGAGTTCACGGTAGATGGAGGCGGACTCTTGAGCGAGCGGCAGGGCTTCGGCGGGCTGGTCCAGTCCTGCCAGCATGCCGCCGAGGTGGCCTAGCGATCTAGCGAGGTCAGGGAGGTGCCTGCCGGGGTTGACGGCGGCCAGGTCACGGTAGATCTGGACGGCTTCTTGCGCGCGGTCCAAGGCTGCGGCTGGATGGCCTAGCTCGGCGTGCGTGACACCCAGGTTGGACAACGCGACGGCCAGTTCGGGGTGGTATCTCTCCGGGTTGACGGCGGTTAGGTCTCGGTAGATGCCGACAGCCTCCTGGGCAGGCGGCAGGGCTTCGGTAGGGCGGTCTAGCTGCGAGAACCGGTTGCCGAGGTTGACCAGGGAGGCGGCCAGGTGGGCACGGTGCCGGCCGGGGCTGGCTGCGGTAAGGCCGCGGTAGATCTCGACGGCTTCCTGCGACGGGCGAAGGCCCTCGGCCGTGCGGCCGAGATCGGAGTAGGTGGCGCCGAGGTTGGACAGCGACTTGGCCAGTTCATAACGGTACCTGCCAGGGCTGGCGGCGGCGAGGTCTCGGTATATGCCGGCGGCCTCCTGGGCAGGCGGCAGGGCTTCGGCGGGGCGGTCCAGCTGCGCAAACCGGTTGCCGAGGTTGGCCAGGGAGGCGGCCAGGTGGGCGCCGTGTCGGCCGGGGTTGGCAGCGGCGAGCTCGCGGCGGATCGCTACCGCCTCCTGCTCGACCTCAAGCGCGTCTGTGAACTTGCCGAGCTCGGAGAGGCGTACGCCGAGGTTGGCCAAGGCCCGCGCCAGGTCGCTTCGGTACCGGTCGCCGCTGTAGGCGGCCAGCTCCCGGTAGATCTCGACGGCTTCCTCAGCGGCGGGGAGCCCTTCGGCCGGGCGGCCGAGTTCGGAGAAGGTGGCGCCAAGGTTGGCGAGCGACCTTGCCAGCTCGGGGCGGTACTGGTCGGGGCTGACGGCCGCCAGATCGCGGCGGATGGCGAGCGCCTCCCGCTCGACGGCCAGTGCCTCCGCAGGCTGGCCCAGGTCCGTGAAGGTGACACCCAAATTAGCGAGCGATCCGGCCAGGTCAGCGCTGTACCTGCCGGAGGCGGCGGCAAGCTCGCGGCGGATGGCGAGCGCCTCCTGCTCGGCCGTCAGCGCGGCTGCGGGATCGCCGAGTTCGGACAGCCGGACGCCGAGGTTGGCCAGCGCCCTGGCCAACTCAGCTGCATACAGGTCGGTACTCCCGGCGGCCAGGTCGCGGTAGATCTCGACTGCCTCCTGCGCGGGCGGCCGGGCCTCGCCGGGCCTTCCCATCTCGGCGAGCATGTTACCGAGGTTGGACAGCGTAGCGGCGAGATCGGCACAGTGCCGGACCGCGCCTGCGGCGGCAAGCGCGCGGCGGATCGCGACGGACTGCTGCACTGCTGCCAGCGCCTCGGCGGGCCTGCCCAGTTCCGAGAGCCAGCTGCCGAGCAGACCAAGCCAGTGGCCCCGGACTGCCGCGTCTGCGTCAGCTGACAGCACGTTCAGGATTCGCTGGCACAGTGCAACTGCGGCCGGTGCGAGGATGACGGTCGGGTAGGGGATGGCTCCTACGATCACTGCCAGCGCATCCGCTGATGCGGGCATGTTCACGATGACATCTGCTACAGCGGGCAGCAGTTGTCTGAGGAGTTCTTCGGCTTCCGGATAGTCCGAGGCTGCCCGTGCCAGAAGCATCGTCGCGCGCAGTGCATGATGGGGACCAAGGTTAGTCCGGCACCGGGCGGCCAGCCCTGGCGAGGCGGACAGTTCCCTGACCGCGTGCAGTTCGGCCAGCCGATCGGGTTGCAGGGTTCCGATCCAGTCCCCCTCGCCGGGATCAGGCGGGTAGAGATCGCGGAGCCACTCCGCGATCTTGGCCGAAGGCGGCAGTCCTGGCACCCTGGCCGCCAGGCTTTGGGCTTCCCCCTCGTTTGCGGCTCCGAGCATGCAGGCGGCGGCGTTGACCTGCCGTAGATGTCGCTGCGTGGCCCCTGCTGGGCCGTCCGTCAGGCCGAGGCTCTTGGCGCTGTCGTACCAGAAGTGCTGTTCGTGGCGGAGCAGCTCACCGAGCACCTCCCAGAGATTGACCTTGACGATCTGGGCGGGAGTCTCGTCGAGGATTGCCACGAGCGCCGCGGCGTGCAGGTCTAGGACTCGCTTGCGCCCGGTGGCTCCGAGGATTTCGACAGTCCTTTCCGGCATGCGCAGCTCCCGCGCGAACGAGCGCACCGCACGGGCGACGATCTCGGCGTCCGACAAGTCGGCCGATATGACAGGCGAGACCTCGATGACAGACTGCCGTGCCACCTGGACCATGTCCCATGCGGCGAGGTCCTCGATGCCCAGGCGGTCCCACCATTCGCCTGCTGACCGGGCAAGCAGCAGGACGCGGGTGTCGTGGTCGCGTTCTGCGGCCAGGGAGTTCACGAGCTGGCTGAGCCCGGCGCGGGACTCGGCATAGTCGGCCACCAGCAGCGCAGGCCCGCGGTGCGCGGCCCGCAGTGCCCAAATAGCCGTCCCTTCCGCGCCGTCGGCAACACGTTCGGCTTTCCAGCCAGCGTTCCGCATCCGAAAGCATAGTTCCACCGCCAGCCGGGTCTTGCCGACGCCGCCTGGGCCCGTCACCAGGCGCAGCCGTCCAGCACGGTCGTCGGTACACCATGACTTGAGCTCTTGCAGCTCCTCCTCGCGGCCCACAAACTCGACAAGACCCAGGCGCGGATCAAGCAGCCGTGCCCGGCTGCGCGGGACCGGGCGCTCGATCGCCCGCTGCCAGGCTCCGCGCCGGGTGCCACGTCCCACCAGGCCCTCGTAGACCGATGGCGCGAAGCTGCCCGTGAGCGCCCCGATCACTGCGCCAGCCACCGCCCAGCGACCGCCCGCGAGCACGTACGCGAGAATCGCGCCGCCGGAAGCGAGGCAAATGGCCAGGCCAAGGGCAGGCCATCGAGAGCGCGACATCATGTGATCATTGTCCCCGCAAGTGCCGTAGCCGCACACGCATCGAACACTTGGCGCGCGGGACCGGCGCCCGGGCCCGTCCTGCCTCATTCTGACGTGCAAGGCCTCCACCGGGTTAGTAAGCCTGCGCCCATCGCGACCATCCGGTCATGCCGCCGACAGGGCTGGTAATGGGGCGGCAGGCGCAGGACTGCGCCTGCGCTCGTCGCCGATAGCTCACTGCCCATGGGGAAGGTGGCGCCTCCGATTGTCCACCTTCTTATAGAACTCAACCAAGAGGGCCGCAATGGCTTCTGCGACTCCTGTCTCAGGGTGAGCGGTCCACACGGGTGTGCCATTGACTTTGGTCACGCCCGAGTCGCGGACTGTGACCTTGATCGTTGCGGTGAGTCCCTTGCCCTTGGGCGTAGGCGCTACCTCGGAAACCTTCTGAGCTTGCTCCACGGTCCATCCCATGGTTGCCTCCTCGCGCTAGGAGCTTGATCCTGTTCCTACTTTCCGACAGATCACCCCTGTGTAGGCGCGTGCTCAGCTTGCTCCACAAGCACGATGTCCGCATCTGCCCTGACGGCACGGGATGCGGGGGTAGCCATGCTCCGCGACCTCACCCAAGCCCGTTTCCACCCATTCACCCATCGTCGCCGCCGTCCCGGCGCGAGCATCCTGGGGCTGGATGACTGGGGCATTCGCCCGCCCGATGGGAGGAACTCCATCTCGTCAGCGCCTGCGGCGCTTCCTGACCGAGCCAGCCTCCTACCCCCGCCGCCTGCTCGCCCGACTGATCCCCAACCTGCAGACCCAGCCCGCACACCGACCCCCTGCGAACCACGACATCGCCCGGTCATAGCCGCACAGCGTGCTGGTCCAGCTGGCGGGGCTGGGCGGCGGTCCTATCCCCAGAAGATCGCGGTTGGGTCGCGGTCGATCTCCTGGAGAAGGTCGTCGATATGAGACGACGGCGCGATCCGGTCATAGACGTGGAACCGCAGGTGGCGATCACGCCAGTACAGTGACCATTGCCCAGCCGCCTTGGTGTAGCGCAGGCGGGCAATCGGGAACCGCGTCCACTCCGCGCCCATGTCCTTCCGCCAGGGCGGCCTGCACTCCACGATTGTCAGATGCCGGGGCCCGACGTCGCACTCGACCTTGAGCTGATCGCGGACATTCTTGGGGACGCGCTGCTCGCACCAGCGCCGCACCCGCACCACATCCAGCTCCGGCAGGCCTGCTTCCATTACGGAGAGTCTGCCACTGATGCTGCTTTGCCCCGGACGGCCGGATCTGCCGCCGCTGAAGGTCCTCGTGGGCCTCACGACGGCCGCAGTGTCAGAGCATGATGAACTTCGCTGAGATGGCCTCTGCTCCCTCCGATCGTCTTGTGCCGTTCACTGATCAGCTGCGGCTGGCAGTGGCTGCCTACCTGACCCGCTTCAAGGGCTCCTCCCGCGAGCACACCGAATCAGACCTGCGCTGCTACCTCACCTGGTGCGCAGAGCGCGGCCTGGACCCGCTGGCCGCACGGCGCCCGCACCTGGAGCTGTACATCCGGTGGATGCAGGAGATCCGCCGGTTCAAGCCCTCCACGATCTCCCGGCGGTTCTCGGTCACGGCCGGCTTCTACCGGACTTGCGTCATCGACGGCGTCCTGGAGCACTCACCCGCTGAGCACGTTCGCCGTCCCGCAGTACCCGCCGAGTCACCGACTCTGGGGTTCACCCACCTGCAGTTTGAGGCCCTGCTCACCGCAGCGCGGGAATCATCAAACCCATGCGACTTCGCGCTGGTGGCCATGCTCGGCTTGCGCATCTTCGAAGCCACCGGCGCAGACATCAGTGACCTGGGTGAAGAGCACGGCCACCGGGTGCTGCGCGTGTGCGGCAAAGGCACCAAGATCGCCCTCATACCGCTGCCACCAGCCGTCGGGCAGGCCATAGACCGCGCGATCGGCACCAGGACCAGCGGGCCGATCCTGATCAACAGCCGCGGCGCCCGGATGGACCGCCACGCCGCCACCCGGCGCCTGCGCCGCCTCGCTGAAACCGCGGGGAGTACGGATCACCAGGCCGCACCCGCACATGCTCCGCCATTACCTTCGTCACCACCATGCTCGACGCCGGCGTGGACCTCCGGGACGTCCAGATCGCCGCCCGCCACGCCGACCCGCGCACCACGATGCGCTACGACAGAGCCCGCAAAAACCTTGACCGGCACCCGAACTACATCCTGGCCGCCTACATGGCATCCGGCACCTGACCCAGTTCGCGTCTCGCGCAGTTCATGCCGCCGCAGACGCCCGGCATTGCCGAGATGAGTCTGTTGACCCGGGTCTGTGGATTAGGGCGATAGAGTATCGATCGACCGGCGCCCTTTCCGTGGAGCCAAACTGGAAGTAGCTGCATATGCGTTCCTGGGACGAAGTATCCGCCTACGTGCGCGCCCATTACGAGTATGAAGAACCTGGCGAGGGGTACATTTTCCTCGTCAGCGTCGACGGCGACGGAGCGCGCAGCATGGCGATCATTGCGCGAGTCCGACACCCCCTAGGCGGGCTGTGGGCAGAGATGACAGCGCCCATCGGAAATGTCGGCGAAGTTGACATCAATGCTGTAGTACAAGGAATAGGGATGCATCCTTGCGGCGGCATTTCTATCGGAGCGGACATGGTTCTGGTGCGTCATACATTCCCAATCGAATCGATGTCCGAAGCGGATTTTGAGATATGCCGTGCGAGCGTGACGGGTGCCGCAAAGGCCCTAGCGGCCGGGGTCAGTAGATGAGTTTCGGTTGCGCTGCCTACCGCCCTCCTTGGTGCATTCAAAGGTTCCGGCCGGTTCTCATCCGGCCGCCGGTAACGTGCTGGTGTGGACGCGGGACAGTTGCGGGAATTCACGCTCAGCCTGCCGGGTGCCGAAAAGCACGACCACGGCGGCCGCCCGTCTATCCGTGTCCAGGGCCGGCCGCGATTCGCCGCTGGGCTGGACGAGGGCGGGATCAGCGCGATGCCCGGCGAAGCGGCGATCCGCGAGGCCGTAGCCGAAGGACTACCCCGGCGGTGCCATAGGCTTGGTCAATTCTTGCCCGGCACAGTGAATGGCCGGATCCGCCGCATGACTATGCATGACGACCTGCCGACAGCGTGCACTTCTGCCACAGTTAGGGTAGGTCAACGGTGGCGGGAGGGTGGGTGTCCTTGAGGGGTGCTGCTGATCTTGCCGGGGAGGTAGCTGTGGCTTTGTACGGGCGGGATGATCTGGTCTGGGATGAGCTGGCGCGGGTGGGGCTGGAGTTCCTAGTCGAGCGGGCGCGGCTGGGAAAACTCACCTCGTATACCGAGCTTAATGCCACTCTGGTGCGGCGTACGGGACTCCCTGGCTTTGACTTTAACCGCGCCGACGAGCGTGCAGCAATGGGCCATTTGCTTTATTTGATCGTGGAGCTGAACCGGCCAGTGACTGGCCTGATGATCTCGGCGCTGGTGAGCTACCTTGACGCCAACGATGCGGGCAGCGGCTTCTACGGCTATGCACAAGATTTGGGGATGCTTCCGCGGAAAGCGTCGGCGATGCAGAAGCTAGAGTTCTGGGCGGGGCAGGTCAAGGCATTGCACGAATACTACGGGGCGAGGCGACCTGGATGAGCATGTGGAACCGCCGACGTGGCGGGCGCGAGGCTGTCTTTAAACACACTCTTTTGCCGCGAAGAGCCACGTCGCGTCCGGGTTCGGCCATCAACCCCTGCCTTACACCGCAGGTCATGAGCCTTGAGGTCGGTTGAACTGTTAGGATTTAGCGACAGACTAAGGCGTGAGAAGGGTTGCATGTCGGTGCCGGCCGTGGTGGCTGGGCCGGCCATTGACCGGCAACCTCTCGCACGGATTTGGCTTCTGCGAGGGGAAAGGGAGTATTGTGAATGACGGGCTATTTTCTTTCAAGAAGAACATTTCTAGGAGGACTTGGAGTTGCGGGGGCAATGCTTACATTTCCATTGATCGAAGCTTGCTCAGGCACAGGGCAGCGCTCTTCAACGCGACATGTAACTCCGACGGACGCACCCGATCTCCTGTGCAACTACAAGTAGGTACTCCTTCCGCGACTCAGATTGACGGCAAAACGATTAGATTTTCCTTGCTTACCCCTGATCAATTTGCGAAATTGACTCGTCAGCAACTAGCAGGTCTTGCTGAGTCAGGCCAGCCGATTGGCATAGAATTTAATCCAGGTGATAGTATCGATGCGATACGGCAAGACCCTCAGCCCTTTGTGTATACAGATACTAAAGGCCGCAATTTTTCTGCATACTTTGGAATGGCAGTGCTGCATATTGGCGAGAAGTTCATGCTCGTCATTCCCATTCCGTCAGGTACTCCAGGAGGATCTAATACAACAGCAGATATTGCATCGTACTCTATAGATCCCTCGGGCACGAAATTTGTAGCTGTCGGGTTTCTCCAGCCGGCTCTCCCGGGCGCAACGAATTACGTAGAGCTTTTTAATCGCAGTCAGCCACTCAAAGAAAATAGAATTAAGCATAGAGATGTAAACCCAAATACTGTTATGTTTATTGTAGCATCTGCATATCAAGTTGGTAGATAACACCCCGG
>Ga0307373_10005840_pt1 | contig 19879 bp, 16 predicted proteins | sample OX2MG_FD_202534 | JGI IMG/M metagenome (GOLD analysis project Ga0307373, IMG submission 202534) | Soil microbial communities from Risofladan, Vaasa, Finland - OX-2 | ecosystem: Environmental > Terrestrial > Soil > Coastal area > Acid sulfate soil | place: Finland: Risofladan, Vaasa | collected...
GGCGACGTGGCGGTCGTGCCGTCATGGGTGCCGCACGGCGCACGCACCGGCGAGGTGGGGTGTCTCGAGGCCGACGTCTTCAACCCGCCCCGCGAGACGCTTCTCGAGCACGCGCGCACCCAGCGCGAGCGCGAGCTCGATGCGCTCGCGCAGACCGAGATCGGCGTCGCCGCACCGGCAGCCGGCAACGGCAACGGCAACGGCAACGGGCAGGCGTGATGGATCTCGGGCTCGCCGGGCGGCGTGCGGTGGTGACCGGCGGCACGAAGGGGATCGGCCGCGCGGTCGTCGACGAGCTCCTCGGTGAGGGCGCCTCCGTCGCCTTCTGCGCCCGCCATGCCGACGAGGTGAAGGAGGCGGAGGCCGAGCTGCGGGACGCACACGGCGACACCGACGGGGCGCGGGCGTTCGGCTTCACCACCGACGTCACCCGGGCCGAGGAGGTGACGCGGTTCGTCGACGAGGCGGCCGCGGCCCTCGGAGGCATCGACGTCCTCGTCAACAACGCGGGTGCGGCGCACCCCGGCAACTTCGAGTCCCTCTCCGACGACGACTGGCAGCACGACCTCGACGTCAAGCTCTTCTCCCAGATCCGCTGCACGCGCGCCGCCCTGCCGCACCTGCGTCGGAGCGCAGCCGCGCGGGTGGTGAACGTCAACGCCGTGTACGGCAAGTACCCGGACCCCGCGTTCTTCGCCACGACGGTCAACCGTGCGGCGTGTCTCAACCTCACGAAGGCGCTCGCCCAACAGTTCGGGCCAGAGGGGATCCTCGTCAACAGCGTCAACATCGGCTTCGTCGTGACCCCCCAGTGGGAGAACATCCGCAAGCGCCGAGCGCCGGAGCTCGCGCCCGAGGAGTTCTTCGCGGGGCTCGCGGAATCGGAGGTCCCGCTCGGCCGCTTCGGCTCGGTCGACGAGGTCTCCGGAGTGGTCGCCTTTTTGGCGAGCGACCGGGCGTCCTACGTGACGGGCGCCATGGTCGACGTAGCTGGAGGTATGGGCAAGTACGTCTGATCCCTCCCGGGGCGCGGGTCCCGGGAGGACGAGGGGAGGGCAGATGACAACAACGCGGGGGGTCCAACGAGAAGGACCTGGCGCGGCCACGGCGTCCCCGCCGCGAGCGGGTTCGTCGGCGGACATCCATGCAGGGGAGCTGGCGAAGGGGTCGCTCCGGACGATCGACGCGATCGCGATCTCGGTCTCCGTCCTCTCGCCGGCGATGGCCATGGACCTGAACACGGGCGGCGTCGCCGCGGTCGCCGGGGGGTCCACCCCGCTTTCGACCCTGCTCGGGGGCATCGGCTGCCTCGCGCTGGGGTTCGTGGTGATCGGGTTCACGCGGCGGATGGCCAGCGCCGGCTACGCGTACACCTACCTCAGCCGGAGCCTTGGTCGACACTGGGGCTTCCTCGGCGGATGGCTGTACTTCTTCGGGTTCGCGGCGTTCGTCCCGATGACCATGTCGGCGGTGGGCTACCTGGCCGCGACACTGCTCGGGCTGCACGGGAACTACTGGTGGTTCGTCTTCTTCCTCATCGGGATGGCGCTCCTCCTCGTGCTCTCGCTCATCCGGGTGCGGGTGACGACGAAGTTCCAGCTCGTCGTCGGCATCACGACCGTGCTGCTGTTCTTCATCATCGACCTGATCGTGACCGGCAAGGGCGGGGCCTCCGGCCAATCCCTGGGGGCGTTCACCTTCTCGCACACCGTGTCGGGTGGGTTCCACGGCGTCTTCTACGGCCTGATCCTCGGCGTCACCTCCTACATCGGGTTCGAGTCGGCGGCCGACTTCGGTGAGGAGACCAAGAACCCCAGGCGCGCGGTGCCGATCGCGGTGATCGCCGCGGTGACCTTCGCCATCGTCTTCTACGTCTTCACCACCTACGCGGCGTCCATCGGCTTCGGCGTGAACGCGCTCCAGAAGACACCGCTCCCGTGGGTCAACGGCACCTTCGCGGCGATCGCGAACACCTACGTCGGGCACGCCGCCGGCACGCTGGTGGAGATCGCGGCCATGCTGTCGGCGTTCATCGTCTGCGTCGCCTGCGCGACGGCGGGATCCCGGACCTTGTTCGCGATGGGACGTGAGACCGTGCTGCCGAACTGGTTCGCCCGCACGCACCGGACGTTCAAGACCCCGTTCAACGCCACGATGACGATCGCGGGGGTCGCGACCGCGGTTGCGGCCGTCGTCGGCTTCGAGTTCAGCTCCAAGACAATGGGCGGCGACGCCTTCACCGTGTACTACCTGCTGGCCACGATCGGCACCCTCGCGGTGATCCTCGTGTACATCAGCCTGTGCCTCGGCGGGATCGGCTTCTTCTACCGGACGTCCCGGCGCTTCAACCCGCTCACTCACGGGCTCATCCCTCTGGTCGGCGCGGTGATCTTCGGCGCCGCCATGTACGGCTCGATCTGGCCGCTTCCCCCCTCGCCCATCGACACCGCCATCTACATCACCGCTGCGTGGCTGGCGATCGGCGTCGGGACGCTCGTGTGGCTGCGCCGTCGCCAGCCCGAGCGGGTGGAGCGCATCGGGACGATCCTGGGTGAGGAGGGCGGTGAGCTGGTCGAGGCGCTCGACGCTCCCTGACGCCACGGGCCGCCGGATGGCACCGGCTCCACCGTGATCGACGACCACGCGCACCCGTTCGAGCTCGAGGCGGTTCCGCTCGAGCTCGACCAGGTCAGCCTTGACGTCGACGGCCCCGACGCGGCGCCACGCCGGCGACGCGTCGGGGCCGGCCGGCTCTTCCAGGAGCTCTGCACGCGCGCCCTCGGCGAGCTGCTCGGTGTCGGGGGCGACGCACCCGACACCGAGATCGCCGCGGCACGCGAGGAGGCCGCCCGCGACTGGGGCGGCTACGTCCGGCGGCTCTTCGACGACGCCGGCATCACCGGCATGGTCCTCGACTTCGGCGTCGGCGCCGCCGACCCCGGCACGCTCGAGACATTCCGTGCGCTCATGGGCCGGCCGGCGTGGTGGCTCGCCCGGATCGACCCGATCGTCGACGACCTGATCGCGGACGGCGCGGGCGCTGAGGAGATCGTCGCCGGTGTCGAACAGACGATGGCCGCGGCGGCGGGCGCGGGCGCCGTCGGCTTCAAGACCATCGCCGCCTACCGCACGGGGCTCGGCGTCGATCCGGGGGCCGACCTCCGCTCGGCCCAGGCGTCCCTCGGGACAACCGAGCTCCCGGTCCGGCGCCGCGGGAAGGCGCTGCGCGACCTCGTGATCCGCACGATGCTCGAGCGCGCCGCCGACCTCGCGCTGCCGGTCCAGATCCACACCGGCTTCGGCGATTCCGAGCTCCGGCTCGCCGAGTCGAACCCGCTGCTCCTGGAGGAGCTGCTGCGGAGCCCTGCGGGCGGGGCGGCCACGATCGTCCTCATCCACGGCTCCTTTCCGTGGCACGAGGAGCTCGCCTACCTCGCCACCGTGCGGCCGAACGTGCACGCGGAGCTGTCCCTGTCCAACCTCTTCGCGCCCCTCGGGACGGCCGAGCGGCTGCTCCGCCTCGTCGAGCTCGCGCCGCGGGAGAAGGTCCTCGTCGGCTCCGACGGCCACCACCTGCCCGAGACGCACTGGTTCGGCTGCCGGGTCGCGCGCGACGGCTTCGAGGAGGCGGGGGCGCGGCTGCGGGCTGCCGGGGCCCGCGAGGCGTTCGTCCACGCGCTGCGCGACGCGCTCTTCGAGGAGAACGCCCGGCGGATCTACCGGATCGACTGACCTCAGTATTCGTGCGTGACGAAGAGCGTCTGCGAGGGGAAGCGGGTGATCACGCGCGGGCCGTCCTTGGTCACGACGACCTCCTCTTCGATCCGGGCACCGGACTGGCCGTCGGTGGCCGGGCAATAGGTCTCGAGCGCGAAGACCATGCCCTCCTTGATCTCCGCGGGGTGGTCGAGCGAGTTCAGCCGGCTGATGATCGGACGCTCGTGGAGCGCGAGGCCGAGTCCGTGTCCGAACTGGAGCCCGAAGGCCTCCCGCTCGCTGGCCAGGCCGATCTCCTGGGCCGTGGGCCAGTGCCTGGCGATCTCGTCGGTCGAGGCCCCGGGCTTCACGAGCTCGATCGCAGCGTCGATCCACTCGCGCGCCCGGCGGTAGGCGTCCTGCTGCGGCTGGGTGGCACGCCCGACCGCGAAGCAGCGGTAGTAGCAGGTGCGGTAGCCGTTGAACGCCTGCATCACGTCGAAGAAGGCGAGGTCACCAGGCCGGATGATGCGGTCCGAGAAGTTGTGCGGGTGCGGGATGCACCGCTCGCCGGACACTGCGTTCACGGACTCGACGTCGTCGGAGCCGTGCGCATAGAGGTACTCGTTCACGAGGGCGACGATCTCGTTCTCCTTGACGCCGGGCTTCAGGGCTTCGGCGACCTCCTGGTACGCGCCGTCGACCATGGCCGCCGCATGCGACAAGAGGAGGATCTCGTCGGTGGACTTGATCTCCCGCGCGTCGAGCATCACCTGCTGGCCGTCGCGCACGTCGATCCCCGCGCCCTGGAGCGCCAGGAAGACCGCCGTGTCCGAGGTGTCCAGCCCGAGCGGCGCGCCGTCCACCCCGGCGGCCCGAAGCAGGTCCTGGACCTCGGCGACGAGCTGCTCGATGATTCTCGCCTGCGGCGACACCGCCCCCCTGAGCGAGGTGAAGGCGCCGATCGACCTCTCCGGGTCGATCCACGGGGCGTAGAGGCGGTGGTGGACCGCGGCGGAGCCGAAGTCCCAGATGTAGGGCTCGCCCCCACGGGTGAGCAACGTGTAGCGGACGAACTTGTCGCGGCTCCACTCGCCGATTGCCGTCGAGGTGATGTACCGCACGTTGTTCACGTCGAAGCACAGGAGCGCCCCGAGCTCGGAGCGCTCGAGGGCCTCCTTCGCCCGCGCCAGGCGGTAGGCGCGCAGGCGCGCGAATGTGACCCGCTGCTCGAAGTCGACGGCCGCCGAGCCGTACTGGTGGACGTTGTAGCCCATGTCGTTGAACGACACCACCGGCTCCCGGTTCGATCCCCGATCCACTGCGGTCTCCTCCCTCGCTCCCACCGGGAACGCTAGTGCCGTCGCGGCTCGGCGTTCCCGGCCAGGTGTTCGCGGCATCGCGCCACCGCCGGTGCCGCTCCGGTCGCGACGAGCCGCGCCGCGCAGCGCCGCGCAGCGCCGTGCCGTCCGGAGACGAGCGCGCCACGCGAAGATCCGGGGGATGGCCCAGGGACCGGACGGCGGCCTCGCCGCCGCACGGATCGAGGCGGTGCGTGACGAGGCGGTACGTGTCGCCGAGGACCTGCGTGCGGAGCTGGCGGCGATCGGCGAGTCCACCGAGGCCCGCCCCGACGACGAGCACGACGCCGAGGGGTCGACGGTCGGCTACGAGCGGGCCCGGGTGGCCGCGCTCCTGGCGGTGGCCGAGACCTCGCTCCGTCAGCTGGACGACGCGCTCGGACGTCTGCGCGAGGGCGACTACGGCCGCTGCACCCGCTGTGGCGGAGAGATCGCCCCCGAGCGGCTCCGTGCGCTTCCCGGGGCCGCCTACTGCGCCGCCTGCGCCCGAACCCCGGCCCGTCCTCCGTGGCGCCGCCGGCGGTGAGGGTGGCAGGAAGGATGGCCGGAAAGGCCAGCATCAGGCCGCCGCCGCGCATCCCGAAGAAGATCGCGATCAACGACGCGACCGTCGAGACGCCCGCGCCGAAGGCGAACCGGACGGCGAGATCCCGACGGGGGACCTTTCGGACGTCGTCGAGCGAGACGCCGACGACGGGCTGGAAAGCCTCGGGGTCGAGGAGGCTCACCGGAACGCGAGCAGGTAGCCGCCGACCGCCACGACGACCCATGCGCCGCACCCCAGCAGCGAGGCCACCACGGCGCTCATGTGCACGAGGAGCGGCCGGACCACGAGGGAGAACGCGACGAAGCCGGCCGCCCCGAACAGCATGCCGAGGGCTCCCGTCGCCGCCGGCCCGTCGCCCAGGGCGACGACGGTCACCACGAGCCCGGCGATCGCGACGGAGGGGGCCGCCGAGAAGATCCCTGCGAAGCGCTTCGGCTCGAGCGCCTGGCCGAGGAGCGCGAAGACGACCACGAGGAGACCTCCCGCGGCCGCCTGGACGAGCGTCGTCACGACGTCACGCGTCATCGGGCGCCTCTACCCCCGTCGGCGCGCGACCAACCCGGCGTCAGACCTGGCGACCACCGCCCCACCCGCACCCCTCCGGCGAGCCGTGCCGGCTCGGAGCTCCCCGGGGCGCGCGGACGGGTGAGGGGCATCCTCGTGCTACGACGTCGGCGTGAGCACATGCTTCGTGGCGCCGGTGGAGACGCCGTCGCTCGTCGTCGAGCTGGAGCGCTGCGAGCGGAACCTCGCGGTCATGGCCGGTCACGTCCGTCGCGCCGGAGTGGCCATGCGTCCGCACGCGAAGACCCACAAGTGCCCGGCGCTCGCCACCCGCCAGCTCGAGGCCGGAGCCGTCGGCCTCACGACGGCCACCCTTGGGGAGGCAGAGGTCTTCGCCCGCCACGGGGTGCGCGACCTGTTTGTCGCATACCCGCTCTGGGCGGCCGGCGACCTCGGCACCCGTGTGGCCGCGCTGGCCGCACTGGTGCGGCTCGCGGTGGGGGCCGACTCCGTCGACGCGGTCGACCTCCTCCGCCGGGCCGTCGGTGGAACGGCGGCGCTCCGGGTGCTGGTCGGGTCGACTGCGGGCTGCGGCGCAGCGGGGTGCCGCCTGCCGACGCGGCGACCGTCGCGGCTGCCGCCGCACGCGCCGGGTTCGAGGTCGGGGGCGTCTTCACCTTCCCCGGTCACAGCTACGCACCGGGCGCGGCCCGTGCCGCACGCGACGACGAGGCCCGTGCGCTCGCCGAGGCCGCGGCCGCGCTGGAGGCCGCCGGCCTGCCGTGCCCGGTCCGGAGCGGCGGCAGCACCCCGACCGCCGCGCTCGAGCCCGGGGCCGGCGTGAGCGAGCTCCGTCCGGGCGTCTACGTCTTCAACGACGCCCAGCAGGTGGCGCTCGGGACGTGCGGGCCCGAGAGGGTGGCGCTCGCCGCCCTCGCGACCGTGGTGAGCACGCCTGCTCCCGCTCGGGCCGTGCTCGACAGCGGCGCCAAGGTCCTCGGACCGGAGCGGCCGGCGTGGACGCCGGGCCACGGGTTGCTGCCTTCCCGGCCCGCAGCCCGGGTGACCGGGCTCTGGGAGCACCACGCGGTCGTCGACCAGGCGGCCACACTCGACGCCGGCCTCGCCCCGCTGCGGCTCGGCGAGCGCGTCGCCGTCGTGCCGAACCACGTGTGCACGGCCGTCAACCTCGCGCGCCACCTCCACGTCGTCGCAGGTGGGGAGGTGGTCGACCGGTGGGACATCCCGGCCGCCGGTCGCAACCGGTGACGTCCCTGGTCAGAGGTTCGCGCGTTCCCCGCTCGGGACGCGGCGGGCTGGCAGGATGGACCCTCGCGACCAAGGAGAGGACCCGAGCAGGTGAGTGAGGCAGCCGGCACGCGCGGAGCACCCACATCGTCGTTCGCGCACTGCCACGTCCACACCGAATTCTCCATCCTGGACGGCGCAAGCCGGATCGACGACCTCGTCGCCGCCGCGGTTGCTGATGGGCAGCCCGCGCTCGGCATCACCGACCACGGCAACATGTACGGGATCCTCCCCTTCTACGCCGCGTGCACGAAGGCGGGGATCACGCCGCTCCTCGGCACCGAGGCCTACATGGCCTACGAGCGGCGCGACGAGCGCATCAACCTGCGCGGCACCACCGTCGACGACACCGGCGGCGACGTCGAGGGCGGCAGGAAGGCGTGGTACCACCTGACGCTCCTCGCCGGGTCCAACGCCGGCTACGCGAACCTCATCAAGCTGTCGAGCCGCGCGTTCCTCGAGGGGTACTACAGAAAGCCGAAAGTCACATGGGAGCTCCTTTCGGATCACGCCGAGGGACTCATCGCGACGACCGGCTGCCTCGGAGGTCACGTCGCGCAGAGCCTGTTGGCCGGGAACTTCGACGACGCGCTCGGCAAGGCCGCGCGCCTCCAGGACATCTTCGGGAAGGACAACCTCTTCGTCGAGCTGCAGGACCACGGGATCGAAGAGCAGCACCGCACCAACCCCCAGCTCGTCGACATCGCCAGGCGGCTCGGCGCGCCGCTGCTCGCGACCAACGACAGCCACTACACGCGCCCTGAGGACGCACAGGCGCACGACGCGCTCTTGTGCGTGCAGACCAAGGCGACGATCGACCAGCCCGGGCGGTTCCATTTCAAGGGGTCTGGCCACTACTTGAAGGGCGCGGCGGAGATGCGCCGGCTCTTCGCCGAGCTGCCCGAAGCCTGCGACAATTCGCTGCTCATCGCCAGGCGGGCCGACGTGCGCATCGAGCTCGGGACGCCGAAGCTCCCCGACTTCCCGCTGCCGCCCGAATTCGCCTCCGCCGGCGAGTACCTCCGGCACGTCACCTTCGAAGGCGCGATGGCCCGCTGGGGCGCCTCGCTGCCCGACGTCGTCGTCGAGCGGCTCGCCTACGAGCTGAAGGTCATCGAGGACATGGGCTTCTCCGCCTACTTCCTCATCGTGTGGGACCTGATCCGCCACGCCAAGGAGCACGGCATCCGGGTCGGCCCGGGCCGCGGGTCGGCCGCGGGCTGTGCGGTCGCGTACTGCCTGCGGATCACCGAGCTCGACCCCATCCGCTACGAGCTGATCTTCGAGCGCTTCTTGAATCCCTCGCGCCTGTCGATGCCCGACATCGACATGGACTTCGACTCCCGTTACCGCGACGAGATGATCCGGTACGCGGCCGAGCGCTACGGGCGCGACCACGTCGCCCAGATCATCACCTTCGGCACGATCAAGGCGCGGGCGTCGGTGCGCGACGCGGCGCGCGTCCTCGGGTACCCCTACGCGGTCGGCGACCGGATCGCCAAGGCCATGCCGCCGCTCGTCATGGGACGCGACACGCCGCTGTGGGCGTGTGTCGCCGAGCAGCCGCCGCACGGGTACGAGGACGGCTGGAAGGTCGCCGCCGAGCTCCGCCAGATGGTGGCCGAGGACCCCGACGTGGCCCGCGTCGCCTCGGTCGCCAAGGGCTTGGAGGGCCTCCGCCGCCAGGACGGCATCCACGCTGCGGCGGTCGTCATCACCAAGGACCCGCTCACCGAGTACCTGCCCGTCCAGCGCAAGCCCGACCCCGGCGGCACACCCGAGGACGCCCCGATCGTCACGCAGTACGAGATGCACGGCGTCGAGGACCTCGGACTGTTGAAGATGGACTTCCTCGGCCTGCGGAACCTCGACGTGATCTCCGACACCGTCGAGCTCATCGCCACGACTCGCGGGACGCACCTCGACATCGACCACGTGCCGCTCGACGACGAGCCCACCTACGAGCTCCTTCGACGGGGCGACTCGGTCGGGGTCTTCCAGCTCGAGGGCGGTCCGATGCGAAACCTCATGCGCTCGCTCGCACCCACCTGCTTCGAAGACGTCGCCGCTCTGGTCGCCCTCTACCGTCCCGGGCCGATGGCGGCGAACATGCACAACGACTACGCGGACCGCAAGAACGGGCGCAAGAAGGTCGAGTACCTCCACCCGGACGCCGAGGAGGTCCTCGCCGACACGTTCGGCCTCATGATCTACCAGGAGAAGTTGATGCGGGTGGCCCAGCAGTTCGCGGGCTATTCACTGGCGGAAGCCGATCTGCTTCGCAAGGCCTGCGGGAAGAAGGTCCGGGAGGTGATGGCCAAGGAGCGCAGGCGCTTCGTCGAGAGCGTGGAGGGCAACGGCTACACCCGGGAGCTCGGCGAGAAGTGGTTCGACATCATCGAGCCGTTCGCGGACTACGCATTCCCCAAGGCGCACGCGTTCGGCTACGGCTTCGTCGCCTACCAGACCGCCTACCTGAAGGCGAACTACCCCACCGAGTACTTCGCAGCCCTCCTCACGAGCGTGCGGGAGAACCTCGACCGGGCCGGCGTCTACCTCGCCGAGTGCCGAGCCCTCGGGATCACGGTGTCCGTGCCCGACGTCAACCGGTCCGCTGCGGACTTCACCCCCGTCCTCGCAGAGGACTGGGGCAAGGGGACCATCCTCTTCGGGCTCGCCGCGGTGCGCAATGTCGGCTCGTCGGTCGCCGAAGCCATCGTCGCCGAGCGCGAGGCCCGGGGCCCTTTCGCCGACTTCGTCGACTTCTGCGAGCGCGTGCCGATCACCTGCCTGAACAAGCAGCCGATGGATGCTCTCGTCCGGGCGGGCGCCTTCGACTCGCTCGGCCACACGAGGAAGGGCCTCCTGCACGTGCACGAGCTGATCGCCGGTCAGATCATCGCCAGGCGACGCGAGCGCGAGCAGGGTGTCCTCTCGCTCTTCGGCGACGCGGACGGCCGCGTGCCGGCGTTCGACCAGCCCGTCGCCGTCCCTGACGTCGAGTTCGACAAGAGGGAGCGGCTCGCTCACGAGAAGGAGATGCTCGGGCTCTACGTGTCCGACCACCCCCTGCTCGGCCTCGAGGCTGCCCTCCGCCGACGCGCGGACGCGTCGCTCACCGACGTCACAGAGCTCCCCGAGGGGGCGATGCGGGTCTTCGCCGGGGTCGTCACCGGCCTCCAGGTCAAGTGGACCAAGCGCGGCGAGCAGATGGCGGTGTTCACGCTCGAGGACCTCGAGTCCTCGATCGAGGTGACCGTCTTCCCCAAGACCATGGCGCAGTACGCCGCGGTGATCGCCGACGACGCGGTCGTCACCGTGCGGGCGAGAGTCGACAGGCGGGACGACCTCCCGAAGCTGGTCGCCTGGGACGTCACCGCCTTCGCGGGCGCCGCCGGCTCGCGCGCCGAGCCGTTGCGGGTCCGCCTGCCGATGGGCTCGATGAGCGCATCCGTCCTCGACTCCTTGAAGGAGGTGCTCGCTGCGCACCACGGCGACGTGCCGGTGCACCTGTACCTCGGCGGACCGGGTGCGAAGGCGTTCCGCCTCCCGGCCGAGTACTGCGTCGACACGTCCAACGGGGTGGTCGCCGCGCTGCGGGTCTCGGTGCCCGGGGTGGAGATCCTCGCCGAGGCGCCCGCGGTCGACGCCGCCGGCGGCGCGCCGATGGCTCCGTCTGGCGCCGGCTGAGCGGCGCCGTGCGCGCCCCGAGGGACGCGCCCGCTTTCCGCCGAACGACGTTCTCGGCAACGTCCCGCACGCCGAGAGACCCGATCGCGCCCAATTACCTTGACCTTTCGCGTCGTCCCTGTATCGTGTCGGCAGCCAACGAGAACGGACTCTTGACACAACGAAAGGACGGAGCCCATGAACCGTCGTGAGCTCATTCGGGCGGTCGCCGCGCACACGGCGGACGATGTGAAACAGGTCGAGGCGGTGCTCTCCGCCGTGACCGACGTCATCACCGCGGTCGTCGCCAAAGGAGAGGCGGTGACGATCCAGGGCTTTGCCAAGTTCGCGAAGGTCGAACGGGCAGCCCGCATGGGTCGCAACCCGCGCACCGGAGAGGCGATCCGGATCAAGGCCTCGAAGCGCGTGCGCGTCAGCCCGATGAAGGCATTCAAGGACACCGTGATGGCGCCGAGCCAGGCGCCCCGCCTCGGGAGCGGCGTGTACCCGACCTCACCCGACCTTCTCGCCAAGCAGGCCGCGGCGCGGCGAGCCGAGTCGTCGGCCGCCAAGACGACCCCTGCGCGCAAGGCCGCTGCGACCAAGGCGACGACCAAGGCGACGACCAAGCGGACCGCGGCCAAGAAGACCGCGAAGAAGGCCACCCGCGGGGCCGCCCGCCCGGCCGCCAAGCGGACCGCCACCAAGCGGACCGCCACCAAGCGGACCGCCACCAAGCGCACCGCCACCAAGCGCACCGCCACCAAGCGGGCACCGGCGAAGCGCACGACGGCGAAGAGGGCCCCTGCGAAGCGGGCACCGGCGAAGCGCACGACGGCGAAGAAGGCAACCGCCAAGCGCACGACGAAGCGGACCGCTCGGCGCTGAGGGTCGCACGGGCGGCACGACCGCCGTCTCACCAGAACCTCGACGGCGCCGCCCGGGAAACCGGGCGGTGTCTCGCGTTCAGACGTCGGCGTCCGGTGCTTCTTGGCCGTCCTCCCCCACCGGGTCCTCCCCTGCAGCTCCCCCGGTCTCCACGGTTCGCCCGGTGTCCCGCTCCTGGTGCAGCAGCCCTTCGGCCAGCGAGAGGAGCCGCCGGCCCAATATGCGACTTGTCACACGTGGAGCGGGCTCGGGTGTCGGGAGCGTCGCGGTCCACTGCACCCGGACGCCCTCGATCGCACGTACCTGCGCCCGGGTGACGGCCTCCGCGTAGAGCGAGCGCCTGGGGCCGCCGAACATGAGGTCGACGTCCCCCATGGAGGTGGCCACCGGGATCGTGCCCGCCGGGTCCCCGACGCGCCGCGGCCCGGCGTCTTCGCTCTCGCCGGGCGGGCCGGGGACCGCCCCGGCAACGGCCGACGCGTCGTTGCGGAGCGTCGCGTCGAGTCCGCCGAGCGCGCGGCCGAGCGCGTCGAGGTTCGTCGGATGCCGCGACACCACCAGGTGGAGCGGTGCGCCGGGGGCCGGTTCCCCCACGACGACGAACTGGACGTTCGCGTCGGTCAGCGCGCGAAGCACGCTCCGCGCGTGGGGCCTTCCCGCCGCCACCGTCAGACCCCCGCGTGAGCGACGCGCGACCGCGCGACAACGCTCGCCCATCGCCCGGCGTGCGCAGGCACCGGAGGCGATGAGGCACGGTCCCGACTGCGGCGCCACGACGACAGCCCGCTCATCCGCTCCTCCCGCCCTCGTGCCGAAGGCGTGCCGACCCCCTCAGGTTACACGGGGCTTGCAGGCGGCTGGGGCCACGGGGTGCGCGTGCGTGCGGCGTGCCGGCGTGCCGAAGCAGCCGCCGCCGCCGAGGCAGCCGTTCAGCGACGCGCCCTGCGCAGCACGAAAGGCGCCCGGCACGCGGCGCGGAGGATCCACCAGGCCAGTCCGAACAAGCGGACCGCGGCGAAGCCGGCGAGCGTGGCGCCGGCAGCGACCTCCCGGCCGAGGAGCGCCGCGGCGGTGGCGCCCCCTTCGGCCAACGGATGGGCGGCGAGGAGACGGACGAGCGCGTCACGCTCGACGAGCTCGACGTCGTGGACGTGGGCGAGCGCGGTGGCAGCCGGGGTGCAGGCGGAGTTCGTGACGACCAACGCTCGGCCGGCGTCGTAGTAGCGGGTGGCGCCGACCACCTGTTGCACCGCTTCGATCCCGACACTGCCTTCGTAGCGCTTCGCCTGCACGACGACCCGCTCGCCGTCGCGCTCGCAGACGAGGTCCGCGCCGAAGTCGCCACTCGCACCGGTGCGCGTCACGACGAAGCCGAGATCACCGAACAAGTTCTCGAGGCGTCCCTCGAACTCGCCGCCCGACATCTCGTCGACCTCCGCGATGCCCGAGCGCCTGACGCGCTCCGCGCGCAGCCCGGTAGGGATCCCGAGGACGCCGAGCGCCGCGCCCACGTCGACGACGAACGTGGTGTCACCGAGCCATGCCCACGGTCCGCCGTGGAAGAGCGGCGCCGCGACATGTGCGGCTGCGGCCGTGGCAGCGCTCCCCAACGCGGCGAGCGCTGCCGGCGGCCCGACCGCCCTGATCCCGCTCGTCCTCGCGCGAAAGGCCTGCCCCCGTCCCACCGGCGACACCCTACGGAGCGGCTGTGACCGTGGCGCGCACCTGCGGCGTCGGGGACGCCGCGCGCCCGGCGGTCAGATATCGACGTCCGCCGCCTCCGGCTGGTCTGTCGCGTCGTAGAGGGGGAGGGAGGCGAACACATCGGGGGGCTCACGCCACAGGGGCCGTCCCCCGCCCGCCGCGTCGGGTGAGCCGGACCTCGCCGCGTCGATCGCCCGCCACACCCGCTCGGGGCTGCATGGCATGGCCACGTGGCGGACGCCGAGGTGCGCCAAGGCATCGACCACGGCGTTGTGCACCGCCGGGGTCGAGCCGATCGTCCCGGACTCGCCGATGCCCTTCGCGCCGAGCGGGTTGAGGAAGGTCGGCGTCTCCGTGTTCGTCACCTCGAAGGAGGGGAGCTCGGCGGCGCTCGGCATCTCGTAGTCCGCGAGGCTGGCCGTGACCGGGTTGCCCGCCTCGTCGAAGAGCTTCTCCTCCCATAGCGCCTGCGCCATGCCCTGGGCGATCCCGCCGTGCTGTTGGCCGGCGACGAGGAGGGGGTTCAGGATGCGGCCACAGTCGTCGACGGCGACGTGACGCACGGGTCGCACCTTGCCGGTCTCGATGTCGACCTCCACCACCGAGACGTGGGCCCCGAAGGGGAACGACGAGTCGGCCTCTTCGAAGTCGAGCGCGGCGGCGAGCGGACCGAGCCCCTTGGGCCGTTCCTTCCCCCGGTCCCCTGCAGCACCGTCCCCTGCAGCGCCGTCCCCTGCAGCGCCGTCCCCTGCAGCGCCGTCCCCTGCAGCGCCGTCCCCTGCAGCACCGTCCTGCGATCCGTCGACAGCGGCCGGTCCGGCCGCGCGTGCGGCGAGCCTCGCGATGTCGCCCCAGGCGAGCGCCCTCGACGGCACCCCCGCGACGCCGATCCCGCCGTCCTCGAAGACCACCACGTCCTCGGGCGCGGCCTCGAGCTCTCGGGCGGCGAGCGCCCGGGCCTGAGCGAGCACCTCCTCGGCCGCGCGGAGCACCGCACTGCCACCGATCTGGAGCGAACGCGAGCCCCCGGTGCCACCGCCACGCGGGACGAGGGCGGTGTCGGACTGGACGAACCGGACGCACTCGAGCGGGATGCCGAGGGTGTCCGACACGATCGACGAGAACGCCGTCGCGTGGCCCTGCCCGTGCGCGGACGTTCCCACCCGGACGGTCGCGCTCCCGTCTTCGTGCACCTCGACGGCGCCGAGCTCGGACCCACCGCCGGTCACCTCGACGTAGACGGCCACGCCGATGCCGAGCTGCAGCGCATCGCCGCGGGCTCTGCGCGCCGCCTGCTCCGCCCGGAGGGCGTCGTAACCGGCGAGCTCGAGGGCCTTGTCGAGGGGGGCCGCGTAGTCGCCGGTGTCGTAGGTGGTCCCCACGGCGGTCGTGACCGGCTCGGAGAAGGCGGGGCGCAGGTTGCGCCGGCGCAGTTCCACCGGGTCGACGCCGAGCTCGGCGGCCGCGAGGTCCATCATGCGCTCGAGGAGCTCCGCGGCCTCCGGCCGGCCCGCGCCGCGGAAGGCCCCCATCGGCGTCGTGTTGGTGACGACCGCGGCGGCCTCGTAGCGGATGACCGGGATGCGGTAGACGCCTTCCGCCATCATGCGCGTCGGGCCGAGGCCGAGCGCGCCGCCGAAGCCCGCGTACGCGCCGGCGTCGCCGAGGACCCGGCAGTGCAGGCCCGTGATGCGGCGGTCCGCGTCGAAGCCGAGCTCCACCCACTGCACCTGCCCGCGGCCATCGGGCATCCCCGTGAACGCCTCGGCCCGGGTCTGCACCCAGCGCACCGGGCGCCCGAGCCGCAGCGCCGCCGCGATCACGGTCGCGTGCTCGGCGCCGAGTCCGACCTTGGAGCCGAACGCGCCGCCGACGTGGGGCGCGACCACGCGTACCGCAGCCGGGTCGAGCCCGAACGTCTTGGACACGCTGCGCCAGAACGAGTGGGGCATCTGGGTGGAGACGTACACGGTGAGCTCGTGGCCGTCCCCGTCGTCGCCGGGCACCGCCGCGACGGCGTCGGCCTCCATCGGCACGACGGCGACGCGCTGGTTCTCGAGCTCCGCGCGCACGACGGTCACCGCACCCGCCAGGGGATCGGGCGCGGCACGAGCGGAGAAACCGCCGACGACATTGGTGCCGATCGCCTCGAACTGCAGGGGCGCCGACGCCGACGCGGCCCCCACCGGGTCGACGGCGGCCTCCAGCGGCTCGTAGTCGACGACGACGTGCTCCGCCGCGTCGACCGCCGCGGCCTCGGTCTCCGCCACGACCACGGCGACCGCGTCGCCGACGAAGCGCACCTTGTCCGTGGCGAGAGGTGGGCGCGCGCAGCCCTCATGCAGCACCATGAACCCGCCGAGGCTCGGCAGGCCGAGGTCGCCCGCCGCGTAGACGGCGACGACGCCGGGGGCGGAGGCCGCCCCGGTCGTGTCGACGCCCGTCACGCGGGCGTGCGCGTAGGGGGAGCGCACGAAGGCGGCGGCGAGGCAGCCTGGGATCGGGAGGTTGCCGACGTAGGTGCTGCGACCGGTGAGGAGGTCCGGGTCCTCGACCCGTCGGACGCGGTTGCCGAGCAGCGATCCGGGCATGACGGCCGAGCCTATTCGCCGCGGGCGGTGGCCCCCACGCTCACGCACCACCGGGGCGCCGGTAGTCGGTCACGTACGAGGGGACGGGCAGGTCCTCCCCGCCGTGCGCGTCGGCCACGGGGGAGCCCGGGACCACGTCGAGCGGCACGTGGCCCGCCCAGATCCCGCCGGCGTCGACGTCTTCGGGGTCGTCCTTGGGGCCTCCCGTGCGGACCTTGGCCGACGCCTCCGCGATCGAGAACCGCACCACCCGGGTCTTGCGAAGCTCGCCCGGGTTCGCCGACCTCGCGTCGGCCGTACGTCCCGGGACGATCTGGTCGACGACCGCGTCGAGCGCGGCGCGCTTCTCGGCCTCGTCACGCACCTCGGTCGCCGTCCCGTAGAGGACGACGGAGCGGTAGTTGAGCGAGTGGTGGAAGGCCGAGCGCGCGAGCACGAGCCCGTCGACGAGCGTCACGACGAGCGACACGGGGCGCCCGTCGCCGATCGTTCGCAACGCGTGGTTCGCCACCGCGCCGTGGAGGTACACGGCATCGTCGATCCGCCCGTACCCGGTCGGGATCACGACCGGTCCGGCGTCGGTGCAGAAGCCGACGTGGCAGACGAACCCCTCGTCCAGGACGGCCTCGACCGTCTCGCGGTCGTAGGCGGCCCGCTCGGGGAGGCGCCGCACCGTCGAGCGCGGCCCGGGCTGCCACGCGCCCTCCCGGGTGGTCGACGTCGTCATGCCATGTGCCTCCCTCCGCGCAGGGATGCCACGATAGGGCACGCCCACGGTGGTCGAGGGCCGCCGGATCGTAGGCAGCGCGGGAAGGAGTGACATGCAGCTCCCCGGGAAGGTCGTGGTGGTGACCGGCGGGGCGAGCGGCATCGGGAAGGCGCTGTGCGAGCGGTTCGGCGCCGAGGGCGCAGCCGCCGTCGCCGTCGCGGACCTCGACGAGCCGGGCGCGGGAGCCGTCGCGGCTGAGCTCGGGACGGCCGGCACGCGCGCGCTCGGGATCCGTTGCGACGTCGCGCAGGAAGCCGACGTCGTGGCGCTCGTCGATCGCGTCGAGGCCGAGCTCGGGCCGATCGACCTCTTCTGCTCGAACGCGGGGGTCGCGATCGCGGGCGGGGCCGAGGTGCCCGACACGGAGTGGCAGCGGATCTGGTCGGTCAACGTGATGGCGCACGTGTACGCCGCCCGGGCGCTCGTGCCCAGGATGGCGGCGCGCGGGGGCGGACACCTGCTCGCGACGGCATCTGCGGCCGGTCTCCTCACGAACCTCGGTTCGGCCCCCTACAGCGTCACCAAGCACGCGGCGGTGGCGTTCGCCGAGTGGCTCTCGATCACCCACGCCGACGACGGCATCACCGTGTGCTGCCTGTGCCCGCAGGGCGTCCGCACCCCGATGCTCCTCGGGGGCCTCGAGGCGCACGAGCCCTCCGCCGCGTCGGTCCTCGCGGCCGGCGACCTCCTCGACCCCGAGGCGGTGGCGGACGCCGTCGTCGAGGCGCTCGCGGAGGAACGGTTCCTCGTCCTCCCGCACCCCGAGGTGGCCACCTACGAGCGACACCGCGCGACCGACCGGGAGCGGTGGCTCGCGGGGATGCGCAGGCTCTGGGCGGGCGTCCCCCGGTGAGCGGCGGGGTACGGGGCGCTCACGGTCCCGAGCTGCGCGGTGGTCCCTTCGACGACGTCGTCGCCGCCAACACCGCCTACGCCGCCGCATACGCGCTCGGGGCCGCGGAGGCACGCGCCGCCAAGCAGCTCTGCGTGCTCACCTGCATGGACGCCCGCCTCGACCCCCTCCGCATGCTCGGGCTCGCCCCCGGCGACGCCAAGATCCTGCGCAACCCGGGGGCACGCGTCACCGACGACGTCCTCGGCGCGCTGGTCGTCGCCCACTACCTGCTCGGTGCGGCGCGTTTCATGCTGGTCGCTCACACGAGGTGCGCAATGGCGTCGGGTGACGAGGAGTCGCTCCACGCGGCGATCGCCGCGGCCGGCGGCCCCGACACCCACCGCCTCCGCTTCCCCACCACCGGGGACCAGGACGCTGCGGTGCGCGGCGACGTCGAACGCGTGCGCGCCTTCCCCCTCCTCGATTCGCTGACGTCGGGCGGCTTCGTCATCGACATCGACACCGGCCGTCTGCGCCAGGTCTGCTGACGCCCGGCCCACCGGAACAAACCCGAGCCCGCCGGGGTTGACCCGCCGTCGACGCGCGGCACCGATGTGCGAGGGTGTGAGCTCGAGGAGGCCCGCCATGCCTGCAGTCACCGTGGAGAACGTGCTCGCCTTGGAGCGGGTCGGCACCCCCGACCCCGCCGCGACCGAGCTGCGCCCCGTGCGCCAGGTCACCACCGCGCCGCACGGGCTGGAGGGCGAGGGGTTCCCGGTACGGCGCGCCTTCGCCGGCGTGTCGATCGCGGATCTCGACCCGTTCGTGCACATGGACCAGATGGGCGCGGTCGAGTACGCGCCCGGCGAGCCGAAGGGCACCCCGTGGCATCCGCACCGCGGGTTCGAGACCGTCACCTACATGATCGACGGGACCTTCCAGCACCAGGACTCGATCGGCGGCGGGGGCCTCATCACCAACGGTGCCACCCAGTGGATGACCGCCGGTGCGGGCATCCTGCACATCGAACGGCCCCCCGAGGAACTCGTGGTGTCCGGGGGCCTCTTCCACGGGATCCAGCTGTGGGTCAACCTCCCGAAGCGGGACAAGTGGGTGGCGCCGCGCTACCAGGGCATCGAGCCGCACACAGCGACGCTCCTCTCCTCGCCCGACGGCGGGGCTCTGCTCCGGGTGATCGCCGGCGAGGTCGACGGCCACAAGGGTCCCGGCGTGACCTACACGCCTATCACGATGGTGCACGCCACCGTGAGCCCGGGCGCCCGCCTGGTCCTCCCGTGGCCCCGGGAGCGCAACGCGCTCGTCTACGTGCTCGCCGGAAGGGGCAGCGTCGGGGAGGCCTCCCAGCCTGTCGAGACGGGTCAGCTGGCTGTCTTCGGCGCCGGCGACGCGTTCGTCGTCGCGGCCGACGGGACGCAGGACTCCTCGACCCCCGCGCTCGAGATCCTCGTCCTCGGCGGCGAGCCGATCCGCGAACCGGTCGCCGCGTACGGGCCGTTCGTCATGAACACCCGGGACGAGCTCGCGCAGGCATTCGAGGACTTCCACGCCGGCCGGCTCGGGTCGATCCCGGCCGAGCACATCGGCCACTGACCCCCTCCCCTCTCCCCCCTCCCGCCCGGCCCGCGCCGCTGACCGCCCGAAGGGGCGGCTCCCCTGCCGGCACCCTTCGCGGCGGCGCTCAGCTGGGGCTGCCCGTGTCCCGGTCGAGGAGGAACGTGCCGGTGGCCCGGCTCACCACGCGGCCATCGGTGTCTCGGAGCGTCGCCTCAGCGAACGCGACCTGGCGCGCCATCCGGGTGACCTCCCCGCGCAACGCGTAGCGCCCCCCGGCGACGGCGGGGCGCATCGTCTCGGTCTTGAGCTCGAGGGTTCCCCGCGTGCGGTCGGTCGAAGGGAGGGCCGCGTTGAGAGCGAAGTTCATGGCCGCGTCGAAGACGACCGCGTGCACCCCGGCCTGGACGGCGCCGTGCGGGTTGCACCCGAGGG
>Ga0307373_10005841_pt1 | contig 19878 bp, 17 predicted proteins | sample OX2MG_FD_202534 | JGI IMG/M metagenome (GOLD analysis project Ga0307373, IMG submission 202534) | Soil microbial communities from Risofladan, Vaasa, Finland - OX-2 | ecosystem: Environmental > Terrestrial > Soil > Coastal area > Acid sulfate soil | place: Finland: Risofladan, Vaasa | collected...
CCCTCACCGAACCCGGCGTGCGCCTTTCGATACGCACCGGGCTCTCCCTCGAATTTTACGCGTAAGTCGGACCGCGCTCGGCCGACAGGCGCTAAGGTGCCACGCGCAGTGTCGAAAGTGCCACGGGAACCGTGGTGCCCTCCTGCCAACGCAGCGACCGCTGTCGGGATTTTCGCCAGCCGTACTGCCGCACCAAATCCCGCACACACGCGTGTGAGTGCTTCTTGCGCAACTATCGCAGGATGGTCCACCAGATATAGTGATCCAAGGAGGCAAAGACGCGCTTCGCACCCCACGCATGTCTGTAGAAGTTCCCCCAACCGCGCAGCACGGGATTGAGCCGTTGCAGTCGCTCCTCCAGCGTCTCCGTAATGGTGCTCCGGTCAAAGATCAGCGCAATGGTTCGTCGCAGGCGCTTCGAGCGCTCCTTGGGGATCACCACATGGGCGACCAACCGACCGTCGGTCGGATGCGGGTGCACACGCAGACGATGTCCCAGGAATCGCATCGTCGTCGTCTTGCGTAATGCAGCGAATGGCTATTGGTGGTGAGAGGGGCAATCGAAAACTGCGGCCAAGCAGTTGATATCGATGACTTTATGACATCGCCGCTCGATGAGTTATCCCTAAAGTGCTCCCTACCGTTATTCCACGCGTTATTGAATGCGCTCAATCACGGCGGCATACGCCCAGTGGAATGTCGAGCCTCCACAAACGAGCCGCGACATGAATGGATCGGGGTTTTCGAACATTGCGCGGTGATCTTGCGCCGGTGCCTCGACGAGAATTCGCCAGGCATTTCATTTGCGCATCGACTCTCGGCACGCCATGCTGAGATCAACCGGTACGAAAGACTCCGCTGGCGGTTCCACTAGACGCGGTCATCAGGTTGAAGTTCCCCAACGCACGTGGCAGGGCATCACCGTTTCGTTACTCGCGCGGATTTCGTCTTCGCACTCGATGATGCCAACGATCGCGTCGAAATAGGCGACGCGGTCGAACGCCGCCGTGGTGATGCTGTGGGATTCCCATGCTCCCATGGAAATTCCGTCGTGACCGACAATGGCGAGATCTTTCGGCACATTGAGCCCGAGCAGCCGCTCGGCTGCGTCACGAACGCCGAACGCCATAACGTCATTTCCGCAGATCAGCGCATCGACTGGCCGACGCCGCAATAGCATGACCGCTTCCTTATAGCCCGAATCGTAGGAGTAGTCGCCTTGGCCGCCAGCTACGAATGTCAGACCATGGAGTGATAGGGCGTCGGAAAACCAGCCCCTGCGCTTCTTGTCCACCCAGCTCGAGGCGCGGCCCGAAATGTAGGCGAAGGACCGTCGCCCGTCCGCCACCAGCCGATCCACGATTTCGGTGGAGGCGGCGGCGCCATCGATGCGCACGCAGGCGAGCGATGGATCGCTCACCGGCTCGAACGAGGCGATGATGGGCGTGGCAGACTGGAAGATGTCGACGGCGTCGGCGATCGACACCATGTCTGAAAACAGCACCACATGTTCGACCTGATAGGCCGAAGCCACGCGCATCAGCTGATTGCGGTCGTTGTGATCGGCGCAGCACAGCACCAGGGGCATCCGCTCGTGCTGCTGCAGCCGATGGACCAGGGTGTTCAGATCTTCGGCCTCGCATGGATTGGCGATCGTATTGACCACCAGCGCGACAAGGCGAGACTGACGGTTGTTGAGAGATCGCGCCACCGCATTCGGGTGATAGTTGTGTTGTCGTGCAATCGACAGGATGCGCTCGCGCGTAACGGTGCTGATGCGTGAATTCGCACTGAACGCCCGCGAGATGGTCGCCGACGATACGCCCGCGAGCTTGGCCAGCTCTATCGAGGTCATTCCCTTCCGGCGCATCGCATTCCCTTCGCCGATCCAGATTTAATTTGCACCGACTTCTATCGCAATCGATTTGCCGTCGCCCGCGGCCGATGCCTTGATCGCATCCCAGAGTCGGGCAAACCGTAACCCGTTCGTCACGGTCGACGGATTGGGCATCCTGCCCTCCCGCACGGCCTTGAAGGTGTGCATCGGCGTATCGACGATTTCGTTGACTTCTCGCACCACCGCGCCGCCTCCAATGGACACCTCGCGCCAAGCGCCCCAGGCGTCGATCCGCACGAGCGCCTTGGTATAAAAGCAAGTGATCGCCGACGCACAGCCGGGCGGCCCGTCGCCAGCGGCATTGAACGTCACAAGCGCGCCGTTGGAGAGACGCGCGGCCACCGCACATACCAGATCCACATCGAGCCCCCGATTGTTGGTGAAGGCGGATAGCCGCTCGAACTCGGCATCACCCAATACGCATACGGTGTTCATCATGTGCGCGCCGGTGTCGAACATGAAGCCGCCGCCGGAAATGGACGGTTTCTGCTTCCAGTGTCCCGCGTAGCTCTTGGCCCAGCCTTCCCAGATCGAAGCAGAGACGCTAACCAGATCGCCGAATTCGCCAAGTCGAGCGCGCCGAATGGTGTCGTGGATCAGAGGAGACAGTCCGCCCTGATACGCGATGACGATGGTTCGCGAGCTGCGCTTTTCTGCGTCGACCAAGGCGAGTGCTTCCGCGACCGTGGTCACCATGGGCTTCTCCAGCAGCAGGTCGAGGCCGGCGTCGATCACCGCCTGCGCATTGGCTGCATGGAAGACGTGGGGCGTCGCTACGTATACCGCGTCTAGCCGACTCGCCTCGGCTTCCAGCATGGCTGTGTCGGATGCGTATTCGGCCGGGCGCAGCCGGCCCGCGGCTGCGCAAACGTCACTCAAGCGCCTACGAGAGGCCGGATCGATCTCGGCAAGCGCCGCGATCTCGACGTCCGGCATTGCGCTCCACCCGCGAGCATAGTCTGTCGCTTTCAGTCCCGCACCGATAATTCCGAGCCGTAATATCAAGATGTCTCTCCCGTTGTGCACACGTATACACAAGTGACGTCGAAAGAAAGTGCCAGCAATTCGCGCATTGTATAGATTTTAGGCTGCCGGAACGCATCTCTCTAACCACCTAATGCGCAAATTGTGGATACGTGTACATTCGAGTACATTCGGGCGTGTCAATGTACGCAAGCGGCTCAAATGCCGTCGCAAGGGGGAACGCAATGACATCAACCACGCGTCGCACGGGTCTGCTCATCATGGTGGCCGCGCTTGGGGGCGCGGTCCTCATTTCGCGCTGGGTCTTCAGTTCGCGCGGCGTCCCCACTTCGGGCGCATCCGCCGTGACCATTCGCATTGCCGAGCATCGCCAGCCGCGGATCGACGCGCTGAACAAATCGATCCCGCGCATCGAGAAGCAGCTTGGGGTCACCATCAAGGTAATCGAATATCCCGCCCCCGAAAAAGACTATATGAGTAAGCTGCTGACCGAACTCGCCGCCGGCAATGCGCCGGATCTCTTCACGGCCAATTTTGATTCCGACGTGCCCGATATGGTGGCCGCCGGATATCTTGCCCCCATCACTGCCGAGGTCAAGGCGTGGGACGGCTACGACCAGTTGTTCGATGTCGCCAAAAAACTCTCGACCAGCGCGGACGGCCAGATCTATGCGCTGGATTCAATGCTGGCCGTGACGCAGCTCTACTTCCGCCGTGATCTGCTCGAAAAGGCCGGGATTTCGACCGCTCAGCCGACGAGCTGGAAAGACCTGCTCGATCGCGCCCGGGAGATAAAGGCCAAGACCGGCAAGTACAGCCTGCTCCTGCCCGCTGGAATCGACTGGGGCGCAGCCACATTCAACGAAGGCTTCGCCTTGTTTGTACCCGGATCCAAAACGCCTCAACTCGCAAACGACGACGGCACGCTGAATTTGAACGGCGAGGGAGTAAAGGACATCTTTGGCCTGTATAAGTCCCTTATCGACGAGGGCCTGATGCCGATCGAACCGCTACTCGGGCCGCAACCGTGGGTAATACCCAAATATACGATGTTCCCCGCCGGGGATTTGATGGCCACGACCTGCGGCACTTGGTGCTACATCTATGACTGGGGCAAAGACAGCAAGAATCCCATACCTGACGTGACCAAGAAGGTCGGAACCTGGGCGGTGCCCGGCATGCACGGCGGTTTGAGCGTCACCGTCAGCGGCGAGAACATTTGGGCGGTCAACGCAAAATCAACGCATCTCGCCTTGGCCAAAAAAGTGCTCTTGGCATTGAGCTCAGTCCGCGCAACGGTGGCCTATGCCCAGTTGCTCGGCAACATTCCGGCACGCAAGGATGCTGCCGACGATAAGGATTTCCAGGCCCTGACAGAACTTGTGCCGGTGCTTAAAGGCGTCGATCACGGAACGTTCCTGAAGTCCGCGCCCGGCTTCTCCGTAGTGGCCGAGGGGGTCGCGCGCGCCACTGAAGCCTTGTTGCGCAAGCAAACCGACGCGGCCGGGGCCCAGGCGATCCTCGTCAAATATGTCCGAGATCTGCTCGGCAACAAAGTGGTCAAATAGCCGGATTGTTTGCAACGCGGATGGTTCGAGACAATTCGTCATGTCCAGACCATATGAATCGCGAGTGGCCTGGCAGAACCGGATGTTGCTGGTGCCCGCCCTTGTGCTGCTCGCGTGCTTCATCCTGATACCGGCTGGCGCAGCTGTCTATATCAGCTTCACCAATGACGCATTGACGGGTTTTGCGGCAGCCCATCCCCAATTCGTGGGCTTGAAGAACTATGCGCGGCTGTTTTCCGACGACGGTTTCTGGAATTCGCTGGTCGTCACCTTCTTCTTTGTATTCGGCTCGTCGATCGTGGGTCAGTTTGTGCTCGGGCTGGCTTCAGCGGTGGCGTTACGACAGCCGATTTCTTTTAGGCCCGTTTTCAATGCCGCTATCCTCTTGCCTAACGCCGTTCCCGAGGTCGTCGCCAGCTTCATCTGGATATCAATGCTGGCGGGGGGCAAATATTCGACGTTAAGTCGAATCGTCGGGCTCTTCGGTATCCCGTCGCAGAACTGGCTGGAGTCCGTGCCGCTATTGATGATCATCGTCGTGAACACCTGGCGCGGCATCGCCTTCGCGATGATATTGATGACCTCAGGTCTGAGCGCCGTACCGGCGGAAGTGTATGAGGCTGCCCGAATGGACGGGGCAACGCCGCGCCAGATATTCTGGCGGATCACCTTGCCTCTGCTGCAGCCCACGATCTTTCTCTACATGCTGGTCTCGACGGCAGGGACCATCGCCATTTTCGGACTGATTTACACGCTCACCCGGGGTGGTCCCGGCGGGGCGACCGAAATTATCGGCATCTACATCTACAACCAGTCCTTCACTGCATACCAACTCGGCTATGGATCGGCAGTTGCGGTCATCATGCTTGGAGTATCTGTCGCCCTCGGAGCCATATATGTTCGCGTCCTGAAGGTGCAAGTATGATCGGCCTGCACAAATTCACGCGCGCCCAGGCGATTGCCTACGGTTTCCTCACCGTAACGGTTGTATTCTGCCTGCTACCTTTTCTCTGGGTTGTTCTGGCCTCGGTTGATCCGAACGCCTCCCTGTTCTTGTCGATTCCCAAAGGGATCACTGCCGATCACTTCATCAAGATCTTTACGGCGCAGAAGGGGGCGCGCTGGTTCCTCAATTCGCTGGTGACGGTAGGCGCAGCAACGGCCCTCGTCGTCATCGTCGGGGGGATGGGAGGGTATGCGCTGTCGCGGACCAACGCTTGGTGGAAGCGCCCGTTTTTGTACGCCATCATTCTGGTCAGGGTCGTGCCCCCCACGGCGCTCATCGTTCCGCTGTACAAGGTCATGCTGTTCGCCAATGGCGTGATGGGCGCCCTGGTGCGCAGCATCGTGCCCCCCGACCATGTGCGTTCGACGATGCATATCTTCGGCTTCGTCGACGGATACTTCGGCCTGATTCTGGTGTTATCCGCCATGCAGCTGCCGCTGGCCCTTTGGATCATCAAGACCTTTTTCGATCTGACCCCCAAGGAATACGAGGAAGCGGCCCTGATGGATGGGGCGAATGTCTTTCAGCGCATTCACCGCATCCTAGTGCCATTGGCACTGCCCGGGCTGGGTGCGGCAGGATTGCTGGCGTTCATCGGCGCCTGGGGCGATTTTCTGATGCCTCTGACGTTTATTTCGTCACCGGACTTGCAATTGCTGCCGATCGGGCTGTTTCGGGCTTTCCAGCGAGCGAACATCCTCGATTACGGCTACCTAAGTGCGCTCGCACTGCTCTACATGTTGCCGGCGGTGGTTGCCTTTGGCCTTGCCCGTCGCTTCCTCGTTCAGACCTTCACCGGCGGAATCAAGGGATAGAAATGGCCACGATCTCAATCGAAAACGTGCGCAAACATTATGGCGCGGTCGAAGTCATCAAGGGAGTGAGCTTCGAGGTTGCGGACGGACAATTTGCCGTTCTGGTCGGCCCCAGCGGATGCGGGAAATCGACTATCCTGCGCATGATTGCGGGACTGGAATGCGTAACCGAAGGCGACATCAAACTCGACGGCAAGCGGATCAACGATGTGTCTCCGGATCAGCGCGGGATCGCAATGGTCTTTCAATCCTACGCTCTATACCCGCACATGACCGTGGCCGACAATATCGGTTTTTCCCTGGATCTCAAGAAGGTGCCCAAAGCGACAATTCGCAAGGAAGTCGGCCAAGTGGCCGAATTACTGAAGCTTTCGGAATTGCTGGACCGCCGGCCTGCGGCGCTGTCGGGCGGCCAGCGACAGAGGGTGGCCATCGGCAGGGCAATTATCAAGAAACCGCGGGTTATCCTCTTTGATGAGCCCTTGAGCAATCTCGATGCATCATTGCGGGTTCAGATGCGCGCCGAATTGCAGCGCCTCCATCAAGAACTGCGCCCCACAATCGTCTACGTGACCCACGACCAGGTCGAGGCGATGACGATGGCCGACACCATCGTGGTCCTCAATCAGGGGAACGTGGCGCAGTGCGCACCCCCGATTGAGCTTTACCGCCGTCCCAAGAGCACGTTCGTTGCGACCTTCATCGGGTCGCCGCGAATGAACTTGATCAAGGGAATTATCTCCAGTAAAGAGTTGACGCCGTCCTTTACCGCAGCGGAAGGCTGGACCGTTCCACTTGCAGGCAGGGATCTGCTGGCAACGGACCTGCAGCCTGTGTGGCTAGGAATTCGGCCCGAAGACATTCGACTCGTCGATGCGAACTCCGCGGCCGATCTTTGCGGCAAGATCGCGATCGTCGAGCGGCTTGGCGCCGAAACTTATCTCAACGTAGTCAAGGGCACCGAGACTCTTCTGGTGCGAGTGCAGGGCGACATCGCTCTGCGCCCGGGAGATACCGTGCGGTTGGCGCTCGATCGTGCGGCGTTTCATCTTTTCGATCAGGCGGATCGAGTTTTACCGGCCTAAGGACGGGTTATTTGGCAATACCTTGGAGGCAATTGTGACAATTCGAGTAACAATCTGGAACGAAGGCCGGCACGAAAAGACCGATGCGCCGGTCCAGGCAATATATCCGGACCGGATCGACGGCGCGCTGGCGGCTGGTCTTGCCGATCGTGATTTTGAAATCGAGCGCGCCACTCTCGATGACCCCGCGCAGGGCCTGCCTGAGGGGTTGCTCGACCGTACCGACGTGCTGGTCTGGTGGGGGCATACCGCCCACGAGGAGGTCGCGGATAAGGTGATCGACCGGGTGCAGCAGCGGATTCTCGCCGGGATGGGGCTGGTAGTGCTCCACTCAGGCCATCACTCCAAGATGTTTCGCCGCATGATGGGTACCAATTGCAATTTGGCCTGGCGCGAGTTGCCGCAGGGCGACCTGGAACGCGTCTGGATAACTAATCCCGGCCATCCGATTGCAGAGGGCCTGCCCCCGTATTTCGAGATTCCGCAGTCGGAGATGTATGGTGAACCTTTCGACATTCCGGCTGCCGACGAAATCGTTACTCTCTCTTGGTACAAAGGCGGGGAAGTGTTCCGCAGCGGGCTGACATTTTACCGCGGCCTGGGGCGCATCTTCTATTTCTCGCCAGGTCACGAGACATTTCCGATCTATCACGATCCGATGGTGCAGAAGATTATTGGCAACGGAATCGAGTGGGCGATGCGGCCTCATAGCGGGGCGCGCAAACTCGACAATTGGCACCGCAAGACACCGATCCACCGATGAGCTTCTTGCACGCAGAGGACAATGACCGCCTTCGAAGCACCCACGCCGATCGTGCCTTGCTCGCCCGCCTCCTTCTGAGTCCCGGCGACCAAGTCGCACACGGTCTTGATCGCAGCCTCGTAGCTTCCGGGATGGCGCGCCCGGGTAGCTGATGCTCCCGAAAGCGCCCGACACCCCCTGACGCGAGAGACGGATTCTGTCTCACGACCACGCCTCGCGGCCTTGAAAAGGCATATGCTCACCGTCCCGATACTTCGGACGCGGCAGATAGGAGTTGATGTCCGGTACGGCCCGGCCGCGCAGAAGGAAAGCCGCCGGCCATTGCTCGCTCCACACGATTCGAGTGGTCGTCGGAATGTATCGAATCGTCAGTCCGCACCGGCGCTTTGACGACGTATTGGCGTTCGAGCCGTGTACTACGTTTGGGTGATGTACGGAAACGTCCCCTGCGCGCAGCACGAGGTCAATGGCCTTGGATTCATCCACCGATGCTTCGTCCATGCCGGATTGCAATACGTTCGCAATCTCTGTGCGCGCCTGCACCTTCTGCAAATCGAGGTGCTGTGTCCCGGGAACCACCCGCAGACAGCCGTTCTGCGGCGTTGAGTCGTCCACGGCTAACCACAGCGACACGACTTCCATCGGCTCGAGCGGCCAATAGCCGCCATCCTGGTGCCACAGGACGGGTTGGCCGTCGCCCGCCGGCTTGCAAATGTAGTGCGAAGCGAACAACGCGATGTTGGGCCCAATGAACAGCTCGGCGATATCGAGCAGCCGGGAGTCGCTCACCAAGCGCAGCCAGAAAGGATCCTGGCCGAGTAATTGATGTCCTAGATTCTCGGGTCGAAGCTCAGGATGGCGTGCCTGCAACCATTCGACGTGAGCGCTTGCCTCGCTTACGAGGTCGGGATCGAGCACTCCCCGAAAGATCGCGTAGCCGTCTCGCCGAAAGCTCTCTAGCGGGCTTGCCGCGCCCAGCGAGTTTGTTTGGGACATATTCACTCCCCTCTTTGTGGCAGCCGCCTCGGAACATGTCAATGGGGTTGAGACACATTTGTTCGCGAGTTTAACGAGCAATTGGGCATCATGGTCGGCGGTGCGATACCGTTGAAGCGACCCGGATGGGCGATGAAGGCGGCATCGAGCGTGACTCCGCGTTGCGCGGTGAGCGCGCAACCTCTACGCGCGGGAACGTCTCCATGCCGCAGTGCCCACCAGTGCTGCATCCGATAGGCGGATCGATCGATGAATTGAATATTTGCGGACCACAGCCGAATCTGGATCGCCATCTCGAGGCATGTGCTCATCGCCATCGTCAAGAGGCGTCTGCAGCTCGAAGCTTCGCTTTACACATTGCTACAGATCTTGTCGGTCACGCTTTTCGAGAAAATGCCTATAACCAAGGCCCTTTTGTGCAGCCGTTACACAACGGAATCTGACCGCATCGATAACCAATGGAATCTACGGTGAATTAAACCGGACACCGGCGTACTCGACCATCAATTGATCGTGCGCAATTCGACCGCTCGTCCGGCAAACGCTCAGGCACGCCGCCGACGCAGATCTCGGACCGTTTTGTCGAGTGCCGCGATCGCACCGACCAAGTGATACAGCGTGCTCGCCGGCGCCGGCGCATCGCAATATACTCCGCCGCGCTCGCGCGAATCGAACCACAAGCCCGGCGTTTTTGTCGCGAGGTAAGGCAGGATGCTCTCGGCGGCGGCGAGCGCCGCGGACCAGGCGCGATCATCGCCGGTGTGTGCGGCGACGACGAGTGCCGCTTTCAATCGTTCCGTTTGCGGCCAAAGCCGTGCGCCGAAGTCGGCAATCGAAAGATCGTCGTGCAGCGCATTGACGGCTACGCCCTCGTGCACTCCGTGCCGTTCGCCGATCTCGAACAATCGCAGTGCGGCTTCGCGAGGCGCCGTCCAAGCCGCTCGATCCCCGTGCAGTAACAGCGATGCCCACTCGAATTGATGGCCGGGTTCCACCCGCGCCCCGGCCGCGCTCGGCGCGGGCTCCCAGGAATTCGTGAACGCCTCGCCGAATGCACCGCTCCCGGGTTTGCCGAAGCGACTTAGCGCAAGCTCGGTCAGATCCCGGCTCCATGCGCTCCACCCGGGGTCGTTGCTCATCCCGGCCCATGCGTGGCATGCTTCCAGCAGATGCATGTGCGCATTCGACTCGCGCGGAGCGGCGACGCCGTCGCGGGAGCAGAATCCCCCGTCGGCCGCGCGCAATTGCCGCTCGATCCGTATGCGCAGATCGAGGGCGGCCTGCTCGAACTGCGGTTTAGCATCCAGCGCCATGGATGCCGCAGCAAAGCCCAACAACACGAAAGCCTGGTCGTACAGCAGCGCCTCTTCCGACAGCGCTCTGCCATCGGCGTCGACGAGCGCGCGAAATAGGCCGTCCTCGCGACGATAATGGGTAATGAAATAATCGAGTCCCCGGCCGACGATCCGCGCCACGTCCCCGCGCCAACCGAAACGCGCGGCGTAAGCGAACGCGAAGATCTGCCGCGGGTGTATGCGCGCTCGGCGCGGCACGGGCGGCGCAACCCCGTCTTGGCGCACGCATTCCACGAATGCGCCGGTGGCAGGTTCGATTCCCGCGCACGCCCAAAGCGGATACACGCTGCCGACCAGCCAATTCACGAGGCGCTGACGTAGGTCATCGAGTCGCGCCTGGTCGGCGTCCTTCATCGCCAATGTCCGCTGACTTTGGCCGCGCGCGTCCATACCCGGGTCGCCCGTATCATCCTTCGTCATCTCATCTTCGCCAGCGCGTCGGCTGCCAACAGAGCTCTCGCGACCGGAGCGATCGCCGTGGTCGTCAGACCAGATTGCGTAGAATTCTTGCGTCGCATGGCCGGGCGTCGGTCAATAACCGGCGACAGCCTCGACTGCGAGCGCAAGAGCGCCGAGCGGGCCGGCGAGTGCTCCGAGTCCAGGAGGAACCAAATACTCCTCGATTGAGCCGATCAACTCGCTCAGATTCAGATACCCCTGCAGGCTCTCGATCAACCGCCGGCGCACCGCCGCGAACAACTCCGGCCGTACGGTGAATACGCCGCCGCCAATCAATATGCGCCGCGGCGCCGTCGCCAACATCACCGTGTGCACCAACTGCGCGAGCGCATCGGTGACCGGCTCCCAGATGGGGCTGTCTGAAGCGAGGTCGTCGGCCGGGCGGCCGGCGCGCGCGGCGATCGCACCGCCCGAGGCGAGGCCTTCGACGCAATCGCCGTGAAATGCGCAGACGCCGGGCCAGTCGTCGCCGCGCATCCGCGCGATGCGAATGTGGCCGAGTTCCGGATGGCCGAAGCCGTGCACCGGCCTGCCGTTGACGATCAGGCCGACGCCGACACCTGTGCCGACGGTGACGTATGCAAAATCCTCGAGACCCCTGGCCGCACCCCAACAACGTTCCGCCAGCGCCGCGCCGTTGACGTCCGTATCGAAGCCCACGGGGACGCCGAATGCCCCCGCAAGGGGGCCGCAGACATCGGTACTTCGCCACCCGGGCTTCGGCGTCGAGGTGATGAAACCGTAGGTGGCGGACCGCCGCGACAGGTCGATCGGTCCAAACGAGGCTATGCCGAGCGCCTCTATCCCTCCGTGAACCGCCGACCATTCCCGAAGTACATTTTCAATGCGCCGCAGCGTCGTGCCGGGGTCGCTGCCGGTCGAAATCGCGATTTGCGCACGGATGTCGTCTGGGCCGGTGCCGAGGATGCAAATGCATTTCGTGCCGCCGAGTTCGACGCCTGCGAGAAGTGGACGCACTGCACTCATCGCTGCAGGGACTCGCCGGCTTTTCCACTCGGGACGCCCCTCGAGACCCGCACCATTTGATCATGCGTCGGCGCGGCCTTCACGGCGGCCGCCCCGGTTCGACGGCGGTCGGCGCGACGACGGCACGGTCGCACGGCAAAAATTCGCCCCAGGCCAGTCATTGCGCAGTGCTACTTTGTCTGCTTGGGGTAACTGGTCAACTTGGTGTTGTGCATCACCTGGATCAGCCACGAACCGTCACTTTGGCGCGCCATAATCCCGTTGAGCAGTCCTCTGCGCAACGGTGCGCCCCCCACATTCGTAAAATCCGCGTCTTCCTTGAAGGTCATGGCAAAATCATGCGCGTCATGCTTGTTCCATGCGTCCAGAAATCGCTCCACGGTATTTGCGATCGCCGCGCGAATTTTCACCTGGTCTTTTTGGGGTGCATCTTCAGGCGATGCCATTGCATACTTCACTGTGGGAATTGAAAAGAAAAGTAGCACGAGGACCGCCGGAACTCGCCGCTTTGAATTCATTTTGCAACTCCCCTGACCTAACTGGGGCAAACCATCAGCCGCTGCGGGTCTGCGAGGAAAATTGCAACGTAGTGTAACTCCATTCCGGACCGGCCACACAAGGCCGCGTGCGGCGCAGTGAGGTTTGCCAGGCGTTTCGCCGGGGCACGCGTAAAGTGGAGCAAGCGGACCGCGACAATCCGGTCCGGACGAGGGAGAGGTGCACGCGTGCGCGCAAGGCGATCTGGCGGAGTATAGCGGCGCGGCTCGAGATTAACTCTCGTGCCGTTTGCGAAACGCTCTGAAGGAACTGATGGCGATCTCATCGAATTATTTACGCTACGTGTTGGAGCGGCTCTCGACGCTGCGCGGTCTCAGCTCACGGCGCATCTTTGGCGGCCTCGGGTTGCATTGCGAGGGCGTCTTTTTCGGGCTGATGATGAAGGGCGTGGAATGGGGCCGTTCCGGCCGCACAGTGATCGGCCGCAGGTCAGCGTGAGCTATTTCGAGGTGCCGGCGGATGAGTTCCGACATCGTCATTCCGCACGGACCAGCCTCGGCGCGAAGCGCCTGTGCATCGACAAACGACATCCGGATACCGACGAACTCAGCCTTGGCCGCCGGACGAGCCCGCGTGAGTTCGAATGCCGGCGCCGCGGCGCGTGCCAAAAAAAAACGCCCGGCTGTAGGCCGGGCGTTTCATGGATGAGCGAACTTTGCAGTGTGCTTAAGCGGCTGCCGTCAGCCGTTTCGCAGGCTGCCGACCTCGCAGAACCAGCAAGCCGCCGAATAGCAGCATCAGGCCGGCGGCAGCCGTCGCCGGGTCGATTTCCGGCGCGCTGGTTGGCGGCGGCGTCACCAGGCCAAGGCCCGCGAACGACATACTCGTGTGGTTAGTAAAATTTATGACGAAGTTGGACGGATCGCCCAGATTACTGGTGCTCGCGTTGGTGTAGATGATGTACGCGGGCGAGTAGGCGTATGGGATGACGTGGATCACCGCCAGGTTCGTGAACGTGAGCGCATTGCCACCGTCGGTGATCGCGCTGCTGCGTGTCGCGGTGCCGGCACTGCCGACGGTACAGCCAGAAACGTTGCTTCCTCCAAAGACCGGTCCACACGCCTCGACCGACGTATTCCAGCCGGCGAACGAGGACACCGTCACTGAACTGATCAGATCTGAGTTAAAGTCCTGGCCCGCGAGGAGGAACGCGAGCGTCACATCGTTGGACCCATAGGGATTCAGCGCCGTCGTCGCGGCTACCTCCAAAAATCCACCTGGGCTGAACAGCAAGCCGAGTCCGGCGGTTGTCTCGAGCGCCGCTAGCGTCGTCCCGGTCGTGCAGGGGCCACCGGCGTCATATCCACAAGCGGCGCTGATCACCGTGGTCGTCGTCGGTGTTCGGCCATCGTAGTTGGGCACCGTGCCCGACGCTCCCGCGGCAAGCGCCAGCGGCGCCGCCATCGCTGCGTTCGCCGCCAGGCATGACGCAAGGGCCGCCGCCGAAATCGCCAATTTCTTACTTATTGCGTTCATCCGTGTACTCCCCAGTTGTTATTGGCGAACGTCCTTAATTGCTCGCGTCTGCAGAGAAACTACCACTAAATTGCGCGCCAAGGAATTAACTTTGGAGCGGACCCCAGATCGGGTTCGCGGTAAGTGATAAGTCATTGACGGAGCAAGAAAAAAGCGCATATGACATAAAGTCGGTTTTGGTGCATTTGGGGTCATGCGGAACGACTCGAATCTGGTCTCGGCGATCGATAATCTTATGCGAGTGCCCGATCGCATAGCAGCTTCAGTGAGCGCTCGCGACGCGGTCGCCCGACGCCAAATGAGAACTGCCGCTCGTCGATACGATGCGCCAATTCGATTCCGGCAATTGTGATGGCCGCGTTATCGAACGATTCAAAAAAAATCGAGGTGCGCGGTCGACACGGGCCGGCATTTGTTGGCCGATGGCAGTAGTTTTTACTACCGACGCCCGAGGATTACGACGTGACCAAAGCCGTAAAAAAAAACCATCGCATTGCCAGCGGATCTCGCCGCCGGGGCGGATCAGTACGGATCACAAACCACTGTTCGGCTTTCACCAATGGCTCGCCAATCGACGGATCCTCGAGGCCCAGGAGATCAAGTCAGTGCCCTATGCCCCGATGTCGCACCCTTTTCATTGAGCGACTGATTGGGACGATCCGGCGCGAATACCTGGATCACGCGTTCTTCTGGAATTCCATCGATCTTCACCGGAAGCTCGAATAATTCCGCGCCTATTACTACAACGTTCGCGTCCACCGCTCTCTCAACGGCACCACGCGCGCAATTTGTGCCGGATACTCGTCACCGTCCACAGCAAACCTTGCGCATTATGCGTGGAAACGCCATTGCGATGGACTATTCGAAACTCCTGTCACCGCTTGATTGTAATTCGCCTCCCACGCGCGAATTACCGGACGGAATCCATCGTTTCTTCGATTTCTGATCGGCGGAGCCCGCGACCACTGCGGGCTCCGCTTCACATCGTACTACTGTTTGTCGAATACCGAGACTTCGTGGATCGTGCCACCCTTGGCTGTCTTGAATGCCGTGGATAGCGTCAGCACCTTCCCCTTGCCGGAAATAGTGCGCGTCGTATGACCGATGACTTTGCCGTCCTTCTTGAGCTCAGCCTTGACGGTCGTTCCATTTACCCTCTTCAGCGAAAGCGTGTCCCACATCGTGGAACCCGTGTACGCATCGTCCTTGCCGTCGTAAGTGAGTGTCGCTGACAGAGTAATCGGCGATCCGTCGGCGTCGACGCCGGTGACCGACATCGTGGTGCCGCCCGCAGCCGCCGCATAAGTCCTAGTCATGGATTTCGGGCGATCGTTAGCGGCAAATTTGGATTTTGCCAAATTCAATTTCCAGGTGCCAATGACCGGATCAGCCGCGCGGGCCGCGGATGCCACTGACGTCAATGTAAACGCAAGCATCGCGCCCATCGCCAGCGATTGAAACAATTTGCTCATGATTTCTTCCTCGGTTAATTTTTATCTTGCAATCCGAATTCATCTCGCGCCGGAAGGGCTCCGGCCGGGATATGGTACCGAGTATGCTCCCGCGGTCTGTTAGCCGGAAGAGCCTGGGTGCGGCGGCACCGGGTCCCCCGCAATGCGTCAGCAAAAATGTTAACGAACGGTTTAATTGCCTCAGATGAGATGTTACCGGTGATTGCACCTGCCACCATGCCGGCTTCACTACTTTGGAGGGGCTATGGGCACCAAGATGACGCAAACTGAATTCCATCGAATTGTTTCCGCCCTCTACATCCGGGCTTCTTCCCTTCCCATGCTTACCCTGGCGCGAACGCAAAAGTCCCGCAAGGCTCAAACGCGGCAGCCGAAATGCCCGCATGTGGCCCATGGTCTCAATGTCTCTGTTCCTCCGCAAGCACAGGGTACTCATTTGCGCCCACGCCGAGGCGTAACCGAATAATTGCGGACCATAGCGGGGATCTTCGCAAACTTGATTGTGTTGGTGGTGAGAGAGGGACACGAACCCTCGACCTCGGCATTATGAGAGCGGTATCGGGGCTTTCGGTAGCAGTAGATTCAATCACTTGCCGCGTGACGCCCGTTGCGTTTGTCACGACTAAGCATTACGAAGCAGCACTGAGTCACGCCATGCTTTCGCCGCAAATTTGCATCGGCAAAAATTAGTACTGAACTTAAGCCAACGGCTCACCGTGTCGATCGATCTGAGTTTTGGAACAGCCGGGAGTGTTCCTGAGGCGCGCTGCGCACTTTACGATGACGGAACGCCCTACGGCAGTGAAATGCTAGCCGGTGCATAGGCGAAGCGTGCGCCACAATCGTCTGCTGCGTACCGTTGCTCTTTGTCGAGCCGGGTCCGTACCCCGGCAATGGCGTCCGCGACCGTCGTCCCTGTCATTCAGGAATTTTCGTTGCGAGACCCATAACGTTGCACCCGCCGTCACATTTGCTTTTCAGCCAAACCAATCGCCGCTTGCAGTTTCTGTTCCCCGGTTTTGGCTGCCTGCTTGAATTGTTGAAAGACCTCGTGCTGCGCTCGCGTCGGCCGTGCGTAAGCGAAATCAATGTCTGAAAGCAAAAATCCCAAGTTGGAATGCAATTGTGGCGTCTGCATTGCGTCATCCTCGGCCCCGTGGAGGCGCAAATTGACTACCGCGTCGATCGTTTGGTTCAACGTAGCAATTGTAGCTAATGCCTGCTGCTGGCCAACCCTATGGCTGACGAATAACGCGTCGAGTCTGTCGCGCACATCGATTGCCTGATTAATAGTCTTGTCTAAGCTATCAATCGTAGCGAGAATCTTCATCTCCAAAGTGAAGCGTGCCACCAGGTCGGCCTGGGAGGCCTTAATTCGTGGATCGAGTGCAACCGAGAACTCGCGTTGTGTTTTGACGCCACCGTAATCAAGTGTTACCCGATAGGTACCGGGAACAACCGGCGGCCCTGCTACCGTCTCGGACAAAACGGTATCGGCTGGCACGGTCCCGACGAAGCCTTCGACATTGGTAGCGTCGAGATACCGTAGGTCCCACTGGAAGCAGTTCATGCCCGGCTTAATCGCGGTGAGCTCGCGCTTGGCCTCGGCCGTTTGCTGCATTTGCGAGACCTCCGTGGTGACGTCGTCGTTGACGACTTTCTCATCGAAGGCCTTTTTGGCTTGACGATCGGCGGCTGTCGACAGATGCAGGTTGAAGCTCCGGATGACGGTGCCGTCGCTCCTGGAAAACGTGAGCTTGACCGGTGTTTTGCCGTCATAAATCTCTGGGATGCGGAAGAAAACCGTTGCGCCAAAAGGCGGATTTTGACCCGAGGTATTCATTGCGATCGAGCTGGCCCCGCCCGAGCTGTCTAGGCCGCTGCTTGAGCCATAGACATAGCTAAGCCACGCACGTTGAGGCGCAAACAAGTACGCGGCACTGGTGGGCAGGTCCGGTCGCTTGCTGATTTGCTCGAGCAACGCCAGGTTGTCCAGTATCCAGAACGAACGACCATGTGTGGCCACCACTAGCTCCCCCTCACGGGGGTCGATCGCCAGGTCTCGCACCTGCGCGTGCGGCAGATTGAGCGTCAGCGACTGCCAGTTCGCGCCAGCATCGAAGCTGACGTATACAGTGTTCTTCGTCCCCAGGAACAACAGATTCGCCTCGTCAGGGTCCTGGCGCACTGCAAAGACGTACTGGTCGTCGGGCAAGCCCCGGGTGATTGCCTGCCAGGTATGACCATAATCGGTGGTCTCGAACACATACGGCTTGAAATCGTCCCACTTGTAACGGCTCGCTGTGAGGTACGCCGCGCCCCTGTCCGTGTGCGAGGGTTGAATAGAGGTTACGTTCGCCCACTTGGGTAGCGCTGCTGGACGCACTGCCTGCCAACGAGTGCCGCCGTCGGTGGTCACGTGCACCAAGCCGTCGCTGGAACCGGCCCAGATCACGTTGCCGTCAAGCGGTGACACCGCCAGTGCCGACACGATCGGATAGATCTCACCGCCGGTCTGATCGTGATCAACCGGGCCGCCGGTAGGGCCTTCCGTACTAGGATCGTTGCGGGTGAGGTCCGGGCTGATGATCTTCCATGTTTCACCGTAATCGTCGCTCTTCATCACGTATTGCGAACCTACCAACAGGTCCTTGCGATTGGTCGGCGAAAACAGGATCGGATGGGTCCAGCCGAAACGATACTTCTGTGCTGCGGACGACCTGCCGTCCAGGAAATCTGGCCACGGGCTGACATCCTGGACTTGATGGGTGTTCCAATCGTTCTTCCAAAACAAGCTGTAATATTCGCTGCCGTACACAATTTCGGGGTTGCCGGGCTGTGGCACAACAACGGTGGCTTCGCCGCTCCCCACATGATGCCAGTCCGCCAACGGGATAGACTGGTTGGCGCCAGAGCTTGGGCCTTCCCACGCTCCTTCGTCTTGCTGCGCACCATAGATGTGGAACGGGAACTGGTCGTCCAAATTGACATGGTAAAACTGACCGGTCGGCTGGTTGTGCTCAGTGCTCCAGGTCTTGCCTCCGTCAGTTGAAACTGTCGCGCCGCCGTCATTGCCTTCCAGCAGAATTTTTGGGTTGTTCGGGTTGATCCAGACTGTATGGTTATCGGCATCAAACGGCGTATGTATCATCGTGAAGCTAGTGCCACCATCATGGGAGACGAACATCGAGTCATCCGTCGGCACATACACCGTATTAGGATCGGTAGGGTCAACGAAGATCGCCATGAAATAGAACGGGCGTTGGCGCAGCTTCCAGTTAGCGTTGATATGCTGCCAGCTCATGCCGCCGTTGTTCGAGCGGAATACACCGCCAGCGTTGCCCTTGGCCTCGATCAAGGCATAGACCACTTTCGGGTCGCTGGCAGCGACGGCCACACCGATCTTGCCGAGTATTACGCCCTTGGGTAATCCCGCGTGATCGGTGATGTTGGTCCAGTGTGCGCCACCGTCGGTAGTCCTGTAGATGCCACTCCCGGGGCCGCCACTGGAAAGTTTCCACGGCATCCGGTACGCCTGCCAGGCCGCCGCATAGAGCACCTGCGGTTTTTTTGGATTCATCACGAGATCGACCACGCCGGTCTTGTCGTTGATGAAGAGAACTTTCTTCCATGTCTTGCCGCCGTTAGTGGTCTTGAACACGCCGCGATGCGGGCCCGGCACGAACACATGCCCCATCGAGGCCGCGTATACGACGTCAGGGTTATTCGGGTCTATGGCGAGACCCATCGTAGTGTGTGTGTCGCGCAGTCCTGCGTAGGTCCAGGTCTTGCCAGCGTCGACCGTCTTATAGATGCCATCACCAGTGATCATGTCGTTACGAATATCACTCTCGCCAGTGCCGACGTAAATGATATTCGAGTTGGATGGCGCCACCGCGATCGCGCCGATGCTGTCGCTGGCACTCGGCCAACCGTCGCTAATGTTCTCCCAACTGATGCCGTAGTTGGCGCTTTTCCACACGCCACCGTCGACCGCTCCCATGTAAAACAGATCCGGCTGGCTCACCACCCCTGCCACGGCGACGACACGGCCGCCGACATAGGGTCCGACACTGCGCCACTCGAGCTTGCTCACCAGCGTCTGCGGCGTGACGGCATCCGCCGAGAAGGCCACAGTGGGTGGCCATATAGCTACAACCGCAATGAAAAAACTGGTTAGAGCTGACAAAGGGATGACACAGACCAGATGTTTCATTATCGATCCTTCCATTTGCGCACCTGTATTGTTCAAAAACTCCGACATACTCATGCCGCCACTCGTTCATAGAAGTTAAGCATTCCGCCCAAGCGCGTTCGGCGATCAATGCGTTCGGACTTTGACGGTGGAAGGCGGAGCGGTACGATCAATTGATTGCCGAGGCCTTGATGGTTGCGCTCGCGATGGTAGTGCTCCAGGTACTCGTGCACTGCGCGGCGCAGCATCGGTACGCCGATCG
>Ga0307373_10005842_pt1 | contig 19875 bp, 18 predicted proteins | sample OX2MG_FD_202534 | JGI IMG/M metagenome (GOLD analysis project Ga0307373, IMG submission 202534) | Soil microbial communities from Risofladan, Vaasa, Finland - OX-2 | ecosystem: Environmental > Terrestrial > Soil > Coastal area > Acid sulfate soil | place: Finland: Risofladan, Vaasa | collected...
GTTCATGGACCAAGGAGGAACGGGCGCAGAGTGCTGTAGCAGAATTCGCAAGAATTCAAGCGTAACTCGCGTCCACGGCCAGACTTCTTGCGAAGCCAGCTACGGGACCATGAATAATCCGGGCTAGCCTGATCAGCGGGGTTTTGGGGGCGGTGAGCTTCTCGAGTTTCCCCACTCGCTCGTCCAACGAGGGCCCTTGGTCGGCCGGCGCGACGTCGGCCAGCGATGGCGGCGGCGGCATGGGCGGGGCGCCCGGTGGCACGGCCGGTCCATAGCCCGAAGCAGGGTCCGGCTGACTTACCAGGCTGGCCGGCCCGGCGGATTGGCCAAGTCGTTTCCGCAAGTCCCGCAACTCTCTCTCTTGGGCCTCAAGCCGCGCGAGAATTGCCCGATACCTGTCGTCGCCATGGGTGGGGGACAGGGCGCGCGGTCCCGCCGCTGTCGCGTTCTGGGTGCCGTCCGTGTCGTCGAGGTCCGGCGACTGCATTCTCGAGCCGCCATACGACGTACTGATCGGCAACCCTTGGGCCGAGACCAAAGACGCCCACCCGCCCGTGGCCAGCGCGATGGTGCCGAATATGATGAATCGCCACGAAAAGCTAATAAATCGCATTGGATTTCCCCCCTGAAAACCCGCCTACGGTGAATTCGGCAGATTCGCGCGTTGGGCTTGATATAACCGTTAGAACCTGGACGAAACGTAACCTCGGCAAACCCTCGTCAACCGCTACCATCGGTGAATTCCACCGTTAAACCCGACCTATTCAGCCAAGTCACCAGAAGGCGGTTTTCAGAACGAGTGACGCCAATGGGTTGCGGAATTGACGTTGGACGGTTGGAGTTTAACCCACCGTGACGGCTCGATTTGACTTTGCGATCGCTCGTGCCTTGACAGCTTGACGTAGCCGAATAGAATATTCGAGAAATCGAATACTCGAATGGGATGACAATACATGCTTGTGGCCCTTGAACCACAGTCCGCCGCGGAGGTGCTCAAAGCGTTCTCGCACCCGACGCGGCTGGCCATTCTTCAGGAGTTGGTCGCCGGACCGAAGTGCGTCACGGACATGGAGGAACTACTTCCGGCGCGGCAAGCCAACATCTCGCAGCACCTGGCAGTGCTGCGTCACGCGAAACTGGTGGATTACGCCCAGGACGGGGCCCTACGGTGCTATTACCTTTGCCGCCCCCTGCTCGTGCAAGACATGCTTGCGCTGGTCGGAAGGGAGGAGCCTGCCGTGAAGCGGACGCCTGACGAAATCCGCGTCGACAAGGAGCGTTTGAATAACTCCCTTCAGCGGAAGCCGCAACCCAAGGCGAGCCGACGAACCTAGCCGGAAATGCCCATTGTTGGGCGCATGATCGAGCCGATCGTCCGGAAGACGACCCATGAGTCAGCGAATCTACCTCGACCATAATGCGACGACGCCACTCGCTCGCGAGGTGATCGCCGCGATGTCGCCGTTTCTGGCGGAAGCGTACGGTAATCCGTCGAGCCTGCACTGGGCGGGCGTAGCGGCACGCGATGCAGTAGAAACGGCGCGGGCGCAAGTCGCCGCGCTACTGTGCTGCGACGCCACCGAGATCGTGTTCACTTCGGGTGGGACCGAGGCCGACAACCAGGCGCTCAAGGGCCTTTTTTTCTCGCGTCGAGCGCGCGGCGTTGTGTCTCATGCAGTGGGCCGCGCTCCTTTCCACGTCATCACCAGCGTCGTCGAACATCCGGCCGTCCTGGAGCCGTGCCGGTTCCTGGAAACCTTGGGGGCTGAAGTCACACGGCTTGGGGTCGATGGTTACGGCTTGGTCGACCCCGACGACGTTCGGCGAGCCATTCGTCCCCACACGGCGCTCGTCTCGATCATGCACGCCAACAACGAGGTGGGGACCATCCAGCCACTGGGCGAGATCGCGGCCATAGCACGTGAGCATGGCGTAGTGTGTCACAGCGACGCCGCCCAGACCGTTGGCAAGATTCCGGTGGACGTCGAGTCGCTCGGTGTCGATCTGCTTTCCGTCGCCGGCCACAAGCTGTATGGGCCGAAGGGGGTCGGAGCGCTGTTCGTCCGCGAGGGCGCCTGTCTGGATCTAGAGCCGTTCATGCACGGAGCAGAGCACGAAGCAGGCCGGCGGGCGGGGACCGAGAACGTTCTGGAAATCGTCGGGTTGGGCGCGGCTTGCGAGCTGGCGTCTTCGTGGATCGACAGTTCGGCCGTCGCTGAATTACGCGACGCGTTCTGGCAAGCGTTGCAGACCCATTTTGGTGAGCGTGTCGTCCTGAATGGGCATCCTGAGCATCGTCTGCCCAACACCCTCAACGTCAGTTTTCGCGAACGTCGTGGGCATGAGGTTCTCGCGCTCATCCCGAATGTCGCGGCCTCGACCGGCTCGGCGTGTCATGCCGGCAGTTTGCACGTTAGCCCGGTGCTCGAAGCAATGCGTGTGCCGGAAGACGTTGGTCTGGGGGCCGTCCGTTTCAGCCTTGGGCGCGGCACCACGTCGAGCGAGATCGACTCGGTCGTTGAGTTGCTCGTGCGGAATTGGGCATGACGCCGTATGGCGTCGAGAGAACCGGGAAACCAACCATGTCAAGCATCCATCGAGCCCGTCCCGATTCGAGCTCAACGCGAGCCTGCCGGCCCGGTCACCGTCGTCTCGGCCCATGGGTTGGATTGATGAGCATGGCGCTTGCGAACCCCTCGGGCTCATTGACGAACGCGGACGATGGAAAGTCATTCTTCGAGCGCCGGGTGGCCCCCGTATTATCGGAACGCTGCGCGGCCTGCCACAACGGCGACAAGTCCAGCGGCGGTTTGGACCTGACGACCCGCGAGGCGTTGTTGAAAGGCGGCGATAGCGGTCCGGCCATCGAGCCAGGCAAGCCGGGCGAAAGTTTGTTGCTCGACATGGTCAGCGGCAACGAGCCGCAGATGCCGAAGAAGGCGAAGCCGCTCACTGCCGGGCAACTGGCGAGCTTGCACCAGTGGATTGAGACGGGCGCCGACTGGCCCAAAGGGGTTGAGGTCACAGGTACTCTGTGGTCGTTGCGGCCGGTTGTGAGGCCGATCGTCCCCGAGGTCAACCATGCCGCGTTGGTTCGCACGCCGGTAGACGCATTCATTTTGCGGCGGCTCGAAGAAGAGAAGCTTGCCCCCATGCCGCCCGCCGACCGGCTGACGCTGATTCGCCGCGCCACGTTCGACCTGCACGGGCTACCGCCCACGCCCGCGGAAATCGATGAATTTCTGGCCGATGCCTCGGGTGGTGCCTTCGCCAGGCTCATCGATCGTTTGTTGGCGTCGCCCCGCTACGGCGAACGATGGGGACGGCATTGGCTCGATCTGGCGAGCTACGCCGATTCACACGGTTTCGAGCTCGACTATCCGCGCCCCCATGCCTGGCGCTACCGCGATTACGTCATCCAGGCGTTCAACGACGACAAACCCTACGATCAGTTTCTACATGAACAGCTTGCCGGCGACGTGTTGGCCCCCGCCGATCCGGCCACTGTGATCGCCACCGGATTTCTGGCGGCCGGCCCGTGGGATTATTCCGGCTTTGTGACCGCCATTCAAGGAACGGTTGCCAGCCGAGGCACGCGGCTGCAAGACCTCGACAACATGCTCACGACGGTGATGACGACCACGGTCGGTTTGACCGTCGGGTGCGCAAAGTGTCACGACCACAAGTTCGATCCGATTCCGCAAAAAGACTATTACGGCCTGCAAGCGGTGTTTGCCGGCGTCCGTCGCGGCGACCGGATCAGTCGGGGGCAGGCCACCGACGAACAGGCGCGCCGGATGGAACAGATCCGGCTCGACATCCACAAGAAGCGAATCGGCGTCGCGGAGATCGACGCGCGGGCTCCCGATGCCCGCACGGAAGAGACGGCGCAAAATCGCGCGAAACTTTGCGGCGAGATCGCCGCGCTGGAAGCCGAGTACGCGCAATTGCCGAAAGTCGAGTTGACGTACGCCGTGATCCCGGAGATTCCTCCCGCGACCCATGTCCTGAATCGGGGCGACACGGAGTCGCCACTCGACGAGGTTGCTCCAGCGGCCCTGAGCGCGGTTAAGGGCCTCCGCGCTGAACTGACCGGTGCCGACGCCGCCGACGGAGCACGCCGCCTCGCCCTGGCGCGCTGGCTCACCAATCGCGCCAATCCGCTGACAGCCCGAGTGATGGTCAATCGCCTGTGGCACTACCATTTTGGGCGCGGCATCGTGAGCACGCCCGGCGATTTTGGCTTCAACGGCGAGCTCCCGTCGCATGCCGAATTGCTGGACTGGCTGGCGACCGAGTTCCAGCGGCGGAACTGGTCCATCAAGGAGATGCACCGTCTCATCATGCTTAGCGCCACGTACCAGCGGTCTTCACGGCACGACGCCGACGCGGCGGCCGTCGATGGGGGCAATCGTCTGTTGTGGCGGATGAATCGTCGGCGATTGTCGGCCGAGGAGGTGCGCGACGCGATTCTGGCGGTGAGCGGAAAGCTCGACCTCAGCATGGGCGGCCCCGCTTTCCAGGCGTTTCGCTATGAGTTCCGAAAATCGCCGGTCTATGACTATTGCGATACGGCCGATCGTCCCGAACGGTGGCGACGCTCCGTTTACAGTTTCATCGTGCGGAGCACGCCCAATCCGTTCATGGACGTGTTCGACTTTCCGGTCCCATCGAGTTGTACGCCGGCCCGCAGTTCGACGACAACCGCCTTGCAGTCGCTGTCTTTGCTCAACAATCCCTTCGTGATTCAGCAAGCCGATCACCTGGCGACACGGCTGGCCGGTGCTCATCCGGGCGACGTGGGTGCGCAAGTGAAGGCGGCCTATCGACTGGCGCTGGGGCGCGAGCCGTCAGGGCGGGAAATGGAGCTCGCCGAGCAGTTCGTCGCGAAGCGACCCTTGTTCAATTTTTGCCGGGCGCTCTTCAATACCAACGAATTCCTGTACGTGGATTGACGCATCGAAAGGAGGATCTCGCCATGCCGGACTATCGACTACGCGATCATCAGCCACGCCTGGTCGACCGACGCGGTTTTCTGGCGACGGTCGGCGGCGGCTTCGCGGGGATGGCGCTCTCCACCCTACTGGCCGAGGAGCAACTCCCGGCGGCCGGCGGCGAGGCCGAGGTTCGCTCAGCGGGGAAGCTCCCGCATTTCACGCCGAAAGCGAAGCAGGTCATTCAGATCTTCGTCAGTGGGGCGATGAGCCAGATCGACACGTTCGACTACAAGCCGGAACTCTCCAAATGGGCGGGCAAGGCCTTCGAACCCGGCGGTAAAGTTGAGCTGTTCGAAAGCATTCCGGGCACGGTTCAACCAGGTTACTGGCCGTTTGAGCGGCGCGGCGAGTGCGGGCGTTGGGTCTCTTCGCTGTTCCCGCACCTGGCAACGTGCGTCGACGACATGTGCTTCATCCACTCGATGGTTTCCAAGAGCAACGTCCACGGACCCGCGCTGTTCATGATGAACTCGGGGTTTGTCCTGCCCGGCTTCCCTTCGATGGGCTCCTGGGTGACGTATGGCTTGGGAACCGACAACCGAAATCTGCCGGCTTTCGTTGTCTTGCCGGACCCACGTGGGTTCCCAATGAACGGACCGGTCAATTGGGGCGCGGGTTTTCTGCCGGCAACGTACCAGGGAACGGCGCTCGCGACGCGAGCGTCCGCTCCTCCGATCGATAACCTGTTTCCGCGGGCCGACGAACGACTCTCCGCGGACGGTGAACGCGACACATTGCGGTTTCTTCAAACTGCGAATGCGGAGCATGCCCGGCAGCGTCCCGGCGACAATGAGCTCGATGCGCGAATTAACTCCTACGAATTGGCGGCCCGACTGCAATTATCGGCGCCCGAAGTGGTGGACTTCTCGAAAGAGAGCGAGGCGGTCCATCGACTCTATGGACTCGACGACCCCCTGACGGCGCCAACCGCTCGCCAGTGCCTGCTGGCCCGACGGCTCGTCGAGCGCGGCGTCCGGTTCGTACAAGTTTGGTCGGGCGCGCTGAACGCCGGCTTCCCTCGTCAGAACTGGGACGGCCATGAGGACATGGTCAACAACCACGGCCGTGAAGCCAGGCTTTTTGACAAGCCGGTGGCCGCCCTGCTCAAGGATCTCAAGGCCAACAAGTTGCTCGATGAGACGTTGGTGATCTGCACGTCGGAGTTCGGTCGGATGTGCTGCTCGCAAGGCGGAAAGGGTCGCGACCATAACCCGTTCGCCTTCACCTCGTGGCTGGCCGGCGGGGGAATCAAACGAGGCGTGGCTTACGGGGAGAGCGACGAATTCGCCTATAAGACCGTCAAGGACCCCGTCTACTGCTACGAACTGCACGCGACCGCCTTGTACCTGCTGGGAATCGATCACACCAGGCTGACGTACCATCACAACGGAATCGATCGACGACTGACCGATGTGCATGGGCATGTTCTTCACGAGATTCTGAGTTGAGTTCGCATGACAACCGAGGAGCTGGTGCTGATTGGCGCGGTCTTCTTTGCGACGAGCATGATCAGCGTCGTCACGGGCGCGACGTCTTTGATCACGGTGCCGACACTGCTCTTGTTTGGCTGCGAACCCCGCGTCGCCATCGCCACCAACATGCTTGCGCTGGCGTTCTTGAGCGCCGGCGCCACGATTCCGTTCCTTCGCGACGGCAGTATCGACCGCGGGCGGTCTCCCGTGCTGATTGCCCTGACGGTGCCGAGCTCGGCGTTGGGCGCGGCCCTGGTGTTCGCGGTCCCCGCTGAAACATTGCCGATCATCATCGGGGTGATGATGATCGTCATCGCGGGATTCGTGATCCTGCACCCTCACGCGGGCGTCAATCCGGGCCACGCGCCGTCCTCTGCCGGCGTCGTTACTGGCCACTTGGCGACATTTTTACTCGGCACGTACGGTGGCTTCTTCAGCGGCGGTTATGTCACGATGTTGACGGCGGCGTGGGTGGCGTTATTCCGAATGCCGTTCCGTAAAGCCGTCGGCACCACGAAGCTCATCAACACGGCATCATCGTCCACAGCCGTGCTGGTATTCGCTTACCGAGGAACGGTCGACTGGCGACTCGGGTTTTTCGTCAGCGTCGTCATGTTCTTTGGGGGCATCGTCGGGGCGCGAGTCGCGCTTCGGATGAACGATGTGTGGCTTCGACGCGTGTTTCTTTCCGCCGTTATTCTGCTCGCGTTGAAGACGATTGCGACGGAGATTCCCCTAACTCGGATGCTTCAACTCATGACAAGCAGTTGATGGCCAGCGGCAGCCCTGGTCTGTTACGATCAGTCCCTTGCCGCACCGCCGGGCTGTGGCGAAGCGTACGGACTGCTGCCATTGTTGCCGTTGGGCCAGCGACCATCGTTGCGCGGAGCGGCAGAGTGGCGCCTTGCCGCGCCGCCTGGCTGTGGCGAAGCGTACGGACTGCTGCCGTTATTGCCATTTGGCCAACGCAGATCCCGCTCCGATTGGCCGCTGCCACGGAAACCAGACGAGTACCGGCTTCGCGAGGCGTTTGCGTTATAGGCAATCCACCGCTGGTTGCCGTTGTCGTAGCAGGCCCAGGAATTCGTAGGAAGCCAGTACCACCAACGTCCGTTGTGGTACTTGTAGCGCCATTTTACGTCCTCGGCCGTTTTCGAGGCGACCGCGCCCGCCTTAGTCGCGCGGGACGTCGTTTGAGCGGTGGCTGCGGTGGCCCAGCAGGCTGCCGCGCAGAGCACCCAGGCTACGATGGTTTTTCGCTCAAGGCACATAGCATGGTTCCTTATGCAATCGCGAGTACCCAAAACCGCCATGAATTCCAAGATCCCGCCCTGCTGTAATTCTACACGTTATTTCCAAAAAAAGTAACGATTTTTCGATTTCACAATCCATCGACCATCGCCGGCCTGGCCCTAACCGTCAATTGCAAGTGACGACCTCACAATGACTTGCGGCAGACGTTGGTGGTCAGTCGCTATCAACGGCTCGTTTGACGCTGGCTTGGGACAGTTGTGCGTTCCCATCTCAGTGTTCACGCCACTCAGAACTCGAGCTGAAAACGGAGCGAATAGATGCTTGTCCGGCTCTTGCCGTAGACGGCGAAGTCACTGGCCTGCCAGACATTCATGTAGTTGAACTGTACGCGAGTAAATTGGTTCCACCACCAATTGAGCGCGACTGTGCCGATATTCAGCGTGCCAGGATTCGCGTTGCTGCCGCTCGTCCCGCCGCTGGTGGTCCCGGCCGCGACAGCCGCGGCCGGGGGTGGGGCAAAGCCCGCATTGGGAAGGTTGAGATAGTCCCATCGGGCGGCGACTTCCCAAGCGCCCCAACCGGCGATCCCCTTGCCGTGGCCCAGGCCGAAAAACTCGGTATTCGGTTTCACGTTGTAGTCCATCACGCCGAACTGGCGGTTGTACCCGCTACTTTCGCCGGTCAGATAGTAACCGGCCTGGGCGTAGGCGCCGTTGAGAAATACCGTTCCCATGCTCGAAGTTTGCAGTGAAGTTGCCATCCATTCCGCCTGGAAGTGGGCGGAGCCGTACTGGCCCGCCAGTTCCGTGTGGTAGAAGCTATACGCCGTGGAGGAGTTGTTGCCCGAGTTCGCGACGAATGGTGTACCGCTGGCCGTGACGCCCGAATTCTGGATTTCGCCGACGAAAACGCCAGGAATGGTTCGCGCCATGTACAAATCGCCGTTGCCGGCGCTGGGCGGACCGCCATTGCCGCCGATACGGGTATAGTCGTATCCGGCACCGACGTGCAACAGGTAGCGGCCCTCAGCCGGTTGGTCATACCAGAGCAAGTGCGTGGCCCGAAGGGCCGTCGCCCAACCGCCATTGTTACCGACGAAGGTTGCGAATCGGTCGTCGGTCCCAGTCACCGCGTCATCGACGGCGCCGCTCGTTGGGTTCAGAAAAGTATAACTTGGGCGAAACACGCTTCCCGCCCAGGTGGTGTTCCTGTCTTCCGAGACGTTGTACGACATGATTCCCACTCGGCGGAACGGGTCCATCGCGTTGAAAGCGGCGCTGCGCTCCATGAACTCGAGGTGCCGGACGCTGGTCAGCGCATCCATCGTCGTGGGTTGCCGGAAGTGGCCGATCCGCACGGTGCCGATCCAACCCAGGTTTTGCTGTTCAGCCCACACGTCATTGAAGCTTGGCCGGCCGGCTCCCGCGAATTCCATGCGGCATTGGCGGGGTGTCCGGTGGTTCGAGCGGTCCATAGCCGGAGTCAGGATCCGGTTGTCGAACGAGACTGGCCGGCCCGGCGGTTTGGGAAAGTCGCTTCCGCAAGACACGGAGCTCTTTTTCTTGGGTCTCGAGTCGCTCGAGAATGGCCCGATAACCGTCGTCGCCGTCGGCGGGAGACTGGGCGCGCGATCTAACCGTCGCGTCGAGGGTATCGTCCGCCGACCGCAAATTCGAGCCGCCATACGATGTGCGCTTCGGCGACTCTTGGGCCGAGGCGGATGACGCCCGTCCGCCCGTGGTCAACATGATGGTGCCGAATAGGATGAACCGCCAAGAAAGGCGAGTTCGTTGCATTGGCTTACTCTCACCTACCGTGCAGCCTCTGGATACGCCAGTCGGCGGAGCGCGAATGAAAAGCCATGCCTCCCGGATGGCGGGTTGGCGACGTCAAACGAAATGGGGCGGTTTTTTCGAACCCCGAAAGGGTTTATCGGTTGGGACAACCGACAAAACCAACAGAACCGTCGTATTCGGCACAGTTTCCAAGTGGCGTGGCCGTCAAACCTTGCGCATCTTTACGCGCCCGCGATATTTGACCGCGAAGGAACGCTGGCGGAGCGTGTCCATCAGCTCGCGCCAACATGGCTGCTCGTAGGTCATCCTTGGAGCGAAGCGAGCGATGAGGGCGGTACGGAAATCAATCGCTTGCAGCTCCCGCAAGTCGTCGGCACCGGCGATGGCATCAGCATAGACAAGCAGCGCTTCGGCGCCGATCTCCCGGGCTATGGTGCGAGCTTGTCGTGCGATGCAATGGGAGGCCGCTTGCATGGCTAGCGCTGCCTTCCTCACGTGGTGTGCGATGCGCTCTCGGAAGCGATTGGCAATTCGGCTTGGATCCACGTATCGGCTTGTTCGGCCTCGCTGCGGTCGAAGTAACGGATCGTAGCGGTGGAAAAAGGCTTGCAGAACACGCCCATGCCGTGCTCCCACGCCTTCTCTCCGACCAAAGCGAGGCGTTCGATGTCGCGGAAGTGCTTCAGATCGAATTTGACGTCTTGCCAAAGGGCGCCTGCCGTCCAGCCGTGGAAATCGTGCATGTCCACCAGCATTCGCAGCTTGCCGTGCTGCTTGATCAGGCGCTCGACCTCCGGCATGAAATGCTCGTAGTCTTCCTTCGTGAGCTTACCGGTCAACTTGGTCACCAAAATCCTCCCACCCGTCTCCTCGTGCAGATCGACCGACATGGTTCACCTCCTTGATGGTAGTAAGTAAATCGAGCCTCAGCCGCTTTTCCTGGGCGGACATGGGCTGGGCAGTTCTGTCCCTAGCGACTGACACCTTCGTGCAAACCGCGTGCCGCCAAATGAACGTCGGCCATTCGTCAAGGCCGCGATTGCTCAGCCAACCATGGAAGATGAATTGCCGCGGTTGGCCGCCGTGGATGGGCAGTGATGAACAAGTATTGGCCTGCGCGACCAGACTTTGGCCTGCCTACGCTGGCAAATACCGACGATTGCTGGGATTTGAAGCGTATCTTGCCTTGGCATGAGGTTTGCCCCGTTGGGACCACGTCCGATGCGCGTAAACCTCACTCGGCCGAGTTGCCGCGGCGCAACACAACGCGGAACTTCAACTATGGCGGTTCTCAGCGGTCAACTGCCCAACGTCAACCCGACCTCTGAGCACGCGTTGTTCCTCCGCCTGTTCATTACCAACGGCGGCGGCTGGTGAGCCGCTGGTCCGCATTGGCGCTTTTGGCCCGGACTGGCTCACGTTTCACCGTCTGTTCCGTCGTCGGCGACTTTCATTCGCCGGCTAAATTGGCCTTTCCGGGTATTCGCACACCGTTTGCCTTTGCGTCCCTGATCGCATCGTGATCCGTTGGTCGTACTGCGACTCATCGATCACTGACAGTCGACTTAGGGCTCGGCGACTGTTCGTCGCAAGCCTCGATTCCGTCGCCCCGGTGCAGGCCGATCACGGCGCCGTACTGATTTGAGCCACCGCGTCGCGGCGATGGCTTGTGAACGTCGGGACAAACCGACCACTCAGACCATTCATACGGAGGTCCACGATGTCAGCCAGCGTTCTACCTCGAATCATGATGATCTCGACGCACGGCTACGTGTCAGCCGAGCCCGAATTGGGCAAGCCCGACACGGGGGGGCAGGTCGTTTACATTCTCGAATTGGCCAAGTGCCTTGGCCGGATGGGTTTTGGCGTCGACATCTTCACTCGTCGATTCGAAGGCCAGCCCGCCGCCGAGCAGGTCACCGAACGCGTGCGCGTCGTACGGTTTCCCTGTGGCGGCGACGAGTTCATTCCCAAGGAATTCCTTTGCGAGCACATTCCCGAGTGGGTCGCGCACGTCATTCGTCACCTTCGGCGTCACGGCTTTCGTTACGAGTTCATCAACAGCCATTACTGGGATGCCGGCCTGGCGGGACAGGTGCTTGCGAACTACCTGCGCGTGCCCCACGTCCACACGCCGCACTCGATCGGCGCCTGGAAGCGGGACAACATGCAACTCGCCGCGGAAGAGATGGAACGGCGCTACAACTTCCGCCGCCGCATCCGCGACGAAAAGGCCGTTTACGACGAGTGCGATGTGCTAGTCGCCACCACGCCACAACAACGCGAAGTCTTGTTGGGCAGCGAGTACGACGCGCCACAAGACAAGATCCGCGTCATCCCCCCCGGTTACGACGATACTCGCTTCTATCCCGTGTCACTGGCGTCGCGGAAGGCCCTCAAGTGCGAGCTCGACGCCAGAGGGCCCATCGTGCTGGCCGTGGGACGGTTGTCGCGGAACAAGGGTTACGATTTGCTGCTGCGCGCGGCGACGCTGGTTTTCGATCGCGTGCCCGACGCGCGCTTGGTACTGGCGGTGGGTTCCACGCAACTCAACGACGACGAAATGGGGCAGTTGTCGGCGCTGAAGTGCCTGACGGCCGAGCTCGGCATCGCCGAACGCGTGCTGTTTCGTGATTATATTGCCGATGAGCTGCTCCCCAACTACTATCGGGCAGCCGACGTGTTCGCGCTGAGCAGCCGCTACGAGCCCTTCGGCATGACGGCCGTCGAGGCCATGGCCTGCGGCACGCCGACGGTGGTGACGACTGAAGGCGGACTCTGGGAACAGATCACGTTCGGGCTGGACGCTCTGTATGCCAATCCGTTCGATGTGGAGGCCTTCGGCCACGCCCTGTGTCAGGTGCTGCTCTATCCGCGGGTGACGGCCCAGCTTGCCAAATACGGGTCGCAACGCGCCAGGGCCCGCTTCACCTGGTCGGGCATCAGCCAACAAGTGCTCGAGGTCTTGCACGGTCTCGACCGCCTGCCCCTGCCGGGCGACTTGGAACGCGCCACCGAATGGGAATGGTCCGATCCCGAGGAGGACGAACCGTGGGAACACGAAATCTGCTTGTAAGCGACCTCGACGGCACATTGCTGGGCGACGATGCCGCCTTGGCGCGGTTTGCCGAGTGGCTCGAGGCGCGGCGCGCGAACGTGCGGCTGGTTTACGCTTCGGGAAGGCGGTTCGATTCGATCGTCGAGTCGATCAACGCCACGGAATTGCCGGAGCCCGACGTCATCGTCGCCGGAGTCGGCACCGAGGTGCGATGGTTTGCCGGAGGCGAAACGCTGCCGTTCTGGCACAACCGGCTGGCGCGCCGCTGGGACGCGCGCGGCGCCAGTGCGGCGCTGGCCCACTTCGATGACTTGCGACGGCAACCGGCGGAGTCTCAATCGGAATTCAAGGTCAGCTATCACGCCGAGCAGCTCCCGGCCTCGCGGTTGCGCGCCATCCGCGGCGCATTGATGAGCGCCGGGCTGAGCGCCGAGGTGGTCTACAGTTCTGATCGCGACCTCGATATCGTTCCGGCCGGCGCGGGCAAAGGCGCCGCGGCGAGCTTCTTGGCCGAGTATTGGCAGTTGCCGGCCGAGCGAGTTCTGGTCAGCGGCGATTCGGGAAATGACCTGACGATGTTCCTACGCGGTTTCCGCGGCATTGTGGTGGCCAACGCGCACCCGGAACTGAAGGCCCTGGCCGGGCCGAACGTGTTTCGCTCGCGATTCGCCTTTGCCGACGGTGTGCTCGATGGCCTGCGTTATTGGCTCGATGAATTTGGCGAAAGTCCGCGATATACCGCATTCCCCTGATCAGGAGGTATTTCCATGTCGTCCACGACGCCAAGAACTCCGGACGAATTGCATGATCGTCCCGAAGACGATCTATTTCGCACCGCGGCGCGGGCAACCGGCGGAGCCGAGTTGAGCGCCGCCGGATCGACTCGACTCATCCATCCTGCCGCCGACCCGGCGGCAACCGCGGAAACGTCGCGAACCGTGGCGGCCTCACCCTCCAACGATCCGGCTGCTGACGAGGTCTACGAGTACCTGAGCTGTTGGCACATGACCCGTGAGCTGCGATGGCGTCCTTACGGCCGTGCCTAGGCTCAACGACACCTGTTCACGGGCGTGCGAGGCCTTGGTGCTCGACGGCTTCGAATAGCGGCCGGTAACCTTCGAGAATGCCGGCATCGGCGCGTACCCACCTTTTGAGCCCTTCTGCGTCCATCAGCTCGCGCCAACGTGGCTGGTCGTAGGTCATTGCGAGTAACGTCGCGGTCCAGCGCTCTGCGAGATCGGCTGGGAACCCGGCCAATACCGTGAAGTTGCAATGACAATAGCCGCTCGAGATCCAAACTGGCTGGAGCCGCGTGGGATCGACCCGGCCCTTGGATACCTCCCCCAGCCAGGTCGAGCTGCCTAAGGCGCCGGCATCGGCCCGGCCCTCGCCGAGCGCCCGTAAGACTTCCAGCTCGCTGGCGCCCGTATCGCCGTGTTTACCTACGTCGAGGTCGAAGCGCAAGAGGCTGAAATCGCGCTCGGGCTCGAGGCCGGCCTGTTGCATATAGTGAATCGGCAAGATCGCGGCCTGCGCCGAGTCGGCCGAGCCAAGGGCCAATCGCTTGCCGCGCAGATCGGCGAGCGACCTGATCCCGCTCTCGGACCGGACCACGAAGGACGTCGTGAATTCCACGTCCACGTCGCGCATGGCTAACGCCCGACATGCGCCTTGAGTGCGCCGATGCACCTTCACCCAGGCCAGGTTCGTGTTCCAGGCGATCTCGATCTGGCCTGCCAAAAGCGCGCGGACCTGACTGTCGTAATTCGAAAACAGCACATAGTCGATCGGCGTGGAGGACGCGAGGAAATACTCGCGCATGCCCTCCCAGATCGGGACCACCCGCGGGTCGTAGGCCACCGCACCGACCACGATTGGTTGTTTGTCCATGACAGGCTCTCAAAATAGGGGCAATTCGAGGAGACTCTTGGCGATGAATTCGTAGAGGATATCGGTGGTGGGAGCCATGACGGAAGCGGCGCGAGCGTCGCGAAAATTCCGCTCGACGTGGAGGTGGCGGCTGAAGCCGGCGCCACCGCAGGCGCGCATGGCCAGATCGGTGACCTCGAGGGCCATTTCCGCGGCCGCCGCTTTGCTTTCCAAGACCGCCAACATGGTGTCAGGGGCGGGCTGTTCCATCCGCCCGGCGACATGGGCCAGAAAAGCCTCATGCACATCGACGTGTACTTGCATGCGGGCCAACCGGGCCCGCAGATTCGGAAGTGATGCCAGGCCCTCACCGAGGTGCTCGAAACGCGACGCGAGCAGGTGCCGCCGCGTCGCGCTGGTCGCGGCCCGCGCGACGCCCAGCCAAACGGCGGCACTGCCAAGCTGAAACCATGGTAGAACCGTGTTGAGCATGCGCGAGAACCCCTCGCCTTCATCGGTCAGGCGGTCGGCTGCGGCCCGCGAGACGTCGGTAAGATGCAGCGCCGAGCTGGCGTTGCCGCGTAGCCCGAGGCCATCGAACGCCGCTCCGACCTTGAGACCAGGCGTGCCGCTTGGCACGTAATAAAGCGTGCTGGCAAGTGGCTCTCCCCGACCGGCGCTGCGCGTCGAGACGACGTAGCTATCGGCATGTCCCGCACTGGTAACCCACGACTTGTCGGCCGTGAGCCGATAGACGTCGCTCTCCAGGGTCGCCTGGCTGACGGGTGCCCAGAAATGGCTGCGGGAGCCCTTTTCGCTGAACGCCAATGTGCTGAGGTGTTTGCCGTCAGCCGCCCGGCGCAGCACCGCCTCGCGCTCAGGGAAGCCCTGCGCGGCGGCGATCACTTGGGTCGCGCAGACGTGCATCACGTAGATCATGGCGGTCGACGCGCACTGTTCGGCCAGGGTGCTCGCCACCCCGGCAAAAGTGCCTGGTCCTTCACCGGCGCCACCCAGGGAAGCGTCAATCGAAAGGCCCAGCAGGCCCGATTGCCCGAGGGCCGCGGTACTTTCTCGGGGCCAACGTGCCGTGCGATCGACGTCGTCGGCGTGGCCGGCAAGAACATCGGACGCCACTTCCCTCGCACGCGCAAGCCAGCATTCGCCGCTTGAGAGCGCCATGGTTTTTTTCCTCACTTACGGCAATTCGGCGTGTTCGTGCCCGGCACGCGTGGAAAGCGCCCGAAACACCCAAAGGCTGACTGCGTCGGAGATGAAGTGGACCGAACCGTCGGTCATGGCGAACTGAACGCCCCCCGGGTGTTGGCTGGTGAATGCATAGCGGTTCCACCACTGGTCGGGTGGGTAGTCTTGGCCGGTCACGGGGCTCTTGGCATTGGGTGGATAGGCGCAGGTGGCGATGGCATTGTCCATGTGGCACCACGAGTTTTGGTAGTCCTTGCCGCAAAGGGCCTCGCCGATCATGATCGTCGCGCTCGTGCCGTCGCGGATCGACGCAAAGCGCAGGGGATTCTTGGTCTCGAAGATCACGCCGTTGCCGTAGACGCATCCGTCGTAGGTCGTATTGGGATCGCTGTTGGCGGGGTCAGGGTTGCACCACGGGGGATCGGTGCCCCACCAGAGCGGGCTGCCGGGCGGACCACCTCCCCAGTTGTCGCCGATGTTGGACTTGTAGCAGGTGACGGCGTACGTCAGCGGGCCGAGCTTGGGATCGAGCATATCGAAATTGCTGGCGTGCGACTGGGTGCCGTTGAAGGCGTCGCCGTCGCTGGGGCACTTGAAGATCGGGATCTCCGTGGCGATCTGCGGTAGGCACTGGTTGATGTTCAGGGGTGTCACGCCGCCCAGTCCGATCGTTTGATAGAGAGCGAGTTGCTCGATCTCAGGGAGGATCTGGGCGAGCCAGCTCCAGTTCGGCGCGGTCGGGTCGTAGGTAATCATGATATTGGGGGGAAACGTGCCGCGGCGGTCATGTACGTTGTGGACGGCCAGCGCCAACTGCTTGAGGTTGTTGTCGCACTGGGCGCGGCGCCCCGCCTCGCGCGCCGCCTGGACGGCGGGCAGAAGCAACCCGACCAGAATTCCGATGATCGCAATCACGACCAGCAATTCGATCAGCGTAAATGCGCGGCGGGTGGTCCGCCGCGCCGAATCCCTCGGCTTGTTCACGTTTTGTCGAAGCATGCTCTTTTTCCTTACTCAGATGGGCGTCAATGGTACAAACCGGTCCCGCCGGGTCATTGGTTCGTCAGGCGTAAGTCGTAGGCGCCGGGGGCCGGGTTTTCAACGACTTCGATCAGCAAATCAGAGCTCTCCTCACGGCCGTATTTGGCGGGCACGACTGCGCGCGCCGTTGGGCGACGAGAACGCGCGCCATCCGCCCCGCCTTGGGCTTGCTTCGGATGCTCGACCGCGCCTTCGTGCGCGGTGACGATCACGCGGTACCATCCCGGGGGTGCTCCTTTCTTCCCTTGGGTCGAGAGTCTGTACGTCCCTTCCTGGTCGACGCCGCCCGCGGGCGAGAACGGAGTTTTGTTGCCCTTCGCTGCGTCGGGCTTGAAGAGGATCACCGTGGTCTTCACGCTCAAGGGCTGGCCGTCGAGCGTGACCTTACCACTGACCGCGTGGGTCGAGCCGACGCCCGAACGGTCGCCGCAGCCGTAGGCCGCGAGCGCCGCCAGGGCGAACCCCAGCAAAGCCGGCTCGCGGGAGTAATCGAAAACCTTGGAAGTCATACGATGATCCGAGAATCCTCATGGTGTGGCCCACGACTGTGTACGGCGCGGTGTTTTACCTTGAGAACGGGGCGCGAACCGCACCGGCAAGGGTCAGCGCTCGGTTTCAGAGCTAGTCGCTTCAAAACACTCGAAGGTGCTCGGATCGAGGGGCTGGTTGATGCACTAGATCAAGGAACCGAACGCGGACGCACCGTCGCGAAGATTGGGTCGTCACGTGAAGCCCTGGCCAAATGAGGAGCCCGCAAAGAAAGGGGCCGCGCGCAACCACGGCATTGAACTCGGAACCGTCGGTGCGGCGAGCATAGAGCGACTCCAACATTCGGACGCCGACGATGCTAAGCTCGTCAATGTCGTTCTGTCAAGGGTCTTTCTTGACAGCCCGCACAGCCTCTGGTATATTCGCCAGCACGCATGACTTCTACGAGCGCCACTCCGTTGACCGATTCAGCGCGCCTGTTGAAGGCGTTCGCCGATCCCGTGCGCTTGCGGTTACTGCACCTGCTCGCCGGGAGTCACGAGGTTTGCGTCTGCCACCTTCACGAAGCACTTGAGTTGCCGCAGCCAACCGTCTCGCGGCACCTGGCCTACTTACGGCGTGCCGGTCTGGTCGCGGCTCGCAAGGATGGGTTGTGGGTCCATTATCGGCTTGCCAAGCCCGCCACGCCGTTGCACCGAACGCTTGTCGACTGTGTCGGCGGTTGCCTTTCGCAATTCGACGTACTGCGCGATGATCGCCAGCGCCTCCAACGGCTCGAGCCCAATTGCCGATCAGTGAAGTGATTTTTTTGGACCAATATATTTGCATAGTCGAATATTATTAGATTCGTATGAGCGTATGAATGACACACCGTTCTTGGGGGATTTCAAGCATGAAACCCTGTCTTTCCTTCGTGGCCGTTTTAGTTCACCTTGCGCCGATGTGTCTTACCATGCATGCCGCAGAGACCGAGGAAAGACCCGATGCAGGCAACTTCGTTCGCGCGCTGTGGGTGATCCAGTCGTTTGGTAGCCCGCAGGCCGCCAGTCCGCGCAATGATGAACACACCAAAGCTATCCTTGCCAAAGCGATCGGCAAGGATGGTTCACTCACACTCAAGGGGGTCAACGAACTCATGGACTCCAGCGCATTCTCGAAGCTCGCCGGGACCGATTCGCAACTGTCGGCGTCGGAGATCGAGCAGGCCCTCGAATCGCTAATTCCCGACAGTCGCCGGCAGTTGCTTCCCGCGGTCGAGGCCCACGCCCAATCGCTCACCACGTCATTCGACCGCATCGAGTCGCGCCGCCTTGCCGACGGCGGAAAGCTCGCCGATTGGATCGTCAAGAACTACCGAACCGGCCAGCCGCTCGACCTGATCTACATCTGCACCGGCAACTCGCGGCGGAGTGTGATGGGCGCCACGATGGGCAACGTCGCCGCTGCTTATTATGGGTTGCCGGAAATTCGCTTCCACAGCGGGGGCACCGCACCGACGGCCGTGAACGAACGGACGATTGCCGCACTGCGTGCAATCGGCGTTGAGATCGAAGACACCGGTGAGAGAGCGCCTTCGGGAACGGCCGGCGGCTCCAACCCCGTCTATTCCATCCGGTGGGGCCGACCCGGCACGACCGACGAACCCGTCTTGGAGGCGACCGAATTCTCGAAGCGCTTCGACGACGAAACGAACCCCCAAACCGGATTCGCAGCCTTGATGGTTTGCAGTGAGGCCGACGCCGAATGCCCCTACGTCAAGGGAGCTGAGCTGCGCGTTTCAATGCCGTACCTTGATCCCAAAATCTACGACGGTAGCTCGTACGAGTCGACCAAGTACGCCGAGCGGCGCGACGACCTGGGCCGTGCGATGCTCGCCGTGATGCTCGACGTCCGCCGACGCCTCAATGAGAAGAACCTGAAGGAGCCGCCAAAAAAACCATGAATTCAATGCCCCCCCGCCGTCTGTCGTTTCTTGACCGTTACCTCACGCTCTGGATTTTCCTGGCGATGCTGGCGGGCGTAGCCCTGGGCAACGCCGCGCCGGCGGTGGTCGACGGCGTTTCGCGGCTGTCGATCGGCAGGACAACTTCGATCCCGATCGCCGTGGGGCTGATCCTGATGATGTACCCGCCCTTGGCTAAGGTCCGCTACGAAGAGTTGGGCAAGGTCTTTCGCGACGTGAGGGTGCTGACGCTGTCACTGGTGCAGAATTGGGTCATCGGGCCACTCTTGATGTTTGCTCTGGCGGTCGCCTTCCTGGCCGACCTTCCCGAGTACGCCGTGGGCCTGATTTTGATCGGATTGGCCCGCTGCATCGCGATGGTCATCGTCTGGAACGACCTGGCGGAGGGAGACCCCGAATACGCGGCGGGCCTGGTGGCGTTCAACTCGCTCTTCCAGATCTTCTTCTATTCCGCCTACGCGTATTTCTTTTTGATCATCGTGCCTCCCTGGGTTGGCATACGCTTCGGCGCGATGGACCTGTCGGGCGTCACGATGGGCGCCATCGCCCAAAGCGTGTTCATCTACCTTGGCATTCCCTTCCTCGCCGGCATGCTGACTCGCTTCGTGCTCGTGCGAAGGCGAGGCAAAACGTGGTACCACGAGCGTTTCATTCCGCGCATCGCCCCGATCACGCTGGTGGCGCTCTTGTTCACGATCGTCGTGATGTTCTCGATCCAGGGAAGGTCGAT
>Ga0307373_10005843_pt1 | contig 19873 bp, 20 predicted proteins | sample OX2MG_FD_202534 | JGI IMG/M metagenome (GOLD analysis project Ga0307373, IMG submission 202534) | Soil microbial communities from Risofladan, Vaasa, Finland - OX-2 | ecosystem: Environmental > Terrestrial > Soil > Coastal area > Acid sulfate soil | place: Finland: Risofladan, Vaasa | collected...
ACCCCGGTTTTGGGGGGGGCCAACGCGGCCCCCCCCCCCCCCCCCCCCCGCAAAACCGGAGACCCGACACCGTCAAACCCCGCGCCGCTCGCGCAGCAGCGGATGCAGCCCGCTACGCGTCACGCGCCCTTGCAGCTCGCGTCCGAGGGTGCGCTCGCACAGCTCGGCGGTGGCGAGCAGGCCGTCCAGATCGATCCCGGTCGCGACGTCCATCGACTCGAGCAGGCTGACCAGGTCCTCGGTCGCGACGTTGCCGGTGTAGCCGCCGCCGTACTGCAGCTGGGCCGGGTGGCCGCCGGCGCCACCGAAGGAGCAGTCGAAATGGCGCACGCCGGCCTCGTACGCGGCCACGCAGTTGGCGAGCCCGGTGCCGCGCGTGTCGTGGAAATGCCCGATCGGCACCAGCGCCGGCAGCTCGCGCGCGAGGCGCGCGCAGAGGGCGCGCACCGCGGGCGGAGTCGCCATGCCGGTGGTGTCGCCGAGCGCGACGTGCCCCATCCCCAGCTCGAAGAAGCGCGCGGCGTCCTCGGCCACCACGCCCGGGTCGACGCGCCCCTCGAACGGGCAGCCGAAGGCGACCGAGACGGTGCCGATCAGACGGAACCGGCCGCGCGCGGCCGCCGCCATCGCGGCGACGTTGCTCCACTGCTCGGCGCGCGTGCGCTTGAGGTTGCGGCGGCTGTGCGACTCGCTGGCCGAAACGAGCAGGCTGATCTCGTTCGCGCCGTGGCCGGCCTCGAGGTCGGCGAGGGCGCGCGCCACCGCGCGCGGGTTGGCGCAGGTCGCCTTGTAATAGGTGCCCTCGCGGCGCGCGAGCGTGGCGAGCAGCTCGCTCGCGTCGACGAACTGCGGCACCACCTCGGGGTTGGAGTAGGAGGTGGCCTCGACGCGCGCGAAGCCGAGCGCCGCGAAGCGCTCGACGAGCGCGCGCTTGGCCTCGGTGGGCACGAAGCGCGGCTCGTGCTGCAGGCCGTCGCGCGCGAAGCATTCGCAGAGCACCGCCGGCATAGTTGATAGTGTCAACGAGCTGCGCTATCGTTGTCAACGAAACGCCCCCGCTGGAGCCCGCGTGGCAGCCCGTACCGAGCCTCTTTCGCATCCCGCCTACGTCGCCGACCCGCTCGACGAGCGCGCGCAGCCGCTGCGCGTGGTGCCTGGCTACCCGGAGACGGCGCGGCGCAATCCGGCGCAACCGCTCGTGCGGCGCGCGCCCACGCTGTCGGAGCTGACCGGGCCGCTCGAGCCGGCGGGGCGTCTCGGGCTGCTGGGCGCCGACGTCGCCGGGCATGGGGAGCGGCGCGCCATCGGCCAGCTCATGCACCTGCGCCTGCGCGTGCTCGACCAGGACGGCAGCCCGGTGCGCGGCGCGCTGGTCGAGATCTGGCAGGCGAACGCCGCGGGCCGCTACATCCACCCCAACGACGACGACCACGCGCCGGTGGACCCGAATTTCTACGGCGCGGCGCGCGTGCTGACCGGTGCGGACGGGACGCTCGATCTGCGCACCGTCAAGCCGGGCGCCTATCCGGTGCCCAACTCGGGCGGCTGGTGGCGCCCGCCGCACATCCACTTCTCGCTGTTCGGAAAGATCTGGCTGTCGCGCCTGGTGACGCAGATGTACTTCCCCGGCGAGCCGCTCAACGGCCAGGACCGAATCTTCAACGCGCCGCCGAGCGTGGAGGCGCGCGAGCGCCTGGTGGCGCGCCTGCTGCCGCCTTCCGAGGGGCCGGCGGAGGCGTTGGTGTTCGAGCACCAGATCGTGCTGCGTGGGCGCCGGGCCACGCCCGCCCAGTCCTGAGCGCGCACCACGGGCATGCACCGCGTTCCCACCGCCTCCGCGACCACCGGGCCGTTCTTCCCGCCGCGCTACGTCGACGAGGGCTGCAACGATCTCACCCGGTTCGAAGGGCGGGCGGCGCGCGGCGCGCCGATCGAGATCCACGGCCGTGTGGTGCAGGAGGACGGCAAGCCGCTGCACAACCTGATCGTCGAGATCTGGCAGGCGGACGCCGCGGGCATCTTCCGCCATCCCGCGGACCCGCGCGCCGCGCAGGCCGATCCGGGCTTCCTCGGCTGGGGCCGCACGGCCACCGACCGGGACGGCGGGTACCGCTTCCGCAGCGTGCTGCCGGGCGGCTACGCGCAGCCCGAGGGCACGCGAAGGGCCCGCCACGTGAACATGCAGCTGATGTTCTCGGGCCTCATGCGCGTGCTGTGCACGACGCTTTATTTCGAGGGCGAGCCGGACAACGAAGCCGACCCGGTGCTGGCCGCGGTCCCAGCGGCGCGCCGCGCGCTGCTGGTGGCGACGCGGGACGCCCCGGCGAGCTACCGCCTGGACATCCGGCTGCGCGGCGAAGGCGAAACGCCGTTCTTCGATCTGTGAGCCGCCCGCGCGCAGTGACCAGCATCCGCGACCTGCTGTCGTTCCGCCTGCACGCGGTGGCGAACCTGCTCTCGCGCGGCGCGGAGATGCGCTACCGGCGCGAGTTCGGCGTCAGCCTGTGGGAGTGGCGCAGCGTGGCGCTGCTCGGCGGGGCCGCCGGGCCGCTGTCGTTGAACGAGCTGGCGCGCGCCGCCGGCGTCGACAAGAGCCAGATGAGCCGCGTGGTTTCCGGGCTCGCGGCGCGCGGCCTGGTGCTGCGCGCGGCCGACGCCAACGACGCGCGCGGGGTGCGCTTGAAGCTCGGCGCCGCGGGGCGCAGGCTCTACGGCGGCCTGATGCGCGCCGCCGCGGAGCGCAACGCCGCCTTCCTCGGCGCGCTCGACGCACGCGAGCGCGCCGTGCTGGACGCGGCGCTCGGCAAGCTCGGCGAGCGGGCGCGCGGCTTCATCCAGCGCGAGCGCGCGCTCGCAGCCGGACCGAGGCGCCGGTGAGGACCCGCGTCACCGCGCTGCTCGGCATCGAATACCCGATCATCCAGGCGGCGATGAGCTGGGCCTCGTCCAACTCCGCGCTGGTGGTCGCGGTGTCGAACGCGGGCGGCCTGGGCGTGCTCGCCGCCGGCCCGATGCGCCTCGAGGACTTCCGCCGCACCGTCGCCGAGATCCAGGCCGGCACGCGCAAGCCGTGGGGCGTCAACGTGCCGCTCAACAGCCCGCGCGCCTCCGCGCTGCTCGAGGTCGCGCTCGAGGCGCGCGTGCCGGTGCTGGTGGGCTCGCAGGGCGGCCCGCGCGAGCACTTGGCGCGCTTTCGCGCGGCCGGCAGCAAGTGGCTGCACGTGGTGACCTCGGTCGAGCACGCGCGCAAGGCCGAGGCCGTGGGCGTGGACGCGCTGGTGGCCGACGGCATGGAAGCGGGCGGGCATCCCGCGCCCTCGGAGGTGACCACGCTGGTGCTGGTGCGGCGCCTGGTGAAGGCGGTCGGAGTGCCGATCGTGGCGAGCGGTGGCGTGGCCGACGGCGCCGGGATCGCCGCGCTGCTCGCGCTCGGGGCGGAGGCGGTGCAGCTCGGTACGCGCTTTCTCGCCACCGACGAGGCGGGCGTGCATCCGGACTACAAGCGCGCGGTGGTCGCGGCCGAGGTGGACGCCACGACGCTGGTGGCCCGCGGGCGGCTGCCGATCCGCCAGCTGAAGAACGCGTTCACGGCGAAGTACGAAGCCGCCGCGCGCGCCGGCGCGCCGCAGGAAGAGCTCGAGGCGCTGTTCAGGGCGGCGAGTCTCAAGCAGGCCGCGCTCGACGGCGACCTCGAGTGGGGCAAGGTGGAGGCCGGGCAGTCGGCCGGGCTCGTCGACGAGGTGCTGCCGGCCGCCGAAGTGATGAAGCGGCTGGTGGCGGAGCTGGAGCAGGCGCGGCGCAGGCTGGCTGCGCTGTGACCCTGGAGAGGAGCCGACATGTCGGGTGAAGGGCGCACGAGCGAGGTGCTGCTCGCCGAGGACCGCGGGCGCGTGCGGCTGCTCACGCTCAACCGGCCGGACAAGCTCAACGCGCTGAACCACGCGCTCACCGAGGCGCTCCTCGGCGCGCTGGAGCAGGCCGAGCGCGACCCCGCGGTATCGGTGGTCGTGCTCGCGGGCGCGGGGCGCGCGTTCTGCGCCGGCGCCGACGTGAGCGAGTTCAAGGACCTGACCCCCGACCAGGCCGAGCGCGTCGAGCGCCGCGCCGCGCTCACCATGCGTTTGCACGCCGTGTTTTCGCAGATGAGCAGGCCGGTCATCGCGGCGCTGCGCGGGGCGGCGATGGGCGGCGGCGCGGGCCTAGCGCTCGCCTGCGACCTGGTCATCGCGAGCGAGAACGCGCAGATCGGCTACCCCGAGATTCGCCACGGCATCCTGCCGGCGATCGTGCTCAGCAACCTCACGCGCCAGGTCGGGCGCAAGGCGGCCTTCGAGCTGGTCGCCACCGGCGCGCCGCTCGGGGCGCGGCGCGCCTGGGAGCTGGGCGCGGTGAACCGGGTGGTCGCCGATGAAACGCTGATCGACGAGGCGCTCGCACTCGCCGCGACGCTCGCGGGCCACGACCCCGCGGCGCTGTTCGCCATCAAGCGGCTGTTCCACACGGTGGCGGAGCTGCCGCTCGCCGCCGGGCTGGAGGAAGGCAGGGGGGCGAACGTCGCGATGCGCGCGCTGCGCAGCGGCCGGCCCTGACCGGAGGGCAGTCGATCGCCGCGCCGCACGTCAACCGCCGGGTGCTGATGGCGCTGATCAACCTGCTCCTCGGGCTGATCCATCCGCCGGTCGGCCTCAACATCCACATCGTCAATTCGATCGCGCCGGACGTGCCCGTGACCCGCGTCATGTGGGGTACCATTGCGTACGTGCTGTGCATGTTCCTGGCGATCGTGCTGCTGTGCGTGTTCGCGCAGATCGCCACCTGGCTGCCGAACCACCGCATGGGCGGCGCCCGCTGAGCGAAAGGCCATCGTGTACGACAAGATCCTGGTTGCGGTCGACGGCAGCGAAATCGCGCAACGCGCCTTGCAGGAGGCGATCAAGCTGGCGCGCCAGGGAAGCACCCGGCTGCGCATCCTGCATGTCGTCGACGAGACTCCCCTGTGGCAATACCCGGACGGCGTCGGGGTGAACTACGAGGCGGTGATCGAGCGCTTCCGCGAAACCGGGCGGCAGGTTGGCGCCGAGGCGCTCGAGGCGGCGCGCGCGGAGGGGGTCGAGGCCGAGAGCGCGCTGCTCGAGCTCGCCGGCGCCGGTCGGGTGGCCGACGTGATCGTCCAGGACGCGAAGGACTGGGGCGCCCGGCTGATCGTCCTGGGCACCCATGGGCGGCGCGGTGTCGCCCACCTGGTCCTGGGCAGCGTCGCCGAAGGCGTGTCGCGCGCGGCGAGCACGCCGGTGCTGCTGGTGCGCTGATCCCCGGTCGGCGCGCGCCGCTGACGCCGCACTTGCGGGCGACCGCCTGCGCGGTCCCGATAGCCTGCGCCTCGGCCGCGCGTTTCGCTGCACTGCGGCAAGAAACTCTCTGCGGATTTCAATGGACCGGCTGCGCGGACTTGGTTAGGATTTCCCGCGCAGCCTGCACCCAGCGTTTGCCATGCCGTGTACCAATTGCGCCGCGCGTGCGTGATGCTGTGAGCAAGGCTCTCAAACGGAATAATCCAAAAAATCGATCCGCACGTCTCATCAATCCGAGGAGGAACTCGAGATGAATTCAAGCGAAAACAATCGCCGCCGCTTTATCAAGACGGCCGCCGCCGCTTCCGCGGTCGCCGTCGCCGCACCGTACGTGCGCACTTCTCGCGCCGCAGGCACGCTCAAGGTCGCGTTCTGGGACCACTGGGTGCCCGGCGCGAACAAGACCATGGAGGCGATCTGCCACGAGTGGGCCGCCAAGAACAAGGTCGACATCACGATCGACTTCATCACCTCGCAGGGCAACAAGCTCGAGCTGACGATCGCCGCGGAGAAGCTCGCGCAGTCGGGGCACGACCTGGTGCAGCCGAGCGCCTGGTCGCCCGCGGCCTACGCCGACGACTTCGAGCCGGTCGACGACATCATGCATGCGGCGATCAAGGCGAACGGCAAACCCTACGAGATCGTCGAGTACCTCGGCCTGCACAAGGGCCACTGGGTGGCCGCACCGGCGGTGACCGGCAGCCAGGTGAAGCCGCCCTGCGCGCGTATCAGCCTGTTGAAGAAATTCGCCGATCTCGACGTCACGAAGATGTACGCCGGGCCGGGTGGCCACTCGGACGTGAAGCTCCAGGACGAGTGGACCTGGGACAAGTTCCTCGACGTCGCCGAGAAGTGCTACAAGGGCGGCTATCCCTTCGGCCTCGGCTTGGGGCAAACCACCGACTCCGTGGACTGGGTGGGTGCACTGTTCCACGCCTACGGTGCCGAGCTGGTCAACGCCAAGGGCGACGTCACCGTCAACTCGGACAACACCAGGCACGTGCTCGAGTGGTCGCAGCGACTGGTCAAGGTCCTGCCGAAGGATGTGATCGCGTGGGACGATGCCTCGAACAATAAGTACCTGATCTCCGGTCAGGGCTCGCTCATCATGAATCCGCCGAGCGCCTGGGCGGTCGCCAAGCGAGACAACCCGAAGGTCGCGGAGGACTGCTGGACCTTCGCCACGCCGAAGGGGCCGAAGGGGCGCTACGCGCCGGCCCTGCCGTTCTTCTGGGCGATCTGGAAGTTCTCGCCCAACAAGTCGGCTGCGAAGAGCCTGCTCACGCACCTGCTCACGCGGCATTCCGCCGAGCGCTTCGTGGCTGCGAGCGTGGGCTACGACATCCCGGGCTTCACGGGTCTGCGCAACTTCAAGACCTGGGCCGAGGTCGAGCCGCCGAAGGGCACGGTGTACAACTACCCGCCGAAGCCGGACCAGATCGTCATGGTCGCCGGCGCGCCGGGTCCGATCCACGTCGTCAACCAGATCTACACGCAGGGGCTGATGACGCAGATGGTCGCCAAGTGCTCCATCCAGGGCCAGTCGGTGAAAGACACCATCGCCTGGGCCGAGAAGCAGGTCCAAGCCTATACGATGATGTAAGCTTCCAGACGGGTTCGGGAAGCGCCGGCGTACCGGCGCTTCCCGTCGGTCTGGAGGAGGCCGGCCCGCGCGCGTTGCAAGGAGGAGGAGGAGGAGTCTGATGGGCAACGGAATCGCAGCCAAAGTGCCTGTTACAGCAGGCGGTGCGCGCCGCATGACCATGCAGAAGCTCATGCGGCGCCGTTCGACGACAGCGTTCGTGCTCGCGCTGCCGCTCATCGTGCTGGTGGCCGGGCTGGTGATCTATCCGGCGTTCTACGCCGTCTATCTGTCGATGCTCGACCGGAAGATGGAGCACTTCACCGGGCTGCGGAACATCAACTTTCTCCTGCATTTCGACACCTTCTGGATGGTGGTCGAGCAGTCCTGCATCTTCGCGATCAGCGCCGTCATCTTCAAGGCGCTAATTGGCTTCGTGACCTCGCACTTCGTGCACAATCTCCCGGCCAAGGGCCAGCGCAAGTGGCGCGGCATGCTGCTCGTGCCATGGGTGATCCCGACGGCGATGAGCACGATTTCCTGGTTCTGGCTGTTCGATCCGTCGTACAGCGCCTTCAACTGGATCCTGCACAAGTTCGGTATCGGACCGATTCCATGGCTCGGCGTCACGTCCTGGGCGCGCTTCTCGGTGATCCTGGTGAATGTCTGGTACGGCGCGCCGTTCTTCCTGATCATGTACTTGGCGGCGCTGAAGTCGGTGCCCGATCAGCTCTACGAGGCGGCGGCGATCGACGGCGCCAACTGGTGGCAGAAGGTGTGGTACGTGACGCTGCCCATGATGCGCAATATCATCGCGATCACCATGCTGTTTTCGCTCATCGTCACCTTCGCCAACTTCGACATCGTCCGGATCCTGACCAATGGCGGTCCGGTGGACACGACGCACGTGTTCGCGACCTGGGCCTTCTCCCTGGGCATCCAGGGCAACAACATCCCGATGGGCGCCTCGGTGTCGCTGTTCATGCTGCCGATCCTGGGCGTGGCCGCGTACTTCATCCTGCGCGACATCCATCGGCGCGGCAGCAACGTCTGACCATGAGCTCGACCGCAGCCGCCATCAAAGCTATCGCTCCCGACCGGCCGCGCAGTCTGAAGCGCAGCCGGCGCTGGGCGCTGATCTGGTCCTACGTCTTCCTGGGGCTGTTTGCGGTGTTCTTCCTCACGCCGCCGCTGTACATGCTGATCACCGGGCTGAAGACGAGCGCCGAGATCGCCGCGGTGACCAATCCCTGGTGGGTGTACCACCCGACGCTGGGCAACTTCGAGGCGCTGCTCACCTCGAGGACCTACCTCACCTTCTTCCGCAATTCGACGGTGATCGCGCTCTCGGTGGTGGTGATCACCATGCTGATCGCGGTGCCGGCGGCGTTCTCGCTCGGGCGCATGAAGTTCTGGGGCTCGACCGCGCTGGCGACCGGGGTGTTCCTGACCTACCTGGTGCCCGACACGCTGCTGTTCATCCCGCTGTTCAAGATCATGGCCTGGGTGCACGAGCACACGGGCATCGTGCTGCTCAACAAGTGGTGGGCGCTGATCATCATCTATCCCACGCTCAGCGTGCCGTTTTGCACCTGGATCATGATCGGTTACTTCCAGTCGATTCCCAAGGAGCTCGACGAGGCGGCGCTGATCGACGGCGCGGGCTACATCCAGATGCTGACCAAGATCTTCCTGCCGGTGGCGCTGCCTGGCATCATCGCCGCGACCATCTTCGCGTTCACGGTGTCATGGTCCGAGTTCCTCTACCCCATGGCATTCACGGTCTCGGCCGACCAGCTGGTGCTGCCGGTCGGAATCGTCACCACGCTGATCAAGGGCGACGTGTACAACTGGGGCCAGATCATGGCCGCCTGCCTGCTCGGCGCCGCGCCGCCGCTGATCATCTACGCCTTCCTCATGGACTACTACATTGCCGGCCTGACCGCCGGTGCAACGAAAGGATAGACTCGCCGATGGCCCAGGTCATGCTGCGCAAGCTGGTCAAGCACTACGACGAGACGCCCGCGGTGCGCGGCATCGATCTCGACATCTCGGACAAGGAGTTCGTCGTGCTGGTCGGGCCCTCGGGCTGCGGCAAGAGCACGACGCTGCGCATGATCGCGGGGCTGGAGGACATCACCGGCGGCGACATCCTGATCGGCGGCGACGTGGTGAACGACGTCCCGCCCAAGGACCGCGACATCGCCATGGTGTTCCAGAACTACGCGCTGTATCCGCACATGTCGGTGTACGAGAACATGTCGTTCGGGCTGCGCCTGAAGAAGGTCCCCAAGGACGAGATTGCGCGCCGGGTGCAGAACGCGGCGCAGATCCTGGACATCAGCGAGCTGCTCGAGCGCAAGCCCAAGCAGCTCTCCGGCGGGCAGCGCCAGCGCGTGGCGATGGGACGCGCCATCGTGCGCGACCCCAAGGTGTTCCTGTTCGACGAGCCGCTGTCCAACCTGGACGCGAAGCTGCGCGTGCAGATGCGCACCGAGATCAAGAAGGTGCACCAGAAGGTGCGCACCACCACGGTGTACGTCACCCATGACCAAGTCGAGGCGATGACGCTGGCCGACCGCGTGGTGGTGATGAACGGCGGCCTGATCGAGCAGGTCGGCGCTCCCAACGACCTGTATCACGCGCCGGCGACCAAGTTCGTCGCCGGGTTCATCGGCTCGCCGGCGATGAACTTTCTGCCGTGCGGGCTGGAGGAGGCCGCCGGCGCGCTGCGCGTGCGGCTGAGCGACGCGCTGGCGTTTCCGGTGCCGCAGGATCGCACCGCGCGCTATCGCCCGCACCTGGGCAAGGGCCGGCTGCTGTTCGGCCTGCGCCCCGAGCACATCATCGAGCAGCGCCCGCACCTCGAGGCGGCCCAGGTGCCCTTCGAGGTTGGCGTGGATGTCACCGAGCCGATGGGCATGGAGACGCTGGTGTACTTCGTGGTGAACGGCACCGAGGTGTGCGGCCGCGTCAGCCCGGAGGCGGGCGCGCGCGACGGCGGCCGCATGAAGCTGGTCGCCGACCTCGCGAAGATGCACCTGATCGACGACGAGAGCGGGCGGATGCTCTAAGCACCCCGCCTTCCGCGCCCGGCGATTTGCAGCCCGGGCGTCCCGCAGCCCGTCGCGTCCGACAGCGCGGCCACGCCTCCCCCCGCATGGGAATCACCCTCGCACTGGCCTCGATGCTGTGCTTCGCGGCCAACATCATGGTCTCGCGCTCCGCGCTGGCGCGCGTGCCGATCGAGCTCGGATTCCTGGTGGTGCTCGCGGTCAACGTCCTGCTCGGCGGCGCGCTGTTCGGCGCCGACCTGCTGCTGCGCCGTGCGCCGTTCGCCATCCACTGGGAGCAGGCCCGCTGGTTCGCGCTCGCCGGGATCGTCGGCACCTACCTCGGCCGGCGCCTGCTGTACGACACCATCCGCGTGCTCGGCCCCGCGCGCTCGAGCGTGTTCCATTCCTCCTCGCCGGTGTTCACCCTGGTCGCGGCCTGGGTCCTGGTCGGTGAGCGCCTCGGCGGCTACGAGCTCGGCCTGATGGCGCTGGTGATCTCGGGCCTGTGGATCGCGCAGCTCGGCGCGGGAGCCGCAGCGGCGCAGCGCCCCACCGGCGAGACTCTGGGCCGCGGTGCGCTGTATGGGGTGCTCACGGTCTCCGGCTTCGGGGTCGGCAACGCGATCCGCGGTCTGGCAATGCGCGGCTGGAACGAGCCGGTGTTTGGCACGCTGCTCGGTGCTTCGACCGCACTCGTCGCGCAGCTGGCGACCACGCGCAATCTGCCGCGCAAGCTCGAAGGGCTGCGCCGCGCCGACCGCGCCGGGCTGGCGCTGTACGCCGCGAGCGGCGTGGTCACCGTGCTCGGGCAGGTGTTCCTGCTGGCCGCGATGCGCCGCATGCCGATTGCGCTCGCCGCGCTGGTCAGCATGACCACGCCGCTGGTGATCTTCCCGCTCAGCCTGCTCGCGTATCGCAACCGCGAGGGGCTCACGCGCTACAGCGCGCTGGGCGCGGGCATGGTGCTCGCCGGCATCGCCCTGCTCGCGCTGCGCTGACGCGCGCGTTGACAGGGGCGCGCGGGTAGTTGACACTCGCAACTATCCATGCGACCGCTCGAACAGCTCACCATCCTCGATCTGTCGCGCGTGCTGGCGTGCCCGTTCGCCAGCATGATCCTGGCCGAGCTGGGCGCGACGGTGATCAAGGTGGAGCAGCCCGGCACGGGCGACGAGACGCGCGGCTTCGAGCCACGCCTGGCGCAGGACAGCGCCTACTACTTCGCGTGCAACCGCGCCAAGCAATCGATCACCGTCAACCTGCGCTCGGACGCGGGGCGCGCCATCGTGCGCGAGTTGGCGCAGGGCGCGGACGTGCTGGTCGAGAATTTCCCGGTCGGCACGCTGGCGCGCCGCGGCCTGGACTACGCCACGCTGTCCAGCCTCAACCCGCGCCTGGTGTACGTCTCCTGCACCGGCTTCGGCCAGAGCGGGCCGTACGCGCGCAAGAAGGGCTACGACACCGTGTTCCAGGCGATGGGCGGCATCATGAGCCTCACCGGCGAGAAGGGCGGCGGGCCGGTCAAGCCGGGGCTGCCGGTGGCCGATCTCACCTCGGGACTGTGGGTGGGGATCGCGATTCTCGCGGCGCTCGCCGGGCGCGAGAAGACTAAGCGCGGCGCCTACGTGGACTTCGCGATGCTCGACGGCCAGGTGTCGCTGCTCACGCTCGCGGCCGCGCGCTACTTCGCCCTGGGCGAGGTCCCGCCGCGCCTGGGCACCGAGCACCCGGGCCGCGTGCCTTCGGCGACGTTTCGCTGCCGTGACGGCCGCTACGCGCACGTGACCGCGAGCGACCAGCACTGGGTCGCGCTGTGCGCGGCGCTCGGCCTGCAGGCAATGGGATCCGACCCGTCCCTGTCGGACAACGCCATGCGGGTGGCGCGGCGCGAGCAGGTGATGGCCGCGCTCGGCGAGGCGATCGCGGGGCTGACGCGCGCGGAACTGATCGCGCGGCTCGACGCGGCCGACGTGCCGGTCGGCCCGGTGAACGACGTGGCCGAGGTGCTCGCCGACCCGCAGGTGCGCGCGCGCCGCCTGGTGGGCGGGTTCGATTACCCGCTGGTCGGCGAATTCAAGGCGCTCGCGCTGCCGTACAAGTTCCTCGGCTTCGACGATCCCGAGATCGGCCGTCCCCCGACTCTCGGCGAGCACACGGAGCAGGTGCTGCGCACGCGGCTCGGCTACGGCGCTGAGCGCATCGCCGCGCTGCGCGAGGCGAAGGCGATATGAGCGACGCGGTGCGCTACTCGGCGCGCGAGGCGGTTGCGACGATCACGCTCGATCGGCCGCAGGCGCGCAACGCGCTCGACCTGGCGATGTGCGAGGCTCTGATCGCGGCGGCGCGGCGTGCCGCCGCGGACCCCGCCGTGAGGCTGGTGCTGGTGCGCGCCTCGGGCAGCGTGTTCTGCGCCGGCGCCGACCTCAAGGAGCGCGAGGGCATGACCGAGCAGCAGGTGCGCGCGCGCCGCCTGCGGGCGTTCGAGGCCTACGCCGCCCTTGAAGCGCTGCCGATGCCCGCGATCGCGGTGCTCGAGGGCCCCGCCGTGGGCTCGGGCTGCGAGATCGCGGCGGCGTGCGACTTCATCGTCGCCACTCCCGAGGCCTGGTTCGCGACGCCCGAAGCGTTGCGCGGCACCGTCGGCGCGACGCAGCGTCTGCCGCGCGTGCTCGGCAAGCGGCTCGCCAAGGACATGATGTTCACCGGGCGCCGCCTATGCGCGCCCGAGGCGCTGCGCCACGGGCTGGTGGCGCGCGTGGTGCCCGCCTCCGAGCTCGACGGTGAGCTCGAGGCGATCGCCGCGGCGATCGTCGCGGCGCCGCCGCAGGCGCTGCGCCTCGCCAAGCAGGCCATCGACCGCGGCGTCGAGCTCGACCCGGCGGGCGCGCTGGCGGGCGAGATCGAGGCGATCGAGGCGCAGCTTGCCTCGGGCGAGTGGATGGGTAAACGCGCGTGAGCTGGGCGCGCCAGACACTGGGCGCGGTGCTCGAGCGCCAGGCGCGCGAGCGCGGCGGCGCCGAGGCGCTGGTGAGCGCGAACGCGCGCCTGACCTACGCGCAGCTGCTCGAGGCCGCGCGCGGCGTGGCCGGCGCGCTGCAGGCCATGGGCCTGCAGCGCGGCGAGCACGTCGCCATCCTGATGGGCAACGACGAGAAGTGGCTGGCGCTGTTCTACGGCGCGGCGCTCGCCGGCTGCGTCACGGTCCCGGTGAACACGCGCTTCAAGGCTGCCGAGCTCGATTTCTGCCTGCGCAAAGCCGACGTCAAGCTGCTGTTCTACGTCGAGCGCTTCCTGAACAACGACTACGGCGCGATGCTGCGCGAGATCCGATCGCCGCGCGCGCTGGAAGTGTCGAACGGATTGCCGCAGGGCCGCTTCGGCGGCGCCGCGGTGTCGCCGGAGGACGCCTTGCTCATCCAGTTCACCTCGGGCACTACCGCCTATCCCAAGGGCGTGCAACTCAGCCACGACAACATGCTGCGCAACGCCTGGGCCGCGGGGGAGCGCATCGGTATCGGACCCGCAGACCGCTATTTCAACTGCCGGCCGTTGTTCCACGTCGGCGGCTCGACACTCTCGGCGCTGATGGCGCTCGCCTGCGGAGCCTGCCTGGTGACGCTGCCAACCTTCGAGGCCGGCGCCGCCCTGGCGGCGATGGAGCGCGAGCGCTGCACGCTCACCTCCGGCAACGACACCATCTTTCAGATGCTCATGGGGCACGCGGATTTCCCGAAGCGCAGGCTCGCGCTGCGTGGCGGCTGGGCGGCGGCCGGCCCGCAGACCATGCGCCGGATCGTCGACGTGCTCGGCGCGCGCGCGATCTGTGCTGCCTACGGGCTGTCGGAGGCTTCGCCGAACGTGGCGATGAGCGACTGGCGCGACCCCGAGGCGCTGCGCGTCGAAGGGCTGCCCAGGCCGCTCGAAGGCGTCGAAGTGCGCATCTCGCAGGAGGGCGAGATCCAGGTGCGCGGCTGGAACGTGATGCGCGGCTACTACAACGACCCGCAGCAGACCGAGCGGGCGTTCACGCCGGACGGCTGGCTGTGCACGGGCGATCTCGGCGCGCTCAGCGCGGACGGCCGCCTGCGCATGCTCGGGCGGCTGAAGGACCTGTTCCGGGTCGGCGGCGAGAACGTCGCGCCCGCCGAGGTGGAGGAGGTGCTGCTCGCGCATCCCGCGGTCGCGAGCGCGCAGGTGGTGGGCGTGCCCGACCCGCGCCTGGGCGAAGTGCCGTGCGCCTACGTCACCCTGCGCGCCGGCGCGCAGGCGAGCGAGCAGGCGCTCATCGCCTGGGCCAGGAGCCGCTGCGCCAACTTCCGCGTGCCGCGCTACCTGCGCATCGTGCCGGACTTCGAAGCGCTCGGCATGACCGCGAGCGGCAAGGTGCAGAAGGCGCAGCTCAGGGAATGCGCGCTGCGCGAGCTGGGCCTCGGCTAGCCCGGCGCGGCGATCAGCATGCGGCGATGAAGCGCTTCGAGTCGGACACCGCGCCGAACACGCCGCCCTGCATGATGATCATCTTGAGCGCGGCGAGGTAGTTGCTGTAGTCCGTGGCGCCGGTGCAGTCCGAGAGCACCAGGCACTCGAAGCCGCGGTCGTTCGCCTCGCGCATCGTGGTGTGCACGCACACGTCGGTGGTGATGCCGCCGAGCACCAGGTTGCGGATGCCGCGCGTGCGCAGGATCAGCTCGAGGTCGGTGGCGCAGAACGAGCCCTTGCCGGGCTTGTCGATGACGATCTCCCCCGGCGCGGGCGCGAGCTCGGGGATGATTTCCCAGCCGGGCTCGCCGCGCACCAGGATGCGGCCGCAGGGTCCCGGGTCGCCGATGCCCGCGCCGATGCGGCGCGAGCGCCAGCGCTTGTTCGCGGGCAGGTCCGACAGGTCCGGGCGGTGCCCCTCGCGCGTGTGAATGACGAGGTAGCCCTTGGCGCGCATGGCGGCGAGCAGCGCGCGCAGCGGCCCGATCGGCGCGCGCGTGAGCGATAGGTCGTAGCCCATCTTGTCGACGTAGCCCCCGACGCCGCAGAAGTCGGTCTGCATGTCGATGATCACCAGCGCCGTGTTCGCCGCCCGCAGGTCGCCGTCGTAGGGCCAGGGGTAGGGATCCGCCGCCACCGGTCCGGGAACCGGACCGGTGGCGGCGTTCGGCGCGTCTTGCGTCGCGGCCATGTGCGCGGCGCCTACTTCAGGCTGCCGATCACGCCCTTGACGAAGAAGTCCATCGCGTCGACCTTGTCGCGCGGCAGCACGCTGCCGGCGGCCACCAGGAGCTTTCCGTCCTGGGTGGTGATCGGTCCCTGCCAGACGTTGAGCTTGCCGTCCTCGATCGCCTTCTCCTTCTCCAGCACGAGCTTGCGGGTCGCGGCGTCCACCGACGGGCCGAAAGGCGCGAGCTTGGAGGCGCCGGACTTCAGGTTGCCGTAGATGGCCTGCGATTTCCACGTGCCGACCTCCACTTCCTTGACCACGCTCGCCATGATCGGCCCCCAGTTCCAGTAGCCGCCGGTGAGCCATCCTTTCGGATCGAAGCGCATGTCGTTGAAGTGGTAGCCGATGACTTTGACCCCGCGCTTCTTGGCCGCTTCGATGACCGGGACCGGCGAATCCACGTGCATGCCGATCACCTGAACGCCCTGGTCCACCAGCGTGTTCACGGCGGCCACGTCCTTGCCCGGGTCGTTCCACGCGCCGGTGTACACGACCGTCACCGTAGCCTTGGGATTGACCGATTGCGCGCCCAGCGCGATGGCGTTGATGTCCTGCAGGATCTGCGGGATCGGATGCGCCGCCACGAAGCCGATCTTGCCGTCGGGGGACGCCTTGCCCGCGGCGATGCCCGACAGGTACATCGCCTCGAACATGTCGGCGAAATAGGTCCCCAGATTCTCGGCGCGCTTGGCCCCGCCGCAGTGCATGAAGGTGACCTTCGGGTATTTCTTGGCGAGGTCCAGCGCATACGGCAGGTAGCCGTAGCTGGTGGCGAAGATGATCTTGTCGCCGGCGCCGATCATGCGCTCCATGGCCTGCGTGACCTGGGCATTCTCGGGAATGTTCTCCAGCTCGTTGGTCTTGACCCCTTTGAGGGTCTTCTGCACGTATTCGCGTCCGGCTTCCTGCGCTTCGTTGTAGCCGCCGTCGGTCTTGGCGCCGACGTATACGAAGCCTACGGAGGTGTCGGCGAGCGCAGGCTGCGCGCCGAGGGAGGCGGCCAGGCCGAGAGCCGCGACGAGGGTGAAGGTACGGTGCTTCATGATGGTCTCCTGGTTTGAGATACGGTCATTCAAGCCATGCCGCGGAAGACCCCGGCGAGCTCTTGAGGCATGGAGGTTCCGCGCTGGCTGGCGCGATAGCTCAGCAGCAGCACGATCAGCGGCACCACGTAGGGCAGGGTGCCGAGCAGATACGGCGAGAGGTCGAAGCCCGCGGACTGCAGGCGCAGCGACAAGGCGTCCGACAGGCCGTAAATCAGCGCCACGGGCAGCGCCAGCCAGGGGCTCCAGCGCGCGACGATGACCAGGCCGACGGCCAGCAGTCCGCGCCCGGCGGTCATCTGCTCGACCCAGGTGCGCGTGTAATCCACCGACAAGGCGGCGCCGGCCAGGCCGGTGAACACGCCGCCGGTGAGAACGGCGATGAGCCGCACCGCCGCCGGGTGCTTGCCGAGCATGCGCAGGGCGTCGGCGGACTCGCCCGCCGAGCGCCACACCAGTCCCCACTGGGTGCGATACAAAAACAGGCCGCACGCAACGACCAGGGCCAGGCCGAGGTACACCGTGGGCGTGAGTTGCGCCAGGAACTCGCCGGCGAGCGGGATCGCGGCCACCCAGCTGTGCTCCAGGCCATGAAAGCCGGCGATCTGCTGGCCCACCAGCGGCGTGCCGTAGAACGACGACAGCCCGTTGCCCAGAAACATGATGGCCAGCCCGCTGGCGATCTGGTTGACCCCCAGGCCCAGGCACAGGAACGCGTGCACCGAGGACAGCGCCATGCCGGCCAGGGCGCCGACCGCGAGGCCGAGCCACGGATTGCCGCTGACGTGGTTGGCGGCGAAGCCGGCCGCCGCTCCCACCAGCATCTGTCCTTCCACGCCGAGGTTGACGATGCCGGCGCGCTCGGTCAGCGTCTCGCCCAGCATCGCGAGCAGTACCGGCGTGGCGGTGAGCAGGGCGGTGGCGAGCAGCCCGACAATGGCGTGCACGCTCATGACACGGCCCTGCGCTTCGCCCGCCAGGCGCCGACGCCCAGCACGCTGATGAACACCAGCGCCTGCATCACCACGGTATTCGCGAAGGGCATCTGTGCGAACAGCTGTAGGGCATCCCCCGAGGAGAGCAGGCCTCCCATGACCAGAGACAGCGGGATGATGCGCAGGAAGTTCTGTCCCGCCAGCCAGGCCACCAGGAAGCCGACGTAGCCGTAGCCGGACGAGATGTCCGGTTGCAGATGGCCTTGCACGTTGGCCGTCTGCACCCAGCCGGCCAATCCCGCCAGGCCGCCCGCCAAGGCCATCACGACCACGGCGTGACGCGCATAAGACAAGCCCGCCATGCGGGCTACCCGCGGGTTGCTGCGCAGCAGCCCCAGGGCGGTTCCGAGCCGGCTCCTTTCCATGAACACGTGCAGGACCAGCGCGAGCAGCACCGCGATCACCAGCGCCCAGTTGCTGGACAGCGTTCCCAGCGTGAGCGGCGGGAATTTCGCCGCGCGGGGAAAGGCGATGGTGGCTGGCCAGCCCAGGTTGCCCGCATCCTTCCACGGCCCGTAGACCGCGTACTCGACGAGCTGGATGCCGATGTAGTTCATCAGTATGGTGACGATGGTTTCATTGACCCCGAGCATCGCGCGCAGCAGGCCCGGAATCGCGCCCCACAGCGCGCCGCCCGCGATCGTGAGCGCGAGCGCCGCGGGCAGGAGCTGCCAGATCGGCGCGGCGGTCATCGCCAGCACCGCCGCGGTGCCGGTCAGCGCGCCGAAGTACAGCTGGCCCTCGGCCCCGACGGACACCAGCCCCATGCGCGCCGGCAGCGCCGTGGCCAGGGCGCAGAACAGGATCGGGATGGTCTTGGTCAGCGTCGTGTTGATCGACAGCGCGCTGCCGAAGGCCCCCTGCACGATCTGCCCGAAGATGTTCAGCGGCGGGTAGCCGTTGAAGTGGAAGAACGCCGCCGCCAGCAAGAGGAACACGGCGATGCCCCCGACCGGAACGAACAGCCGGTCGGACAATGCGCGGACCCAGGGGGATTTCAATTCGCCGCTCCGTGCGTCATCAGATGGCCCAGACGCACCCGATCGGCGCCGCCGGCGGGGAGCACGCCCGCCAGCTTGCCGTGGTAGAGCACCGCGATGCGGTGGGCATAGCGCAGCAGATCGTCGAGGTCCTCCGAGATCCACAGCACGGCGGCCCCGCCCGCGGCCTGGCGGAACAGCGCGTCGTACACGGCCTGGGTGGCCTGCAGGTCGAGCCCCATGGTGGGGTAGCACGCGACCACGAAGCGGCGCGGTTCAGAGAGCTCGCGCGCGATCACCAGTTTCTGCAGATTGCCGCCGGACAGTCGGCCGGAGGCGAGACCGCTCTGCGGCGGGCGCACGTCGAACTGCTGCATCAATTCCCTGGCCCGGACGTCGAGCGACGTCCAGCTCGGAAACATCGGCATCTCCTGCAGCCTGCGCAGGGCCAGATTCAGGCTGTTGCGCATGTCCGCGGCGACCGCGTTCTTCAGCGGGTACTCGGGGATGTAGCCCTGCCGCGCGTCCTCCGGCCGCGAGCTGCCGCGGCCGTGCAGGACCTCTCCGTCGAGTAGCACTTCGCCCGCCGTGATGGGAGCCATGCCGGTGACGGCGTTGGCGAGCAGGTCCTGCCCGTTGCCCGAGACGCCGGCCACGCCCAGCACCTCGCCCGGCGCAATGTCGAGGTCGATCCCCTCCAGCGCCAGGGTTTCGGTGCTGCTGCGCAGGCCCCGGATCGACACCCGCGGCGCGGCGGCCTCGGGCGGCGGCGTCTGCGCCACGGGCCGCAGACTGGCCTCGCCGACCATCAACGCCACGAGTTGCTGCGCATCGATGCCGCGCGCGTCGGCCTGCGCCACCAGCCGGCCCCCGCGCATCACCGCGACCCGGTGCGCGCAGGCGCGCACGTCTTCGAGCTTGTGGGTGATGAACACCACGCTGCGTCCCGACGCGGCAAGCTTGCGCACCACCGCGTGCAGGCGCTGCACCTCCTCCGGCGCGAGCACCGAGGTCGGCTCGTCGAGGATGACCAGCCTGGCATCGAGATTGAGCACCTTGACCAGCTCGACTTGCTGCTTCTGGCCGACCGACAGATCGGTCACGCGCCGCCCGGCGGCGACCCCGGGGGCGAATTCGGCCAGCAGGCGTAGCGCGTCGCCCGATTTGCCGCGTCCATGCCAGAGCGGCGGGTCGGGGTAGGCGAGCAGCAGGTTCTCCAGCACGGTCAGCGCGGGGATCAGGCTGAACTGTTGGAACACCATGCCGATGCCGTGGGCCATGGCGTCATGCGGCGAGGCGATGGCCACTTCGCGCCCGTCGATCATGATCTGGCCGCTGTCGGCACGGTAGTAGCCGTAGAGCACCTTCATCAGCGTGCTCTTGCCGGCGCCGTTCTCTCCCAGCAGCGCTAGCACTTCCCCCTCGCCCACCTCGAGCGACACGCCGTCGTTGGCCAGGACCGGGCCGAAGCGCTTGCTGATGTCGATGAGCTTTGTGTGCACGGCGATCGAAGCGGGGCATGCCTGTATACAGGTTGGGATGCAAACACCGTGCCACCCGCCGTGGCGGCGGGAACGGCCGCCGGAAGGGGCACGCACGAGGCGACGGCCCCCCACGCGCGCCGCGTGGCGGTGCATGCGCAGCGGCGCGCGCGCCG
>Ga0307373_10005846_pt1 | contig 19871 bp, 22 predicted proteins | sample OX2MG_FD_202534 | JGI IMG/M metagenome (GOLD analysis project Ga0307373, IMG submission 202534) | Soil microbial communities from Risofladan, Vaasa, Finland - OX-2 | ecosystem: Environmental > Terrestrial > Soil > Coastal area > Acid sulfate soil | place: Finland: Risofladan, Vaasa | collected...
ATGACCGCGCTGACGCGCGATATGGTTTACCGCTTCGCAGAGGAGCCGAGCTGGACCGTGCGCGCCAAGACGATCGAACGGATAGCGACGCGCTATGCCGAGGAAGCGATCGACGCCGACGAATGCGCGGTCGCGTTCGATCTCTTCCGCCTGGCGCGGTTCGATGCCGAGCCGCTGGTACGGCGCGTCCTGGCCGAAGCGCTCAAATACACGGCCGCGCTGCCGCGCGACATCGTGCGCGCCATCGTCGCCGATGTCGCCGAGGTCTCGGCGCCGTTTCTCGCGTGCTCGCCGCTTCTCGCCGAGGACGATCTCGCCGCCATCGCCACCGCGGGCTCACCGGCGCAGCGGATGGCGATCGCCCGCCGCGCGCGGCTGCCGCGCCGCGTGCGATACCTGTTGCAGGGGCGGATGGACGTCGCCTGATCAGGCGAAGCCGCGCGGCACCACCGCGGCCAGCGAAATGTCGCGGCCGAGCGGCACCGCCACGTCATCGAGCGGCACGCCAACCGCGCGGCCGGCTCGATAGGCCGTATCCGCCAACGCGTCGCTCACCGCCATCAGCGTGCGGTGAATGGCATTGGCGTCATATTGGCCGAGAAGCTGCGCGAACAGCGTGAGCTCGAGCACCAGCCGGTCCTGAACCAGCGCGGCATCCTTCGCGGCATTGTCGAGCAGGCCGTCAAGCCCGCTGATGAGGATATCGGCGCCCTCGCGGAACAGTCCGGTGCCGGGTTGCAGCGCAAGGCGCAGCGGCGGCGGCGCGATCTCGCCGGAGACCTCGAGCGCCCAGGTGCGCACCGCCTCGAGATAAACCGGCTTGTGGCGGGCATGATTGAGCGCCGCAACCGTGGCCAGCGACGTCGCGAGCGCAGAGAGCTGATCCTCCTCGCCGAGCTGGAGCGCGCAAAACTCGGCGACGATCTCGCGCAAGCGGGTCCCGGTCTCGGGCCCCAACCGCGCCATCGCCTCGCGGATGGTGTGCGCCAAACTGCTCATGCCCCGGCCCCCGGTTTGAAGGCGGAGAAAATACGAGCAAGTTCTTACGAGTTGGTTGCCGCCGCGCATGGCGGAGCGGCGGCGCGACCGGTGCCGGCGCGACCGGGCGATTACTGCCGCGTGCAAATGTCTGCGGCATTTGCGTCAGATATGTCGCGGATTTGCGCAGGTGTTATCCAACCATTAACGGGAAGGGGCGACACTGGCGATCGAACGCGGCGCGCCGCTCGCGCGCTACGGCCCGTCAGAAAGGCGGAATGCATGCTTCCCCCCTCGAATGCCCTTTCCGACCGCAATCTCGAGGCCGCGACGACGCTGTCCCTGAAGCGCGAGCCCGCCAGTTTCGCCTTCCTGTGCAGCCGCGCGATCGCACCGCCGCAGCCGATGGAGTCGATTCACATCGACCTCGCCTCGGTGGATTATTTCGCCGGCCGCGCCTCGCTGTGGGCGACGCTCGATATGCGCTCGGATGGAGGCGAGGGAAAGGTCACGTCCCTGCTTGGCTTCGACGAGAGCTTCCTCCGGCCGTTCACGCGTGCGCTCATCGAAGCGGCGGCGAGCCGGACGCCCTATCGCATGACGATCGTGCACGGTGCCGGCGAGCAGTCCCGCCACCGCGTCGTCGAATACGTGACCGGGCCCGGCGTGCCCTTGTCGGAGGTCGTCCTCACGCCGCAGGACAGCGTGATCGCGATCTCGGCCCGCGCCGAGGACGAGCGCACCGAAGAAACCCTGTTCCAGCTGCCACGCTCGGATTCCTTCCTGCGCGCCTTCGTCAAGGTCGCGTGCCAGGCCGATCTCGCACTCCACGAGACGCTCGCGCAAAGCGAGCGGCTCGCGCTCCAGAAGGCGCGCGGCGGCGCCTGAGGCGCCTTACAACAGCAGCCGGTCGGGACCGGCATAGAGAACGGTGCCGTCGGCCCGCTTGACGGCGCCCTCGGTCAGCCGCGCCGGCTCGGTCCTGCCAACATCGAGGATATGCGTCACCGTTTCGCCGGCGGCGATGAGGTAATCGGCGATGATGCGGCGGTGGCAGCGCCACCACACCGTCTCGGCGCACATGATCGCCGTCCGGCGCTCGCGCGCGCAGTCGAGCAGCGCGGCGAACGCCTGGCGGAAGGTTTCGCTTTCCGCGTAATCGGCATAGTTGCGGAAGGCGGTCTCGCGCCACAGCGTATGCGGCGACACGCCCTCGCGGCGCCGTGCGACGGCCGCCCAGTTCCGGCATGTGACGGTAGAGAATGCCTGCCGCGGCGAGCGACGCGGCAAGCGCCGGACCGCTGAAATGCGGATGGCGCCGCGAGGCCGGAAAGCGGCGGACATCGACCAGGCGTTCGATCCCGGACGCGGCCAGTGCCGCCAGGAAGGCGTCGAGACTGCGCGTCGAATGGCCGATGGTATAGACCGTCATGCCGAACGCTCCGGGCGGGCGGCACGATAGTGCCCGCGCCCCATCCTGGCGCACGGCACGCGCCGCCGCCAGCGCCGCGCCGCGGTCCCGCCGCCGCCGTTGCCGGCGCCGAAGCACCAGCGATAGAATCGGGCCAAGACTGAGGCGTGGAGCGGGCCATGGAATTCGGCATGCAGTTCTTTCCGAACGTCACGCCGGAGGAGAAATCCGGCGCGCAGTATTTCGACGAATGCCTGCGTCTCGCCGCGCTCGGCGATGCCCTAGGCTGGGGCCATGTCCGCACGGTGGAGCATTATTTCCTGCCCTATGGCGGATATTCGCCCAATCCGATCGTGTTCCTGACGGCGGTGTCGCAGCGCACCCGCGCGATGCGGCTCGTCACCGGCGCGGTACTGCCGGTGTTCAATCACCCGCTCAAGATCGCGGGCGAATTCGGCATGCTCGACTGCATCTCGGGCGGCCGGGTCGAGGCGGGATTCGGCCGCGCCTTCTTGCCGCACGAATTCGCCCGCTTCGGCGTCAGCCTCGACGAGAGCCGGGCGCGCTTTGCCGAGGGAATGGAACAGGTGCGCCGCCTGCTCGAAGAGGAGAACGTCACCAGCACAGGGCGTTTCCACAGTTTCCGCGACACCACGTCGCTGCCGCGGCCGGTGCAGAAGCCGCGGCCGCGCTTCTGGGTCGCGGCGACGGTGTCGCCCGAAAGCTTCATCGAGACCGGCAAGGCCGGGCACGCGGTCATGGCGATCCCGCTCGCGGGAAAGCACATGAAGGAGCTGATCGACCTCTACCGCAATGCCTGGCGCGCGGCGGGTCACCCGGGCAACGGCAGGGTGATGCTCGCCTTCCACATGTTCTGCCACGAGATGCGCGAAGCGGCCTGGGCGGCGGCGCGCGAGCCGATGCACCGCTATCTCAAAGCGCTGGTCGCGGCGGCGTCGGACTGGAGCACAGTGAGTTCCAAGGACTATGCCGGCTACGAGAAGATGGTGACCGAACTGTCGAAGGAGACGATCGAAAGCCAGGTCGCGAGCGGCGCCGCCTGGATCGGCACGCCCGCGGAGATCGCCGATCAAATCGCCCGTTATGTCGACGCGGTCGGCGGCTATGACAGCGCCTCGCTGCAGGTGAACTTCAACACCATCGGCTATGCCGAAGCCGAGCGCTCGGTCCGGCTCTTCAGCGAAAAGGTCATGCCGCTCTTCTCCGGACGGTAACGCTAACGCAATCGCAACCGGCCGGCCTTAGGCTCCCGCCAAGAGATACCCGGCGGAGAACCGCTCATGTCCGACATTCCATCCCCGCGCAAATCGTTGCGCGCCCGGCCGGCGCCGGCACGACGGCGCGAGATCAGCGACCTTCTCGGCGGGCGCGGCGAAGCCGCGGCGCCGGTCGATGCCAGCTACGGCGACACGCTGCGCCGGTTGCTGCCGCAGCGTCTCAGCACCTTGACACGCCGCGATCCGCGCGGCTTGCGGTAGCGCGCGACAAGCCGGCGCCGGAGGCGCGCGCCCCGGCCGCGTGCTATGCTCGTCCGCGTTCATGCGACGGGCGTTCGGTCTCATCCTCCTGGTCGTTTTCACGGTCGCGGCGCGGCCGGCGCCGGCGCGCGAGGCCGACGAGCTGGAGATCGGCATCACGCAATATCCCTCGACGCTCAATCCCGTGATCGATGCGATGGCGGCGAAGAGCTATGTCCTCGCCATGACGCGCCGGCCGCTCACCACCTACGACGCGCACTGGCATCTCGTCTGCATGCTGTGCGTCACCTTGCCGAGCTTCGCCAACGGGCTCGCGCAGAAGCTCGACCTGCCCGGCGGCAAGGTGGGCGTGCGGCTCACGTTTCAGCTCCAGCCCGGAGCGCGCTGGGGCGACGGCGTCCCGGTCACGACGGACGACGTCATCTTCAGCTACGACGTCGGCAAGGACCCCAAGACCGGCGTCGCCGATGCCGAGCTCTACCGCCGCATCATCGCGATCAAGGCGCTCGATGCGAAGCGATTCACGATCGATCTCGACAAGCTCACCTTCGATTACGCGGCGCTCAACGATTTCGAGATTCTGCCGGCGCATATCGAGCGCGCGGCCTTCGCCGATCCGGCGCAGTACCGCATCCGCACGCGCTACGACACCGACCCGACCGAACCCGGGCTCTATTTCGGTCCCTACCGCATCACCGAGGTCTCGCCCGGCTCGGATATCGTGCTCGAGCGCAATCCGACCTGGTGGGGAAAGAAGCCCTATTTCCGCCGCGTCGTGGTATGGACGATCGAGAATACGGCGGCGCTCGAGGCCAATCTCCTCGCCCACGGCATCGACATGGTGGCGGGCGAGCTGGGATTCCCGCTCGACGAGGCCTTGGCGTTCGAGCGGCGCCACGGCGGCGAATTCCGCGTCATCTACAAGCCGGGCCTGACCTACGAGCACGTCGATCTCGATCTCGACAACCCGATCTTGGCCGACCGGCGGGTGCGGCAGGCGCTGCTCCTCGCCATCGACCGCAAGGCGATCAGCGACGCGCTCTTCGCCGGACGCGATCCCGTCGCCAACAGCTTCGTGCCGCCGCTCGACTGGGTTTATACCGACAAGGTCGCGCATTATCCCTACGATCCCGCGCGCGCAGGCGCGCTGCTCGATGCAGCAGGCTGGCACCGGACGGGCGATGCGGTCCGTCGCAACACCAAGGGCCAAAGACTCGCGCTCGACCTCGCCACCACCGCCGGCGACCGCACCCGCGAGCTGGTCGAAGAGGTGCTGCAAAGCCAGTGGCGCCAAGTCGGGATCGAGGTGCGTCTCAGGAATCAGCCGGCCCGCATTCTGTTCGGCCAGACCCTCACCCGCCGCCGCTTCGCCATGGCGATGTATGCGTGGATCAGTTCGCCCGAGGGGGTGCCGCGCTCGACGCTTTTTTCCAATGAGATCCCGAACGCCGCCAACGGCTGGTCGGGCGAGAACTTCCCCGGCTTCCGCAATCCGGAGGCCGACCGCCTGATCGACGCGATCGAGGTGGAGCTCGACCGCGACCGCCGCGCCCGTCTGTGGCACCGGCTCGAGGCGCTCTATGCCGACGAGTTGCCGGCGCTGCCGCTTTATTTCCGCGCCGAGGCCTATGTCCTGCCGCCCTGGCTCGAAGGCGTCACGCCGACCGGCGACCAGTATCCCTCGACGCTGTGGATCGAGAACTGGCACCGCGCGGCGCCGGGAACGGCCGTCTCCCCTTGATTGATCACGAGCGCCGAAGAGACTGCACGGGAGTCCCCCGATGGTCGGATCCATGGTCCGCATCACGTTCGTCGTCTTGTCCTCCGCCGTCTATCTCGGCATTGCCGTGCTCGGATGGGGCGGGGTTGCGGCGTTCTTCTCGCACCCGGCGCTGGCCGCGCTGGCGGTCGTATTCGCCGCGATCGCCGGCGCGGCGGTGTTCGCCGGCGGAAACGTGAGCCCGGGGCTGCGCGAGGATCGCGGCAATCGCTGGGTCCTTGCCGTCGTCGGGGTGATCGGGCTGCTCACCGCCTATGTGCCGGCGTGGACCGACCGCCATGCAATCTGGGCCCTCGACGGCGACGTCATCCGCTGGTTCGGCGTCGTTCTCTTCGGCATCGGCGGCGCGCTGCGGCTGTGGCCGGTCTACGTGCTCGGCGACCGCTTCAGCGGGCTGGTGGCGATCCAGCCCGGCCACACGCTCGTCACGACGGGCATCTATGGCGTCATCCGCAATCCCAGCTATCTCGGCCTGCTCGTCAATTCGCTGGGCTGGAGCCTCGCCTTTCGTTCGGGGGCCGGCGTCGTGCTGACGGCGCTGCTGATCCCGCCGCTCGTCGCGCGCATCCATGCCGAAGAGCGGCTGCTGCGCACGGCGTTCGGCGGCGAATACGACGCCTACCGCGCGCGGACGTGGCGCCTGATCCCGGGGCTTTATTAGGCGCCGCGGTGGGACCATGACCCGGTTCATCCTGTTGCGCCTTATCCAGATGGCCGTGGTGCTGGCGGTGATGTCGTTCGTGATCTATGCGCTCATCGGGCTGATGCCGGGCGATCCGATCGACATGATGATCGCATCCAACCCGCATCTCACCGCCGCCGACGCAGCGCGGTTGAAGGCGCTCTACGGCCTCGACCGGCCGGTGATCGAGCGTTATCTCGCCTGGGCGCGGGCGGCGCTTTCCGGCGATTTCGGCTATTCGCGGCTTTATGTGAGGCCAGCGGTGGCGGTGCTGCTGCCGCGGCTCGGCAACACTGCCCTGCTGATGGGGACGAGCTTCGTGCTGGCGCTGGCGCTGGCGCTGCCCATGGGCATTTGTGCGGCGCGCCGGCCGGGCGGTTGGTTCGACCGCATCGCCAATCTCGCCGCTTTCACCTTCATCTCGGTGCCGTCCTTCTGGCTCGCGCTCGTGCTCATTCTCGTGTTCGCGGTGGCGCTGGGGCTGTTGCCGGCGGGCGGCATCGCCACCGTCGGCGATGGCGGCGTCGCCGACCGGCTGCGGCATCTGGTGCTGCCGGTGACGACGCTGACGCTGGCGAGCCTCGGCGGGCATGTGCGCTACGTGCGCGCGGCGATGATCGAGACGCTGCGCCAGGACTATATCCGCACCGCGCGCGCCAAGGGGGCGGGGGAGATGCGCGTGCTGTTGGCGCATGCGCTGCGCAACGCGCTCATCCCGGTGATCACCGTGGTCGCGCTGTCGTTCGGCTCGCTGTTCTCGGGCGCGCTCGTGACCGAGACCATGTTCGCCTATCCCGGCATGGGCAAGCTCATCTACGACGCGGTGATGGGGAACGATTTCAACCTGGCGCTGGCCGGGCTGATGCTGGCGACGGCGACGACGCTCCTCGCCAATCTCGCCGCCGACATCGCCTATGCCGCGGCCGATCCGCGGATCAGCTATCGATGAGCGCGGTCGCGATCGGCGTGGGTGCGTGGCGGCGGCGCCGGCTGCTGCTGCCGGCGCTGGTGCTGCTGGCGCTGGCGGGGTTCGTCGTGCTGGCGCCGGTCGTGATCGGGCCGCACGGGGCGATGGTCGATCTGCGCCATCGCCTGGCGGGGCCGTCGCTCGCCCATCCGCTCGGCACCGATGCGCTCGGCCGCGATCTGCTGCTGCGGCTCGGCGAGGGCGGGCGCGTGTCGCTGCTGGTGGGGATGGTGGCAGCGATCGCCGCTGCGGGGCTCGGCACCGCCATCGGGCTCGTCGCGGGATATTGCGGCGGCCAGGTCGATGCGGTGCTGATGCGCGTGACCGATGGTGTGATCGCGCTGCCGCTGTTGCCGCTGCTGATCGTGCTGGCGGCGGTCGATCTCGACAAGCTCGGACTGGGCTGGCTCGCGCGGTCCGAGGCGGTAAGCCTCTATCGCATCATCGCGCTGGTGGCGCTGGTTGGCTGGACTACCGTGGCGCGGCTCGTGCGCGGCGCGAGCTTCAGCCTCAAAGCGCAGGAATTCGTCCGCGCCGCCCATGCGCTGGGGGCCCGGCCGCTCCGGATCATGCTGGTGCACATCCTGCCCAATCTCGCCGCGCCGATCATCGTCGCCACATCGCTGTCGGTCGGCGAGATCATCCTGCTCGAATCGGTGCTGAGTTTCTTGGGGCTCGGCATCGCGCCGCCGATGGCGAGTTGGGGCAACATGCTCACCGACGCGCAGGAGACGATCGCGCTGGCGCCGCTGCTCGCGCTTTATCCCGGCCTCTTCATCCTGGTCACGGTGGTCGCCTGCAACTTCCTCGGCGACGGCTTGCAGGAGGCTATCGACCCGCGCGCGCCGCGGCGGTAAGCGCGCTCAAGTCTTCTCGAAATCGATCCGCTCGTCGACCGGCAAGCCGAGAAGATGCCGGCGCAGGCAGTCGAGCCCCATCTCGACCGCGCCGAGCCGCACCCAGTCGCGGCCGCCGACGATGCGCGCGCGGCGCATGGCGAGCGCCGCGGGCGCGGCGATGGCGATGTCGATCGTGCCGCCGAACTCGATCCGGTCGGCGCCCTCGTCGAGCGCGACGAGCACAGCGAGAGCATGCGAGGAAGCGGCCGTGCGCCGCGCCGCCTGGGCGATCGAAGCGGCCGTCTCGGCCGTGATCGCGCCCGGCTCGATCCCCACGGCGGCGCCGAGCTGGGCGAGGTCGCGGGCGATGACGCCGCGGCGGAATACCGCCTCTGCGCCGGGCAAATGGGCGATGCGGGAGGCGATCTGTCCCGCTGTGACGGTTTCGGCGACCGCCAGCGTGAAGCCGCCCCGCACCAGCGCGCGCAGCACGTTGCCTTCGAGCGTCTCGTCGTCCTCGGCAAGGATGAAATTGCCGAGCCGGCGGCGCAGCTCGGCCTGAACCGGCGCGAGCTTGCGCTCGACCTCGGCGCGGTCGGCGCCGCGCACCGTAAGCTTGGTCTCGAGCTGCGGGTAATGGGCGCGGAAGCCCAGCTTCACGCTGCCGTCGGGCACCAGTTGCTCGATGCCGGCGAGCAGCGCGTCGACATGGGATTCGCCGAGTCCGTAAGAATGGAAGCGCTTCAGATGGATGACGCCCGGCGCGCCGCTCTTGGCCAAAAGCCGCGGGATGATCTGCTCGTCCAACATGCGGTGGAGTTCGCGCGGCACGCCCGGGGTGAAGAGGAAGCGCGCACGGCCGATGTCGAGCGCGAAGCCGCAGGCGGTGCCGACCGGATTGTCGAGGATCTCCGCGCCCTGGGGCAGCATCGCCTGCTTGCGGTTGTTGGGCGGCATGATGCGGCTGCGGCGGCGGAACAGCGCTTCCATGCGCACGAGCCATTCCTCGCTCAGCACGAGATCGACGCCCGCGGCGCGTGCCGCGATCTCCTGCGAGAGATCATCGACGGTGGGGCCGAGCCCGCCATTGACGATGACCGCATCGGCGCGCGCGCCGGCGCGGGTGAACGCCTCCAGCAGCGTCTCGCGGTCGTCGCCCACCACCGTGCCCCAGCGCACGGCGAGCCCGACATCCTCGAGCTTCTGGCTGATCGTGCTGAAATTGGTGTTGACGATCTTGCCGGTGAGGACTTCGTCCCCGGTACAGATAATCTCGATTTGCATGCGCGCGGCGCCTCAGACCGGCCGCTCGCGCAGAATCGGAGCGCCGCGGCGCCACGGCATCATATCGGTATGGAAATCGGCAATGCGATTGATGACCGCCATGGCCCCGCCTCCCGCGGCACGCGGCGGCAGGATAAAGGCACGGCGGCGACGGTCAATCCTCCTCGCTCATGGCGAGATCGAAAGCGTCGGCGCTGCGCGTCCGCACCGCTTCGGCCAAGCGCCGCTCGTGCCGCAGCCGGCGGATCACCCGACGGCGGTACTCGGCATCGGCCACGACGCGGTCCATGTCGATCTCGAGCGGCATGCCGCCCTCTTCGCTCAATGCAATGGCCATCCCATGCTCACTGTCGGGAATTTTTTTTTGCAGCATCGGGGACCGGGCGGGAGCGCTCCACCGGATTCCCGCACGCATTGTCCAATCCTGGGGATAATGCTGTTGAAAAGGCTCGGTCAGGCAGAGGACGGGATTGAGCTATCCCGTCGCCGCCAAGGGGTTAACTGACCGAACCGCGGCAGATTGTCGCAGACCCACTCAAGGTGGCGCCGGCTTCCGCTTCCGCCGTTTGCGCGCGCGTGCCCGGGCGCGCTCCTCCTCGGCCTCGGCCCGCTCCTTTGCCTCGTCGCGCTGCTGGCGACCGATGCTGTGCTGGTAGAACTTGGCGAAGCCGTAGACAGTGTTGTCGTGCTGATCCCAGCAGACATATTCCCGGCAATCGCGCGGGCGTGCCGAATAGACCGTGCAGCGCCGGTTCGCATCGAGGAACTGACAGGTGTCGTAGCCGGACTTGATGAGCTTCTCGCCCTTGCGCGTTACTTCGACGACGTGCTTCGCCTCGAATTCGGTCACGGTGAGGCCGAGATGCTTGGCCAGGCGCCGGATGTCCGACCGCCGGACCTCGACATAGCCGGCGAGCTTGCAGCAGAAGCTCGCGCATTTGAGACAGCTCAGCGGCGGGTTCTCGGTGGTCACGGGCACCTTCACGGAGGCGAAGGGGATGAGTTCTAGAACTACATCGTCGCGCCGCTGCCTGTCATGGGTCGAATCGCGCGGTGGTTTCATTCGTCGCCTCCGCGAGGCATAGTGGCCGCACCCGCCGATGATCGTTGAGGGACACGCCATGGCCCGAGCCAACTCGGCCGCGAGCCGCGACATCGCCTACCACCTTCACCCATATACGAATCTGCAGCGCCAGGAAAGCGAGGGTTCGCTCATCATCGCGTCCGGCAAGGGCATCCACGTCTATGACGAGTCCGGCAAGGAATATATCGAGGGGATGTCCGGGCTGTGGTGCACGGCGCTGGGATGGGGCGAGGAGCGGTTGGTCGAGGCGGCGACTCGGCAGATGCGCCGGCTCGCCTTCTATCACGGCTTCAATCAGAAGACGCATGATCTTGCCGGCGCGCTCGCCGAACGCCTCATCGCACTGATGCCGCCCGGCCTTTCAAAGGTGTTCTTCAACAACTCGGGCTCCGAGGCGAACGACACCGCGGTGAAGCTGGTCTGGTACTACAACAACCTGCTGGGCCGGCACCGCAAGAAAAAGATCATCGCCCGCCAGCGCGGCTATCACGGCGTCACCGTGGCGGCGGCGAGCCTCACCGGCCTCGCGGCCAATCACCGCGACTTCGACCTGCCGATCGGGCCGGTGCGGCACGCCGATTGCCCGCATCACTATCGCTACGCCCGCACCGGCGAGAGCGAGGAGGCATTCGCCGACCGGCTCGCGGCCAGCCTCGACGACCAGATCCAGTGCGAGGATCCCGAAACCGTGGCCGCCTTCATCGCCGAGCCGGTGATGGGCGCGGGCGGCGTGATCGTTCCGCCGGCAACCTATTTCGCCAAGATCCAAAAGGTGCTGAAGAAGCACGACGTGCTGCTCATCGCCGACGAGGTGATCTGCGGCTTCGGCCGGACCGGGTGCATGTTCGGCAGCGAGACCTACGGCCTCGCGCCCGACATCCTGACGGTGGCGAAGGCCCTGTCCTCGGCCTATCTGCCGATCTCGGCGACGGTCATATCCGAACCGATCTATCGCGCGCTCGTCGCGGCAAGCGAGACGCGCGGGATCTTCGCGCACGGCTTCACCTATTCGGCCCATCCGGTGTGCTGCGCCGTCGCGCTCGAGGCGCTGGCGATCTACGAGGAGCGGCAGATTCTCGGCCACGTCACGGCGGTCGCGCCGGTGCTGCAGCAGGGCCTGCGCCGCTTCGCCGATCATCCCCTGGTCGGCGAGGTGCGCGGCGTCGGCCTCATCGGCGGGATCGAACTGGTGCGCGACAAGGCGACCAAAGCGCCGTTTGCCGCCGCCCCCGGCGTGGGCGCGCTGGTGCAGGCGCAATGCCAGGAGCAGGGCCTCATCCTGCGCGCCATGGGCGACACGATCGCGTTCTGCCCGCCGCTCGTCATTACCGCCGCCGAGATCGAGGAACTGCTGCGCCGCTTCGGCACGGGCCTTGCCGCCGCGACCGCAGCGCTGGCGCGGCAAGACGCCGCAGCACGCACCTGACCGGCCGCGCGGATTCGGTCTATACTCTCGCCGTGATTGGGGATCGACAGGCTAAGTCAATGGATTACGAAGGATTTTTCAAGAACCGGCTCGATGCGCTCAAGGCTGAGGGCCGGTATCGCGTGTTCGCCGACCTGGAGCGGCGCGCGGGAGCGTTTCCGCGCGCGCGCGACCACCGCAAGGGCGGCGAGATCACGGTGTGGTGCTCGAACGACTATCTCGGCATGGGTCAGCATCCCGAGGTGATCGCGGCGATGCACGCGGCCCTTGATGGCGCCGGCGCCGGCGCCGGCGGCACGCGCAACATCTCGGGCACGACGCATTATCACGTGCTGCTCGAGCGCGAGCTTGCCGATCTCCATGCCAAGCCGGCAGCGCTGGTGTTCACCTCGGGCTATGTCGCCAACGACGCCGCGCTGTCGACGCTGGCGAGCCAGTTGCCGGGCTGCATCGTCTTTTCCGATGCCCTCAACCACAACTCGATGATCGAGGGCATCCGTCACGGCCGCACCGAGAAGCAGATTTTCCGTCACAACGATCCTGCCGACCTCGAGCGCCGACTTGCCGCGGCCGATCCGTCGCGGGCGAAGCTCGTCGCCTTCGAATCGGTCTATTCGATGGACGGCGACATCGCCCCCATCGGCGCGCTGTGCGACGTGGCCGCGCGGCACGGCGCGCTCACCTATCTCGACGAGGTCCATGCGGTCGGGCTCTACGGGCAACGCGGTGCCGGCATCGCCGAGCGCGACGGCGTCATGGGGCGCGTCGACATCATCCAGGGCACGCTCGCCAAGGCGTTCGGCGTGGTCGGCGGCTACATCGCCGCCTCGACCGCGCTCGTCGATTTCGTGCGCAGCCATGCGCCCGGCTTCATCTTCACCACCTCGCTGCCGCCGGCCATCGCCGCCGGCGCCATCGCCAGCATCCGCCACGTCAAGGGCGCGGACGCGTTGCGGCGGCGGCACCAGGAACGCGCCGCCCTCTTGAAGCGCCGGCTGCGCGAGGCCGACCTGCCGGTGATGGCGAGCCCGAGCCATATCGTTCCGGTGCTCGTCGGCGACGCGCGGCTGTGCAAGGAGGCGTCCGACGAGTTGATGGAGCGGCACGGCATCTACGTCCAGCCGATCAACTACCCGACCGTGCCGCGCGGGGCCGAGCGGCTGCGCTTCACGCCGACGCCGCAGCACAGCGACGCCGATATCGAGCGGCTGGTGGCGTCCCTGCTCGACGTGTGGTCGCGGCTGCCGATCCGCCGCGTCGCCTGACGAGGCGCGATGTTCCGCGACAACTCGCTGATACCGACCGAGGCGATCCGGCTCGCCGCGCTCGGCCTGCTCGCCGAGGCGCCGCGGCGTTATGGCGATCTTGCCGCGGAAATCCGCCACTTCACCAGTTGCGTCGCCGGGCCGTCACTCGACCTGATGGGCGCGCCGCTCGAGTTGCTGCGCTATGAGGGACTCGTCGCGGCGGCCGAGGGCACGAGCATGGCCGACAATGCGCTGCTCGAGATCACGGTGGAGGGTCGCGTGGCGCTTGCCGCGCTGCTCCAGGCCCGACTGCGCGCGCCGCTCGGCGACTACAACCGGCTCGCGCTGCTATTGAAGCTCAGGTTCCTGCACCATCTGTCCATGGCCGAGCGGCGGTCGCAGATCGCGCTCATCGGCGATTCGATCGCGAGCGAACTGGCGCGGCTCAAGGATCTGCGGCGCCACCACGGCGGCGCTGCGCCCGGGGCGTTTCTCGCCTGGCTCGACCACGATATTGCTGCGCTCGAATCGCGGCTCGCGCTGCTCGGTGCCGAGCCGGCTCAATAGAGGTGCTGGCCGCCGGTGACGAAGATCTCGGTCCCGGTGACATAGGCCGAATCGGCGTTGCAGAGATAGAAGATCGCCGCTGCCACATCGTCGGGCGTGCCGAGGCGGTGCAGCGGAATGCGCGGGATCAGCACCTCGGTCTCGGGCGACAGCATCGCGGTCTCGATCTCGCCGGGCGCCACTGCGTTGACGCGCACGCCGAGCTGCGCGAACTCGACCGCCATCTCGCGCGTCAGCGCCGCCAGCGCCGCCTTCGACGTGGCGTAAGCCGAGCCGGCGAAGGGATGCACCACGTGCCCCGCGATCGAGGTGACGTTGACGATCGCCCCCTTGCCGCGCGCGAGCGGCGCCGCGAGGCCGCGCGCCAGCATCAGCGGGGTGAAGAAATTGAGCTGGAACACGGTGCGCCACTCGTCCAAGGCGCCGTTGAGGCAGCCGAGCCGCTCGTGAAACGGCGTCTTGGGCGACATGCCGGCATTGTTGACGAGCGCATCGAGCGCCCCGGCGCCGATGAGTGTCGCCACCTCGGCGACGAAGCGCTCGACCTCGGCGGCGTCGCCCAGATCGGCCGGCACGTGATGGGTCCAATTGGGATCGCGCTTGCACTCGGCCGGCACGTCCTCGCGCGAGGCAGTGATCACCCGCCAGCCGGCCGCGCTGAAGCGGCGTACCGTCGCATGCCCGATGCCGCGGCTCGCGCCGGTGAGAAGGAGTGTCTTGGGCCCCGCCGTCATGATGCGATTCTAGGGGAGATGCGGCCTCCGGCGCCAGTCTCTTGCGGCCGCGGGCGCAGGCCCGAGGCACACGGCAGCACCTCACGCCTCCGTCCCGAAGCTCGCGCGTGGCTCCTCGACGCCCTCGGGATCCTGGTGGATCAGCACGTCCGCGTAAGGGAAGGCGGCGCGGAGCTTGGCCTCGACGTCGTCCGAAATGCGATGCGCCTCGGCCAGCGTCATCGCGCCGTCCATCTCGAGGTGAATCTGGATGAAGGCGTTGGGACCGGCGGCCCGCGTGCGCAGGTCGTGCACCGCGCGCACTGCCGGGTCGCTCAGCGCAATGTTGCGGATCTGCGCGCGTTCGGCATCCGGCAGCTCACGGTCCATGAGCTGCGTCACCGATTGCCGCGCCATCTGCCACGCGCCGAAGACGATCCATATCCCGATCGCCGCGCCGCATATCGGATCGGCAGTGCGCCAGCCCGGCCCGCGCGTCAGCAGCAGCGAGACGATGACGCTGGCGTTGACCACGAGATGGGCGCGGTAGTGGAGCGCGTCGGCGCCGATGATGAGCGAACCGGTGCGCCGCACGACATGGCGCTCGTAGCTCACCAGCGCAACCGCGGTCACGATGCCCAGCACCATGACGGCAACGCCGAGATCGATATTCGTCACCTCGACCGGGCGCAACAGACGCTGCAGCGCCTCGAACAGCAGGAACAGCGCCGAGCCCGCGATGAAGGCGGCCTGGCCGAGACTCGCGAGCGGCTCGGCCTTGCCGTGGCCGAAGCGATGCTCGCGATCGGCCGGCGCGAACGCATGGCGCACGGCCCAGAGATTGACCAGCGCGGCGGCCGCATCGAGGAGCGAATCGAGCAGGCTCGAGAGCAGGCTGACCGAGCCGCTGGCGAGCCAGGCGAGAAAGGTCGCCGCGACCATCGTGCCGCCAACGGCGACCGAGGCCGCGGTCGCGCGCCGCATCAGCGCCCCTGCCTGCTCCGGCGGCAAGCGCGCGACCGGCGCCGCTGCCGTCATGGGAACAGCCTCTCGCAGCGCCAGCCGTCGCCGAAGCGGCGATAGGCGATGCGGTCATGAAGGCGGGACGGCCGTTCCTCCCAGAATTCGATGGTGTGCGGTATGAGGCGATAGCCCGACCAGTTCGGTGGCCGCGGCACCGCACCGGAAAAGCGCCGGGCGGTCGCCTCGACCAGATGCTCGAGCTCGGCCCGGTCCGTCAGCGGGCGCGATTGCCGCGAGGCCCAGGCGCCAATCTGGCTCTCGCGCGCACGGCTGGCGAAATAGGCATCCGCTTCGGCCGCGTCCGCCGGCGCGACCGGCCCTTCGATCCGCACCTGACGCTGCAGCGATTTCCAGTGGAAGCACAGCGCCGCATGCGGATTCTGGGCAAGATCGCGACCCTTGGGGCTGTCGATGTTGGTGTAGAAGACGAATCCGCGCGGGTCGAGCGCCTTCACCAGCACCATGCGCAGCGCGGGCGCGCCGTCGGTGCCAGCGGTGGCAAGACCCGCCGCCTCGGCCAGCGCTTCGGCCGCCTGCGCCTCGGCGAACCAGCGTGCGAAAACCGTGAACGGCTCGGCGTAGGCATCCGTTTCCACGACCCATTCCCCTTCCGGTCCCAAATGGGGACGCGAGCCTTGACGTTCCACCTTAATCCGGCCTGGCCGATTTTTCACATCGGCCATTGCGGCGTGCGTGCCGAGGCGGGCAAAATATGACGCAGAAAGGGTCGGCCCGATGACAGATCCCTACGCCGTGCTCGGCGTGCCGCCCGGCGCGTCGGACGCGGAGGTGAAGCGTGCCTTTCGCCGCTTGGCGAAGCGCCTGCACCCCGACCTCAATCCCGGCAACCGTGCCGTCGAGCAGCAATTCCGCGAACTCAGCGCGGCCTACGAGCTGCTCTCCGACCCGGTGCAACGGCGCCGCTTCGACCGCGGGGAGATCGATGCGGCAGGACGGGAGCGCCGCTCCGGGTTCCACGCCTCGGGCGCACGCGCACACCGCCAATCCGCCGACGGCTTCTCGATCGAGGAGGTGTTGCAGGAGTTTTGGCGCCGCGGCCGCCGTGGTGCCGCGCCGCATTCGGGCGCCCAACCGGTCGAGACCGCCGCCCAGAGCCTGCCGCTTACGTTTCTCGAGGCCGCGCGCGGCGGCCGCCGGCAGGTCGCGCTGCCGGACGGGCGGGCGGTGGAAGTGATGATCCCGCCGGGGATCGAGAGCGGGCAGCGGCTCCGTCTGCATGACGCGCGTGCGGGCGATTGCTATCTCGAGATCGCGGTCGAGCCGCATCCCGTATTCTCGCGCCACGATCGCGACATCCATGTCGAGGTTCCGGTCACGCTGGCGGAAGCCATGCTCGGTGCCACCATCACCGTCCCGACGATTCATGGCGCTGTCGCGCTCAAGGTGCCGGCCGGCTCGAACAGCGGATCGCTGCTCCGTCTTCGCGGCAAGGGGATCGTCGCTGGCGGGGCGAGCGGCGACCAGTATGTCAGGCTCACCGTGATGCTGCCCGACCCGCCGGAGCCCGAGCTTGCGCGCTTCGTCGAGCGCTGGACGCAGCGCCACGGCTACAACGTCCGGGGCAAGCTCGATACAGTGTGAGGGCGTGGGGCCCGTCCCATCCTCAGAGATGCGCTTTCCGCCCCCCTGCCCCATCGTGTAGGATGCCGGCGGTCGCATGTGCCACTCATGGGGAGCTTTCCACGGATGATCGATGCGAAGCCGCTCATGATCGGCAAACGGGGCCTCATCATGGGCGTCGCCAATGAACGCTCGATCGCCTGGGGCATTGCCAAGGCCGTCGCCGAGCACGGGGCCGAACTCGCCTTCACGCATCAGGGCGAGGTTTTCGCCAAGCGCGTCCGGCCGCTCGCCGAAAGCCTCGGCAGCAGCATCGTCATGGATTGCGACGTCTCCGACGAGGCCAGCGTCGACGCCATGTTCGCGGCGCTGGCGGAACGGTGGGGGCGGCTCGACTTCCTCGTGCACGCCATCGCGTTTTCCGACTCCAACGAACTGAAGGGGCGCTACGTCGAGACCTCACGCGCCAATTTCCTGCGCAGCATGGAGATCTCGTGCTTTTCGTTCACCGATCTCTGCCGCCGCGCCGAGAAGCTGATGGACCGGGGCGGCAGCCTTCTGACGCTGAGCTATCTCGGCGCCGAGCGGGTGATGCCGCATTATAACGTCATGGGCGTGGTCAAGGCCGCGCTCGAGGCGAGCGTGCGCTATCTCGCCGTCGATCTCGGCGCCGGCAACATCCGCGTCAACGCCATCTCGGCGGGGCCGATCAAGACGCTGGCCGCCTCGGGCATCGGCGACTTCCGCTATATCCTCAAGTGGAACCAGTACAACGCGCCGCTTCAGCGCAACGTTGCCATCGAGGAGGTGGGCAGCGCGGGTCTCTATCTGCTCAGCGATTTGAGTGCGGGCGTCACCGGCGAGGTCCATCATGTCGATTGCGGCTATCACGTGGTCGGGATGAAGCGGGCGGACGCGCCAGACATCTCCGTCGTCTAGCGAGGCGCCGTGGCGGGAAACAGCTTCGGAGAGATCTTCCGTTTCACGACCTGGGGGGAGAGTCACGGGCCCGCGATCGGATGCGTCGTCGACGGCGTGCCGCCGCGCCTGGCGCTCGCCGAATCCGACATTCAGCCTTGGCTCGACCGGCGCCGGCCGGGACAGTCGCGCTTCACGACGCAGCGCCGCGAGAGCGACCGCGTGAAGATTCTCTCGGGCGTGTTCGAGGGCCGGACCACCGGCACGCCGATCATGCTGTTCATCGAGAACGAGGACGCTCGGTCCAAGGATTACGACGCGCTGCGCAACGGCTTTCGCCCCGGCCATGCCGACTACACCTACTGGAAGAAATACGGCATTCGCGACCACCGCGGCGGCGGACGCGCCTCGGCCCGCGAGACCGCCGCGCGCGTCGCCGCGGGCGCGGTCGCGCGCCAGGTTCTCGGCCCCGAGGTCGTCATTCGCGGCGCCCTCGTCCAGATGGGACCGCACCGGATCGACCGCGGCAGCTGGGATTGGGACGCGATCGACGACAACCCGTTCTTCTGCCCCGATCGCCAGACGGCGCAGCTCTGGGAAGGATTCCTCGATTCGGTGCGCAAGGCCGGCTCCTCGACCGGCGCGGTGATCGAGGTCGTGGCCTCGGGCGTACCGGCGGGGCTCGGCGAGCCGATCTATGGCAAGCTCGACGCCGACCTCGCCGGCGCCATGATGGGCATCAACGCGGTGAAAGGCGTCGAGATCGGCGCGGGCTTCGCCGCAGCGTCGCTGTCGGGCGAGGACAATGCCGACGAGATGCGCATGCAGGACGGCGCGGTGGCGTTCCTGTCCAACAATGCGGGCGGCATCCTGGGTGGCATCGCCACCGGCCAGGACATCGTCGTGCGCTTCGCGGTGAAGCCGACCAGCTCGATCGCGACGCCGCGGCGCAGCGTCGATCTCGACGGCAACGAAATCGAGCTGCGCACGACCGGCCGGCACGATCCCTGCGTCGGGATTCGCGCCGTGCCGGTGGGCGAGGCGATGATGGCGGTGGTGCTCGCCGATCACCTGCTGCGCCACCGCGCGCAGTGCGGCTAAGCGAGGCGGCGATGCGGCGTTTTCTCATGCGGTTCTTCGCGACGATCGGCATCCTCGTCGTGGTGTTGGTGCTGGCCACCGCCGGCCTCTTTGTCTGGGCCCGCACGCACGGCCCGAGCATCGGCGACAACACCATACTGTCACTCGACATTGGCAGCGGCTTTCCCGACGCGCCGCCGACCAGCGCGCTGTCGCAAGTGCTGTTTCCCGGCCGGCCGCCGCTGCGCGACGTGCTCGACGCGATCGAGCGGGCGGGCGACGATCCGCGCGTGAAAGGCCTCATCGCCCGGGTCGGCGACGGCGAAATGGGGCTGGCCGAGGCGCAGGAACTGCGCGACGCGATCATCGCCTTCCGCGCCAAAGGCAAGCGCGCCGTCGCCTATGCCGACAGCATCGGCGAATTCGCGCCGGGAACGCGCAGCTATTATGTCGCCGCCGCCTTCGACACGATCTGGCTGCAGCCGATGGGGCTCGTCGGACTGGTCGGGCTCAGGGCCGAGGAGCCGTTCTTCCGCGGCACGCTCGACAAACTCGGCATCCTGCCGCGTTTCGACCGTCGCGAGGAATACAAATCGGCCGCCGATCCGCTCATGGAAAAGGCGATGACGGCGCCCGACCGCGCGCAGATCCAGGCGCTGCTCGATTCGGTCTATGGCCAGATCGTGAGCGGGATCGCCGCCGACCGCAAGCTCGACCCGGCGACGGTGCGCACGCTCGTCGACAAGGGGCCGCTGCTCGCGCACGAAGCGCTCGCCGCCCATCTCATCGACC
>Ga0307373_10005847_pt1 | contig 19871 bp, 32 predicted proteins | sample OX2MG_FD_202534 | JGI IMG/M metagenome (GOLD analysis project Ga0307373, IMG submission 202534) | Soil microbial communities from Risofladan, Vaasa, Finland - OX-2 | ecosystem: Environmental > Terrestrial > Soil > Coastal area > Acid sulfate soil | place: Finland: Risofladan, Vaasa | collected...
GACAAAGCACTTGATATAAGTAAATTGCAAAAACTTGATTATCTGCTCATAACCCATGACCATCCGGATCATATGCATCTACCGTTAGTCAAAGAAATTATCGCCAAATTCCCTGACGTTAAAATCATTACGAATCAATCAATTGTATCGATATTGGAAAAAAAGTCAATCAAAGCAACCAGTGAAGGAGATGCAATTGTTTCTATTGAAAACGTTCCGCATGAACGCTTATGGGATTCCGAACCTCCGGAGAATGTTATGGTGACTGTCTTTGGCAAACTTGCGAGCCCCGGAGATTCGCATCATTTTGAAACATCGGCTGACATAATTGCATTGCCAATTATTGCTCCTTGGGGAAAGACAACCGATGCAATTAATCTTGCCTTGAAACTCAAACCAAAAATCATCATCCCCATTCACGACTGGATGTATAAAGACGGAGCCCGACAAATGATGTACCAACGCCTCAAAGGATTCTTTGAAACAAAAGGCATCGACTTCAAAACCCCCGAAACGGGAGAAGTAATGGAAGTATAAAAAAATTCAAAACTCAAAACGCAAACATCAAAACTACAACACAAAAATAAAAAGTTCACTGAAAAAAAATTTTTATACATTTTTAGCGAGCGACCCCATGAAATGGATAGTGCCCATGTGGCGTACAGCCTTGCTGAGAGCTTTGGTACTTTGTCTACACAAAGTAAAGTACGAAAAAGAAAATGAAAAACTTATGGATTCCTATTTTCGCAGGAATGACGAGGTAGTTCTATCGCTTTGGAGATTGTTTCTTGCGTCTGGACTTGCCACCCATACCCACAACGCGGCGTTCACGCACACGTGAATCACGAGTCAAAAATCCTTTTTTCTTCAGTGTCGGGCGATACTTATCTGTATCAAGTGAATCAAGCGCGTTGGCAATTCCCGCAATCACTGCCTGCAGTTGTCCGGAAGGGCCACCGCCAGCGACTTTGATAGTAAACGCGAAGTGTTGTTGATGCGCGTTGGTTATCCGAAGCGGTTCGGTATAGAGCTTGCGTGCAATATCGCCGGAGAAATAATCGGCAATCGGCTTCTGATTGACGAACAATTCACCTTTTTTAATAGATGTTTCGCCCCATACCAAATCAGCCTTCACACTCTGATACAGCCGTACCCGGGCAACAGATGATTTTCTACGGCCTACTGCAAAGAGATAATCCCTCTTGCCGTTCTTATTATTTTTCTTTACTTGTTGTATTTCTTCTGCCATATTTTATCAGCGTTTAGTTATTCTTTCTAAACGCTAGCCGCTACGTTCTAGCCGCTAGTTTAGCTTTATACTTGTGTTCTTCCCCTGCGAAAACAAATAACCGCGTCAGCATCCGGTCACGCAACCTGTTATCAGGAAGCATACCTTTGACTGCATGAGTAATAATATTCTCAGGCTTTCGCTCGCGCAGTTCTTTCAAAGATTCTTCTTTAAAACCACCCGGATACCCGGAGTGACGATAATACTTTTTCTGTTCTTCTTTATTCCCTGTTGTCTTGACAGCTTTTGCATTGACAACGACAACGTAATCTCCGCAGTCAAGATTGCGGACAAAGTACGGCTTGCTCTTGCCCATCAACAGTTGAGCAATCTTACTTGAAACACGACCCAATGTCTGATCCTTGACATCGATCAGATGCCATTCTCTTTTAATGTCGCTTGCTTTTGTCGCTATAGTTGTATTCATATTCTTTAATCTTTAATCCTCAATCTTTAATCTCATCAACCCTTCTTCTGTCTTGTCACTAATTTTTTCAGTGCTGATGTTCGTGATACTTTTGTTTCTTTCTCAGGTTTTGCGACTGGTGCTGTTGTCTTCATTGTATCTTTTGCTTTTACTGTTTTTTCTTTTTTCTCGCTCTTTTTTTCTGCACCCTTTTCTTTTGATTTTTCGGCTTTCAGTGCGATCTGCTCACTTCTGTCAACCCATTCCATCACAACTTGCGGCGCGTTATCAGCAACCCTACGTCCGACTTTGATGATCCGGGTATAGCCACCTTGGCGATCTTTGAACCGAGGTGCAATCGTATTTACTAATTTAGCAACAGCGTCATATCGTACGTCCGGTGCAAGACTGCGGAACGCATCCGGTCCGCCCTTTTTTGCTTTGGTAACAAGCTTATCAGCTGCTGCTTTGATGGCTTTTGCTTTTGCTTCAGTCGTTGTAATCCGCTCCTCGATGACAAGAGACGTCAGCAAATTTTTAAAAAGTGCCTTCCGCTCATTGGCATCCCTCTTCAGATGTCTTCCGAATACATGTTTTCTCATAATACTAAAAATCTCAAATCTCCAAACGCAAATCGCAAAGCTACATTGCAAATCTTAAATCTTAATCATTCAAAATTTGAGATTTACAGATGCAGATTTACCATTTGAGATCTAAGATTTGAGATTCTATACGTTTAGACTGATTCCTTTATCTCCGAGTTTTTCTTCGATTACTGAAATTGATTTGCCTCCCATGTTGCGCATAGAAACCAGTTCTTTTCGCGGTGTCGAAAGCAGCTGTTCAATTGTTTCAATACCACCGTTGCGCAAACTATTATAGATTCGTGTCGGTAAATCGAGCTCGTCAATTGTCATATTAAGAAGATTTTGAGGAACTGTCGATGATGCTGCAGGTGCATCTGTTAATGCTGCAACTTCTTTTGGCTCATACACCTGCATAAAATATGATGTCAGGAGTTTTGCCGCATGCAAGAGTGCATCTTTTGGATTGACAGTACCATTTGTCCAAATCTTCAATGTCAATTTATCAAGATCTGTACGCCGTCCCACACGAGTTGCAGTCACTTCATAGGTTACCCGGCGGACCGGAGAAAAGACTGCATCTGTTGTCATCACGCCAAGTGCGCTTGACCGACGCTCTTCGGCAAGAGAAAATCCAAATCCTTTTTCGACAGTTAATTCCATTTCAAGTTTTGCTTTATCACCTGAAAGGGATCCGATATATTGCTCTTTATCAACAACTTCAACACCGTCACTCAGTTCCAGATCTGCTGCGGTAACCCGCTTTGCACCTTTTACTGAAAGTTTGACTGTCGCGCTTTCTTTACTGTCTAGCAGTCTAAGATTGAGTTCTTTAATATTTAAGAGAAGATCAACAATGTTTTCCTTCAAACCAGGATACGTTGAGAATTTATGTTTGACACCGGTAATCCGAACTGATGTCACTGCTGCGCCCTCGATTGAGGTATATAACACTCTTCGGAGTGCATTTCCCATCGTGTGACCGTAACCCGGTTCAAGGGGTTCGATAACGAATTCTCCGAAGTCCGGAGCGAGCGTCATCTCTTTTACTTTAAAGTTAATTTCATCCATAGAAATGTATTATATCATTATCGTGAATAATATTCAATAATCTGTCTTGTACTGAATGGAACTTGAATATCCTCAGCCACCGGCATTCGAGTTAGCTTGCCTGCCGGTCCTTTTTTCTCAAGAAATCCAAGAGTCTCTTTGGTCTCTTCCATTACTTTTATAACATCCGGATTCTTTTGTATTATACTATCCAGCGTGACAACATCACCCTTTTGTACGGTATATGATGGAATTGTCATCTTTTTTCCGTTCACCAAGACATGACCATGAGTAACAAATTGACGTGACATCATCCGTGACTTTGCCAAACCCAACCGGTAGACAACATTATCAAGTCTCCTCTCAAGCAGAGACAACAGGATATCTTCCGTATCACCCTTTTGCGATGTCGCATTCTCAACCAATTTTCTGAATTGCTTTTCAAGAAGACCATACATTACTTTTGCCTTTTGTTTTTCACGAAGTTGCTGACCGAACTCGGATGGTCTTCTTTTTCCTTTTCTGCCATGAACACCAGGCGGGATATTCAAACGCCGCATCAAGCTTGCCGAGGTTTTCTCAAGCAAATTTATGCCTTCTCTTCGTGCTAATTTATGTTTTGGTCCTGTATATCGTGCCATTTATTTAGATTTAAGATTTAGGATTAAGGATTTAAGAATATTCTTTAATCTTAAATCTTCAATCTTTAATCTCATTAAACTCTTCTTTTCTTCTTACTCCTCGGGCCGTTGTGCGGCATTGGTGTTACATCAGAAATAGATGTGATCACCGGTCCGGCGTTTTTGATGCCCCGAAGTGATGAATCACGTCCTGAGCCCGGTCCTTTAACAAAAACGTCAACTGATTTCATTCCTTTCGCAACAACGCGTTTGACAACTTCCTCAACTGCGACACTCGCAGCATACGGAGTTGATTTTCGTGTGCCTTTAAAACCACGTGATCCGGATGAACTCCAGCCAAGTGTGTCACCTTTATCATTGGTCACGGTAACAAGCGTATTATTAAACGTCGCAGTAATATATACCCGGCCGTGATCGGTTACTGTTGCTCCTACTTTCTTTTTCGCTTTTGTTGTTATTTTTGTTTGCTTAGCCATAATGATTAGCGTTCAGCGTCTAGATAATTAGCGTTTAGTTCTCTTTTCTATACGCTAGACGCTAACTCTCTATACGCTTACTTTCCTGTCGTTTTTGCCTTTTGGGCTTGCTCCATCTTCGCCATTACTTCTTTCTTAATCGCACCGATTGTGACACGTTTGCCTCGTTTGGTACGGGCGTTTGATCTGGTCCGCTGACCCCTCACAGGCAATCCATGTGCGTGGCGCATACCACGGTAACTGCCGATATCACGAAGACGCCGTATATTCCCTGCTATTTCTGCTTTAAGGTCTCCTTCGATTTTGTATGCTTCAAGTACTTTGGTCAGCCGTTTGATCTCATCTTCAGTCAATGTCTTTGCCCGCTTCTCGGGAGTAATCTCAGCTTTCTTCAAAACATCAACTGCATTCTTTCTCCCAATGCCATAGATATATGACAATGCGATATCGACTCTTTTTTCATCTGGTATAGTTACTCCTACAATTCTCATAATTTAGCGTTTAGCGTCTAGTTATTGAGCGTTTAGTTCTTATTTCTATACGCTAGACGCTAACTCTCTATACGCTTACTCATCCCTGGCGCTGTTTGTGGCGTGGGTTTTCACACACAACACGTACTACGCCCCGGCGTCTGATAATTTTACATTTGATACATCTTTTTTTAACACTTGCTTGTACTTTCATAATCTAGTGAATAGCGTCTAGTTATTGAGCGTTTAGTTCTTATTTCTATACGCTAAACGCTAACTCTCTATACGCTTATTTATATCGATACATGATCCGGCCTCTTGTCAGATCATATGGCGTCATTTCAATTCTGACCCGGTCGCCGGGCAAAATTTTTATGAAATGCATCCGCATCTTCCCAGAGAGGTGACACAATACCAGTGATCCATCATCAAGCTCTACCCGAAATAACGTATTGGGCAGTGCTTCTTTTACTATGCCATCTTTCTCAAATGAGCCTTGATGAGCCATTGGAGCATTATAGCAAAATAGGCTCAAAAGAGCAACAACCTCCGAAAACTCAGAGAAATCGGAGAAATCGGAATATCAGAATATCAGAAATTCAGAGTATCAGAAAAATAATAAATTTCCGGTTTTCTGATCTTCTAAATTTCTGAGTCTTCCGATTTTTCTGAAAATAAATTACTTTGTTAACACCAATGGGCCTTTGTCCGTTATCGCAATCGTCCGCTCATAGAGCCCGGACAGCTTGCCGTCATGAGTCCGTATCGTCCAGTGATCCGGATCAAGCATAACATCATGTTTCCCCATATTATATATTACTTCTACTGCAATTGTCATTCCCTCAATGAGTTGCGGTGTCCTATTGATATTCCCCACCAAATATCCCGGCACTTCGGGCGCTTCGTGCAGTTCTTTACCGACACCATGGCCGATCAGACTCCTCACGACACTATATCCTGCTTCTTTTTCAACAATCCGCTGGATCGTCTGTGAGATATGCCCGATCCTATTGCCTATAACGGCTTGATTGATCGCCTCTTCCAGTGCCGTTTTTCCAATCGCTAAAAATGTATCTATCTCATCTTTATCACCGTTAAAAACTGAACTTCTCACTCGTTTTGATTCCGACATATCAGTATGCAATCCTTTGTAATACACACCGCAGTCAATACCGACGACATCCCCGTCTTTTATCACATACTTCGATGGAATTCCGTGCACGACGACATCATTGGTTGAAAAACACGTCGTGTGATAATACCCCTTTACCTTCATGAACCCTGGCTCTCCTCCGAGTTCACGAATCCGCTTCTCTGCCAATTGATCAAGTTCCAGCTCACTTACGCCAGGTACTGCCGCATCCATTACTTCTCCAAGTACTGTTGCCAGAATATGGCCACCATGCTTCATTATCTCGATTTGGGATGAGTTTTTATAATCAATCATATAATTTGCGCTTGCGTAATTCTGCAAGGATCTCGTTAATTGTCTGTTCTTCATTCATATCAGAATTATCCAATACAAAATACCCCTGCTTTTCCGGATCACTGGTCAAAGGATTCATTTCACGTTTTGTGTCCCGTTTGTCTCTCGTTCTGATCTGTTCAAACACTTCTACAAACGTTCGTATGTCTCCTCGCCTGTGATACTGCTCCATCCTTCTGTTCGCACGAATTGTTTCGGTCGCGGTGAGAAATATCTTTAAGGCCGCGTCAGGGAAAACAACCGTCCCGATATCCCTTCCCTCAACAATTACTATATTTCCCTGCTGTGCTTTTTCTTGTCCTATTTCCTGCTGTCTCCTGACAAGCTCGGCACGTACCTCCGGTATGACACCGACAATCGATGCGCCTTCGGCAATTGCGCCGTCCTGGATTGCATCGGTAACATCAGTATCATTAAGCACTATCCTATCATCTATGTACCCAACAACGATCTTTCCCAACTGGGAAGTCACTGCTGCTCCGTCCTCCAAATTAATCCCGCTGTTGATACAATAGAGAGCAACACACCGATACATTGCTCCCGTGTACAAATCAACACCAAGAAGAACACGGGCAAGTTTTTTTGCTATGGTTCCCTTTCCTGAGGCAAGCGGTCCGTCAATGGCGATAATAAATCCTTTTTTCATAAGTTATTTTTCGTTCATTGACTAATCTTATCCATGATCTCTTTGTGGATCTTTTCAATCGGTTCTTCACCATTAAATGTTAACAGTTTTTCCTTCGACCGATAAAATTCAAGTACCGGCTCGGTGAATTTATGGAAGAGTTCAATACGTTTACGTATCGCACTGAGCGTATCATCTTCCCGCTTTTCTCCGTTATCACCATTTCTATACGAAAGCCGCCACAACGCTTCTTTATCCGAAACTTCAAGATAAACTACCTTATCGATACCGTTTTTAAATGACTTTGCTTGCGAAATTGTCCGGGGATAGCCATCCAAAATAAATCCCTTTTCATATTCTGGCCGGGAGAGATACTCACTGACGATTTCATTCGTTTTTTTATCGGGGATCAGATATCCTGCTGTCATTGTCTCTTTAATATACCGTCCCAGCGGCGTCCGCTCTTTTGCAAGTTCCCTAAAGATATGCCCCGTTGAGAGATAAGGAACGCCAAGTTTTTCACTCAATAAATTCCCTTGTGTTGATTTACCCGATCCCTGTATGCCGACTAAAATAATTTTCATAATTATCTTCCTAATCACTATTTATTCAGAAATCCTTCATAATTTCTCATCACAAGATTGGCCTCAATTGCCTTAAAGGTCTCCAACACAACACTCACCACAATAAGAATACTTGTTCCTCCCAAAAGAAGTGTCTGAACTCCCGTTGCGACTTGGGTAATCTCAGGCAGAATAGCAACGAGTCCCAGGAAACACGCACCCACCAGCGTAATTCTGGTGAGAATATAATTGAGATACTTTGACGTTGGTTTGCCGGGACGGACGCCGGGGATGAATCCGCCGTATTTCTGGATATCCTCTGCTATCTTTTTTGGATTAAAGACAACTGCCGTATAGAAAAATGTAAAGGCAACAACCAGCACAAAATAAAGACCATTATAGAGAAAACCGGTCGGGGTAAACCAAAGATTGATTGCCTCAGCAATACTGTGCATGGCTGCATTGTGCGAAGTCAAAAAGACATTTGCAATAAGCGATGGCAAAAGTACAATAGAGACTGCAAAAATAATCGGGATAACTCCTGCTTGATTCAGCCTGAGTGGTAGATGCGTTGACTGCCCGCCATAGAGTTTGTTCCCCCGCATCCTTCTGGCATAATGTACGGGTATTTGTCTTGTTGCTTCATTGACAATGATAATCCCTGCAATAACGACCAAACTCAACACGGCAAAACTGATAAGACCGAGACTCGCTTGGGTATTGGTTGTTGAAAATGTCTGACCCAACGCAACCGGCAGTCTTCCGACGATTCCTCCAAAAATCAAAAGAGAGATACCATTCCCAACACCATGATCAGTGATCAGCTCACCCAGCCAGACAAGAAGCATTGATCCTGCAACCAGTGTCAGGATAAATGAAATGAGATCAACAGGTGTGAGTGTTGTTACCAAATTCTGACTCTTCAGCAAAGCAAAGACACCGATCGCCTGCAGAACTGAAAGCGGTACTGTCAAAATACGGGTATACTGATTGATCTTCCTCCGACCCGAATCGCCTTCTTTTGAAAGCTCTTCAAGTTTGGGAAGCACCATTGTCAAAAGCTGCAGAATAATTGACGCGTTAATGTACGGATTCAGCCCCAATGCCATGATGGAAAAATTGGAAAGCGTACCGCCTGAAAAGATATCAAGAAAACCAAGAAATTGATTGCCGGCAAAAAGATTTTTGAGTTCTGCGACATTAACACCAGCGACAGGAATGTGGGCGAAAATCCGGAATACAAAAAAAATTGCGAGGGTGAAAAGAAGTTTTCTTCTTACTTCCGGTGATTTAAAACTGTTACGAAGTGTGTCAAATATCCCATTCATTCTTTTAGTATATGCTATTTTGTATCTAGTTTTTAGTATGCGGTATCACGTTCTTTCAATACAAAACACTCAATACTAACTACTAGCTACTGACTTCAACCGTTCCGCCAGCTTTTTTAATTTTTTCTTCAGCACCCTTGGAAACAGGTAATTTGACAGTCAGTGCAATTTGGAGATCTCCATCGCCAAGAATCTTAACACCTTTTTGTTTGGCTAGTTCAAGCTGTACTATTCCTTGCTTTGCCAATGATTCAATAGTAATGACTGATCCTTTGGGAAATACGTTAAGCGCGACGACATTAATCGCATACGGTTTTGCCTGCAGTGATCTATTGCGGCCTTTTCCTCGCAAGAACGGCAGTCGCTTGGTCAAAGGGAGTGCTCCACCTTCAAAATATATCGCTACCTTATTACGCGCCTTTTGTCCCTTGGTACCCCGTCCTGCGGTTTTGCCACGACCGGATCCATGTCCTTGTCCGACACGCTTTTTGCTTCTCGCTTTTATTTTAGTGATGTTTGATAGATTCATAAAACTCGGAATACTCAGACTCTCTGACTTTCTGACTGTCAGAGTTTTCTGAGTATTCTAAAATTTATTTCGCTGCTTTTACAGCCTCGTTTCTTTCCTTTGTCTTCTCTGCCTGTTGGCTAACTCTTTTGAGTGCTTCCAGTGTCGCATAGATATTACTTATCTTATTTTCTGTACCAAGCATTTTTGAAGAAATGTTTTCAATTCCAGCTGCAGACACAACACTTCTGACCGCGCCTCCTGCGATAATACCGCTACCTCGAGGTGCAGGCTTCAGCATAATCCGTGCCGCACCGATCTTCACATCAATCCTGAAAGGAATCGTACCATTAACAAGCGGTACAGCAATCATATGCTTTTTGGCATGCGCAATACCTTTTCGGATCGCATTGGAGACATCAGGTGCTTTCCCGAGTCCAACGCCGACCTTGCCTTTTTTATCACCAACAACAGTGAGTGCTGAGAATCCGATTTTATTGCCACCTTTGGTTTTCTTAGAAACTCTATTGATCTGCACCACTTGCTCATCAAACTCACTTGGAGTCTGATTGAACTGTCGTTGTCTTCGCTGTGCATTTTGTGTACTTTGCTGATTATTCATATAATTATTCTAGTCCCTCATTACTAAAGTGAGAGTCCTCCTTCTCGCGCGCCTTCAGCAACTGCTTTTACTCTTCCGTGGTAGGCAAAGCGACCTTTATCAAAAGCCACTTCTTTAATCTTTTTGGCAATTGCGAGTTTGGCAATCTCTACTCCTACTTGTTTAGCACTCTCGACTGGTGAAACCTTTGTATCTTTCTTTACCTTCTTTTCTGAAACACTGACAATAGTATCACCTTTTCCATCGATAATCTGTGCATAGACATAATTATTTGACCGGAACACACTCAGCCGCAGACGGTTGGTGACATTTGACGTCTTCTTTCGACTTCTGATTTGTCTATGTAATCTTTTTTGTTTGTCATTCATACTTTTAAAACTAAACGCTAAGTGCTAGACGCTCGTTACTTTGCTCCCGCTGCTTTTGCTGCTTTTCCAGCTTTTCTACGGACCCGCTCATCTTTATATCGTATCCCTTTTCCCTTATATGGTTCCGGCGGTTTGATCTTCCGGATATTTGCTGCTGCCTCGCCGACAAGCTGTCTATCATTGCTGCTGACGGTTATCACATTATCGGCAACTGTAATAGTGACGCCGTCTCTCGGATGAAATTTCACCGGATGTGCAAAGCCAAGAGAGAGTACCAAATCAATTCCCTGCATTTGCGCACGGTATCCAACACCTTTTAATTCCAGCTGCTTTTCAAAACCAGTATCCATACCTTTCATCAGATTGGCAAGATTTGCCCGGGTCAAACCATACATCGCTTTCACCCGCCGGTCTTCTAAGTTTTTCGCGCTGACAAATACTTTATCTTCTTTTGTCTCAACCGAAATCCCTTCAGGCAATGGTAATGTACCGTTCCCTTTCGGACCGTTGACAGTAATATTATTACCGGCGACAGTAACAGTAACGCCACTTTTAATTATAATCGGTAATTTTCCAATCTTTGACATATTATTTAGTGAATAGTAATTAGTATATTAGTGATTAGGACAAATTATTTTTTTACTATTCACTCGTCACTAATTTACTAATCACTGATTTACCAGATCTTAAATAGTAATTCTCCACCTACTCCTTTTTTAATTGCGTCTTTGCCTGTTAGTATGCCGACATTTGTGGATAATACCGCTGTTGTAGCACGCCCCTGCTTACTGGCAATTTCATGAGCAGCTATATAGGTCCGCAGAGACGGTTTGGAAATCAGATCAATATCGGTAATTGCCGGTTTGCGCCGCTGATAGCGAAGCGAGACATTCAACATCCGCTTGCCTTCAATGGTTTCCTCTGCTATTGCATCCACAAAGCCTTCTTTTTTCAAAACCTTTGCGACCTCTTTGCTCATATTTGCATATGGAGCTACTACCGCTTTACGGTGAGCAAGTGCTGCATTTTTTAATTGAATAACAAAATCTCCAATAACGTAATTCATATTTTTAGTGAATAGTGACTAGTGTATTAGTGAGTAGGAGTAGTTATTTGTTACTATTCACTCGTCACTAATTCTCTTGTCACTGACTTACCAGCTGGCTTTATATACCCCTGGTAATTCTCCTTTCATTGCCCGTTCACGGAAACAAATCCTGCAAAGCCCGAACCGGCGCATATATCCCCGTGACCGCCCACAAATTCCACAACGGTTTACTTGTCTAACCGCAAATTTCTGTTTTTTCTTAAATTTTACAATGTCTGATGTTTTTGCCATAAATTCAGTGATTAGTGACTAGTATATTAGTGCTTAGGAGTAGTTATTTGTTACTATTCACTCGTCACTAATTCTCTTGTCACTTTTCTCATTATCAACCTTGCAATTATACCACATTCCAGCCTCGATTACTTCTTTGCTTCCTTTGCAAAAGGCATTCCCATTGCTTCAAGAAGTGCAAATCCCTGGGCGTTATCCTTTGCCGTTGTTACAAAAACCATTTCCATTCCCTGAAGCCGCTCGACACTTGCCGGATCAATCTCAGGAAACGTTGAGTATTCATGGAATCCAAGTGTGTAATTACCGCGTCCGTCAAAACTCCCACGCGGCACTCCTCGGAAATCCTTGAGCCTCGGAAGCACAATCTTCACCAAACGATCATAGAACGCATACATCCGTTTGCCGCGAATTGTTACTGCCAGTCCGATGGTGTCACCTTGGCGGATCTTAAATCCGGCGATCGCTTTTCTTGCTTTGGTCGGTTTTGCTTTTTGGCCGGTGACTTGACCCAAAGCAGCACTCATCTTTTCAATAATTTTCTTGTCGGATACGGCGTCTTTCACACCCATATTGACAACGATCTTTTCAAGATGCGGTACAGCCATTGGATTCTTGATCCCCAGATCTTTTTCCAATTTTTGTACTAATTCTTCTGTAAATTTCTTTTGTAAATCCATAGTTTCAGTGATTAGTGACGAGTAGATTAGTGATTAGGATATATTATTACTTTTTAAACTATTTCCTAGTCACTAGTTACTATTCACTAGTTTCTCCTAAATTTCCGCTTTGCATTTCTTACAATATCGGACCTTCTCGTCTTTAAGCATTTTGTATCCAACCCGTGTCAGTTTTTTACATTTCGGACAAACCAGCTGCACGTTTGCAACAGCAAGCGGTTTGGTGATCGTGATGATCTCTGATTTCTCACCCTGCATGCGAGCCTTGACATGGCGCTTGTATTGATTCACGCTTTCCACAAGGACTTTTGCCTCTTTGGTAAAGACTTTCACGATTTTTTCTGTTTTGCCGTTATCTTTTCCTCTGACAACGGTTACTAAATCTCCTTTTTTCAATTTCATAATATTCAGTAAATAGTAACTAGTGTATTAGTGAATAGGAGTAATTATTTATTACTATTCACTCGTCACTTTTTATACAACTTCTACTGCCATACTGGCAATTTTTGTAAATCCTCGGTCCCGGACTTCACGTGCAATCGGTCCAAAGATACGGGTTCCCCGAACATTTTTATCCTTCGGGTTATCTATGACGACCACCGCGTTATCCGAAAATCGTACGTAAGATCCGTCTGCTCGTCTGAATTCTTTGCGTGTTCTGACAACAACAGCTTTTACCATCTCCGAATCCTTGACTTGTCCATTGGGGATTGCTGCTTTCACAACAGCATTCACCACGTCACCGATCCGTGCGAATTTTCTTTTGGAACCCCCGAACACATGAATGATATACAGTTCTTTTGCTCCCGAATTGTCAGCTGCTTTAACAATACTTCTTAGTTGTAACATAGAAATCTTCTATTACTTTTTAGTAATAACCTCCTTTATCGCAAAATATTTGGTTTTTGATATTGGTTTGGTTTCAATAATTCTCACTTCATTGCCAACAGCAACGGTTTGTCCTACCGTATCCACATTGAAATGCTTGCCTTTTTTCAAAAGCTTTTTATATAACGGATGCGGGACCCGGCGTGATACTTCGACCACTGCCGTATTCTGCATTTTTACCGAAATAACTTTTCCTGTTAATATTTTGGCCATAATTCTTTAAGCGAATAGCGTCTAGTTAGTTAGCGTTTAGTTCTCTTTTCTAAACGCTGGACGCTATCTTTCTATACGCTCTCTCCCCCTTTCTGTTCTTTCAATTTCACATGCAATACCGATTGCATCACCGCGACCTCTTTTCTTGTATTGAAAATACTGCGGGTATTTTTCAATTTATTCTGCACATGATCAAGCTTCAGCTGCGCGAGAGTTTTTTTTACTTCCTCGATCTGCTTTGTAAGCTCTTTGACACTTTTTGTATGTACTATTTTTTTATCAGTCGTTTTCATACCTTAATAGCTCTCTCCTTTTATCACTATTCTTGTCTTAACTGGCAGTTTGTGCGATGCAAGACGAAGTGCCTCTTTGGCAACTTCTGCTGTCACTCCCGCCATCTCAAACATAATTCTTCCCGGTTTGACCGGCGCGACATATGCATCAATATCTCCTTTGCCACCGCCCATTCTGACCTCAGGCGGTTTCTTGGTAATTGGCTTGTCCGGAAAAATAGTAATCCAGATTCTCCCGCCGCGCTGTGTATAGTTACTGATCGCACGCCGTGCTGATTCGATCTGCCGGCTGCTGATCCAACCTATATCCAAGGACTGCAAACCAAATTCACCAAAAGACAACTTGGTACCACGCTGTGCAATACCTTTCATGCTTCCCCGTTGCTGTTTCCGATATTTTTGTCGTTTTGGCATTAACATATTTTTAGCGTCAAGCGTTTAGTTAGTTAGCGTTTAGTTCTTATTTTCTAAACGCTATACGCTAACTTTCTATACGCTCTAAATTATCTCCCTTCCTTCCGGTCTATTAATCCAAACTTTTATGCCGATATATCCTTTTTTCGTCAGTGCCGGAACTTGCGCATAACTGATATTTTCTCTGATCGTTGAAACAGGAACGGTACCAACACGGATTTTCTCATGTCTTCCGATTTCAGCCCCGCCAATCCTTCCTGATAAAGCAATTTTAACACCCAACGCGCCCGAGCTCATGACTCGTTCTGCCGTCGAATTCAACACCCGTTTGAACGGTAGTCTCCGGATGAGCTGATCTGCGATATTGGTCGCGACCAATTGCGCGTTGAGATTTGGCTCTTTAACAGGTTCAACTCTAATATCCATTTTTGGCATCGACTTATTGCCGCGCTGTTTGAAAAAGAATGCTGTAATTGCTTTTTTCAGTTCTTCCAACCCTGTACCGCCGCGGCCAATGACAATACCGGGACGGGATACATGAATAATAATTCGCAAACTGTTAATCGACCGTTCGAGCTCAACACTTGCAACCCCAGCAGCTTTTAGCCGCAGCATCAGCATAGTCCGCAAACCATAATCCTCAAGAACGACATCTTTGTATGCCCGTTCATTAAACCACCGGCTGCTCCAGCTATATACGGTACCAAGTCTAATAACATGTGGATTTACTTTCTGTCCCATATGATAGTTAAAAATTTAAAGTTAAAAGTGAAAAGTTTATAAAATCTTACCTATTAACTTTGCACTTTGCATTTTGAACTTTAAACTTTCTTGCCCCCTTTCTCATCCTTTGCTTTCTTAACTGTTTCCGGCTGTACAGGATTAACCTTCTCTTTTAAAATGATGGTAAGATGGCTGCCCCGTTTTTTGTAAGGATGAATTCTCCCTCTCGTTGACGGCCGGAACCGTTTGAACGGCTGTGATTCGTTGACCGTCACACTTGCTATCAGTAAATTATTACTGTCCAATTTAGCATTGGTGACCGCATTGGCAACCGCACTTTTCAGCGTCTTCTGAACGATTCGTGCAGCGCGCTTGTGTGTCACTTCGAGCACTCGATATGCGTCATCAATCGGCATATTCTTTACCGCATATGCGACCAACCGCAATTTTCTTGGACTTATTCGTACTGATTTTGCTAATGCTTTTACTTCCATATTCTTTTTAGTGTTTAGCGTCTAGAATTTTAGCGTTTAGTTCTCTTTTTCTAAACGCTAGACGCTAATTTACTAAACGCTTACTAGGTCTTACTTACCTCACGTGCTACCACTTTTCCGTGTCCTCTGAAGGTCCGGGTCGGTGAGAATTCACCAAGCCTATGGCCCACCATTCCTTCAACAATAAGAACCGAAATAAAATGCTTTCCGTTATGAATCATCAGTGTGTGTCCGACAAATTCTGGCGCAATTTGGCTTGACCGAGACCAGGTTTTAATTGGTTCGTTTTTGCCGATCTGTTTCTGCCTCAGAATTTTCTGGAGCAATTTTTCATCAATATATGGTCCTTTTTTACTGCTTCTGCTCATACTTATTTTGAAGGATTATGTTTCCCTCCCTTTCTTCTTGATACGATATATTTATCTGAATATTTCTTCGGTCTCCGAGTCTTTCCGACAGCTTTGCGTCCCGCATAGGTCTTTGGCGATTTCATACCCACACCTGATCGGGCCTCTCCTCCACCGTGAGGATGAGAGCGGGGATTCTGTGCGACTCCCCGGACAGTCGGTCTTATTCCCATATGACGTGCTCGTCCAGCCTTACCAATTACTTCGTTCTTCCATTCAACATTCCCAACCTGTCCAATCGTTGCCATTGCTTTTTCCGTAACCCTGCGAACTTCGCCGGAAGGTAATTTAAGGAAGACAAATCCTCCTTCTTTTGAAGACACAACCGCTCCTGTTCCTGCACCCCGTGCCATTTGTCCGCCTTTGCCGGGCGTCAACTCAATGTTGTGTACGACTGTTCCTGCTGGGACATCACCAAGTGGCAATGCATTTCCGATTTTTATATCAGAGCCTTTTCCACTCGAGATTGTATCATTTTCTTTAAGTCCCTGGGGAACCAAAATATACCGCTTTTCCCCATCCGCATACTGTACCAAAGCAATATCACAGGTCCTGTTGGGATCGTATTCTATCGCTACGACTTTCCCAGCGACGCCTACTTTATCCCGTTTAAAATCAATCTGTCTGAGAAACCGCTTGTGCGCTCCGCCCTGATGACGTACCACAACTTTTCCGCTGGCATCTCTTCCCGAATGTTTCTTTTTAATTGTTTTTAATCGTTTCATATTTTTTGAGCGGCTAGACCCTAGACGCTACTTTTTCTTCTCTTTCTTAACCTCTTCTTCTCCTCCCGGTTCAAATAATCCAATCTTATCTCCTTTTTTAAGCGTCACTGTTGCTTTCTTCAGTGCCGACCTGTCAACTTCAACTCTTCTGACACCGACCCGCTGCGTCTTTCCTTTTTGGATACTTATCGCAACACTTGCAACTGTTACGTTGAATTGCTGTTTGATCGCCGACTTTATTGCAGCCTTTCTGGCATCCATTGAGACAACAAATGTGTATTTGCCTTTTGTGACATCTGCCATCGATTTTTCTGTAACTAATGGTTTGACAATTATATTACTCATTTTTTCAAAAAGTGTTTCGTCATTTCCTCAATTGCGTCTTTCATCACGATCAGTCTGGTTGCCGCAAGCACTTCATAGGTATTGATTTGCTTTGACGGAACAAAACTGACTCCCGGCACATTGCGTCCTGCCCGAAGTACTGCTGTCACGTCTCCGCCGGTAACAAACAATAATTTTTGCTTTTTCCCCGCGACTCCCAGCTTCTTCAGTACGTCTGCAAAGACTTTGGTCTTTGACTGAATACCATTCAAACCGTCAACAACTGTCACTTCTTTATCATGTACCTTTGCAGAAAGAGCACTGAACAATGCTTTTTGCTTCATTTTCTGCGGAAGAGACAGACTAAAGTCACGTGGTTTTGGTCCGAAGACCACACCACCTTTGACAAATATTGGTGCTCGTACGGATCCGTGCCGTGCCCGGCCTGTTCCTTTTTGCCGATAGATCTTCCGTGTTGATCCTTCTACTTCTCCCCGCGTCTTTGTCGAAACAGTGCCTTGCCGCTGATTAGCAAGATATACCCGTACTGCTTGTGCGAGTAACGCTTTATTGACTGTTTCACCAAATATTTCTCCAGGCAGCGTCATTTTTCCTGTCACTTTGCCATCAATGCCGACAACATCGACACTGACTGTCGCATACTTTTTCTCTTTTGTTTTTTTTGAAACCGCAACTTCTGCTGTTACTTTTTCTGTTGAAACGTTTGCTGCAGGTTTCTTTACTGTGACAGCCTTTGGCGCTGCAACAGGTTTTGAAACTTTCTTCGCTGCTTCTTGTTTCACAGGTTTCGAAACTGTTTTCTTAACTGTCTTTTTTGTTTCTTCTTTTGCCATAATGTTCAGTGATTAGTGACGAGATAGTTAGTGATTAGGAAATGATAATTTTTAAACTTCCTAGTCACTAGTTACTATTCACTACTCACTCATCTTTTTTCTCTGCCGTTTCCTCAGGTGTCGAAACTGCTTCCTCTACTTTTACTGTTTCCTCAGCTGTCTGTGTTTGTGCAGCTTCAGCAGGTGCTGTTTCAACTTTTGCTTCTTCCACAGCTGCCTCAGCTTTTACCTCTTCGACTGCTTCCGGTTCCGCCGGTTGCTCTTGCACTGAGCTTGCCGAAATTGCTTCAGCTTTTGCGGCTTCGGCTGCTGCCTTTTCCTGTTCTTTTGCAAGCTGCTCTGCTTCCTTTGCTGCTTCTTCGTCTTCTTTTTGTTTTACTGAAAGCAGCCGTACAAATTTCTTCTGTTCTCCGATTTTGGTAACAACCAGCATTGATTTTTTATTTCCCGGAACGAGTCCCAAGACATACAATTTTTTATTCTCGGAATCAACATCAACAATAACCAAATTTCTGACAGTCACCGTTTCAACACCCATGTGTCCAGCCATCTTCTTCCCTCTATAAACACGTCCAGGTGTTGTTCCTTGTCCGATAGAACCCGGTGCTCTATGACGGTCTGACTGCCCGTGTGTTTTGGGACCACCGCGGAATCCATATCGCTTCACACCGCCTGCGAATCCTTTTCCTTTGGATGTACCGGTTACTTTGACAATATCACCCGGTTTGAATACTGTTTCAACCGTTACGACATCACCTGATTTTGGCAGTTCTTCATCGCCAGTCCAGGCAACTTCACGAATAAGCTGCGGCACCTCTGCAACTCCTGCTTTTTTACTGTGCCCGACGCGTGCTTTGATCGGTTTCTTTTTTGTTCCAAACCCGAGCTGCACCGCAGTATATTTATCCGCATCCATTGTCTTGACCTGCACGACAACATTATCTGTCACTGAAACTTCGGTAACAGGAATCCTTCTCCCATCCTCAAGGAAGGTTTGCCTCTGGTCAATTTTTTGTCCGATTAATGCTTGTATCATATTTTTCAGTTATTAGTGACGAGATAGTTAGTGATTTAGGAAATGATAATTTTTAAACTTCCTAGTCACTATTTACTATATATAAATTTTTTAAAATATTCTCATCCATATGACGACAAAAAAAGATAGCCTTAGGCTATCTCTATACTTCACATTTGTGAATTGATCCCCTCTAATCGGGGTGGCCATAGCTAGGCATTTTTAATCAATCATACTTTGAGCATGTTTAATTATATAGGGCATCTAAATTGTAAAAAAGAGTCTCCGATCTACATCTTCAACTCTACATCAACTCCCGCTGGTAATGCTAAATTTGTCAAACTATCAATTGTTTTGTCTGTCGGCGAAACAATATCAATAAGCCGTTTATGAATTCTGATCTCGAAATGATCTCTCGCATCTTTATCAATAAACGGTGATTTATTTACGGCATAGACTGATCTGTCTGTAGGAAGTGGTACAGGACCAATGACTTTCGCACCGGTTCTGATCACCGAATCAAGAATTTGCTGACAACAAGAGTCAAGAACTCTTGCATCATAACTTTTTAATCGTACTCTGATTCTTCCTTTTGCCATATATTTCTAAACCTCCAGACTGTTAAAGATCTCATCCAAAAAGCAAAAAACCCCGCTCAAGCGAGGTTATTTGATTATTTTGGTAATAACACCAGCTCCGACTGTCTTACCACCTTCACGAATCGCATATCGAAGACCTTCTTCAAGAGCGACCGGAACAATGAGCTTGACCGTCATCTTGGTTGTATCGCCAGGCATGACCATCTCAACACCATCTGGCAAGGTAACATTTCCGGTAACATCAGTTGTTCTGATATAGAATTGCGGGCGGTACCCTTTGAAGAATGGAGTATGACGTCCGCCTTCTTCTTTGGTCAAAACATATGCTTCTGCTTCAAATTCTGTGTGTGGAGTAACACTGCCGGGTTTGGCAATAACCTGACCACGCTCTACATCGTTCTTTTCAAGACCTCGAAGTAAAAGGCCAACATTGTCTCCTGCTTGTCCTTCATCAAGTTGTTTCTTGAACATTTCAACTCCGGTTACAACTG
>Ga0307373_10005848_pt1 | contig 19871 bp, 20 predicted proteins | sample OX2MG_FD_202534 | JGI IMG/M metagenome (GOLD analysis project Ga0307373, IMG submission 202534) | Soil microbial communities from Risofladan, Vaasa, Finland - OX-2 | ecosystem: Environmental > Terrestrial > Soil > Coastal area > Acid sulfate soil | place: Finland: Risofladan, Vaasa | collected...
AGCGCGTACATCGCCTTCCACGTCTACCACCCGTCGCCGCACGAGGAGTACTTCCGCGAGACCGAGGCGATCATGACCGCGGTCGGCGGCCGGCCGCACTGGGGCAAGATGCACACCCGGGACGCTGAGTACCTGCGGGGCGTGTACCCGAGGTTCGACGACTTCGTGGCGCTCCGTGACAAGCTCGACCCCGAGCGCAGGTTCGGCAACGCCTATCTTCGCCAGGTTCTCGGCTCCTGAGGCGGCCTCCTGGCGTGGATAGTCCTGTTGCGGGGGCAGAATCGCTAGGTGCGCTTTATCTCAGAACCTGGCTATGACCTCACCTACAGCGACGTCTTCCTGGTGCCGAACCGCTCCGCGGTGACGTCACGCAATGACGTCGACCTCCGTTCCATGGACGGCAGCGGCACGACGATCCCGATCGTGGTCGCCAACATGACGGCGGTGGCCGGCCGCCGGATGGCCGAGACGGTCGCGCGCCGTGGCGGGCTCGCCGTGCTGCCGCAGGACATACCGGTCGACGTGGTCGCCGAGGTCATCTCCTGGATTAAGAGCCGTGACCTGGTCTACGACACGCCGCTGACGCTGGGTCCTGACGCGACGACGGGCCACGCGCTGAGCCTGCTGCTCAAGCGCGCGCACGGCGGCATCGTGGTCATCGCCGACGGCCGGCCGGCTGGCGTGGTCACCGAGGCCGACTGCACCGGGGTGGACAGGTTCACCCAGCTGCACCAGGTGATGTCGTCGGAGCTGGTGACCCTGCCCGCCGGCGTCGATCCGGAGCGGGCCTTCGGGCTCCTGCAGGCCGGGCGGCACAAGCTGGCGCCGGTCGTCGGCGAGGACGGCCGGTGCGTCGGCATCCTGACCCGCACCGGCGCACTCCGCGCGACCATCTACGAGCCCGCCACCGACGCCAGGGGCGGCCTGCGGGTCGGCGCGGCGCTCGGCATCAATACAGACGTGGCCGGCCGGGCCAAGCAGCTGCTCGACGCGGGGTCTGACCTGCTGGTCGTCGATGCCGCGCACGGCCATCAGGAGAAGATGATCTCGGCACTCCAAGCGGTGCGCTCGGTCTCCCCTTCGGTACCCGTCGTGGCCGGCAACGTCGTGACGGCGGCGGGAACCGCCGACCTGATCGAGGCAGGCGCCGACATCGTCAAGGTCGGCGTGGGTCCTGGCGCGATGTGCACCACCAGGATGCGGACGGGAGTCGGCCGGCCCCAGTTCAGCGCGGTGCTGGAGTGCGCCGCCGAGGCGCGCAGGCTGGGCAGGCATGTCTGGGCGGACGGCGGCGTCAGGCACCCGAGGGATGTCGCCCTGGCGCTCGCCGCGGGCGCGTCGAGCGTGATGATCGGCTCCTGGTTCGCCGGCACCTGCGAATCGCCCGGCGACGTCTACCGCGACCCGCACGGCAAGCTGTACAAGGAGAGCTTCGGCATGGCGTCGGCCCGCGCGGTCCGGCTGCGGTCAGCGGCGGACTCGCCGTTCGAGCGGGCCCGCAAGGAACTGTTCGACGAGGGGATCTCGACCTCGCGGATGTACCTCGATCCGCTGCGCCCCGGCGTCGAGGACCTGATCGACGCCATCATCTCCGGCCTGCGGAGCGCCTGCACCTACGCCGGCGCGAGCAATCTCGCCGAGCTGCACGAGCTCGCCGTTGCGGGAGTCCAGAGCGCAGCCGGGTATACCGAGGGGATGCCGCTGCCTGCCGGCTGGTAGTGTCCCGCCGCATGGCTCTGTGCCCTCAGGAGTGCCATACGCCCCCCAGGAGTGCCATGTCCCGATCCCGCCGGCTCCGCAGTTCCGTCGCAGCCGCCGGCTGCCTGGCTGTCCTCGCTGCCGTCGCGGCCGGGCCGGTCGCCAGCCCGGCACAGGCCAGCGCGAGCCACCCGCCGCGGTCCATCGCCGCCTACGCCGCCGAGCTCGCGAGCGGGACGACGGGCAAGCAGCTGTGGGGACGCCGGCAGTACAGCCCGCGCCCGATCGCCAGCCTGACCAAGGTGATGACCGCGCTCGTGGTGGTGCGGTCCGGCGACCTCGGCAGGCGCATCAGGATCACGCGGGCGGATGAGGCCTACCTCGGCTGCTGCATCCAGGGCGCCGGGCTGAAGGTGGGTGACGTGCTGACGGCCAGGCAGCTGCTCTACGCGATGCTGCTGCCTTCCGGCGCCGACGCCGCTCTGGCCCTGGCCAGCAGCTACGGCCCGGGCTGGCGTGCCTTCGTGGGGAAGATGAACGCGAACGCCCGGCGGCTGCACCTGGTCGGCACGCACTTCACGAATTTCGACGGAGTCCCGTCGAGCGATGTCTCGACGCCGCGGAACCTGCTGCTGCTCGGCGAGGCTGCGATGAAGCTGGCGACGTTCCGCGACGTGGTCAGGCAGAAGAGGTACCTGCTGCGGGCCGGGCCGCATCACCATCGTTACTTCTGGCTGAACACGAACCTGCTGCTCGGCAGCTATCCCGGCGTGATCGGGATCAAGACCGGCTGGACCCCGGCGGCCGGCGAGTGCCTGCTGTTCGAGGCCGTGCACAACAAGCGGGTGCTGATCGGCGTCGTGCTCGACAGCGCGCCCACCATGGCCGGCGCGATCTTCTCCGACGCTGCCAGGCTGCTCAACTGGGGATTCGGCCTGCATCACGCTGTGACGGTGCCCAGGGCACCGGCCGGCGCTCCCACCGAGTAAGCAACAGCCACGCCGGCCGGCCGCCTGGCCTAACCTCGGTCTCATGACAGCACCAACTGCCGCGCCCGAACCTGCCGCGTCCGGCTCGGGTCCGAGCGTGCTCATCGTCGAGGACGACCTCGGCATCGCGACCCAGCTCGTGCGCGGCCTGACCAGGGGCGGATACCAGGTCGAGCACGTGACGACGGGCGGCGAGGCGCTCGCCCGCAACGTGCCTGACGTGGTCCTGCTCGACCTGGAACTCCCGGACGGCGACGGCGTGAACGTCTGCCGCAAGCTCCGCGAGCGGTCCGCGGTCGCGATCATCGTCGTCACCGCGTACGGGGAGGAATCCGACCGCGTCAACGCCCTCGACGCGGGCGCCGACGACTACCTGGTCAAGCCGTTCGGGCTGGCCGAGCTGCAGGCCAGGATCCGGGCCGTGCTGCGCCGGGTGCGGCCGGGCGGTGAGCTGATCAGGCACGGCCCGCTGACCATGGACCTGCGCACCAAGAAGGTGACGGTCCACGGGCAGGAGGTGGCGCTGACGCCCAAGGAGTTCGACATCCTCGAGTGCCTCGCGCTCGATCCCGGCCGGGTCGTCGGCAGGCAGGAGGTGCTCGAGTCGGCCTGGGACTCGCACTGGTACGGGCCGACCAAGGTCCTCGACGTTCATGTCGCCGCGCTCCGCCGCAAGCTGGGTGTCCCCGGCCTGATCGAGACGGTCTACGGCCGCGGGTTCAGGCTCGGCGAGGTCTGATGGCGCGCAGGATCGCGCTGATCGTCATCGCGCTGGTCGCGGTGCTGCTCGGCGTCGTGGCCGTGCCGCTCGGTCTGCTCACGGCCAGCCAGGACAGGCATGACTTCCACGACGACTCGATCGCGGCCTCCGCGACGGTGTCGAGCGTCGCCGAGGAGTTCCTCGGCGATCACTCGGTCGGCGCGCCGCTGGCCAAGGCGGTCGCCGGCCTGCGGCGCCGCGGCGACCTGGTCGCTGTCTACGACACGGCGGGCCGCCTGGTGGCCGGCGTCCGGTCGGTTCCCGGCGTCTCCGCCGCGCTGATCAGGCAGGCCCGCACCGACCCGGCCGCGCACACCTACCCCACCTCGGAACGGGTCCTCGTGGTCAGGCCGGTCACGAGCGATTCAGGCCTGGTCCGGCTCGGCACCGTCTACCTGTCGAGGTCGACCGAGTCGCTGGACCAGCGGCTCGCCGTGCTGCGGGCCTGGCTCGCGCTGGTCTCCATTGCCGGGCTGCTGGCCGCGGCGCTGATCGCCACCACTCTCGCTCGCTGGGTGAGCCGACCGCTCGGTGCCCTGGAGGCGGCCGCGCAGCACCTCGGCGACGGTGACTTCGAGGTCCGGGCACCGGCCAGGGCCGGCCCGCGCGAGGTCCGCAGGCTGGCCTCGAACTTCAACTGGATGGCCGCCCGGCTCGAAGCCCTGGTCAGCGGACATCAGGCGATGATGGCCGACGTCTCCCATCAGCTGCGCACCCCGCTCGCGGCGCTGCGGCTCCGCCTCGACGTACTCGCCGAGGAGACGCCGGCCCAGCTGGCGGATGAACTGGCCGGCGCGCAGGAAGAGGTTGCCAGGCTGTCGCGGATGGTCGACGGGCTGCTGGCCGTAGCCCGTGCCGAGAACGTGACGACCGCTCCCGTGCCGGTCCCGGTCGATGCGGTGATCAGGGACCGCTCGGCCGCGTGGCGGCCGGCCGCCGAGGAGAAATCGGCGGTACTGAGCGCCTCCTCGGCCGAGCCGCTCACCGCCAGGATGGGCGAGGGCCACCTCGAGCAGATACTGGACAATCTGCTCGCCAACGCGCTCGAGGCGATACCGCCTGGAGGCCATATCCAGGTCAGCGCCGTGCCGGCCGGCAGCAGGCTCAGGATCGTCGTCGCGGACAACGGGCCGGGGATGAGCTCGCAGCAGCAGCGAGCTGCTTTCCGCCGCTATGTCTCGGCCACGCCGGGCGGCACCGGGCTAGGCCTGGCGATCGTGCACCGGATTGTCACATCAGATGGCGGGACAGCGGAATTGTCGGATACCGCGGGCGGCGGCCTGACTGTTATTCTTGATCTGCCGGCGTTCCCGCGCGAGCGCGTCACTCGCCGACCTGGATTGTCGCCCGCCACCGGCCGCGATCTTTAGCAACTCTGAAGATTTCCTGAACCGGTTCTCCAGGCTATGTCGGGCAGGCTATGGGTGCCCCATCCGATGAGGAGGACTCTCTCATGCGCTGGCCTCACGAGAGTGCCATCACGCGCCGCGACGAGCATCTCGCACGCACCCGCAGGCTGTCGATCTGGATCGCCGGTGGTGCCAGCGCCGCCAGCTTCGGGCTCGCCGCCGCACTCGGGTTCGCGCTTCCCGGTCATTCGGTCAGCTCAGGGACCACCAGCCACGCCACCACCGGGTCAGGCCAGCGCTCGGGCCAGGGTTCCGGACAGGGGACCAGCCGGCGCACGGGATCAGCGCGCCACCACCACCGCCGGCTCGCGCCGCCACCGCAGGCGCCGGGCAACACGGGAGCGCCGCCGGCCGTTTCCTCCGGCGGATCATGACGGAGGTGATGAGCACCGCGCATCTGCTCGCAGCCCCGTTCACCAGCGGGTCCAGCCTGCTCTGGTATTCGACCCGGGCGACCGGCATCGTCTCGCTCGTGTTGCTGACCGGCACGGTGATGCTCGGCGTGATCGGCACGGCGAGGGCCGCCTCGGTGCGCTGGCCGCGCCTGGTCACCGCTGGCCTGCACAAGAACCTCGCGCTGACCTCGGTCGCCCTGGTCGTCGTCCATGTGCTGACAACCGTTCTCGACCCGTACACCGCGATCAGCCTGGTTGCCGCGTTCGTCCCGTTCAGCTCGCCGTACCGGCCGCTCTGGCTGAGCCTGGGCGCGGTCGCCTTCGACCTGCTGCTCGCCGTCATCATCACCAGCCTGCTCAGGGACCGGCTGAAGCACCGCAGCTGGCACCTGGTCCACCTGCTCGTCTACGTCAGCTGGCCGGTCGCGCTGTGGCACGGGCTCGGCACGGGCACCGACACCCGGCTGGCCTGGGTTCTTGGCATCAACGTCGCCTGTGTCGCTGCCGTCGGCTGGGCGGTCTGGTGGCGCCTGTCGCTGACGGATCACGCCCTGACCAGAGCGGCCGGCCTGCTGACACTGGCGTTCCTGCCCCTGTTGACCCTAGTGTTCGTGCTCTTCGGGCCGCTGCAGCCCGGCTGGGCGCGACGGGCGGGAACCCCCGTCGCGCTGCTCGGCAGCCAGAGCCAGGCGGGTTCGGGTAGCACGAGGACCGCGGGCAGCGGCCAGTCCGGCCAGTCCGGCCAGGCGAGCCGGCTGGTCAACGCTCCGTTCCGCGGTCATCTCTCGGTCGCGAGCCCGGGGCCCAACCAGCGGACGATCACGATTACCGGCCGCACCGTCGCCACCCCGGCGGAGAACTTCGTGATCATCCTGCGCGGGGCGCCGTCGGGCGGCGGCGTCAGCCTGTCAGGGGGAACGGTGCGGCTCGGGCAGCAGGGAACCGCGTCCGGCTACTCGGGACCGGTGGTGCAGCTTGCGGGCAAGGAACTGGTGGCGGCCGTATCAGGCCAGTCAGGGCGGCGGCAGGCCCAGTTCACGTTGACGATCAGCGGCTCAGTGGTGACCGGGACGGTCAGCCTGGTCGCCGCGAACGGGGAGTAAGAATGACACGACATGGCGGCGTCGCCGCCCCGTCTGGGCACCGGGCCGACCTGCTCGGCCTGTCCAGCAGGCTGACCGTCGGCTGGCAGGACTCGGACCAGCCGGCGACGCTCCGCGGCCACCTGGACAGGTACGGCCCGCCCCCGCAGCACGGCACCGGGCGGCACGGCACGCTGATCGACGCGGTGACCCAGGCCGGGCTGACCGGCCGCGGCGGCGCGGGCTTCCCGACCGGGGTGAAGATGCGCTCGGTGGCCACGCGACGCGGCCAGGCCGTGGTCGTGGCCAACGGCATGGAGAGCGAGCCTGCCAGCGAGAAGGACAAGGCGCTGCTGGCCCGCGCCCCGCACCTGGTGCTCGATGGGGCGGTGCTGGCGGCGACCTCGATCGGAGCCGGAGCTATCCACCTCTGCCTGCCGCGAAGCAGGCAGTGGCTGATGACGATCATGCTCGACGCCGTAGCCGAGCGCGAGCGGGCCGGCTTTGACCCGGTCAAGATCGAGGTCCACGGGCTGCCGCACCACTACGTCTCCAGCGAGGAAACCTCGATCGTGCAGTGGCTGAACGGCGGCGATGCCCGGCCGACCGCCGTGCCGCCCCGGCCGTTCGAGAAGGGGGTCGGGCAGCGCCCGACGCTGCTGGACAATGTCGAGACGCTCGCCCACATCGCGCTGATCGCGCGGTTCGGGTCCGCCTGGTACCGGCAGGCCGGACTCGCCGACGCGCCGGGGACCATGCTGACCACCGTCTCTGGCGCAGTGGAGGCGCCCGGCGTCTACGAGATCGAGGTCGGCACGCCGATCGCCGACGTGCTCAGGATCAGCGGTGCGTCGCCGGATGCCGGCTCCCTGCTGATCGGCGGCTACTTCGGCACCTGGCACGACAGTCAGGACGTGGCCGGCCTTCCGATGGCCCCGACCGGCCTGCGCTCGGTCGGCGCCTCGCCCGGGGCCGGCGTGCTCGTCGTCCTGCCGCCCGACGCCTGCGGCCTGGGCGAGACCGCCAGGGTCCTGGCCTGGCTGGCAGGTCAGGGAGCCGGCCAGTGCGGGCCATGCGTGTTCGGGCTGCCAGCGATCGCCGATGACTTCGCTCAGCTGGCCAGCGGCCGGCCGAGGGGGCCGGTGCTCGACCGGCTTGACCGGCGCCTGTCGACGGTCATCGGCCGGGGCGCGTGCCGGCACCCCGATGGCGCCGTGCGGCTGGCCAGGTCGGCCCTTGCCGCCTTCGCGGCCGACGTCAAGTCGCATGTGTCCCGGCGGATCTGCGTGTCCGCCAGGAATGGCCAGCAGCGCAGCGCCGTGCTGCCCATTCCCCGCCCGACCGATATGGAGGTCTGGCAGTGAAGCACCATCTGGCCGTCAGCCCGATCGCCTGCACCGGGCACGGGATCTGCGCGGAAATGCTGCCCGAGCTGATCGGGCTCGACGAGTGGGGCTACCCGATCCTGGCCGAGCGCGACGTGCCGCACGAACTGGCCGCGCTGTCGCGCCGCGCGGTACGCCTGTGCCCCACGCTCGCGCTGCGCCTGGAGGCCTCGAACGCCGAGCGCAGGGTGCCGACCGGCGGCCCGCGGGACCCGGCCGGGCCGGGCAGTCGGCGTGGCGGTGGCCGCAGCGGCGGCGGCCGGACGGCGGTGTCGCATTGAGCGTGCGGACCGAGCCACGGCACCGTCGCGGCGCCGCCGACGCGACCGGGAGTGCCGAGGGCAACGAGCGGCTGACCGCGATGACCGGCGCGGTCCTGCTCGTGCTGCTCGCGGCCGAGGGCGTCACCATCTTGCTCAAGCGCCAGCTGCTCACCGAGCACTTCTTCATCGGCATGCTGCTGGTCGGCCCCGTGCTGCTGAAGATGGGCTCGACCGGCTACCGGTTCGTGCGGTTCTACACGGGCTCGGCGCCGTACGTCAGGAAAGGCCCGCCAGCGCTGCTGCTGCGGCTGCTCGGCCCGGTCGTGATCCTGACGTCCGTCGGCGTGATCGGCTCGGGCATCGCCCTTGCCCTGGTCGGACCGGGCCCGTCGCCATGGCTGTTCCTGCACAAGGCCACGTTCGTTCTCTGGTTCGGCGCGATGTCCATCCACGTGCTCTGGTACGCACCGCGGCTGCCCAGGCTGCTGTCGTCCCGTTCAGCGGGCTGGGACCGGGCGCGGACCACGCTGGGCGGGGCTGGCCGGCGATGGATGCTGCTGACCGCGGCCCTGGCGGTCGGACTGGTGGCCGCCCTGGCGACGTATCACCTGGCCGGAAACTGGACGGGCTTCATGGCCCACACCGGCGGCTGAGCCGTCCCCCTAGTCGATCGGCACGAGGAACATCCGCGACCCGGGCGGCGCGATCTGCTGGTAGTCGGCTGCGGTTGCCTTGCCCTCGTCGGATCCGAACCCGGCCTGGAGAGCGGCCTGGTCAGCGAAGTACAGCTCGGTGATCCGGTAATAGGTCTTCTCGCCGCCGTCCATGGCCGCGGCGACCTTGCCGGTCTCGGTGCGCTGCAGACCAGGGATCTTGTCCACCAGCGGCATGTGCGTTCCGGCATAGTGCTGGTCGAACGCGTCCGCGTCGTCCGGTTGGGTGTACAGGACAACCAGTTTCACAGTCATGCCGCTGACGCTACGCTCGGTCGCCGGCGGCTGTCACCCTGATCCCGCTAGCTAGACCAGTTGGCAGCCTGCCTCAGGTCGGCGGCGATCAGTTCGATGGCGTGGTCGCCGGCGGACAGGACTCCGGAGAAGTTCAGGAATCCGTGCATGGTCCCGGCGTACTCCACATGGGTCACGTCCACGCCGTCGTCGTCCAGCCGCCTGGCATAGGACCGCGCGTCGTCGCGAAGCGGATCCCGGCCGGCACCGATGACCAGCGTCGGCGGCAGCCCGGCGAGGGTGGCGGCCCGCAGCGGCGCCGCGCAGGCGGTCGGCTCCTGCCCGGCCAGGTACTGGTTCTCCAGCCAGCTGCCCGGCTTGATGCTGAGGAAGACCCCGTCGAACAGCCGGACGGACTCGGTGTCCTGGCCGAAATCGAGCGCGGGATAGCACAGCACCTGACGGGTCAACGTGGGACCGCCTTCGTCACGCGCCATCAGGCACGCGCCCGCGACCAGCGCAGCGCCGGCGCTCAGGCCGCCGGCCGCCAGCCGCCCGTCACCGCCGATCAGCCTGCCGTTCTCGGCCAGCCAGCAGATGGCGTCGTAGGTGTCGTGCAGCGCCGCGGGAAACGGGTGCTCAGGCGCCAGCCGGTACTGGAGCGACGCCACGGTGACGCCGCCCAGGCGCGCGAGGCGGGAGCAAACGTGGTCGAGGTCATAGACCGAGCCAGCGACGAAGCCACCTCCGTGCAGCCACAGCAATAGCGGTTGCGGTTCGGCGCCGGGCGCCGAGAGCGCCTGGTAGAGGCGCACGAGGACCGGACCGCCACGGGATGGCAGGTGGAGGTCAGCCGCCTGCACGGCCGGGTCCAGTTCGCCGTTCACCGCGGGATTCGGGGTTCTGGCCCGGGCGGCGAGCACGCTGTCGTAATCCGACATGCCCGTCACGGGGCCCATTCGCTCCAGGAGGGCGGTGGTCTGGGCCGCGAAGGCGGGCTCGTCAATCAGGCGTGATTTCATCGTCGTACGGGCTTCTTTCAGGCTGACCGGCTCGCGGCGGGAGCGCCGCACGGACCGACTCAATCACGGCCGGCTCAGATCTCGCCAGCTGACTGGAATTATCGGGCCCGGTGCCGTCTTGCGAGGGCAGGCGATCGCGGCGATGATGCGAGTGACCACTGGACGCCAGGAGTGATGGCCAGCATCGTCATGATCAGGGCCGGGCCTGCGGCCGGCTGCCTGCATGGCTGCCTGCCGGGTCCTTCAGACCCGTCCAGCGCGCCCGCCGGCCACAGCCTTGCCGTCGCCACCCTGATCAGCTGGCTGCTCGCGGAGCTACTTGGTGCCTACATGCTGCGCAGCTGGTTCGCCAGTGGCGGCGCGCGCCAGCGCCGGTCCCGGCCGGACGGCGTGTCCCAGCCGGACACCATCTCCCTGCCGGTGGTGCTCGGGCACGCGGGCCTAGCGTTCGCCGGCTTCACGTGCTGGGTCAGCTTCCTGCTCTCGGCGTCGCCCGCGCTGGCCTGGCTATCGATCGGGTTCCTGGCTCCCGCGATCGGCCTGGGTATCTCCACTGTGACGGTATGGACGCCCTACCCTGCTCGCCGCCCCGACCCAGAACACCCCGGCAGCCCGGCTGCCGATCAGCCCGGCCGCACCGACGAGACGCTGGACGACGCGCTGGCGGACGAGGCACTGACAAGCAAGCTGGTCGATGACCTGCTCGCACGGATGCTCGCCGATCCGGCACCCGCCCGGCGACCGCGATGGCAGTTCGCCCCGCTCGTTCCGATCCTGCACGGCCTGCTCGCCATCACGACCTTCCTGCTCGCCATGCTGGCAGCCATAGCCGCCATCGCGCGGGTGTAGATCGGCCGAGCCTGATTGACCAGGCGCCAGAGCAGGACGCCGCTTAGCCGCGGGACTGGCGGCGTCCTCCAGTCCTCCGGTCATATCGAGCGCTGTCTTCGAGCCGTTGGTGTTCAGCCAGGCCTTCACCTGCCCGGTCAGCTGGAACGTGTACGTCTGACCGCTCGTCGTGCACAGCCGCTGGCGTAGCTGGTTCGCCTGGAATTGGCCAGGGAATCCCTGCACCATATGGCGCCCTCCGGGAACGGATAGCGGCAATATAGCCGAGAATCGGGGACGCTGAACAGCCGTGCGTTCCGGCCCTGGGTAGGGTCGAAGCATGGCTACCTCCCAGCGCGCGGTCCTGCTCCTGGCCGCGGATCAGTTCGAGGACATGGAGTTGCTGTATCCGCTGTACCGCCTAGTCGAGGAAGACGTCGCGGTGACCGTGGCGGGCCTGGACGACCAGCCGGTGCATGGAAAGAAGGGCCACGGGCCGGTGCCGGTCGACACCACCGTCGAGCACGTCGCCGAGGCCGACTTCGACGCTCTCGTCATCCCCGGGGGATTCGCGCCGGACAAACTCCGCCGCTCGCAGACCGTGCTTGACCTGGTGCGGGCGTTTGACGACAGCGGCAAGCCGATCGCTTTCATCTGCCACGCTGGCTGGGTGCCGATCTCCGCGAAGATCCTCAGGGGCCGCCGGGCGACGAGCGTGTCGGCGATCAGGGACGACATGGTCAACGCCGGGGTCGACTGGGTCGACGAGGCGACCGTCGTCGACGGCAACCTCATCTCCGCCAGGACACCTGCCGACCTCGGCCCGTGGATGAAGGCGCTGCTCGCAGCGCTAAGCCGGTGACGGCCGGACCCGGCGGGGGCGTCGGCCAGCTCGCAGTCAGCCAGCTAGCAGAGGCCCTGGACGCCACCGGCCAGCTGATCGCCGCCGTGCCCGAGGCTCGCTGGGCTGACCCGACCCCGTGCCCCGGCTGGACCGTCCGCGACCTGGTCAGCCATCTCGTTGCGGGGAACGCCATGTTCGCTGGCGAATTCGGCAGCCAGTATCAGCCGCCGGACGGTCAGGACCTGGCCGCCGGCACCGTCGGCGCCGACTTGCTGCCTGCTTATCGTGACTCGGCAGCCGCGCTGCTCGACGCGTTCGGCCAGCCAGGCGCGCTGGACACGATCGTCACCGTCCCGTTCGGCACGGTCCCCGGCATCGTCGCACTGCACCTGCGGATCACCGAGGTGCTCGTGCACGGCTGGGATCTGGCCGAGGCGACCGGGCAGCTGGTCGCGTTCTCCGAGGACGTCGCGGAGCAGGAGCTGGCATTCAGCCGGGACAAGCTGTCCGACATCCCGCCAGGCCGGCGCCCGTTCGCGCCGCCGCAGCCGGTCGCCGACGATGCGCCGGCGATCGACCGGCTGGCGGCCTGCCTCGGCCGCACCGTCACGGCCTGAGCGTCACGGGCTCAGCGTCACGGGCTCAGCGTCACCGATCAGGGCACGATCAGCACGGTCTGCGACTCGGTGTAGAACGCCCGCGCGGCCTGGCCCTGCTCCCGCGGACCGTAGCTCGACTCCTTCGACCCGCCGAAGGGCGCGTTGAAGTCGACGCCCGACGTCGGCGCGTTGACCCTGACCATGCCGGCCTCGAGCCGGCGGGTCAGCCGCAGCGCCTGGCCCAGGTCGCTGGTGAAGACCGAGGCGACCAGCCCGTACCGGACCGCGTTGGCGATCGAGATGGCCTCGTCCGCGGACTCGGCCCTGATCAGCGCGGCCACCGGCGCGAACACTTCCTCGGTTGCCAGCGGACCGGCCGGCTCGTCAAGCTCGACCAGCGTCGGCGAGAGATAGAACCCCGGGCCGTCCAGCGGCTTGCCGCCGGTCAGCACCCGCCCGCCGGAACTGGCCACCGCCGCGAGCGCCGAGGACCGGGAACCGTCATCGATCACCGGTCCGACCAGCGTCTTCGCGTCCGCGGGATCGACGACCTGGAGTGCCTCGACCGCCGCGGCCAGGGCGTCGCGGAATTGCGGGTAGACCTCGCCCGCCACGATGACCCGGCTGGTCGCCGTGCACTTCTGCCCCGCGTAGCCCATCGCCGCGTAGGCGATGGTGGCCGCGGCCCGGTCCAGGTCGGCGTCGGCCAGCACCACCGAAGGGTTCTGCCCGCCCATCTCGGCCTGCACCCGGCAGCCGCGGGCGGCGGCCCGCGCGCTGATGTCCCGGCCGACCTCTGACGACCCGGTAAAGGAAACGGCCGCCACCCCCGGGTGGTCGACCAGCGGCCGCGCCGTCTCGGCGCCGCCGAGCACGACCTGGAACACGTCGGCCGGCAGGAACGGCGCGATGATCTCGCTCAGCAGCAGCGCGGTGGCCGCCGCCGCGCTGGACGGCTTGAGCAGCGTGGCGTTGCCGTAGGCCAGGCTAGGCGCGGCCTTCCACAACGGGATCGCGACCGGGAAGTTCCACGGGGTGAGCAGGGCGGCGACGCCGACCGGCACGTGCCGGGCGAACAGCAGCTGATCCGGGTCGCTGGCAGGCAGCGTCTCGCCGTCCGGCGCGAGGGGGGCCTGCGCGTAGTAGCGCAGGATCGCCACTCCCCTGGCCACCTCGCCGCGCGCCTCGGAGACCGGCTTGCCGACCTCGCGGATGACCAGGTCGGTGACCTCGCCCGCGCGCTGCTCCAGGGCGGTCGCCGCGTCACTCAGCGCTTTCGCCCGCACCGCGCCCGGCGTGTCGCGCCACACCAGGGCCGCTTTCAGCGCCCGGCCGACCGCCGCGTCGGCGCCGTGGCTTCCCGCGGCCTCCCACTCGCCGAGGACGTCCGCGGGGGCGTGCGGGTTCACGCTGGTGAAGGTCATGGTCGCGCCTTTCTGGCTGGCGGATCTGGTCTGGCCTGGCTGGCGGATCTGGCCTGGCTAGCGGATCTGGAGCAGTACCTTGCCCCGCGGGCCAGGCGCACCGCGCAGGGCGGCGATCGCCTGCTCCCACTCGGCGAGCGGGTAACGGTGGGTGATCAGAGATCCCGGCCGCAGCTGTCCGGAGTTCAGCAACGTGACGACCGTGCGCCACGCCGCCGACGTGTAGCTGAAGCTGCCCAGGATCGTCAGGTCGTTGTTCACGGTGTCGTCGGCCGCCATCGCGGCGGTCTGGCCATGCGGCGGCAGGCCGAGCAGCAGCACCGTTCCGCCCCTGCGCACCTTCGTCAGCGCCGTCTCTACCGCCGCTATCGCGCCGGCCGCCTCGACCACGAGGTCATAGCCGCCTGGCGCATCGGCGAGGCTGAAGCTGCCCGCGCCGGCCGCCGCAGCTAGCCCGGCCTGCTCAGCGCGCCGCCCGAGCACCGCGATCTCGGCCGGAGACCACAGCTTCATGAGCAGAACGACCAGCAGCGCGATAGTGCCGTCACCGATGACCAGTGCCCTGCATCCTGGAACGACACCCGCCTTGGCCAGTGCCCGGTAGACGACGGCGGCCGGCTCGGTCAGAACAGCGTCCTGCGGCGCGACCGATTCGGCAAGGAGATGAACCAGCGTCACGGGCACGGCGATCTGGCTGGCAGCGGCACCGTCCCTGGTGAAGCCGATCTCGTCGTAGGTCGCGCAGAGGTTCGTCTCGCCCGCCGCGCACCGGACGCAGTGCCCGCAGCCGATGACGCCCTCGACCACCACCCGGCGTCCGGCCAGCGGCGAGTCGCCGGTCACGGTCCCGGTCCACTCGTGGCCCAGTGCCAGCGGATACCGGATGTAGGCGGGATCGATCGTGCCGTCGATTATCTCCAGGTCAGTGCCGCACAGGCCGACCAGATCGGGCTCGACGAGCACCTGGCCGGCCGCGGCGGCCACCGGGGCCTGCGGTTCCAGCCGCACCTTCCCCGGGCCGAGGACCATGAGCGCGCTGGGCGGGTCGGCCGCCGTCATGCCATCGCCCCGGCAGCAGCGGCCGGGTATCGCTCGGAGTACCTGCCGCCGCCGAGCAGGTCGGACACCTTGTGGGCGTAGCGCCGCACCGTGCGGCCGAGCTCGTTCATCCGCCAGGCCGGCAGGTCGCCCTTGATCCCGGTCACGCTGACCGCCCCGGCGCAGGATCCATCGTGCCCGAAGAACACGGCGCCGACGCAGAAGATGCCCTCGGCGTCCTCCTCGTCGTCCACGGCGAACCCGTTGGCTCGCGCCACGGCCAGGTTGGCCAGCAGCGAGTCCACGTCGGTGATCGTGTGCGCCGTCCTGCGCTGCATCCCGGTAGCACCGCAGAGGGCTCTGACCTGCTCCTCCGTCATCGTGGCGAGCATCGCCTTGCCGGCCGCCGATGCGTGCGGGACCTCGCGCTGGCCGAGCGGCGTGTGGAACCTGACGCTGCCCGGCCCGTCGACCCGCTCGATGAAGACCGGGTAGCCCCCGTCGCTGATGGCCACCCTCGAGGTCATCTTGGTCAGCTCGGCGAGCTCGGACAGGACCGGCCTGCAGATGTCACCGAGCGGCAGCTGGCTGCGGGTGATGTCGCCCAGCCTGATCAGGGCCGTGCCCAGGCAGTACCGGGGGCCTGGCCGCGAGTCCCGCAGCACTCCGGCCGTGGTGAGCGTCCTGGCCAGCGCGAGCGTGGTGCTCTTGGAGGCGCCGAGCGACCTGGCCAGGTCGCTGAGCGAGAGGCCGTCCGGCGAGCCCTCGGCAATGATGTTGATCAGCCGCATGGCCCTGGCGACGCTGCGGACCGTGTACCGGTCCTCCTGCGGGTCGCTCTCAGGCGGCGTATCCGCGCCGCCAGGAGACTGGGCAGGTCCCACCAGCAACACACCTCCCGCGTCGGTATTGCCGAACGGCAATGTATGAAACCGATAACAAACCTTGACATGGCCGGTTATCGCGAGTTTTGTTGCCTGCGTGATTCTACATCACGCAACAGCGTTCGGTAGTGCAGAACGCAAGAAGCGAAGTGTCGCCCGGGCGAGCGCGGCCAGCCAGCGCATCGTGCGCTGGCTCGACAGCGGCGCCGGCGCTGCCGGGCTCGTCCTGACCGGTCCGGCCGCTGTCGCGTGGGCCTGCGGCGGGATCGCGCCGCCGGTCGACAGGACCGCGGCCACCGACCTCGTCTGGGCCGTCTTCACCTCCCGCGGAGCAGCACTGATTACCACGAACGTCGAGGCCGATCGGATCAGGGCGGAGTACGACCCGGCCGCGCACGGCTTCGCCGACCTGGCGGAAGTTCCGTGGTACTCCCCCGACGACTTCGTCAGCACCGCCCTCCGCCTGGCTGGCGGCCCGGCCGTCAGCCTCGCCAGTGACGGCAACCCGGCCTTCGGGCACGACGCGTCGGACGACCTGATCGCGCTCCGGCTGGAGCTGTCCGCGGCGGAGGCCGAGGACCTGGCCGACCTCGGCGCCGACGCGGCGCACGCGCTGCAGGCCGGGCTCACCCAGTGGCAGCCGGGCGAGCGGGATCTCGACATCCAGGCGCGCTGTGCCGCCTACCTCGAAGCGGCGGGGGCCGACGCGCCGGTGCTGATCGTGGGCGGTGATGACCGGCTGGAGCGGTACCGGCACCCGATGGCGGCCGGAGTGCCGGTGCGGCGCCTGGTCATGGCCGTGGTCGTCGCCAGGCGGGCCGGGCTGCACGTCGCCCTGACCCGGTTCGCGGCGGCGGGCCCGCTGGAACCGGCGTATGCCGCGCTGCGCCGCAAGGTCCTGGCCGTCGAAAACGCGACCCTCGCAGCCTGCACGCCAGATGCGCAGTACGGAACTGCTCTCGAATCGCTGGCCAGCGCTTACGCTGCAATTGGGGCAGAAGGCGGATGGATGGGTCATTATCAGGGCGGGCCGATCGGATTCGCTCAGCGCGAGTTCGAGATCGCCCCTGGTCAGACCGGGTCGCGGTGGTACCGCGAGCCGATCAGGGCCGGCCACGCCCTCGCCTGGAACCCCAGCCTGCCAGGCGGCGCGAAGTCGGAAGACACCTATCTGGTGACCGAGAACGGCCAGCTCAGCCTGGTCACCGACGCGCCCGGCTGGCCCACTGAGATCAGCGGCAGCGGGAGCTCGCGCCCCGCAGTACTGGAGGTCGGAACGTGACCGACGTAATCACAGGCCAGCTAGCGACCGGCGTCGCCGCGATCGCCCAGGCGGGCCTGACGGCTGAGCCGGCCAGCCCGGCGAGCCAGGCCAGCTTCCCCGACGGAGCGCACTTCAGGATCGAGATCCCGAGCGTGGAGGGCCCGGCGGTCCTGCGGGCCGTCGTCGCGGCGGCCGCGGAACGCGGCGTCACGGTCAACCGCGTCTCCCAGGGCAGCGGCGCGATGATGCTGTCCGGCGCCGAGCTGAGCGAGATGGCCACGATCGCCGCCGACGCCGGGATCGAGGTGTCGCTGTTCGTCGGCCCGCGCGAGGAATGGGACATCGGCCGGGCGGCGAGCGCCCCCGACGGCCAGGTCTACGCCGGCCGGCTCCGCGGCACCCGGCAGCTCCGCTACGCGGTCGACGACATCGCGCGGGCCGCCGAGCACGGCATCAGGGGCTTCCTGATCGCCGATCCCGGCCTGCTCCAGATGGTCACCAGGCTGCAGGCGTCCGGCCAGCTGCCCGCGTCGATCGTCTGGAAGGTCTCGGCAGTGCTCGCGCCGTCGAACCCGCTGAGCTTCCGGCTGCTCGAGCAGCTCGGCGCGTCGACCATCAACGTGCCGTCCGACCTCACGCTCGGCCAGATCGCCGAGATGCGCGCGGTCAGCGGCCTGCCCATCGACCTGTACGTGGAGACACCGGACGCGATGGGCGGCGTCGTGCGCGGCCACGAGGCCGCCGACCTGATCAGCGTCGCGGCGCCGATGTACACAAAGTTCGGGCTGCGGAACTCGCGGCCGCTGTATCCGTCCGGCGTGCACCTGGCCGACGAGGCCGCGGCGATCGCGAGAGAGAAGGTGCACCGCGCCGCGATCGCGCTGGAGTGGATCGTCCGCAGCGGGATCAAGCTCACCCAGTCACAGCCTGGCGCCGTCGGGCTCGGCGTGCCGGAACCGCAGTGACGGCGGGAACAATGACGACGGGGACGCCGCGATGACGAGCTTGCGCAGCCGGGCGTGGCTGGCCGGCGATGACGAGGTCGCCGTGCTGCACCGGGTCGCGCTCGCCAGCGCGGGAGTGCCGGTCGGCCCGGGTGCCGACCGCCCGGTAATCGGCATCGCCAACTCGGCCAGCGAGCTCAACCCGTGCAACCTGCCGCTGCGCGACCTGGTCGGCCCGGTGCGGGACGGGATCGAGGCGGCCGGCGGCGCCGGCGTCGAGTTTCCCGTCATCTCGCTCGGCGAGGACCTGATGAAGCCGAGCGCGATGCTGTACCGCAACCTGCTGGCCGTCGAGATCGAGGAGATGGTGCGGGCCAACCCGCTCGACGGCCTGGTCATCCTGGCTAACTGCGACAAGAGCGTGCCGGGCGCGCTGATGGGCGCGATCAGCGCGAACATCCCCACGGTGCTCGTGACGGGCGGCGCCAGGAGCGTCGTCACCTTCCGCGGCGCGAAGATCGGCACCGGGACGGCGCTGTGGCGGCTGTGGGACGAGCGCCGGGCCGGCCGGCTCGACGACGCGGGCTGGCGCGAGCTCGAGCGGTGCCTGTCCTGCGGCCGCGGCGCCTGCAACACGATGGGAACCGCGTCGACGATGGCGGTGCTCAGCGAGGTGCTCGGGCTGATGGTGCCCGGGTCGAGCTCGGTGCCGGCCGGCGACCCGCGGTCGGCGGCCCGGGCGCGGCAGGCCGGCGAACTGATCGTCGGAGCCGTGACCGGCGGGGGGCGGCGGCCGCAGGACATCCTGACGCCAGGCGCGTTCGCCAATGCGGTCGTCGCGCTGCACGCGATCGGCGGGTCGACGAACGCGGTCATCCACCTGGCGGCGCTGGCCGGACGGGCCGGCGTGCCGTTCCCGCTCGACGACATCGCCAGGCTCGGAGCCGGCGTGCCGGTGCTCGCCGACGTCGAGCCGTCCGGGTCGCAGCTGATGCCGGACTTCGACGCCGGGGGCGGTGTCCCCTCGCTGCTGCGGGAGATCTCCGGCCTGCTCGACCTGGGCGCGCCGACGGTCGCCGGGCGGAGCATCGGCGAGATCACGGCCGGGGCCCGCCCGGCCAGCGGCGCGATCAGGCCGGCTAGCTCGCCGCTGCGCGAGGGCGGCGCCTTCGGCGTCGTCCGGGGAACGCTCGCGCCGGACGGCGCGGTGATCAAGACCTCGGCGGCGAGCCAGGACCTGATGCGGCACCGCGGCCCGGCGGTCGTGTTCCGCGGGTACGACGACATGCTCGCCCGGATCGACGACCCCGCCCTGCCGGTCACGCCGGACAGCGTGCTGGTGCTGGCGGGCTGCGGCCCGGTCGGCGTCCCCGGCATGCCGGAGTGGGGCATGATCCCGATCCCGGCGCGGCTGGTCCGAGCGGGCGTGACCGACATGGTCCGGGTCACCGACGCCAGGATGAGCGGCACCAGCTTCGGCACCGTGCTGCTGCACGTCGCGCCCGAGGCTGCCGTCGGCGGCCCGCTCGGCCTGGTGCGCGACGGTGACCCGATCAGCGTCGACGTGCAGGCAGGCACGCTCGACCTCGAGGTGGACGACGCCGAGCTGGCCAGGCGGCGGGCCGCGCTCACGCCGCCGCAGCCGCAGCACCTGCGGGGCTGGCCCGCCCTGTACGCGCAGCACGTCATGCAGGCACCAGACGGCTGTGACCTCGACTTCCTCCGGGCACCAACGGCGGCGCACCGGAGCTTCATCGAACCCGTCGTTGGGCGCTCATGAGGACGACCCAGCGCAGCAGAAAGGAGAGAGCCGTGAGGCGTTGGAAAATGGCAGCAGCCGGGGTGGTGGCAGCGCTGCTTGCGGCAGGCTGCGCGAGCAGCGGTGGCGGGAGCGGAGGCGGTACATCATCCGGCCCGGTCACGATCACGATCGCGGAGAACTACGGCACCGAGCAGAACGCGACGGCGCTGAAGAACCTGGCTGCGGCGTTCCACAAGCTGCACCCGAACATCACGGTGAAGATACAGCCCCAGAACGGCGACAACTACTTCGCGCTGCTGCAGAAGGACGCGATCTCCCAGAGCGGGCCCGATCT
>Ga0307373_10005850_pt1 | contig 19863 bp, 20 predicted proteins | sample OX2MG_FD_202534 | JGI IMG/M metagenome (GOLD analysis project Ga0307373, IMG submission 202534) | Soil microbial communities from Risofladan, Vaasa, Finland - OX-2 | ecosystem: Environmental > Terrestrial > Soil > Coastal area > Acid sulfate soil | place: Finland: Risofladan, Vaasa | collected...
CTGGCCTACGCCCGGGGGGGCAATCCGCCCGAGTTGATCAAGGCCTTTCACTGGCACCGACGGCAGTGGGACTACTGGGACATCGTCCGCGGCAACGCCCGGGTGGTGCTGGTGGACCTCCGCGCCGGCTCCCCGACCAAGGGAGCGACCCAAGTGGTCATCGCGGGCGAGAACGCGCCCAAGATGATCGCCATTCCGCCCCTGGTGGCCCACGGCTACCAGGTGCTGGACCTCCAGGACGTGCTGCTCTGCTACTACGTCACCGAGCCCTACGATCCCGCGCAGCCGGACGAGGGCCGCATTCCCTGGAACGACCCGAGGATCGCCTTCGACTGGTCGATCGAGAACATCTGAGTGGCTGAGCGAGCGCACCTGCCCTCGGTTGGCGCGGGGATCCCCTCCCGGCTGCTGGTGGCGGGAGGGGCCGGGTTCATCGGCTCCGCCTTCGTGCGCCAGCTCCTGACCGAGGGCCAGGGCTTTCTGGTCACCGTTTTGGACAAACTCACCTACGCCGGAAATCTGGCCAACCTGAAGCCGATCGACACCCAGGCCGGCTTTCGCTTTGTCGAAGGTGACATCTGTGATGGGGAGTTGGTCGGCAGGTTGGCCGCCGAGGTGGATTGCATCGTCAACTTCGCGGCCGAGACCCATGTGGACCGATCGATTCTGGATCCCAGTGGATTTATTCGCACCGACGTCCTGGGGACCCACCAGCTCCTGGAGGCGGCCCGCCAGGCTGGACATGAGCGGTTCCTCCAAGTTTCCACCGACGAGGTCTACGGGGACGTGGATGCGCCGCGGCGCTCGCGCGAGACCGACATCCTCCGGCCCCGTTCGCCCTATTCGGCGAGCAAGGCGAGCGGGGATTTGCTCTGCTTCGCCTATCACGCCACCTATGGCCTGCCGGTGCTGGTGACGCGGGGCTCGAACACCTACGGTCCTTATCAGTATCCCGAGAAAATCGTGCCACTTTTCATCACCCAGGCGCTGGATCGGCTGCCCCTGCCCCTCTACGGCGACGGGACCGCCGTCCGCGACTACCTCCATGTCGACGATCACGCCCGCGGCATCGCCGCGGTGCTCGCCCGCGGCCAGGTCGGGGAGGCATACAACCTGGGCCGGGGCGAGGAGCCGGTCAGTGGAATGACGGTAGCCCGGACCGTGCTGCGCCTGACCGGAGGCGAGGTGGCGCTGATCCAGTCGGTGCTCGACCGCCCGGGGCACGACCAGCGCTATGCCCTCGACAGCGCCAAGGCGCGGCGCCTGGGGTGGCAGCCGGCGGTGGCGTTCGAGGACGGACTGGCCCGCACCGTGAGTTGGTACGAGGAGCATCGGAGTTGGTGGGGGCCGATCAAGTCCGGGGAATTCCTGGAGTTCTATCGCCGCAACTACCACCCGATGCCCAGCCCCGCGTCCGCTCCCTGAGGGAGCGGCCAGCTTGAGGGTCCTGGTGCTGGGTGCCGGCGGCCAGCTGGGCCGAGAGCTCACCGCCGCCCTGAGCCGGGCTGGTCACCAGGTGACCGCCCTGCGCCGCCAGGCCCTCGATGTCAGCGATGGTCGAGCAGTTGAGGCGGCGGTCGGGGCCGGCGGCTACCAGCGCGTGGTCAACTGCGCCGCCTACACCAAGGTCGACCAGGCGGAGGCAGAGCCGGAGCTGGCCTTCGCCATCAACCGGGACGGAGCCAGGAACGTGGGGGTCGCCTGTGCGCGGGCGGGGATCCCACTCTGCCACCTGAGCACCGATTTCGTCTTCACTCAAGACCCCGCCCGACCGCCCCGGCCTTGGACCGAGCAGGACCTCCCCGAGCCCCGGGGAGTTTATGCCGAGAGCAAGCGGGCGGGCGAGCTGGCCTGTCTCGCCTTGGACAGCCCGCTGTACCTGGTCCGGACCTCCTGGCTGTACGGCCAGGTGGGCCCGAACTTTCCCCTGGCGATCTGCCGGGCGGCCAGGCGCACGGGCCAGGTGCGGGTGGTGACCGACCAAATCGGCTGCCCGACCTGGACGGGGAACCTCGCCCCCGCGCTCGGTCGGCTGCTGGAGGGGGAGCGATTCGGGCTCTACCACCTGAGCAGCGCTGGATCGACCTCCTGGTTCCACTTCGCTGAGGCGGTTCTCCGCGCGGTGGGCATCGCTGCTCAGGTGCTGCCCACCACCACGGAGGAGTGGGCCGCCCCGGCCCCTCGGCCCCGTTACTCGGTGCTCGACAACGGCAACTGGCGCCGGCAGGGGATGGCCGCTTTGCCCCCCTGGGAGCAGGGGCTGCTCGGCTATGTCGCCTCCGAGCGCGAGGGGGCCCTGGCCGAGTTCTCGGTCCCCCCCAAGACCAGTTGAGTCCGGCCATCGAGCTCGCCGAGGTCGAGGCCGTGATCTGCACCTATCGCTCGCGCTCAGAGGTTGAGGCGGCCGTGGGCTCATGTTTGGCGTCCGGCCTCAGCCCGGGACAAGTCACCGTGGTCGACAACGGCTCCGACGACGGAACCGCCGAATTGGTGGCGGAGCGATTCCCCCAGGTACGCCTCTGTCGGCTGGATCGGAACCTGGGCTTTGCCGCGGCTAACAATCTGGCTGCCCGGGACCTCCCGGGGCGGGCCCTGCTGCTGCTCAATCCCGACGCCGTGCTGCTCGGCGACGCCCTCCCGGTGATGCTGGCGGCGCTGGCCGCGGACCCCCACCGCGGGGCGATCTCGCCCCGGATCGACCGCCCCGATGGCCGCCTCGATGCGGCCTGCCGGAGAAGCTTTCCGACTCCCCTCACCGCGCTCTGGCGGCTGGGCGGAATGAGTCGGCTCCGCCCGGAGAGTTCTCGGTTCGGCGCCTACAACCTCACGCACCTGCCGGTCGACCAGCCCACCGAGATCGACAGCGGCAGCGGCGCCTGTCTGCTGCTCCGCCGCGAGGTCTGGGAAAGGTTGGGCGGATTCGACCCGCGCTTCTTCATGTACGGGGAGGACCTCGATCTCTGCTGGCGGCTGCGGGAGCTGGGATTCACCGTGCGCTACGAGCCGGCAGCCCGGGTGATCCATCGCAAGGGGACCAGCTCTCGCCAGGTCGCGCTGCCGATGCTGATCGCCTTTCACCGTTCCATGTGGCGCTTCTACCGGCTCCACTACCTGCGCGGCTGGAACGCCTTGTGGTCCCCCTTGGTGGGACTCGGCATCCTGCTCCGGCTGGGCTGGCTACTGGCCCTCAACTCGGTGCGCCGGGACCCGGTGGTCAGCCCTTGAGCTACGACTCGGGCCAACCAACCATCGGGGTGGCGGTGGTGGCGGTTAACTGGAACGGCCGCCGGGACTGTGAGTCGATGCTCGCCTCGATCCGGGCGCAGAGCCTGGCGCCGCGGGAGGTGGTGGTGGTGGACAACGGTTCGCAGGACGGCTCCCGGGAGTGGTTCCAGGCCCAGTCCGATGTCATGGTTCTGGCCAACCCGAAGAACGTCGGCTTCGCCGCCGCGGTCAATCAAGGGCTGCGAGCGACCGCGGCCGACTTCATCCTGCTCTGCAACCTGGACGTGGCGCTCGACCCGGGCTTTCTCGCCCAGACCGTGGCCAGGGCCGCAACCGGAGGCCGGATCGGCAGCGTGGGCGGCCGGCTCCGGAGCGCTCTGCCGGGGCCGCCGCGGCTGGACTCCACCGGGCACGTGCTCTACCGCAACGGCTGGGTGGTCAATCGGGATCAGGGGGAGCCCGACGACGGCCGGCGGGAGCAGGCGGAGGAGGTCTTCGGCATCTCGGCGGCGGCGGCCCTCTACCGGCGTGAGATGCTCGAGGACGTGGCGCTCGAAGGGGAGGTGTTGTGCGCGGACTTCTTCGCCTACCTGGAGGATGTCGACCTGGACTGGCGAGCCCGTTGGCGGGGCTGGAGCTCCTGGTACGAGCCGGCCGCCACCGCCAGCCATCGCCGGGGTGGTACCGGCCTGCACACCACCAGCGCCATCGAACGGCACGTGGTCGCGAACCGGATCTCCGTCTGGGTCCGCAACGCCCCGCCCGCTTGGACAGGTGGCCGACAAATGGCGAGCGCCAGCGCGCTCTTCGCACTCCGGATGGGGCGGGCAGCCGGGCGCCACCCAAGTGCCGTCCTCGGGGGCTGGGATGCTCTTCGGCGGCTGCCTCGATCGCTCCGGGAGCGGCGGCTGATCCTGGGGCGGCGACTGGTCGAACCGGAGGAGCTGGCCCGCTGGGCGGAGCCGAACCAGTGGTCGAGGATGGTCCGTCGCGGCCTAGTCGGCGGCCGCTGATGCCATCGCGGACCGCCTCCGGTAGCCTGCGTGGGTTGTGCCACAGCTGCCAGTCATGACTGAAACCGGAGGGGGCGCCGCCCACCAACCGTTGGCGAGAGTCGTCGGAGCCCGCTGCCGCCTGCGAGGATCCCCGGCCGGACCCAAATCGAGGCCGCAGCGGGTTCATCCCCAGCTCCTCGACCGGGGCGACCCGGACCGTCGGGACCGGCTCCAACCACTGTCCGGCGCCGTCGCGCCGGCTTGGGTCTGAGCCGATGGCTGACCGGCCAGGCGCGCCGGACCGCCCCGAGTCGGCGGTGCCCAGCTACAGCGTGAATCAGGCTAGCCGGCTGCTCCCGGCGCTGACCCAGGTGTTGCGATCGCTGATCATCGAGCTGGGGATCGCGACCGATCCGGACGCGCTGGGGCAGCTGCGGAGTGCTGAAGGACACAACGGGGGCGGTGCGGCGGCATCAGCGATGCTCCAGGCCGGGGCCCGGGTGGAGCGGGAGATGGAGTTCCTGAAACGGCACGGGATCCTGCTCCGGGACGCCACCTCCGGGCTCGTGGACTTTCCCGCCACACGGCAGGGTCGGCCGATCTTCCTCTGCTGGCGGCTGGGTGAGCCCGCCATCGGGTACTGGCACGGGCGGGACGAGGGGTACGTCCACCGGAGGCCACTCTGAGGCGCTGGGCTCGCTTCCCCTGCCTCCAGTAGGGGGGATCGGGCGGCCGGGCTGCCTGTAGTAGGATTCCCCGGTGCCGCAGGCCGTTCCCACTTCAGATGTCGATCTGCGGCCCTTCATCCGAGACATTCCCGACTACCCCAAGCCAGGGATCTTGTTTCGGGACATCACCCCGCTGCTGGGGAATGGGGCTGCCTTCCGAACCGCCTGCGCCCGGCTGGCTGATCTCTATCGCTCCGCCGAGGTGGGAGCGGTGGCGAGCATCGAGTCCCGGGGATTCACCTTTGGCGCGGTGATCGCCTTCCATCTCGGGGTCGGGGTCATCCCGGTCCGGAAGGCGGGCCGCCTGCCCGCCGCCCGAATCAGCTCAAGTTACGAGTTGGAGTACGGCGAGGCCACCCTGGAGATGCACCAGGATGCGTTCGCCCCCGGAACCAGGGTGTTGGTGGTCGACGATCTGCTGGCAACCGGAGGTACCGCCCTGGCGACCTTGGACCTGATCAACCGGCTCGGGGGGGAGGCGGTCGGGTTCGCCTTCGTGGTCGAACTGCTCGAGCTCCACGGTCGCCAGCGGCTGTCGGCCAACCGCGTGGAGGCGCTTCTGGCGCTTTGAAGGGAGACAACCGTGGCTGAAGCGGGCACCGGGCCGGCTGCCGACTTCGACGTGGCCGATATCAAGCTGGCGGAGGCGGGAAATCAGCTGGTGGCCTGGGCGGCCCGGGACATGCCGGTCCTGGCTCAGATCAAGGCTCGCTTCCAAGCCGACCAGCCGTTTCGCGCGCTGCGGGTCGGCGGCTGCCTCCACGTCACCGCGGAGACCGCAAACCTGGCGCTGGCACTGGCTGCCGGGGGCGCCGAGGTGGCGCTCTGCGCCAGCAACCCGCTCTCGACCCAGGACCCGGTGGCGGCCAGTCTGGCGGCCCGCGGGATCTCGGTTTTCGCGCGGCGGGGTGAGAGCCGCGACGTCTACTATGCGCACCTCGAGGCGGTGCTGGCCACCAAGCCCCAGATCACGATGGACGATGGGGCCGACCTGGTGGGGCTGCTGCACCAGCGTGACCGGGCGGAGTCAGAGCACGTGATCGGTAGCACCGAGGAGACCACCACCGGGGTGATTCGGTTGCGGGCGATGGCCAAGGCCGGGCTCCTGCGCTTTCCGGTGATCGCGGTCAACGAGGCGCTCACCAAGCATCTTTTCGACAACCGCTATGGGACCGGGCAGTCCACCATCGACGGACTGGTTCGGGCGACCAATATCCTGCTCGCCGGGCGCACCTTCGTCGTCTGTGGCTACGGCTGGTGCGGTCGGGGACTTGCCGCTCGGGCCCGGGGCATGGGAGCCCAGGTGATCGTCACCGAGGTCGACCCCACCAGGGCGCTGGAGGCGGTCATGGAAGGCTTCCAGGTCATGACCCTGCTGGAGGCCGCTCCCCAAGCCGACGTGGTGATCACCGTCACCGGCGACTGCAACGTGGTCGACCAGCAGCACTTCCAGGCGCTCAAGGACGGTTGCATCGTCGCCAACAGTGGCCATTTCAACTCGGAGATAAATCTGGCCGCGCTCGATCAGCTCACCAGCAAGGTCTCCGAGGCCCGTCCTTTGGTCGCCGAGCACTCCCTCGTCAACGGGCGGCGGATCTACCTGCTGGCGGAGGGCCGCTTGCTGAACTTGTCCGCGGCCGAGGGTCACCCGGCATCCGTGATGGACATGTCGTTCGCCAATCAGGCCCTGGCCGCCGCCTATCTGGCCGCTCATGCGGGCGAGCTCGGCCCCACCGTCCACGACGTTCCCCTGGAGATCGATCAGGAGGTAGCCCAGCTCAAGCTGGCCGCTCTGGGAGTGGAGATCGATGTGCTCACCGAGCAGCAGCAGGCCTACCTCACCTCCTGGGAGCAGGGCACCGACTGAGGCGAGTCCGGGGAGGGGTCGGCGGCCTGGCTAAGATAGGGCAGACCCTCGGACAGGAGAAGGTTCGTTCTGCCCAACGAATGGCTTCCGGTGAGGGGAGAGGAGAGTTCAGTGACGCATCGACGCAACCGCCGACTGTTCACCTCGGAGTCGGTCACCGAGGGTCATCCCGACAAGCTGGCCGACCAGATCTCGGACGCCATTCTGGACGCCATCCTGGCTCAGGACCCACTGGCGCGGGTGGCCTGCGAGACGGCGCTGACCACCGGCACGGCGATCCTGATGGGGGAGATCTCCACCCAGTGCTACGTCGACATGCCCAAGGTGGTGCGACAGACGATCCGCGAGGTCGGGTACGTGCGGGCGAAGTACGGCTTCGACTACGAGACCTGCGGCGTGCTGGTCGCGATCGAGGGCCAGTCCCCGGACATCGCGCTCGGAGTCGATAGCGGGGGGGCCGGCGATCAGGGGATGATGTTCGGCTTCGCCTGCGACGAGACCCCGGAGCTGATGCCGGCGCCGATCCAGTACGCCCATGCGGTCAGCCGGCGGCTGGCGGAGATGCGCAAGAGCGGCACCCTCAAGTGGGCCCGGCCTGATGGCAAGAGCCAGGTGACCGTGGAGTACGACGACGCCGGCGTCCCGATGCACATCGATACGGTGGTGGTGAGCGCTCAGCACTCCGAGGACGCCTCGCACGAGGAGATCGAGGCGGGGATCCGCGAGCACGTGATCCGTCCCGCGCTCCCCGGGCACCTCTTTGACGAGGCGACCCGGGTGCTGGTGAACCCCACCGGACGCTTCGTCGTCGGCGGACCCCAGGGGGATGCCGGGCTCACCGGACGCAAGATCATCGTGGACACCTACGGCGGCTTGGGCCGCCACGGCGGGGGCGCCTTCTCGGGCAAGGACCCGACCAAGGTCGACCGCTCGGCGGCCTACGGCGCCCGATACGTCGCCAAACACCTGGTCGCGGCCGGATTGGCCCGGCGCGCCGAGGTGCAGCTGGCCTACGCCATCGGAGTGGCCAAGCCGGTCTCGGTCGGGCTGGATACCTTTGGCACTGAGGCCATTCCCAAAGGTCAGATCGAAGAACTGATCGACGAGTACTTCGACCTCTCACCCTCGGGAATCATCAAGGAGCTCTCCTTGCGACGCCCGATCTATCGTCAAGTGGCAGCCTACGGGCACTTCGGCCGCTCCGACCTGGATCTCCCCTGGGAGCGCACCCCGCACCGCGACGACCTGGCGCGCGACGCCGGGCTGGAGCCGCCGCTGGCGATCGGCGCCGGGGTCGCCCCCTGACCGAGCCGGACGATCCCGGGGCCCGCGTCCTGGAGGCTCCTCCAGAGCTGGTCTCGGTGGTGCTCGCAGGCGGTTCCGGCACCCGACTCTGGCCCCGCTCCCGCTCCCGGGAACCCAAGCACCTCATCCCCCTGGCCCCGGACGGCCGCTCCCTCCTGCGGCACGCCCACGACCGAGCCGCCCGGTTGGGGGGTCGGGTGCTCGTGGTCACGGCAGAGCGGCAGGCCGCCCAGGTGCTGGCCGAGCTCCCCGAGCTGGAGCCGGAGCGGCTGCTGTTGGAGCCCGAGCCTAGGGGGACCGGACCCGCGCTAACCTGGGCGGCCCTGGTGGCGCTCCAACTCCATCCCAATTCGGTGCTGGTCTCGGTCCATGCCGACCATTACATGCCCGATGAGGCGGCCACCACCGAAGCCCTGCTCTCCGCCGCGGTCTGGGCCAGTCGCGCCCAAGTGCTGATCGCGGTGGGGCTCAAACCATCATGGGGAGCCCCCGGCTTCGGGTACGTCCAGGCTGGAGCGGAGCTGGCCCGCCCGCCGGAGCTGGGACCCGCCTTGCCGCTTTTTCAAACCCTGGGCTTCGTGGAGAAGCCCAATCCGGAGCGAGCCCAGGAGATGGTCGCCAGGGGAGGTTTTTTTTGGAACACTGGCCTATTTGCCTGGCAGGCTCAGCTATTCCTCAATGAGATGTGGGCCTATGCCCCCGAGGTTGTGGGCGCCGTGAGCACCGCGGTAGAGAGTCAGGCCCGGGGCAGCGATGCGTTTGCCAGCGCCTGGGGCAAGGTCCCCTCGGGGGTGGTCGACCGACTGGTCCTCGAGCGCAGTGCCCTGGTGGCGGTCATGCCGGTGGAGCTGGCCTGGAGCGACCTCGGTTCCTATCTCGACCTTTACCGGGCGGCGCTCCAGGCCGGGCAAGGTGACGATCGCGGGAACGTGGTCCGGGGGGAGGCGCTGCTGCTGGAGAGCGAGCGCAGCTATGTGGACTCGGCCGGGAAACGACTGGTGGTGATGGTGGGAACCGAGGATCTGGCCGTCATCGACACCGAGGACGCCCTCTTGATCTGCCCCTTGTCCCGGGTCCAGGAGGTGAGCCGGGTGGTCGCCGAGCTGCGCGAGAGCGGTCGGGCGGCACTCCTCTAGTCGATCTGCTTCAGCTGCCCCCCGACGGAGGGGCGCCCCAGCGGCGACCCATTCCAGTACCCTGCTAGCGAAACCCAGCCAATCTAGGGAGATGAGCGCTGACCCAGCCGAAGATAAGTTTCGGAACCGACGGTTGGCGGGCGGTCGTGGCCGACGATTTCACCTACGCCAACGTCAGGGCGGTGACCCAGGCGGTGGCCCAGTTCCTGGCCGCGGCTCCCGCCTCCGGCCAGGTGGTAGTGGGGCACGACAGCCGCTTTTCGGCGGAACTGTTCGCGGGCGAGGTGGCCCGGGTCCTGGCCGCCAACTCCCGCCCCGTGCTGCTCACGGACCGTCCCAGCCCGACGCAAGTGTCGGCCTGGTTGGTGGTCGATCGCCAGGCCCTGGGCGCGGTGGTGGTGACCGCCAGTCACAATCCGCCGGAGTTCAACGGCCTCAAATACAAGCCCGACTATGGCGGCTCGGCCTCGCCCGAGGTAATTTCTCGGCTGGAGGAGGAGCTGGCGCTGGTGCTGGATCAGGACCTGGTCCGGACCATGTCCCTCGAGGAGGCGATCTCCCAGGGGCTGGTCGAGATGGTTGATCCGCGGCCTTCCTACCGCGCCCAGATCGCCAAGTTGGTGCAGTTGGAGGAGATCAAGCAGGCGGGGATGCACATCCTCCACGACCCCATGTACGGCTCCGGAGCCGGCTATGTCACCGACCTTCTGGCTGGCGGCACCACCCGGGTCACCGAACTCCACTCGGACCGCAATCCCGGTTTTGGCGGGCTGCACCCGGAGCCGATCCCACCCAATACCGATGAGGCCGCCCGGGTGCTCCGTGAGGGTGGATTCGACCTTGGCATCATCAACGACGGCGATGCCGATCGGGTGGGGATCTTCGACGAGAAGGGCGACTTCATCGACCAGCTGGAAGTGGCCACCCTGCTGCTCTGGCACCTCTGCGAGAATCGCCGACTGCAGGGCCCGGTGGTGCGTTCGCTGACCACGACCCGACGCCTGGACATCCTGGGTCAGCGCTACGGCTGCCCGGTGGAGGAGCTTGCGGTCGGGTTCAAATATCTCGGGACCAGGATGCGCGAGCTTGACGCCCTCTTCGCCGCGGAGGAGTCTGGCGGCTTCGGTTACCGGGGCCACATCCCTGAAAGGGATGGGATCCTGAGTGGCCTCTTCTTCGCGGAGATGATCGTCATGACCGGCCACCCCCTCAGCGAGATCCGCCGCCAGGTTGCCGAGCTGGTCGGGCCCCATGCCTATGCCCGGCGCGACCACCGCTTCTCCCGCGAGAGCTACCCGGGCGCTCGAGAAAAGCTGGTCCATCGGATGAAGGTGGCGCCGCCGCAGGCGGTGGGCCGGGAGCAGGTGACCGCAAGCCGGACCGATGATGGCTACAAATACTGGTTGGGCGAAGACTCCTGGGTGCTGGTCCGGATGTCGGGCACGGAGCCATTGATGCGGGTTTACTGCGAGTCGACCAGCCCCGAGAAGGTCCAGCAACTGCTGAACGACTTTGAGACCGAGCTGGGGGTGATCGGGGATGCCGGAGGGCATGATGGCTGACCAGACCACGGCCAATCAGCCCGAGCGGCGGGTCGAAAAGCCCTGGGGCTACGAGCTCTGGTTCGCGGTCACCGATCGCTACGCCGGGAAGATCATTCACATCGCGGCCGGCCAGGAGTTGAGCCTGCAGTATCACGAGCGCAAGGACGAGGCGATATTTGTTCTTGCGGGAGTCATGGAGTTGGATCTGGACGACGACCTGGGTGTGCTCCGGACGCTCCGGCTGACGCCGGGTCAGTGCCAGCGGATCCAGGTGGGTCGCCGGCACCGCATGCGGGCTCTGGAGGACACCGACCTTTGCGAGGTGTCGACGCCCGACCTGGATGACGTGGTCCGTCTGGAAGACCGATATGGCCGGGTCGGGACGACGGGCGGCTGATTCCCAGCTACCTCGGGGTGGCGCGGCATCGGGGCGGGGGGCGGACAGCCAGCGGCGGCCCCCAGATCGAGCTTTCCCCCACTTTCCACAGGTGAACGTGGAAAACCTCGCCGCGGTGGCGCGGGGTTGAGTTGGCGGCCCGGCGGGGCGGCGTCGCTCCGTCACGACGCCGAAACGGGGCTGGGCGTCGCGTCCGTCGACCACTCCGCCGACCTCCATCTCTCGCCCCCGCGCATCCTGCCCTTCTCCCTGATGGCGGCGGTGGTGTGCGCCCTGTCAGGGCTGGGCGTTCTGCCGGTCGCCGCCACCACCCTGCTCGAGCTGGGAGCGGTGGTCAGCTACTTGGCGGCTCTGCGGGCGGCGCTGCCACGCTGGCCCGAACTTCGCTGGCCCAGACTTCAGCTCCTGAGCGGGATGCGGCCGGCGGTGCTGCCCCTGGCGGGATTCGTCGCCGCGGCGGTTGCCCTGGCGGAGCGTTCGGGACTGCCGGGAGATGCGTTGCTGCCGCTGGAGGTGCTGCTGCTGCTGACCCTGGGCCCGTGGCTGGAGGTGGCCGAGGAGCAGCGCTCCTCATCGCGGTGGGGCGCGACCGTCCTGGCCCTTTTGACGCTGGCGGTTCCGCTGCCGATTTTCATCTTGGCGATGAGCCCGTCGGTGGCAGCTCCGGTGCGGGCAGTGACCGTGGCGGCAGCGGTCCTGGTCCCCACTTGGCAACTGATCGGCCTGACCCGACGCAGCTGGTCTCAGGCCGGGATCAGGTCGGTGGTGGTGGCCGTTCTGCTGGGTGCGGCAGCCGGAATATCGGTGATCCTCCGAGCTCCGATTCCCCTGTTGCCGGTGGCCTTGCTGCTCGGCTGGTACGGGCTCGCCGGGTTGGTCAGCCAGCGCGAGGGACACTCGACCGGAGCTTTTGCGGTGTTCGTGGTTCTGGCGGCGGTGATGCTGGCGGTGTCTCACCCGCTCTGAACCAGCCCGAGGTGGGCACAAAGGCTGTACCGTGGCAGGCCTATGGGAACAGAATCCCTGGGGCGGTGGTGGGATGCGGATGGGTTGCCCCCGCCGTCGGCGAGTCGGCGGTCCTAGCTCGTCGACCCGCCCGCGGCCGGACCCCGGCCGCCCAACGCGATCCTGGCGTCGGATCCCCACCCCTAAGCCTGAGGAGGCCTCCCATGGCCACTACCGTCTCTCCGTCTGAACTGACCTTTCCCGCCCTAGATGGCTCCACAGCCGAGCAGTGGCGGGAGCGCGACCGGCGCTCGGTGGCCGCCGTCTGGTCCCGCTATACCGATCTGGTGGTCAGCGGTGCAGAGGGCTCCTACCTGATCGACGTCGAGGGTCGGCGCTACCTGGACTTTGCCTGCGGCATCGCGGTGACCAGCCTGGGGCACCGTCATCCTGACGTGACCGAGGCGGTCCACCGCCAGCTTGACCGCTACTGGCACACCAGCGTGGTGACCCAGAGCGTGGTCATGACCGAGGCGGCCGAGCGGGTGGCCGCCATCTGTCCCGACCCGCTGGAGGTGGTGTTCTTCGCCAACTCGGGAGCGGAGGCAGTGGAGGGAGCGCTCAAGCTGGCCCGGCGTTCGACCGGGCGTCCGGGCATCATCTCCTTCCGGGGAGCTTTTCACGGGCGCACCCTGGGGGCGCTCAGTGTGACCAGCAGCAAGGCGATGTACCGAGCGAACTACGGCCCCCTCCTCCCGGGCGTGCAAGTGACCCCATATCCGTACTGCTTCAGGGTTTGCGAACACGCGGCGGGGGAGCCCTGTCCGATTGCCGCCGGGAAGGAGCTGGAGCGGCTCTTCCGCCAGGTGGTGCCGGCCCACGAAGTCGCCGCCATCTTGGTTGAGCCGATTCAGGGAGAGGGCGGATACGTGGTGCCTCCGGCTGGGTTTCTCGCCACCTTGAGGCGGATCTGCGACGAGCACGGAATTCTCCTCATCTGTGATGAGATCCAGACCGGGGTCGCCCGGACCGGGCGCTGGCTGGCGGTCGATCACGAGCAGGTGGTGCCCGACATCGTCACCCTGGCCAAGGCGCTGGGCAGCGGCCTGCCGGTGGGCGCCATCGTCGCCAGCCACCGGCTGATGGACCGCTGGGAATCGGGCAGTCATGGGAGCACCTTTGGCGGCAATCCGGTGGCCGGGGCCGCGGTTATCGCCACCCTGCAGGTGATCGAACGGGACCATCTCAGGGAGCGGGCAACCGCTCTCGGCGAAGCGATTCGGACCCGGGTCGAGCTCTGGCGCCAGGCGGGTTATGGTCCGGCCGACCTGCGGGGCCGAGGGGCCATGATCGGAATGGAGTTCATGGACCAGACCGGCTGCCCCGACCCCGACCGGGTCGCTCAGATCAAGCACCTCGCCCTGGAGAAGGGGTTGGTGGTGCTCTCCTGTGGCATCGACGACAACGTCATCCGGTTGCTCCCTCCGCTGACCGTGAGCGATGCCGAGCTCAGCGAGGGACTCGACATTCTGGAAGCGGCGGTGAGCCAGACCGGGGGGAGCAGATGAGCACCGCCGCGGCCGTCGCGGCCCGCACCTACGGCAACCTGATCGCCGGGGAGTGGCGAGCTGCGCAAGGCGGACAGACGTTTGACTCGATCAACCCGGCGCATCGGTTGGAGGTGATCGGACATTTCGCCCGGAGTTCGGCCTCCGACATCGATCTGGCGGTGCAGGCGGCGCTCGCCGCCCAGCCCGCTTGGGCGCGGACTCCGGTCCCCGCCCGCGCGGAGATCCTGGCCCGGGCGGGCCGCCTCCTCGAGGAGAGAAAGGAAGAGCTGGCCCAGCTGATGACCCGCGAGATGGGCAAGGTGCTCACCGAGGCCCGAGGCGATGTCCAGGAGGGCATCGACATGGCCAAATACATGGCCGGCCAGGGACGCAATCCCATCGGCGAGGTGGTGCCCAGCGAGCTGCGCCAGAAGCGCGCCTTCGCGGAGCGGGTGCCGATCGGAGTGGTGGGCTGCATCACCCCCTGGAACTTTCCGATGGCGATCCCCTGCTGGAAGCTCATGCCGGCGCTGCTGGCCGGCAACGCGGTGATCTTCAAGCCGGCCGAGGACACGCCCCTGGTGGCGATCAGGCTGGCCGAGGTGCTCCTTGAGGCGGGGTTACCCGGGGGAGTGCTTAGCCTGGTGACCGGCTATGGCGAGGAAGCCGGCGGGCCGCTGGTGGCGCATCCCGCGGTTCGAGCCATCTCCTTCACCGGGTCGGTGGCGGTCGGGCAGGAGATCGCGGCCACCTGCGGGCGGCTGGGCAAGCGGGTCTCGCTCGAACTGGGGGGCAAGAACGCCATGCTGGTCAGTGCCGACGCCGATCTGGAGCTGGCCCTGGAGGGGGCTGTGTGGGGGGCCTTCGGCACCAGCGGGCAGCGCTGCACCGCCACCTCCCGGCTGATCGTTCAGGAGAAGGTCCTCCAACCGTTCACCGAGATGCTGACCGAGCGGGTCGGCCAGCTGCGGCTGGGGGATGGGCTGGATCCGAGGACCGATGTGGGGCCGGTGATCAATGACTCTCAGCTGCGCCGGATTCACAGCTACACCGAGGTCGGGCAGCAGGAGTCGGCCCATCTTCTCGCTGGGGGTCGGATCGCCACTGCGGGGACGCTCGCCGAGGGCAACTTTTACGAGCCGACCGTCTTCGCTGATGTCAGCGCCCAGATGCGGATTGCCCAGGAGGAGATATTCGGTCCGACAGCGGTGATCATCTCCGCCACTGACCTGGAGCAGGCGATCGAGATTGCCAACGGCACCACCTACGGCCTCTCGGTCGCCATCTACACCAAGGACATCGACCAGGCTCTGCAGGCGGTTGATCGGTTGGAGGCGGGGATCGTCTACGTCAATGCCCCGACCATCGGGGCCGAGATTCAACTGCCCTTCGGGGGGGTCAAATCCACCGGCAACGGCCATCGGGCGGCCGGGACCACCGCGCTTGATGAGTTCACCGAGTGGAAGACCGTCTACATCGACTACTCCGGCCGCCTGCAGCGCGCCCAGATCGACACTGACGCTGGCTGACCGGGCGAACTGTGCTCGACCTCAATCTCGGCGACGAGCTGCACCAGTTCGAACAGATGATTCGCGAGTTTGCCGGTCGAGAGCTGGCTCCGGAAGTGCCCCGCCGCGACCGGGACGCCGATCCCGACCCGGAGCTCTTCGCCAAGCTTGCCAGCGTGGGGATTCCCGGGGTGGTGACGCCCCGGCGCTACGGCGGGGCGGGGCTGGACTGGATCGCGCTCGGGCTCGCCTGCGAGGAGCTGGAGTACGTGGACGCCTCCTGCCGAACCGCCCTCTCCGTCCACGCCGGACTCTGCATGACCGGGATCTACCAGTGGGGCACCGAGGAGCAACGCCAGCGGCTGCTCCGACCCCTCGCTGAGGGAAGTCGCCAGGGCTGCTTCGCCCTGACCGAGCCCGACGCCGGCAGTGATGTCCGGGCCCTGCAGACCAGCGCCACCCGGGAGGGGGATCTCTACCGGCTTCGGGGCCAGAAGGTTTGGATCTCGATGGGGGACTTCGCCGACATCCTCTTGGTCTTCGCGACCGTCGATCCGGCTCGGGGAGCGGCCGGTATCACCGCCTTCGCGCTGGACCGCGAGCTGGCTGGGAAAGGGCTGGTGACCCAACCGATCCACGACAAATACGGACTTCGGGCGAGCGACACCGCGGTGGTGTTTCTGGACGACGCCGTGGTTCCCGCGGTCAACCGGATCGGAGAGGAGGGTGATGGCTTCAAGGTGGCCATGAGCTGCCTGGATAGCGGACGCTTCTGCGTCGCCAGCGGGGCGACCGGGACCATCCGCGCCTGCCTCGACCTGAGCGTCGGCTACGCTCGCGCGCGGACGGTCCAGGGTCAGCCGATCGGCCGACTGCAGTTGGTGCAGCAGATGATCGCCGGGATGCAGCGGGATTACGACATCGGCCGTCTGTTGTGGCTGCGGGCCGGCTGGCTCAAGAACCAAGGGCAGCGTAGCTCCCGGGAGTCGGCGTTGGCCAAGTGGGTGAACTCGGAGCGCGCCAACCGCGCCGCCGACGACGCCCTCCAGGTACACGGCGCCACCGGTTTCAGCGAGGAGTGCCCGGCGGCCCGCTACTTGCGGAACAGTCGGGCTTCCTCGATCTACGAGGGCACCCGCGAGGTGCAGACCCAGCTGGCCGCCGAATACGCCCTCGGTTATCGCCAGGACCGACCCCTGGCCCACCCCCTGCCGGCCTGGCCCGACGAGGACGAGGCCCCGGCGGCGATACCGAGGGCCGCGCGCTGAACCCTGCCGGGGAGCCGATTCAACCGATGTCGGAGGCGCTGGCGGCGGGCTGGCAGGAGCACTGGATCGATCGACCGCAGGGCCGTCTCCGCTACGTGACCGCGGGAGCCGGCGTTCCCCTGGTTCTCTGCCATGGCTTCATCGGCTCCGCCGAGAATTTTGAGACCTGGGTTCCGCGGCTCGCCCGGCGGCGGCAGTTGGTGATCCCTGACCTCCCCGGCTTTGGGAGCTCGGCGCCACTTCCGACCGAACACACGAGCCGGGCTCTGGCGGCCGAATTGCTGGTGCTCTTGGATCAACTCGAGCTTCCTCGCTACGAGCTGGGAGGTCTCTGCCTCGGGGCCGCGGTCGCGCTGGAGATGCTCGCCCTGGCGCCGCGACGGGCGCTGCGGATGATCCTGCACACGCCGTTGCTCGACCCCACCAGCGTTTCCCGCAGTTTCCGACTCCAGGTGAGGCTCGGGACCGCGCCCGGCGTTTTCCAGCTGATCTCCTTCCTCGGCCGCCGGCGCGTGCTGGCCGACTTCTACCGGCGGGTCGCGGTCGAGGGGAAGGCCGAGATCGACCGTCGGTCGGCCGACATCAATTTCGCCAACCAGCAGCGGGCCGATCCCCGCGCGGCCCGAGAATGGCTGCGCGACGGCTTGGGGACCGACTTTCGGCCGTTGCTGGACGGCTGGAAGGGCCCGGTTGCCGTCCTGGCGGCTGCCGACGACCGGCTTTTGGAGATGGACCGAGTGACCGACTTCTGTGCCCACCGACCGCAGACCGCGATCTCCGTGATCACCTCGGCCGGGCACGGTTGGGACGCCGAGCTGATCCGGCGCCAACTGGATGTGCTGGAGAGCTTTCTCTCCGGCGAGGGAGCCTTCCCCGCCGAGGTCGCGGACCCTAGTTGAGTGGGGCTCCGATCCTTTTCTTGGCCCTGGAACTTCCCCACGAAGCGCGCCAACGGCTGACCCCCCCTCTCGGGCGCTTGGCGGCTCTGGACCCCGGGGTGCGACCGGCTCGAGCCGACGGGCTGCATCTGACGCTGCGCTTCCTGGGCCGGGTCGAGCCCGAAGCCGAACCGTCGCTGCGGATCGCCGCTGAGCGAGTCGCGCGCCGCACCACCGAGTTCCTAGTCGAACTCGGTGGCCTGGGCGTCTTCCCGAATTTGGCCCAGCCCCGGGTGGTCTGGGTGGGAGTCAGGGCCGGGGTGGCGGAGCTCGATCGACTGGCCGGGGCGCTCGGCGCAGAGCTGGTCAGGGCGGGATGGTCCCCGGAGCGGCGACCCTTTCGAGCCCACTGCACCTTGGCGCGAGTGGCCCAGCCGCTGGGACAACGCCCTGGGCTCCTCCTCGCCGAGCTCATCGACCAACTCCGCCAGGAGTCATCGATCGGCTTTCGGGCGCAGCGGTTGGCCCTGCTCGAGTCGGTCGCCGTCGATGGTGGACCCAACCGCTATCCCTGCCCGGCCAGCTGGCCGTTTCAGGCTGGCTAGCTCGGCCTCACCACTCGAAGGGCCGCCCATGCCACTGATGCAGCTCCGGGTAGCTCCCCCGGGCCAGCAGCGCTCGGGCCCGACCCTCAAAGGCGCTCACCTCGGCGGGTTCGAGTAGCTCAGCGAGTCTGCGCCGTAGGGCGGTCATCCGATTCTGATCCTCGAGCAGGTCGGAGATGTCCCGGAGCCAGGCTGGCGGCACCGGAGTGCCGCCGAGATCGATCAGCGCGGTGCGAAGTTTGAAATCGGTGTGGAAGGTGACCCCATGATCGATCCCCCGAAGTCCGCCCTGCGGGTCCACCAGCAGATGGGCCTGCTTGCGGTCGGCGTTGTTGATCAGCACGTCGAGGGCGGCCAAACCGCGCAGACTGCTCTCCATCTGGTCGGTGTTGAGGTCGAGCTCCGGAGGGGGGTCGGGAATGAACTCCTGGACCGACCCCTCCCCGTAGGGTGCCTCCTCGCGGAGGACTGTGGTGGGCGTGAGACTCCACCCCAGGGCCCGGTCGACGACCGAGGTGGCGACCTCGCGGCGGTGCAGGGTTCCCGACGGGAAGTCCCACAGGGGTCGCTCGCCTCGGGCGGGCTTGTAGACCGCTAGGAGTTCTCCCTGAGGAGCCCCTAACCGAACCAGAAAGACGGCATTGCTGCCCCACGGCATGCGGTCCACCCGGAGGACCGGCGAATCCGCTAGCCAGCGGCCCAGGACCTCCGAGTCCGCGTGCTCGGGCAGCTGCGATGATCCCATTTGCGGTCCAGCCTACCTGCGCCCAGCTATCCTGGCTCGCCAAGGCCCCTCTGGGTGCCGCACTCCCGTACCAAACTCGCTCCCACCTAGAACTCGGAGGATGGCGCTTGGTTCACTCGCTCGAGCAGTTTCTGACGTCTTTCGGCTACGTGGCTCTCTTCATCCTCACCGTGGCCCAGTGCACCGGGATCCCTGTCTCCAGCGAGATCGTGATCCCCTTCGCCGGATTGCTGGCCGCCAACGGGACCCTATCCCTGCCCCTGGTGATCCTGGTCACCGTCCTCGGTGAGCTGGTGGGAGCTCTGATCGCCTACGCCATCGGGGCCTTTGTGGGGCGACCGGCGGTTTTGGCGGCGGGTCGCCGAGTCCACTTCCGCGAGAGCCATCTTGAGGCGGCGGAACGCTGGATCGAGCGTCGGGGGGTGGTGGCGGTGGCGGTCGGACGGTGTCTGCCGATCATCCGAAGTTACACCAGCTTCCCCGCCGGTTTCGGCCGCATGCCGCTCAGCCGCTTCCTGCCAGCGACTCTGGTCGGGGCTCTGGTCTGGGACAGTGCCTTGGCGGTCGCTGGGATGGAGCTGGGCAAGCATCTCTCCGAAGTGTCCAAGGTGCTCCAGCCGGTCGGCTACATCGTAGTCATCCTGCTCGCCCTGGCCCTGGTCTACGGCGTCTACCGCTGGAACAACCGCGACGCCGGCGCTCCCCACCGCGAGCGATAGCGAGCACGCGCGTCGCCGGGAAGCGGGAGTGGAATGGCGCGCCCAGAGGGATTTGAACCCCCGCTCCCAGATCCGTAGTCTGGTGCTCTATCCGGGCTGAGCTATGGGCGCCCGCGCGAATTCGATTCTAGTGCCTGGGCGGCCTTGGTCAGTCCGTCACGAGATTCGTCTGCCCCTGTTCCAGCGCCCTCGTCGCGGCAATTCGGCACCCCAGCTGGTCGAGGACAGCGTCAAGCTCATCTCGGAGCCCAGGCTCAAAATTCACAGGATGGTTGTCCAGTTCGCGCAGCAGCGCAGATAGCTGGAGAGCCTTCTGCTCGATCTTGGCCACCGTTTGGCGGGCATCCTGCCCCAGCTCCGACCGCGTTCCCACCAATTCCACCATGCCGCCCTCCATGGAGGGGTCATCTGGCCCCGGTCAAGTGCTGCCCCAGAGCGCAGCAGCTCT
>Ga0307373_10005853_pt1 | contig 19852 bp, 18 predicted proteins | sample OX2MG_FD_202534 | JGI IMG/M metagenome (GOLD analysis project Ga0307373, IMG submission 202534) | Soil microbial communities from Risofladan, Vaasa, Finland - OX-2 | ecosystem: Environmental > Terrestrial > Soil > Coastal area > Acid sulfate soil | place: Finland: Risofladan, Vaasa | collected...
GGCCGGCCGGAGCCCCCGGGGGCGGGAGCCGGAGCCGGGCCCATGCCGCCGGGCTCGACGGGGCCGAGCGGGAGTCCGCCAACGACCAGGAGCTGATGGCCGCGGGAATCCGGCCCGGCGACCCGAGTCTCTATCCCGGGTCCCTCGCAGCGGTGTTCGGCGAGGTCGACGCCGACGGCACCCACGGCTGAGATGGCGACGCTGCGGGCCCACGGGATCGAAGCCACCCTGCCAGGGGGCTTCGAAGGCCGGATCTTCGTCCGACCCGGGACGGCCGGTGAGGTCCCGCGCCCCGTGGCCCACTTCGCGACCTTTGCGCTCCCCGCCGACGTGGGCGACTTCGGGGGCGGTGCGGTCGGCTCGATGCGGGGCAGCGACGTCTTCGCGGTGCTCTTCGAGTACGGCCCGGAGAGCCTCGGGACCAGGCTCTTCGAGCGCCGGGGGATCCCGGGCCCGCTCACCCCGGACGACTTCCGTCCGACCGTCCTGCGGCGCGGCGTCACCGGGCAGGCGGGCACCCAATGGTTCTTCACCGAGGCGGGGAGGCCGTTCACCTTTTACGCCGTCCTCGGCGACCACGCCCGCCGGCCCCTCCTCGTCCCGCAGGTCAACGCCCTGCTGTCCGCGGTGACGGTCTCGTCCGGTCGGCCGGCATCCCTCCCCCCGGCGGCGCCGTGGAACTGATCGGCCCGTACCTCGTCGCCTGCGCGCTCCTGGCCCTGGCCGGGGCAGCGAAGGCCGCCCGCCCCGCCGACACGGCCCGAGCGCTGGGCGATCTGGTGCGACTGCCCGCCCGGCTCCTCCGCACCGTGGTCCGGACGGGGGCGATCGCCGAGATGGTCCTCGGGCTCGCGGCGCTCGTCCGCCCCCAGCCGGCCACGGCTGCTCTGGTGGCGGCATCGTACGGAGGTTTTGCCTCGTACGTGGCCTACGCCCGCTCCCGAGGTGGGTCGATCGCGACCTGCGGCTGCTTCGGCACCCCCGACACGCCGGCGACGGGGATCCACATCGCCCTCGATCTCGGCCTCGGCGCTTCGGCGGTGGCGCTCGCGGTCGCAGCGCCCAGCGGCTCGGTCGTGTCGATCCTCGGCGACCAGCCCTGGTCGGGCATCCCGCTCCTGCTGGCCAGCGGCGCCGGCACCTGGCTGGCCCTCCTCGCGCTCTCGACGTTCGCGAAGCTGCACGCCGCACGCCGCTTGTTCAGACCGTCACCCGGAGACCCGGCGTGAGCACGACCCTCGTCGAGCGAGCTTCGGTATTCCTGGAGTCCGCCCTCTCCCGGCGGAGCTTCATCAACCGATCGGCGTTCGTCGGCAGCGCGGTGGCAATCGGCGCGGGCCTCGACCTCGCGCTCAAACCGGGGACGGCCTACGGAGCGATCTGCGCCTGCGGCAATTCGGCATGTGGCTGCGGCTCGCAGTGCTGCGAGGGTTTCACCGAGTTCTGCTGCTCGGTGAACGGCGGCCGCAACATCTGCCCTTCCAACACCGTGATGGGAGGTTGGTGGAAGGCGGACGGCTCCTCGTATTGCAGCGGCCCGCGCTACTACATGGACTGCAATGCGACCTGCCACTGCACCACCGGGTGCGGGAACGGGTGGCAGTTCTGCTCGACGGGCTGCGACGGCGTCACGTGCGGATGCGGGGCGAACGGATGCAACTCGTGGGCCACCGGGTGCTTTCAGTTCCGCTACGGGCAGTGCAACCAGGACGTGGCGTGCCTGGGCCGGATCGTCTGCCGGGTCGTGGCCTGCATCGCGCCGTGGGAGATCGACGCCAGCTGCACGACCGCGAACGCCCAGGACAACAGCACCGCCCAGCAGAACGCGCCCTGCTGGTCCCCGAACGACCCCACCCCGTGCACCTCGCCGGCCACCAATTGCCAGGTCGTCGGCATCGCCTCGTCCCTGGACGGTGGCGGGTACGGGATCCTCACCTCGTTCGGCCGGTTGCTCGCCTACGGCGACTTCGCCGACGACGGCGACGAGTCGGGGACGAGGCTGAACCTCCCGACGGTGGACGTCGCGTCCCGGCCGGGCGGCGGGTACTACTTCGTGGCCGGCGACGGCGGGATCTTCGCCTTCGGCGCGCCCTTCCTCGGGTCGATGGGCGGGCAGCACCTCGATTCCCCGATGGTGGGAATGACGTGCTCGCCGTCGGGGAACGGGTACTGGTGCGTGGCGGCCGACGGCGGGATCTTCGCCTTCGGGGACGCGGGCTTTCTCGGGTCGATGGGCGGGCAGCACCTGAACAGCCCGATCGTGGGGATGGCGGCGACGCCGACCGGCCTCGGGTACTGGTGCGTGGCCTCCGACGGCGGGATCTTCGCCTTCGGGGACGCACCCTTCGACGGGTCGATGGGCGGGCAGCAGCTGAACAGGCCGATCGTGGGGATGGCGGGCCCGACCACACATCCCGGTTACTGGCTGGTCGCCCAGGACGGCGGGATCTTCGCCTTCGATGCGCCGTTCCTCGGCTCACCTGCATGACCCGGCTCACCTGTATGAAGGGACATCCATGACCATCGTGATCACGGCTGTCGCGTTCGCCACGGCGATCGTCGCCGCGCTCCGCTCCACCTGGTCCCCCTGCGGTCTGTCGATGCTCTCGACCATCACCCCGATCGGGGAGCACGGCCGCGGGAACCGGTACCGGACCACGGCCGCTTGGTTCGTCGTCGGCGCGGTGCTGGGCGGCGCCACCCTCGGAGCGTCGACGGCCGCCCTGGCGGCCGGTGTCCACGCCCTTCGCCTCTCGCCGGCGGTGGCCGGGTCGATCGCCGCCGGTGCCCTGGCGATCGCCGCCCTCTCGGACCTCGAGGTCGGCGGGGTCCACCTGCCGGGCCACCACCGCCAGGTGAACGAGCGCTGGCTCGACCGGTTCCGGGCCTGGGTTTACGGGGCCGGCTTCGGCTGGCAGATCGGCACGGGTCTCGGCACCTACATCATGACGGCCGCGGTGTACCTGCTGATCCTCCTCGGTGCCCTCACGGCGAGCCCGGCGGCGGCGCTGGTCCTCGGCTCGCTCTTCGGACTGGTCCGAGGCCTCTGCGTGCTCCTCGGGCGGCGCATCACCAGCCCGGGCGCCCTGCAGGAGTTCCACCGCCGGTTCGCCGAGGTGGGGCCCCGGGCCCGCAACGGGGTCGTCGCCGTGGAGCTGGCCGCCTGCACTGCGATCCTCGGCGCTCTCTGGCCCCCGGCGGCGCTGGTCCTCGGGACTTCAGCGCTCACCGCGGCGGCGCTGGTCGGTGTCCGCGCCGCTGCCGGGCGCCGGCGTGCGGGCTCGTCGCCGAGCGACCGGTGCCAGGTGCGGCCGGGAGTCAGCGCAGGGGCGACCGCACCTCGGTGATCAGCTGGGCGGCGGCGCGCTCCCCCATCGTGGTCCACATCCGCAGAGCGGGGGGCGGCATGTGCGCAAGGACGTGGGCGCGCTGGCCCCCGTCCATCTGTTCGAAGATCAGGCCGAGGATCAGCCAGACCTTGTCACCGGCGAAGGCCCGCATGGCGTGCTCGGGCAGCGCGCCCCACTCCTGCTCCGACAGGTTCCCGGCGCACAGCGGGAGCAGCTCACGCTCCTCGTCGTCGAGATGGGCCGTCAGCTGGATCCCCAGGGAAACGAGCGACTCGGCCAGCCGGCGCCCCACCTCGGGGCCCGGCTCGGTCGGCCAGCGGCCGAGGAGCTCTTGTGCCATGGCGACGGCACCGTCGACCTCGTGGTGCTGGGCCCCGATCCGGTCGACCGTCGCAACCTCGGTCGGGCAGCGCTCGCGCAGGAGCGGGAAGAGCAGCAGCTCCTCACCCTCGTGGTGGACCCGCAGGAACTCGAGCACGTTGGCGTAGAAGTTGCCCACCAGCTCCACCCGTCCCCCGGCGTCCTCGGAAGCACTGCCCGCGAGGGTGGGCGCCGCCGCGAACGCCTCCCGGAAGGCCCGGTGCACCGAGACCATGTCCGACGTGTCGAGCCCGGGTACCTGGCTCATGGGGCCTCCTTCGGGGAGCTGGCGCCCCCATGGGACACGGTAGCCAATCGGGGACGGGACCGCGGCTGCCTGTCCGGGGATCCCGCTCTGTCCGGGGATCCCGCTCTGTCCGGGGATCCCGCTCGGGTCATCAACCGAGTTTCGCGGCCATGCGCTGCGCCCCCTGCACGAGCGCCTCGCGACCGCCTTCGTCGAGCACCCCGAACGCCTGCAGGACCACGGCATCGGTGAGCGCGTCCGCGGCGGCGATCCGCGACCGGTCCTGCTCGCTCAGGACGGGAACCTCCGCCTCGGTGTACCCGAACGAGGTGAAATCGTCGGGGCGTCGAAAGTAGTGCGCCACCCTGGGCGGCACTCCGGAGGCGACGACGGCCAGCAGGTGGGCGCTCCCCCGGAATTCCCTCAGGACGGTGGCCAGCTGCATGGCGCGGGCCGGCGCGTCCTCGGCGAGCGGCTCTGCGGCCAGCCCGGCGTACAGGGCGAGGGCCGCCGGATCGACCGCGTCGCGCACGGCCTCGGCGGCGGTGCAGAACCCGTCGAGGCCCGGCACACCGTCGAAGTTCGCCCGCCCGAACCTCTGGCTCTCCTCCACGTAGGCCCGGCCCGCCTGCCGGGGCGGCACGATGGCCCTCGCCGAGTTCCACATCTTGGCCACCAGGCCCGGCGCGAAGTAGCCGAACGCGCTCTGGACGACCGGGGCTTCCACGTCGCCGAGCACGCCACCGCGCCCGAGGAAGTAGAAGCGGAACCCGTCGAGGCCGAGCTCCTTCCCCCGGGAGAGGGTCGCGGGGTCGAAGTAGAAGGCCGCCCCGATCGAGCCGAACAGCGGGCAGGCGGTTGCAACGAGCTCTTCTGGTGTCATGGCGGGCAGCGTAGGCGCGGGGCTACCTTGTCCGCGGTTGCCCTGCCCCGCGAGGGCCAGGGTCCGGCCCCTCGGACCGGTGGAACGTCGGTCCGGTGGAACGAGGGAACGAGGGAACGAGGTGGTCAGGGTGCCCAACGTCCTGCTGCAGGAGACGATCGAGCGGGTCCGGGTGCTCACCCTGAACCGCCCCGAGGCGCGCAACTCCCTCAGCCCGGCGCTCGTCGCCGAGCTGTACGACGCGCTGGTCGCCGTCGACTCGGACCCCTCGGTGGACGTCGTCATCCTGACCGGGGCCGACCCCGCCTTCTGCGCCGGTGTCGATCTGAAGGCGGCGGCGGAGGACCCGGTCGCCTACTTCCGCGTCTTCGACCGCAAGGACTGCATCGGCCAGGTGGCGCGGGTCCGCAAGCCCGTGATCGGCGCCGTCAACGGCGCGACCTTCACCGGTGGCCTCGAGATCGCGCTGGGCTGCGACTTCCTCGTCGCGTCCGAGCGGGCGTTCTTCGCCGACACCCACGCCCGGGTGGGCGTGTTCCCCGGTGGCGGCATGACGGCCCGCCTGCCGACCGCGGTGGGAACCCGGAGAGCCCGGGAGATGTCGATGACCGGCGACATCGTCGATGCCGACCGGGCCGAGAGGATCGGCCTGGTGAACGACGTCGTACCCCACTCGGAGCTCCTCGACCGGGCGCTTCGCTCGGCCCGGGCCATCTGCGAGGTCCACCCGGCCATGGTCCTCGAGCTCAAGCGCGTGTACTCCGAGGGGTCGAGCGCGACCCCCGGCGAGGCGCTCGAGCTCGAGCGACTGGCGGCACGGGCCTGGTCGAGCGAGCACGGCCACGACGGCCTCGCCGACCGCCGGGACGCCGTAATGGCCCGCAACCGCGGCCAGCTGCCGCGATGAAGGGCCCCTCGGCGCGCTCCACGGTGGCAGGTGCCCGCTCGTCGGCCACCTTCGCCACCGATCTCTTCCACCACAGTGCCCGGGGACAGGGCGGGCCTACGATGCGGCACATGGCCGAGATCCCCGATCTGCCCTTCGTGCCCACCATCCCCGAGCTGGTCCGTCGGGCGACGGAGCTCCATGGCCGGCGGACCCTCATCGCCACACCGACCGGACGGGCCACCTTCGCCGAGGTCGACCTCGCGGCTCGCCGCCTGGCCCGGCGGCTCATCGGGAGCGGCGTGGGCAAGGGCACGCGGGTGGGGTTGCACTTCGCCTACAGCGTCGACTTCATCGTCGCCTGGGTCGCCGCCGCCCGGATCGGGGCGCTGGTGATGCCCTTCAGCACCTCCTACGCACCCGGCGAGCTCCGCAAGGCCCTGCGGCGGTGCGACGTGAGCACGTTCATCGTGCCGCGCCGGATGCTGGGGCGGGACCAGCTCCAATTCGTCCTGAGGGCGGTGCCCGAGCTGGACAGCGCCTCGTCGTCGCCGCTGTACCTCCACGAGCTCCCGAACCTCCGTTCCGTGTGGGTCATCGGCGAGAGCGATCGCGACTGGGCGCGGCCGATCGATACCGGGGACGACGCGTCGGAGGTCGACGACGAGCTCCTCGTACAGGTGGAGCAGGACGTGACGCCGGCGGACTGGCTCGTGGTCATCAGCACCTCGGGATCGACGGCCGAGCCCAAGGGAGTGGTGCACACCCACGGCTCGACCGTTCGCAAGGCCGCGGTCCCGCTGATGGCGGGCATGGGTGAGGTCGGCCCCCAGGTCGTCTTCGCGTCGATGCCGCTCTTCTGGGTGGGCGGACTGCTCACGTTGACCAATGCCCTCTGTTTCGGCAACACCATGGTGTGCCAGGAGCGCTTCTCGGTGGACGAGGCGTTGGACCTGATCGAGCAGGAGCGCTGCACGGCGGTGTCCGCCTGGCTGACGATCACCCAGGCGCTCCGCGAGCATCCGAGCCTCCCGCGCCGGAACCTCCAGCACATACCGGCCCTCACCGAGCCGATCGCCTCACGCCCCTACGGTGTGCCCCTCGGCATGACCGAGAGCATGGGCCCGTACATGACGTTGCCGCACCCCGACTACGGGTTCGACCCGCCCGGCGACCTGGCCGGCAGCCAGGGCATCGCCTCGCCGTACTACGACCTCAGGACGGTCGACGCCGTGTCGGGAGAGACCCTCACCACCGCCGGCGGCGACGGTGAGGGCGAGATGTGCCTCCGCGGTCCACTCATGCTGGCCGGGCTCTACAAGCGCGAGCAGCACGAGGTCTTCGACGAGGACGGCTACTACCACACGGGCGATCGGGTCCGGATGGAGAAGGGCCTCTACTTCTTCGTCGGCCGGGTCACCGAGATGATCAAGACCAACGGGGCCAACGTCGCGCCGCCGGAGGTCGAGGCGGTGTTGGAGTCGTTCCCCGACGTGAAGTTCGCGTTCGTGTTCGGGATCCCCGACCCCGGGCGCGAAGAGGAGGTCTGCGCCGTCGTGGTCCCCGCCGACGGCGCCGTCGTGGACGTCGGGAGCCTGCGCTCGCTGGCGCGTGACGAGCTGTCCTCGTACAAGATCCCCCGGCGGGTGATCGTCATGGCGGAGGACGACGTGCCGTGGCTGCCGACCGGCAAGCCCGACAAACGGGCCATGCGCACCCGGGTGATCGCCGCTGCGGGCGCGCAGCCGTCCCCCTGACCCGGGAGCGCCGGAATTTCGGTCGGGCGATCACCCGGGTAGCGTGTCCGCGGGACGTCTGAGAGGGGAACGGCTCGCCATGAGCATCAAAGAGGCCGACGTGACCATGACCGGGGAGGTCACCGAGGACACGGTTCGGGTGCTGACCGCCCAGCTCCTGAGCGACATGGCGGGGGCGGACGACAAGGACTTTTACGGAGCCCAGTTCGACCGGGGCCTTTCCCGGGTGGACTTCCCGCGCGGGCACGGCGGGCTCGGCGGCTCCCCGAAGCTCCAGAAGGTGGTGGACGACGCGCTCGAGGCGGTCGGGCGACGCGGGCGCTGGACGCGCAACCCGATGGGCATCGGGATGTGCGGGCCGACGATCGCCGCGAAGGGGACCGAGGAGCAGAAGACCCGGTTCCTCCGCCCGATCTTCACCGTCGAGGAGATCTGGTGCCAGCTGTTCAGCGAACCCGGCTCCGGCTCGGACGTGGCGAGCCTGGCCACCCGGGCCGAGCGCGACGGCGACGAGTGGGTGGTGAACGGGCAGAAGGTCTGGACGTCCCTCGCCCACCTGGCCGACTGGGGCCTGTTGCTCGCCCGGACCGACCCCGACGCCCCGAAGCACAAGGGTCTGACCGCCTTCATCGTCGACATGCACGGGCCCGGGGTGGAGGTCCGGCCGCTCCGGCAGATGTCGGGCGGGGCCGGCTTCAACGAGGTCTTCTTCACCGACGCACGCGTGCCGGACGACCTCAGGGTGGGCGAGCCCGGCGAGGGTTGGCGGGTGGCCAACGCGACCCTGATGAACGAGAGGGTGTCCATCGGCGGCGATGTGTCGCCGCGCGGCAGCGGGCCGATAGCGGGGGCGCTCGAGGTCTGGAGCCGGCGGGAGGACAGGAACCCGGCCCTGCGGGACCAGCTGACCCGCCTGTGGATCGAGGGCGAGGTGCTCCGGCTCGGCAACCTGCGAGCCCAGTCGCTGCGCGAGATGGGGGTCCCCGGTCCCGAGGGTTCGGTGCTCAAGCTCGGCTCGGCACTCCTGACCCAGAAGATCGCCTCCTTCACGGTGGACCTCCTCGGGCCGGCCGGGATGCTGTGCTCGGGCTACCCCACCCCGCAGACGGCCCGTGAGTTCGGAGAGGAACAGGGGCACGACCCGGTGCTCGGGTTCATCGGCGCCCAGGGCAGCACCATCGCCGGGGGGACGTCGGAGATCATGAGGAACATCCTCGGCGACCGGGTGCTCGGGCTTCCCCGCGAACCCGGCATCGATCCCAACACCCCTTGGAGCCAGATACCCCGGAGCTGATCCCCGGGCTCGCTCCGACCCCCGCCCGGCGCCGGAGCCGGCCCGGAGCCGGCCCGGAGCCGGAGCCGCTCACATGGCGTTCGTCGCGTCGAGCCCGAGGTCCGCAGGCGTCCTGGTGAACCCGCGGATCATGGCCTGCACGGCGTAGGAGGCCATCAGGCGGCCGTCCTGCGAGAAGACCTTGCCCTCGCCCTGCGCCAGCCCACGGCCCGACCAGATCGCGGGGTTGGCATAAAGGAACCACTCGGTCACCGGGGCGGGGTCGTGGAAGGCGATCGTCGCCGCCATCACCCCGGTCGACAGCGTCCGGTGGGCCTCCGCCTCCCCGAAGCCGTGGTGCGGCCGCATCGCCGCGGCGATCGTCCAATGGGTGGTGGCCTGGGCGACCAGGGCGCTCTGGAGGTACTGCGCCGCGGGCAGGTCCCGGAAGCGGACCCAGGCGTAAATGACCGGCGGCCCGTCCCGGTCCGGGTCGGCCGAATAGGCGCCGTCGACGATCCGCACCTCGCGCCCGGTGACCCGCATGTCGTAGGGCTCGGCCTCGTCGGGCCCCGGGATGTCGGGCATCGTCTCCCCGCTGCGGATGGTGTCGGGCGCGCCGGCGTCCATGAGCACCAGGCCCGGGCTGCACAGCACGCCGTCCTGCTCGGCCCGCACGGCCACGGTCGAGAACGTCCTCCCGGCGCGCAGCCTCTCCACCGCGAGGTCGATCGGCCGGTCGAACGACGCCGCCTTGGCGAAGGTCATGGTGGCCCACGTGACCCGCTGGTCGGGGATGGTCTTCGAAGCGGCGACGATCGCCTGGGCCAGGAGCTGGCCGCCCTCCACCACGTTGCGCGTCCGCTCGTCGAACGGAGGCCCGACGAACCGGTCGGGCCCGCTCTCCCGCACGTCGATCAACCTCATCAGATCGGCGGCGTCGCCCCAGGTCGGGAAGCGATTGGTCACGGCCCGGCCCCCGGCACCGGGCCAGCGCTCCTGCCGCTCCACCACCACCCGCTCGTGGTAGACGCCGAGGTAGCCCTTCAGCCCTGCCACCTGCTCGAACGGGTCGCGATAGGACCAGAGCACATCCTCCACCGGCGGATCGCAGGCAGCGAGCGTCCAGTAGTCGGCCTCGCCTTTGAACGGGCAGACCGTGTGGTGGTCGTTCGCCTCGAGCAGGTCGAACCGGACGTCGGCCTCGGGGAAGTAGAGGCGTTCGACGTGATCGGTCTCGAGCACCCGCAGGGCCGAGGTGCTCTCGGCCACCAGCAGATCGCCGTGCCACGCCCGGGCCGTGCCTTCGAACGGCACCAGGTCGATGCGATAGCCGGGGTAGCGACCCCATGCCGACTCGATCGCGGACATCCTCATCCTCCCAACCCTCGTCGGGCGCCCGTTCCCCCGAGGTACCCCGCAGCCATGAGCGTAGCGAAGGGCGCCGCCGAGGATCGCCCGGCCCGGCCCGGCCCCGGGGTAGCGTCGGGTCCCGCGCCGTGGGAAGGGGGAATTTCATGGTTCGGAGGCTGATCGCGGAGCTCGTGGGGACGTTCTTCCTCGTCTTCTTCGCCGTCGGGGTGGCGACCCTCATGTTCGGCTTCCGCTTCGACGGCGGCAGCGTGGCCGCCGGCGTGGTGGCGACCGCCCTGTCGTTCGGGCTGGTCCTGCTCGCCCTGGCCTACGTGCTCGGACCGATCTCGGGCGCCCACGTCAACCCGGCCGTGACGCTCGGCGCCGTCCTCGCCCGCCGGATCGAGCCCGTGGAGGCCCTCGGCTACGTCGTCGCCCAGTTCGTCGGAGGCATCCTCGGGGCGCTGCTCCTGTGGGGATTGTTCGACCAGTCGCCCATCTACCACAAGTCCCTGCAGGGCCTGGGAACCGACGGGTACGGCAAGGAGTCGCTGATCAGGATCAGCGCCGGGGGCGCGTTCCTGGCCGAGGTGGTGCTGACCGCCCTGTTCGTCTTCGTGGTTCTCGGTGTCACCAGCAAGATCGCCAACGCGGCCACCGCGGGGATGGTCATCGGTCTGACGTTGACCGTGGTGCACCTGATCGGCATCCCGATCACCGGCACGTCGGTCAACCCCGCCCGCAGCCTCGGTCCGGCCCTCGTGGTCGGCGGCACGGCGCTCAGCCAGGTGTGGCTGTTCATCGTCGCTCCCCTGGTGGGCGGCGCCGTCGCCGCCGTGCTGCACTGGATCGTCTACCCGACACCGGCTCCCGAGCCCGTCCTCACGCTCGACCCCCAGGCCGACGCCACCTGAGCCGAGACGATCCACCTGAGCCGAGACGCTCGGTCCGAACCCGACAGGAGCCCGTGCACCATCCGAAGCCGGTCCATCGCGCCACGAGACCCGTGCGGGTCGGACAGCCGTGATCAAGTACCTCGGCTCCAAGCGGCGCCTCGTCCCGGTGATCGACCACCTGGCGGCGAGGGCCGGCGCCCGCACCGCGCTCGACCTCTTCACCGGCACCACGCGGGTGGCCCAGGCCTTCAAACGCCGCGGGGTGCACGTGACCGCCGTCGACCTGGCCCGCTACTCCGAGACCTTCGCCCGCTGCTATGTCGCGACCGACGGGGACCGGGTCGACCAGGCATCGCTGGCCGATGCCCTGCGGTACCTGCAGGCACTCCCGGGCGAGCGCGGGTACGTCACCGAGACCTTCTGCATCCGGTCACGGTTCTTTCAGCCGTTCAACGGCGAGCGGATCGACGCCATCCGCCACGCCATCCAGACGGAGTTCGCCGGTTCCGAGCTGTACCCGATCCTGCTGACCAGCCTGATAGAGGCTGCCGACCGGGTGGACTCCACCACCGGGGTGCAGATGGCCTACGTCAAGCAGTGGGCGCAGCGCTCGTACCGGCCGCTCGAGCTCCGCGTGCCGGCCCTGCTCCCCGGACCGGGTCGGGCAGTCCGGGGCGACGCGGCCGGGCTGGCCTCGGCGCTCGGCGACTTCGACCTCGCCTACCTCGATCCCCCGTACAACCAGCACCGGTACTTCACCAACTACCATGTCTGGGAGACCCTGGTGGCATGGGACGCGCCCGAGTACTACGGGGTGGCGTGCAAACGGGCCGATGCCCGGGACCCGGCGACCAAGAGCGTGTTCGACTCCAAGCGGACCATGCCCGACGCGCTCCGCCGGGCGGTACAGGACGTGCGGTGCGAGGTGCTGGTCCTCTCCTACAACGACGAGTCCTGGGTGGAGCTCGATCAGCTGGAGGAGATGTGCGGTCGGTTCGACGAGGTGGTGACGCTGTCCTTCGACTCGGCCCGTTACGTCGGTGCGCGGATCGGCATCTACAACCCGGCGGGAGAGAAGGTGGGCTCCGTGTCCCATCTCCGCAACCGCGAATACCTGGTGGTGGCCGGCGAACGGCACCGGGTGCGGCGAGCCGTCGACCGCCGGACCATGCCCGTCGCGGCCGTCGGTTGACGCCAGGATGTACGGTGCGCACCGCATGAGCCAACCGGAGGACCACGGGTCCCGTCTCCCCGAGGACCACGGGTCCCGTCTCGAGAAGGTCGACCTCGGTGCCCGCCTGTCGCGCGAGGAGGAAGCCGAGCAGCTGGTCCGGGCCCAGCGCCGCCTGCTCCACCTTCGCCTGCTGAACGGCGGCCAGCTCGGCGACGGCCAGCTCGGGCCACCGGTCTGCGTGGTGTTCGAAGGGTGGGACGCGTCCGGAAAAGGGGGTGCCATCAAGCGCCTCATCTCCTCGCTCGACCCCCGCCATGTCCGGGTCACGCAGTTCGGTGCCCCCACCGCCGACGAGATCCGGCACCACTTCCTCTGGCGCTTCTTCCCCTCCCTGCCGGGCTGGGGCGGGATGGCGGTCCTCGACCGGAGCTGGTATGGGCGGGTGCTCGTCGAGAGGGTGGAGAAGCTGGCGAGCGAAGCCCAGTGGTTCCGGGCCTACGACGAGATCAGCAACTTCGAGCGATCGCTGGCCGAGGAGGGGATGGTCGTCATCAAGATCTGGATGCACGTCTCCCACACCGAGCAGCTGAAGCGATTTGAGGCCAGGGAGGCGGACCCGCTCAAGCGCTGGAAGCTCACCGACGACGACTGGCGCAACCGCGAGAAACGGCCGCAGTACGAGGCGGCGGTGGAGGACATGCTCGCCCACACCGACCACGAGTTCTCCCGGTGGGACGTGATCCCGGCCGAGCAGAAGCGCTACGGGCGGGTGAAGGTGCTCCAGACGGTCATCGCCCGCATGGAGGCGGGGATGCAGCGGTGGGGCGTCGAGCTCCCTCCCTCCACCGGAGCCGACTACGACGACGCTTCCTCCTGAGCCCGGGCTCTCGCGAGGCTCGGCCGACCCGGGCTGACGGGTCCGGGCCGACCCGGGTCGGGTCAGCCCGGCACGGCCGCGGTGCGGGGCTCCTTGGTGACCGCCAGGATCCGGGGCGGGACCGGCCGGAGGTCGCGCACCACGCGCAGCTTGGCCAGCACCCGCAACCCCAGCCAGGTGACGTCGAGCTCCCACCGGGCGAACCCCTGCCGGGCCGCCCCCGGGAAGCGGTGGTGGTTGTTGTGCCAGCCCTCTCCCATCGTCAGCAGCGCCAGCGCCCAGTTGTTCCGGCTCGTGTCGTTGGTGTCGTACCGGCGGGTGCCGACGGTGTGGGCCAGGGAGTTGATGGCGAAGGTGGCGTGATAGAGGAGCACCGTCGAGACCGAGAACCCCCAGACGAGCATCTGGGGCCCCGAAGTGTGCGATCCGGGCCAGAGGTGCCCCACGACGACGCCGAGCACCGACATGGCCGCGATCGCCGCGGCCGGCACCAGATGGTGGTAGCGATCGAGGAAGCGGAGCTCGCGATAGGCCGCCAGGTCCTCCACCAGGGCCAGGTCGGTGTCGTGGTTGGCCGGCGCGAAGATCCAGAACACGTGGCTCCGGAGCAGGCCGTCCTGCACCGGGGAGTGCGGGTCACCGGGTCGATCGGTGAACCGGTGGTGACGGCGGTGATGGGCGGCCCACCACAGGGGGCCCCGCTGGGCCGCTGCCGCGCCGAGCAGCGCACCCCCGAGCTGAACCGGCCGCGAGACCCGGAACGCGCGGTGCGAGAAGTACCGGTGGTAGAAGCCGGTGATCCCGAACAGGCGCACGACGTACATCCCGAGGCAGACGCCCACGGCCACCGGGCTCCACCCCACCAGCAGGACGGCCAGGCACGAGAGGTGCACCAGGCCGAAGGGGATCCCCAACCGCCACGATCCGCCCGAGGGCGCCTTTCGGCCGGGGACGTCGGCCCCCGGGGACGCACCGATCGGGGGAAGGACGTCGGTCATGGTCGGTTTCTATCATCCTCGTACCGGGTCCCACGCCGATCGGCCCGTGCCGGCCGGTGAACCGTGGTAACCAGGGAGCATGGACTTCCGCCGCGAGTCCCTGACCGAGCTGGCCGGCCAGGTGCGTTCGGGCCGGCTCGCCGCCCGGGAGCTGACCGCCCACGCCCTCGAGCGGATCGAGACCCTGAACCCCCGGGTGAACGCCTTCGTCGCGGTGGACGGCGAGCGGGCGCTCGAGCAGGCGGCGGCCGTCGACCAGATGGTGGCCTCGGGCGGCGATCCGGGGCCCCTCGCCGGGATCCCGATCGGGGTGAAGGACGTCGAGCACGCCGCGGGCTACCGCACCACGCAGGGCTCGGCCCTGTTCGCCCGGTCCCCGGCGGCCCTCGTCGACTCCCCTTTCGTCGCCCGGTTGCGGGCCGCCGGCTGCGTGGTGGTGGGCAAGACCAACACGCCCGAGCTCGCCTGGTCACCCCACACCGCGAACGCCCTCTTCGGGGAGACCCGCAACCCCTTCGACCTGGCGCACAGCCCCGGGGGGTCCTCCGGCGGCTCCGCCGCCGCGCTGGCCTCGGGGATGGTCCCCCTGGCCACGGGATCGGACGGGGGAGGATCCATCCGGATCCCCGCGTCGTGCTGCGGCCTGTCCGGCGTCAAGCCGTCGCTCGGGCGGGTGCCCGCCGGCGGCCCCGAGCCCCCGTCCTGGCTCGACCTCTCCACCCCGGGACCCATGGCCCGCCGGATCGCCGACATCGTCACCGCCCTCGACGTGGCCGTCGGTCCCGAGCCGACCGACCTGCGGTCACTGCCCCGACCCGAGGCCTCGTGGCCGGCCGCCCTGGTCGACCCGCACGTGCCCTCCCGCGTGGCCTGGGCCCCGTCCCTCGGCTACGCCACCGTCGATCGCGAGGTGCTCGGGATCTGCGAGCGGGCGCTGTCGGTGCTCGAGGGCCTGGGCGCCGAGATCGTCGAGGTGGACCCCGTGTTCGACGAGGACCCCCTGCGGGCGTGGCTGACCATGGTGGGGGCCTGCCTCCACCGGTCCCTCGAGCCACTGCGGGAGCACCCGGACCGGGAGCGGCTCGATCCGGGGCTCGCCAGCCTGGTGGAGCACGCCGCCTCCACCACGGCCCTCGGGCTCCTGCAGGTCTTCGACGAGTGCCATCGGATGAACCTCCGCCTGGTGGAGCTCTTCCACGACGCCCGGCTCCTCGTGACCCCGACCGTGGCCGGCCCGCCGCCGCCGCTCGGCCTCGGCGCCGCCGGTCTGGTGAACGGCGAGGTGGACGCCAACTGGGTGCGCTTCACCTACCCGTTCAACATGACCCGGTCGCCTGCGGCGACCGTCTGTGCCGGCCTGACGGCAGCGGGGCTCCCCGTGGGCCTGCAGCTCGTCGGGCCCCAGCACGCCGACCTCGTGGTCATCCGGTCCGCCGCGGCGCTCGAGTCGGCGCTCGGGTTCGACGAGCTCGCGCCGGTCGGCTGACCCTCCTCAGGAGTCCGCCGTCACCTCCGACAGGAGGTCGGCGAACTTGCGCCGCGCCGCTTCCCGTCGGGTCGGGACGTGCTCGGTCGGGACCTCGGACGGCGAGTACTCCTTCAGCGTCCGCCGGGCGACCGTCTGGCGGTGGACCTCGTCGGGACCGTCGTAAAAGCGGGCCCCCCGGGCGGCCCGGTACATCGACTCGAGCGGCAGGTCCGAGGAGTACCCGAGCGAGCCGTGCACCTGCAGGGCCCGGTCGACCACGTCGTACAGCACCCCGGCGCCGTAGTACTTGATCATGGCGATGTCGAGCCGGGCGGCCGCCGCCCCCTGCTGGTCCATCTTCCACGCGGCGTGGAGGGTCATGAGGCGGGCGGCCTGCATCTGGGCCAGCGAGTCGGCCACCCAGTTCTGGATGGTCTGCTTCTCCGACAGCAGCGACCCGTGCGCGTACCGGGAGACCGCCCGCTCGCACAGCATGTCGAAGGCCCGCTTGGACTGGCCGAGCCAGCGCATGCAGTGGTGGATCCGCCCGGGCCCGAGCCGCGCCTGCGCGAGCTGGAAGCCCTCCCCCTCGCGTCCGAGCAGGTTCTCGGCCGGCACCCGGACGTCGCGGTAGGCGATCTCGGCGTGGTTGCCGAACTTGCCGTACGGGGCCCCGGGGTCCTCCATGGTCGACACGTCACGCACGATCTCGACCCCGGGCGTGTCGGCGGGGACGATGATCATCGAGCACCCCTGGTAGGGGTGCACGTCGGGGTTGGTCACCACCATCACGATGAGGAAGTCGGCCACCGAGCCGTTGGTCGTGAACCACTTGCGGCCGTTGATGACGTACTCCTCGCCGTCGCGCACGGCCCGGGTCCTCAGGAGCGTGGGGTCCGAGCCCGCGGTGTCGGGCTCGGTCATCGAGAACCCGCTCCGCAGCACACCGTCGAGCAGGGGCCGCAGCCATCGCTCGCGCTGGTCCTCCCGGCCCGTCGCCTCGGTGCCGATCGCCAGCAGCTCGGCGTTCCCCGAGTCCGGGGGGTTGTTCCCGAACACGAGCGGAGCCAGCGGCGACTGGCCCAGGATCTCGTGCATGAGCCCGAGCTTCACCTGCCCGAAGCCCTCGCCGCCCAGTTCGGGCGGCAGGTGGGCGGCCCACAGCCCCTGGGTCTTCACCTGGGCCTGCAACGGCCGGACGAAACGCAGGGACTCGTCGTAGGAGAGGTCGAGCGTCTCCAACGGGAACACCTCCTCCCGGACGAAGGCGCGCATCCACGCGAGCTTGGCTTCGAACTCCGGCTCGGTCGAGAAGTCCCAGGCCATGTGTGCTCTCCAATCGGTCGGTCCGTCCGCGCGCCGCTCGGCTTCACGAGGAGGACACCATGCCACTACCGTGTTCGCCGTGCCCACCCAGCCCGAACAGGCCCCCGTTCCGAACCGCCCGCCCGCGGGACGCCACGCCGCCAGACCCGGGCAGGCCCCGCTGTCGGGGAACCAGCGGTCGGTCCTGGCCGGCGCCGAGCGGGCGCTGCTCGACGAGCGCCGGCCCCTGACCGCCGACGAGCTGAGGGCCCTCGCCGCGCTGCCCGACGGCGCGGTGGTACCGCTCGCCTCCCTCGCTCACCAGGTCCGCCTGACGTGGTGCGGGCCCGAGGTGGAGGTGGAGGGCATCCTGTCGGCCAAGACGGGCGGGTGCCCCGAAGACTGCCACTTCTGCTCGCAGTCGTCACGGTTCGAGACGCCGGTGAAGGCCACGCCCTTCCTCGGCACCGAGGACGTCCTGGGAGCGGCGCGGGAGACCGCGGCGCTCGGAGCGTCGGAGTTCTGCATCGTGCTCGCCATCCGGGGTCCCGACGAGCGGACGCTCTCCCGCATCCTCGAGCTGGTGCCCATGGTGAGGGCGGAGACGGGGCTCAACGTGGCGGTGAGCGCCGGGATCCTCACGGACGACCAGGCCCGCCGCCTGGCCGCGGGGGGTGTCCACCGTTACAACCACAACCTCGAGACTTCCCGGTCCTTCTTCCCCGAGGTGGTCACCACCCACCGCTGGGAGGAGCGGGCCGAGACCTGCCGGCTGGTGCGCCGCCACGGGATGGAGCTGTGCTGCGGTGCGCTCATCGGCATGGGCGAGTCCGAGGAGCAGCGGGTGGAACTGCTGCTCGAGCTGCGCGAGCTCGACCCCACCGAGGTGCCGGTCAACTTCCTCAACCCGCGTCCCGGCACGCCCCTCGCGGAGCGGGGGGTGACCGGCGCCTGGGAGGCGCTGCGCTGGATCGCCCTCTTCCGATTGGCCCTGCCGGGCGTCATCCTCCGGTACGCCGGGGGTCGCGAGGTCACCTTGCGCGACCTGCAGTCGATGGGGATGACCGCGGGCATCAACGCCCTCATCGTGGGCAACTACCTCACCACGCTCGGTCGCTCTCCCCAGGAGGACCTGCAGATGCTCGACGATCTCCGGATGCCCGTCGCCGCGCTCACCGCCGCCTTCTGATCGCCGGCGCCGTGCCGGCAAGCCCCCCGTCCCCCGGGTTCTGCCCGGGATGCGGGCACCCGAGCGACGAGTGCGGGGGGTGCCGAACGCTCGACCCGCCCCACTACTGCGCCGCGTGCGGACGGTGGATGGCCGTCCGGGTCACGCCCGCCGGGTGGTCGGCGCGCTGCCCCGAGCACGGCGTGCAGAGCAGCCCCTGAACGACGACGCCCGCTAGCCCTGCCGTCCCGCGGGGCCGGTCGGGGCGGCCTGCACGAAGCCGGCGAGCTCCTCTTCCCCACCCGGGGCCACCAGGACCCGGAGCCCCTGCTCGGACTCGAGCCAGCGCCGGTTCCGCCGGTGGAGCTCGGCCCCCGGGTCGAACCGGTTGAGCACGACGGCGAGCGGCGCCCGGTCCGGACCGGTCGGGTCCGCGGACCCCGCACCGGTCCCGCACACCCCCGCCAGCGCCTCGGTGGTGAGCCGCACGCTGTTGATGGTGCCCAGCCCCGCGTCGGCGATCACCAACACCACGTCGGGGACCAGCCGCCGGGCCAGGTCGACGGCGTCGCCGTCCGACGCCTGGGGGGACCGGACGCCACCGGCCGCCTCCACCACGCCCACCAGCTCGGTGCCCCCGGTGGCCGACGCGGGCCACCGCAGCTCCCCCACCAGCTGGTCGAGGGTGAACGCCGGGGCGCCGAGGACCTCGGCAGCCATGGGCGGCGCCATCTCCGCCGGGTACCAGCGGTGCGGGGGGCAGACGGCCTCGGGCGGCTCCCCGCTGGCCGAGCCGAGCACCGCGGCGTCTCGCCGTCCGGGCGGCTCGGCCGCCGAGAAGGACTGGGCGGGCTTGCGCGCGGCCACGTGCGCCCCGGCCGCCCGGAGCGACTCGATCAACCTCGACGCCACCCACGTCTTGCCCACCCCGGTCCCGGTGCCGACGACCAGGACCAGCCGGTCGGGCCTCCCGGGTCGATCAGGCACCGGCGGCGCCGGGACCGGGAGGGGCGAGATGACCCAGAGCGTCGAGCAGCCGGTCGACCTGGGCGTCCGTGTGGGCGGCGGACAGCGTGATCCGAAGCCGGCTGGTCCCCGCCGGCACGGTCGGAGGCCGGATGGCGGGGACCCAGAGGCCCTTCTCGAGCAGGGCGGCCGACGCATCCAACGCCCGCCGCTCGCTCCCGAGCACCACCGGGATGATCGGGCTCGCCCGCCCCGGGGCGACCCGCTCGACCAGCCGCCCCAGCTCGGCGACCAGGGCGTCGCCGGCGGGCGACCTGAGGACGCCGAGCGCCGCGAGCGCGGCCGCCGCGTCCGCCGGTGAGGATGCCGTCGTGAAGATGTACGACCGGGCCAGGTTCACCAGCAGGTCGACCACCACGGACGGTCCGGCGGCGAACCCCCCGAGCGAGCCCAGGGTCTTCGACAGCGTCCCCACCCGCACCAGCATCAGGTCCTCGCTCACCTCGGCTCCGGGATCCGGCCCCAGCACGGCATGCGCCTCGTCGATCACGAGCATCGCGCCGGACCTCCGGCAGGCGTCGGCGAGCGCCCCGAGGGGGGCGACGTCGCCGTCCATCGAGAAGACGGTGTCGGTGACCACCACCGTCGGCACCGCGGTCCGGGCCAGGAGCGTCGCCACATGGTCGGCGTCGGCATGGCGGTAGATCTCCACCTCGGCCCGGCTCAGCCGGCACCCGTCGATGATGGAGGCATGGTTGAGCTCGTCGGAGAGGATCCGGGTCCCCGGACCGGCCAGCACCGAGAGCACGGCCAGGTTGGCGGCGAACCCGGTCGGGAAGCAGACCGCCTCCTCGGTGCCCTTCCACTCGGCGATGCGCCGTTCGAGCTCGT
>Ga0307373_10005854_pt1 | contig 19851 bp, 19 predicted proteins | sample OX2MG_FD_202534 | JGI IMG/M metagenome (GOLD analysis project Ga0307373, IMG submission 202534) | Soil microbial communities from Risofladan, Vaasa, Finland - OX-2 | ecosystem: Environmental > Terrestrial > Soil > Coastal area > Acid sulfate soil | place: Finland: Risofladan, Vaasa | collected...
TCTCGAACGAGCGCGGCGCGCCCACCATCTCGGGCGAGAGGAAATGGAAATAGAAGGCATAGAGGCTGCCCGAGAGCGAGGCGAGCGCGGCCGAGAGACATACCGCGCCCAGCTTGTAACGGGCGACGTTGACACCAAGCGCCGCGGCGGCGGTCTCGTCGGTGCGCACCGCCTTCAAGGCGCGCCCGAAGCCCGAGCGCAGCGCGCCATGCAGCATCAAGGTCAGCACGATGATCAGTGCGGCGACCAGATAATACATCTGCAGCGGCGCCGCGAAAACGTAGCCCGCAACCGAGAAGGACGGGATGCCGACCAGCCCCGACGGGCCGCCGGTCACATCGGTCAGCCCGACCGTCAGCGAATCGACCATCAGCCCGAAGGCGAGGGTCGCGAGTGCCAGGAAATGGCCGCGCAGCCGCGTCGTCACGAGCGATAGGCCGAAGGCGCAGAGCAGCGACAGCGCGATGCCGGCGACGATGCCGAGCAGCGGCGGCCAATGATAGGTGGTCGCCAGCACCGCCGCCGTATAGCCGCCGATCGCCATAAAGCCGGCATGGCCGAGGCTGACCTGACCGGCAAAGCCCATCAGCACGTCGAGGCCGAGGACGGCGATAAACAGAATGCCGGTGATGACCAGCGAGTTCAGCACGCCGCCCACCGGCAGCAGCCACGGCAGGACGAGGATGAAAGCCGACGCGGCGATCGCGAAGATCAGCCCGTTGCGGCCGTCGAGCCGGATAATGGCGCGGTGGACGCGCTGCTCGTCGCGCACGTCCTGGCGCCGCGCCGGGCCGGCGGTGAAGAGGCCGTTCGGCCGCCACAGCAATACCGCCAGCAGCAAGGCCAGCGCCAAGCCATTGGCGAACAGCGACGAGATGTAGCCGGCGGCGAGCTGCTCGGAGACGCCCAGGACCAGCCCGCCGAACACCGAGCCGGCAAAGGCGCCAAGCCCGCCGACCGCGACCGAGATGAAGCCGAAATTGGTGAAGAAGCCGCCGGTATCGAATTCGAGCGAGGTGATGGGCGCGATCGCGATGCCGCCGAGCCCGGCGATCAGCGCGGCGAGGCAGAAGCTCAGCAAGGTCATGCGCGGCACGTCGATGCCCATGAGCCGCGCCGCCAGCCGGTTCTCCGCGCATGCACGGAGCGCGAGGCCGAGCCGCGTGCGTGCCAGCAGCCACCAGAGGCTGACGATGATGAGGACGGCCGCGGCGACGATCCAGAATCCCTGGGTCGGCACGCGAATGCCGAGGATCGATACCGGCGCCTCGCCCGAGATCGGCGGCAGGGCATAAGGCTGGCTCGACCAGCCGATCAACAGGACGCCCTGGATCAGCGTCAAAAGCCCGGCGGTCATCACCAGGATGCTGCTGATCGGAAGCCGGGCGAGCGCCGGCACGAAGGTCGTGTAGCCGAGGATGAAGCCGCCCAGCAGCGTTCCCGCCAGCGCACCGACCAGCGCGATCGGGACCGGCAAGCCCCAATCGACCTGCAGCGTGTACATGAGCAGGGCGCCCAGCACGCAGAAACCGCCCTGAGCGAGGTTGATGACGCCGGTGACGCGATAGACGAGCGAGAAGCCGAGCGCCAGCACCGCGAACACCGCGCCCTGGAGCAAGCCGCCGATGATGATCTGGATCGCCTGGATCACGCGGCTACCTGCGCGACGATCGACATGTTACTCCCCGCCCCCATTCGCGTCCTGGTCGCGGTCGCAGCGACGCGTTATCGACGATCTATACCGCTACGCTCATACCGGCGAAAGCCGGTATCCATCGGCCAACGCCGTGCTCGCCGCGAAAATGTGTCCCGGCTTCCGCCGGGGCAACAAAGCTCGTGTGCTCGATTCGATAGAGTTGGATTGTCGCAGGCGTCAGACCGTGACCGGGTCGGTGCCGAGCTCGCAGAACAGGCCGTGCTTGGCGCCCTCGGCGAATTTGACGCTCTTGGGGAGGACGATCGCGCAGGAGCGCACGCGCTGCGATTCCGGGGTCAGCCCCGGAATCTTCTTGCCCTCTTTGTTCGCCTTGATCGCGCGCATCAGCGCGCGCCGCGCCATGATGATGCCGTTGTCGGTCGAGACCAGGTTCTCCTGGCTGCGGTCGATGACCGGCCCCATGCTTTCCTGCAGCGAGGCATCCTGCATGCCGACGCCCTCGATGCCGCTGAACGACGCGCCCGATGCCTGGGCGTTGCGATTCATCAGATAGTCGTTCCGCTTGTTGGCGAGCGGGATGAAAGTGCCCGGGATCGCTTTCACATGGATGCCGGCGCCGTCGTCCATTGCCGCGATTTCGGCGCGCGTCAGCGCGCGGCGCGGATGGTAGGCGATACTCCACGACCAGGTGTTGTTGTCGTCGATCGGGACCCAGGCATGGCCGCCGATCGGATTCCCGCCGCGCGGCGGGATCAAGGTGTAGAACGGCATCACCCAGGGCGTGATGCGCCAGTAGTAGCTGTCGCCCTCGGCATTGCGCCGCGCCGCGACTAAGAGGCCGCCGTCGAACTCGGCGATGTCGAAGATCGGCATCTTGTCGCGCTGATTGTACTGATTGCCCTTGCTGCCCTGGAACAGCGGATCGGTCTTGAGCGCGCTCTCATGCAGGAACGAGACGTGGCTGGAGTCGATGCCGCCCTCGACCGCTTGCAGGTAATTGCATTCCTGCAGGCGCTTGGAGATATAGCGCTGCTCCGGCGGAACCAGCGCCCATTCGAAGCCGGGAGGCGCCGGCTTCAGCTCGGGCGGCCCCATATAGGTCCAGATGATGCCGCCGCGCTCGAGGCAGGGATAGGATTTGAGCTTGATCCGGCTGCGCATGCCGGTGTCGTCGGGCTCCGAAGGCAGATCGACGCATTGGCCGGTCACGTCGTATTTCCAGCCGTGATAGGGGCAGCGCAGCCCGCATTCCTCGTTGCGGCCGAACCACAGCGAGACGCGGCGATGGGCGCAGAACTCGTCGATCAGGCCGATCCGATCCTCGCTGTCGCGGAACGCGACCAGCGCCTCGCCCAGCAGCTTGACGCGCACCGGCGGGCAATCCGGCGCCGGCAGCTCGTCGGCGCGCAAGGCCGGAAACCAATAGCGGCGTATCAGGTCGCCCATCGGCGTCCTGGCGCCGACCTCGGTCAGAATTTTGTTGTCGTCGCGCGACGTTGCCATGTCTCTCACCTAAGCGGAAAAGCCTGATTTCCTTAACGAAAGCCTGATTTCCTTAACGATGGGGTGAATCTTCGTCGGGGTCAATCCAGATTTGATCGCCGTCGAGATGGGCGGTCCAGACCCGCACCGGCTCGATACAGGGCGGCAAGCTCGGTTGCCCGGTGCGGATCAAGAACCGGCCTTGGTGAAAAGGGCATTCGATCTCCTCGCCGACGATCGTGCCTTCGCCGAGCGAGCCCGGCCCGTGGCTACATTCGTCCGCGCTGACAAAATATTCGTCGCCCAGCTTGTAGACGGCATAGGCCTTGTTATCGACGACGATTCGGGTCGCGAACTCGCCGCCATCGACCTCGTCGGTGCGACAGATCGCCAACTTGCGGTCGCTCATGGAGCGAGCGGCACCCCCGTCGGTTTGGCCACCACGTCCCAGCGCGCGGCCGCCGCGTTCCAGCGGGTCACGATCGTGTTCTCGATCGAGAGCCCGCGTTGCGGATATTTCTCGAAATCATAGACGCCATTGACCCCGGCGGCGCCTTTCAGATGCAGTAGGTACTCGCGCAACTGCGCGGCGCTCGCGCCGGTGCCGAGCTTCCTCAGCGCGTCGATCACCAGGGTCGCCGGATCCCAAGCGAGCGTCGAGCCTTCGTCGGGCTTGGCGCCGGCATCCTTGAACGACGCATAGAAGTCCTTTTGCTTGGCCGCGACCGCGGGGTCGAGCTGCAGCTTCGGTTGCGGATCGGCGCCCACCGGCCACAGCGGCGCCGGCAGATAGAGCTCGTGCGGCAGGAACGCGGCGAAATTCTTCATCTGGGCATAGGTCATGTTGCCGCCGGTGGTGCCCATCGGCAGCGTCAGCCCCGCCTGCACCGCGCCGCGAAAGATGGTCGCGCTCGGCGCGCCGGTCGCCCAGCCGATCAGCACCTGCGGGTCGGCGGATTTGATGCGCTCGATCTGGGCCGAGATGGTGACGTCGGTCGGGTTGAAATGCTGGTGCGACACGATATTGATGGTGCCGTTCTCGGGCCGCTTCAACAACTTGGCGAAGCCTTCATCGGCATCCTGACCGGTAGCGTCGGTGCTGGTAACCAGCGCGAGCTTGGTCCAGCCTTTGAGGCGGAAGTAGTTCACCAGCGCCGCCGATTGATCGAAGGTCGAGACGCCGGCGACGAACACGTAGCTGCCGCTCGGCGGATGGATACCGGGCGAGAAGCAATACATCACCGGCCCGTTCTGCATCAGCGGCGCCATCGCGTTGCAAGTCGCAACGAACCCCGAGCCCATGATCACCGCGGGATGGAGCGCGAGCACGTCGTTGGTGAGCTGCACCGCGATCTGCGGATTGGATTGATCGTCGTGAAAGACGAAATGCAATGGCTTGCCGCCGATCCCGCCCTGCTGATTGACCAGCTTCTCGAGGATAAGCAGCGCCTGCTGCTCCTCCTTGCCAAGAAAGGCGGCACCGCCGGTGAGATCGTCGATAACGTGAATGTCGAAGCCATCGGCGGCGCGCGACGGCGCGGCCAGCGGCGGCACGAGCAGCAAGGCGGCGCCAAGCACGAGCGCCAAGAGCGTGGTCTTCATGGGAGTCCCTCCGGCCGGCAAACTAACGCCATTCGGCGCAGGCTTCAACCTGCCGCGGCGACACGTCGCGGCGACGTTAGCCGGCGATGGTCACGCCGCCGTCGATCACGATGGTTTGGCCGGTGATGAAGCTGCCGGCCTGCGAGGCAAGTAGGATCGCCGCGCCGGCGATGTCGCCGGGCTCGCCGAGCCGCCCGAGCGGGGTCTCGGCGATGCGCTGTCGCGCCCGCGCCGCGTCGTCCCAAAGAGCGCGAGCGAAATCGGTCTTGATGAGACCGGGGGCGATGCAGTTGACACGGATATTGCTCGCGCCCCATTCCGCGGCAAGGCCGCGCGCAAGCTGCATCAGCGCCGCCTTGGCGGCGCCGTAGGCGTTGATGCCGGCCGAGGCGCGCAAGGCGGCGATGCTGGCGATGAAGATCACCGCGCCGTCTTTGCGCGCCGCCATCTCGGGCAGCACGAGATTCGAGAGCCAGAACGCGCTTTTCACGTTGCTGGTCATCACCCGGTCGAAGGCGTCGTCGCTGAGCGCACTCAACGGCCCCAGCGTCGGGTTGGCGCCGACATTATTGACCAGGATGTCGATGCCCCCGAACGCGTCGTGGGTCTTCTCGACCAGCCCTTGAAGCTGCGCTTTGTCGCCGACATGGCAGGCGATCGCGACCGCCTTGCCACCGCCGGCGCGGATCCCCGCCGCGACCGCGTCGCACGCCGCCTGCTTGCGGCTGGCGATCACCACCTGGGCGCCGGCCCGCGCCATCGCCTCGGCAATGGCGCGGCCGATACCGCGCGACGAGCCGGTGATCAGCGCCGTCTTGCCGTCGAGATCGAAAATGCTCATCGCGTGCCGTGCTCCTTGTCAGCCATGCTACGCCGCATGGCTGATCACCCCAAGGGGCGCTCGATTTCGCCGCCTCGTCGTGCTAGTGACCGGAACTAAGGAACGATCGGGCAACGCATCATGGCGGATATGACCGAGATTGCCGGTTCGGCAGCCAAGCTGCGCGATTTTCGCGTCATCAGCTTGGTCGGCGCGGCCCATTTCATGAGCCACGTCTATGTCATCATGCTGCCGCCGCTGTTCATGTATGCGCGCCTGGAATACGGCGCGAGTTTCGAGCAGCTCGGCTTCGCGATGGCCGTGTTCGGCTTCTTCTCGGCAGTGTTGCAAACCCCGGCGGGCTTCATCGTCGATCGCATCGGCTCGGGCGCGCTGCTGATCGCCGGGCTGGCATTGAGCGGCACCGGCGCTGCCATCATCGGCCTCGTCCCGTCCTATTGGGCGCTGCTGGCCGGCTTCGCCGTGCTCGGCGTCGCCAACACCGTCTATCACCCGGCCGATTACGCGATCCTGTCGCATGGCGTCTCCGCGCCGCGCATGGCGCATGCCTATTCGATCCACACCTTCCTTGGCATGGCCGGCCAGGCGGCGACGCCGGCTTTCATGCTGACGATGGCGACCCTGTTCGGCTGGCATAGCGGCTTTCTCGCGATCGCCGTCGTGACCTACGCGGTCGCGATCGTGCTGTTGGTCAAAAAGGACGCGCTGTCGGATCGGCAGGGCTCGCGGGGCGAGGAAAAAGCGCGTAAGGCGAACGCCGAAGCAGCCGTGCCGGAAAGCCGTTGGCGCTTGCTGACCAGCGGGCCGATCCTCAGGAGCTTCGTGTTCTTCGCTTTTCTGACGATGACCGGCAACGCGCTCCAGAACTACACCATCGTCGGCTTCGGCGCGCTTTACGGGACACCGACCGCGGCGGCGAGCGTCGCGCTGACGGCGTTTCTGGTCTGCAATGCGCTGGGCGTGCTCTCGGGCGGCATCATCGCCGAGCGCTTCAGGCATCCGATGCGCATCGCCACCGCCGGCCTCGCGGCGAGCGGCGTCATTATCCTCATCCTCGCCTACGCCGATTTCCCGGCCGCGGTATTCGTCGCGGTAATGGCGCTGACGGGCTTTCTCAACGGCGTCATCATGCCCTCGCGCGACCTGATCGTGCGGGCGGTGACCCCGCCGGGCGCGTTCGGCGTGGTGTTCGGCTTCGTCACCACCGGCTTCAATGTCTCGGCCGTGATCGCGCCGCTGCTCTATGGCTGGCTGATGGATAATGGCTCGCCGCGCCTCATCTTCCTCTGCGCCGCCGGATTCACGGCGCTGTCGCTACTGATGGCGCGCAGCGCCCGGCCGAAGCAAGCGATCGCCCAGCCGGTCTGACGGGTCAACGCACCTGCTTCGTCAGCACCGCCCACATATTGTCGCTGGTCGGCAGCCTTCCGGTCGCCCCGAACGCGATCGCGAACCCCGCCTTGGCGGCCATCGCGGCAAGCGTGGCCGGGGTGAAATAGTTGAGGTGATCGGGATAGCGAAAGCCGCACCAGCGGCGCCCCATCGCCCTGCGATTGAGCGAGCCGTAATTCGGCACCTTCACCACCGCAAAGCCGCCGGGCGCGAGCGCGCGATGAAGCCTCTCGAGAACCGGCAGCGGCTCCGCCTCATGCTCGAGATAAGAGCGCAGCGACGCCGCCGCGAAGAAATTCGCCGGAAACCGCTCGAGCCCGGTCACGCAGGGCGCGTTGATCGCGTAACCGCCGCGGGATTGGAAAACGCGATCGGCTTCCTTGGCAAGCTCGGAAGAAATCTCGATGCCGAATGGCGTGAAGGCCGGCGGGAAACTGTCCATCGCGTGGCCGCTGCCGCAGCCGAGATCGAGCACATTGCCGCCCTCGTAGCGCTGCGCGATGTAGTCGAGCATGTTGCGCTTCGGGAGGATATGCATGCGAAAGCGCGTGTGCTTGCTCGCCTGGTAAGAGATCGGCCGAAGCTCGGCGCGGCGCAGCTCCTCGATCTTGGTCGTGCGCTCCCACGCCATCATCTCGAATTGCAGCTCGTAATGCGGCGCACCATCGATATAGACGAAGCCGCAGGCGGGGCAGTCCTTGACCGTCCAGGGCGGATTGGAGAAGCGGCTCGGCGGCGCGGCGTCGTTGTTGCGGCCGCATAGCGGGCAGTCGCGGTGACGGACCGCGATCGTGCCGAAATGCTCGGTCTCGAGAGTGTCGATTGCCGCCGCGCCCGGCCCTGTCACGCGGCGCTGCGCGCGCCGCGCTCCAAGAGCCCTGCTGTCACCAACGCCGTCCGGATGCGCTCGACCTCGGCGGCCGAGAGCTTGGCGAGCGGCGGCCGCACCACCGCGCGCGGCAGCTTGCCGAGCAGCACCAGCGCTTCCTTCATGCGATTGTGCATGTCGACGAAGGGATCGGCGTAGAAGACCTCGGCGGTCGGATAGATGCGGTCGTTGATGCGGCGCGCCGCGGCCAAATCATTCGCCTGCACCGCGTGGAAGAGCCGCGCCTGGAGATCGGCGATGACGCTGCCCGAGCCCGAGAGCAAGCCTTTGCAGCCGAGCACCAGCGAGCTCAAGAGCCAGGAGCTGTTGGTGCTGAGCACATTGATCGGCTTATCGAGGCTTTGCAGCGTCCGGATATGGCGCTCGTGCAACGGCACTTGCGGCGTCCAATCCTTGATCGCGCGAATGGTCGGCACCGCCGCGAACAGCTTCAACAGCGTGTCGAGCGGATAGCCCTGGCCGCTCTGCAGCGGATATTCAAACACGATGATCGGCAAGTCCGAGGCTTCGGCGATGCGCCGGAAATGCGCGAGCGCCATCTCGGGCCGCTGGCCCAAGGTGAAAGGCCCCGGCGGAAACACCAGCAACGCCGAGGCGCCGCCGTCCTGCGCCATGCGCGCGAGCCGCGCCGCCTCGATGCTGCCCTCGGCATAGATGCCGCTGACGATCGGCAGCCTGGCGCCGATCTCGTCCTGGGCGATCGCCAGCACCCGGCGCTGCTCGTCGAAGCTGCACGAGCCGACTTCGGAGGCATGGGCATTGACGGTAATCGCGGCAATGCCCGGCACGGCGGCAACATCGCCGAGATGACGCCGAAACGACGGCTCGTCGATCGATAGGTCGTCGAGGAATGGCAGCAGACAGGCCGGGATAACGCCTTCGGGAACGAAGGGGGCAAAGCGTGGCATGCGTCGGTCTCCTCGCGCAGGAATTTTCATGCTAGCGGTCGCGGCCGAGCCTCGCCAGGGGTATGGCGGGGAGACAAGCGGCGCGCGGCGTCTATAATGCCGGTCATTAATCGGCGCGGGCATCGAAACGGGAGTTAAGAATGAACGGTGTGACCAAAGCATCCGCCATCCTGGCAGCGGCAGCGCTGGCGCTTGGCGCCGGGGCAGGCGCCGCGGCCGCGGCAGATGGGGCCGATATTTTCACCAACAATTGCGCGGTGTGCCACTCGACCGATCCTGGAACCAACAAGCTTGGCCCCTCGCTGGCCGGCATCGTCGGCCGCAAATCCGCCAGCCTCGACGATTATTCCTATTCGCCGGCGATGACCAAGGCCGGCGTCACCTGGGACAAGGCGACGCTGGATAAATACCTGACCGACCCGCAGAAGATGGTTCCGGGCACGAAGATGCTCTTCCCCGGCGTCAAGGACGTCGGCGATCGGAAGGCGCTGATCGATTATTTGGCAACGCTTCAGGACTAGGCGCGGCGGCGCCCGCCATCCGCCACATCCGGCGGCTCTCGATCGCGTGCCATAGCAGCAGCGCCGCGGTGCCGAGCAAGAGCTCGCGGCCGCGCTTCAAGAGCGAGAGCGCGAGAGCGAATTCCGGCGCGATCCCGAGCGCGCCGCCCAGCAGCACATAGCCGCCTTCCTGCACACCGGCCGCCGCCGGCACGAAGAACGCCGCGGTGCGGATCGCGAAGGTTAGGCTCTCGAGCACGATCAGCGAGCCGAAGCCCGGTCGCACGCCCATCATGGCGAGCGCGATGCCGGCCTCGCCGACGCCGACGATCCAGGCGAGGAAATGCGTGGCGCCCGCGCGCGCGAGGGCGGCGCGGTTGCGATAGATCGCATGGACGCGCTTCTCGAGGCCGGCGACATGGACCAGTGCGGTCCAGCCATAGCCGGCGGCGAGCTTGTCGGCGAAGCGCTCGATCAGGCCGATCAGCCCTAGGCGCTGCGCGAACACCAGCGCGCCGGCAAGCGGGACGATCGCGGCCAGGCCGATCAGCGTCCAGGGCACGAGCGGCCCCGCTGGCCGGTCGAGCAGGATCGCGAGCCCGAGGACGGTAAAGCCGATCTGCGCCAGCATCTCGACCGTGACATCGACCACGGTCGACGCCGTCGCGGCGCCAAGCTCAATGCCGGCGAGCTTCATCGCGCGGATGCCGAGCATCTCGCCGCCGCCCGGCACCAGCGCCAAAAGATCGCTGCCGGCATCGCGCAGCCAGCGGATCCACACGAATCGCAGCAGCGAGACCTGCGGGCGATCGAACAAGCAGCGCCAGGCAAGCGCGCACAATGTCACCGGAGCGATATGATAGACGGCGATCGCGGCGAGCCCGGTCCAGCCCGCGAGCGCCAACGCGCCGCCGACCGCGGCGAGCCCGTACCATGCGACCATCAACAGCGCCGCCAGCACGCCGAGGCCGGCGCCCAGCATGATTTCCCATTTCATGCCGCGCGCTCCAGGCCGGCGAACGGCATCGTCTCGATGCCGCGCCGCGCGATCACCGCGGCCGCCGCCGGATCGATCAACGCCGCCAGCTCGCCCCGGCAATCGTAATGCGCCGGCCATTCCGACGGGCGTTGCGTCGCGGGATGAAAGTAAATCTCCGATACGCCGTCAGGCAGGTCTTCGAGATAGCGCAGCACCCGCGCGCTGGTCATGCCGCCGGTATCGCCGAGACCGAAGACTTGGTCGTTGCGGCGGATGCCGGCGGCATCGAGCCGGCGCTTCAAGCGCCGCGCATGGCGCCCCTCCAGGAAGCCACTGAGCCAGGCAAGGCGCCGGCCGCCGGCACGCCAAGACGCCAGCGGCGGCTCCAGCGGCAGTCGCACCGCGCGGATGCCGAATTCGCCGGCCTGACGCAGCAATTCCTGCTGGATGGTCGGATGAAGGTGGAAGTGATGATGCGCGTTGACGTGATCGAGGGCGAGGCCCGTGGCACGGAACGCTTCGAGCTGCGCGCGAATCTCGGCGGCGACCTGGCGACGCGCCGCCGGCAAGCAGAAAATGCGCACGCCCTGGGCCAACACATTGGTCCGGAAGCGCCCATCGCGGCCGACGAGATCGGGGAGCTGCTCGGGCGGCAGCACCGGCACGCCATCGACCAGCACCAGATGCAGCCCGACGCCGAGTTTCGGCATCTGGCGCGCACGCGCCACCGCATCGGCTGCGGCATCGCCGGTCACCATCAGACTCGCAGCCGTGAGAATGCCGCGGCGGTGGCCTTCTTCCACCGCCTCGTTGACGGGGATCGCCAGGCCGAAATCATCCGCCGTCACGATCAATCGCTTCAAGAACCGCCGCTCGCTACCGCCGCAGGCAAAGCGCGCGGCTCGAGCCTGCCGCCGGGGGCAATCACGAAATCGCGCTCGCGCCAGCTTACATGGGAGCTGCGGTAGCTGGCGAGCCAGATCGCGAAACACAGGCATTCCCGGAGCGGCAACAGCCAGGGACGCGCCGGCGTCGCGATCGCGAAGCGTCGGCGGACGAGAAAGTGGAGAATGATACGAAGCGCGATGAGGGCGCCGAGCACGAACCAGCCGCCGAGTTGCGGAAACGGCAGCAGCAATAGCAGCAAGAGCGGCAAGGGCTGCATCACCGCCGAGAGGAAATGCTCGCCCGGCCTGACCGTGCGCACGGTGCGCGCCCAGCGCAACTCATGCCGGAGGAGCGAGGCGAAATCCTCGACCACGACGATATCGGGCACGTAGCTCGCGAGCCGCACTTTGTAGCCGGCGGCGGCAATCATGCGGCCGAGCATGAAATCGTCCGCGAGATGGAAGGCAAGCATGCCGAAGCCGCCCATCGCTTCGAGCGCGCTGCGGCGCAGCGCCGTTACCGGACCGAAGCATAAGCAATAGGCCGCCTCGCGCATGCCGGCATCGACCACCGCCGAGGCGAGGAACCAGTCGTTGACGAAGAGCGCGCCCAGCGATGACGCGAGCCCCGGGGCGGGCGCGCCTTTGTAAAGACAGGTGACGGCGCCGACCGCAGGATCGGCGAAGGGCGCGAGCACCGCATCGAGGCAATCGCGCGCGACCTCGGTGTCGCTGTCGGAGACGATGACGACATCGTGTTTCGCCGAGCGATGCATGTTGATGAGATTGCTGACCTTGAGATTCGTCCCATGCACCGCGCTATCGATAACGAGGCTGAGATCGAGCGCGGGAAATTCGCGGATCAGTCGCTTGACCACGGCAACGGCCGGGTCGGCGCGATCGCCGACCCCGAAGACGATCTGCAGCGGCGCGTGATCGAGCCGACAAAACGACCGCAAGCATTCGTAGAGCCGCGGCTCGGCGCCGCAGACCGGCTTGAGGATCGTGACCGCCTGCGGCGGCCGCCGCGGCGGGACGTCCGCCGGGCGGAACGCCGCAACCCGCACGATCGCCAGCAAGAGATAGCTCCCCGCTGCCGCGGCGAGAATCAGGCCGCAGCCAAAGACCAAGATCGAGAACGACACGACACCCCCTCCCTCCAGGCACAACAGCTCTGAGGCTGCTCCGCCATCGCCTCGCCTTGATCGATCAAGGAATGGCGCGGAAAGCAGCCGCAATCACACAGCGACAGCGTTCATCGCCGCCACCAGGGCTCACTGCCGGAATTGTTGAGGCGGATGCGCTCTCGACCTCTCGAGTACGCTGATCGCCCACTCCCTCACGGCACGCGCAGTTTTTTCAATCGTTTTGCTCGCGATCGGATTGGTAAACGCTCATCCTCGCCGAATCAATGGCATCTGCGTTCCTGCCCGGTTTTTAGGCGCGCTTGACAGGCTGGCCCGCGCGACTAATCTGGCCCGCAGTTGCGGAAAGGCAGGCCATCGATGGCGAAAAGCAATACCATTCAAATCAAGCTCATGAGCAGCGCGGATACCGGCTACTTCTACGTGACCAAGAAGAATCCGCGGGCCAAGACGGAAAAGCTCGAACTCAAGAAATACGACCCGGTCGCGCGCAAGCACGTCGTCTTCAAGGAAGGCAAAATTAAATAGCGCCGCCCGTTATCGTTGCAACGAAAAGCCGCTCCTCGTGAGCGGCTTTTCTTTGGCAACTTATCCGCTCTCGACGGTGCTGCCGGCGCGCTAGGAACCTTTATGCTGCCGCGCCGCGGGTCGCGGCGGCGGTGGGCTGCTGAAGACCCGGCAGCGCATCGGCTTCGGCGACCCGGATGCAGTTGCGGCCGGAATGCTTGGCTGCATAGAGGGCGTCGTCGGCCCGCTGCAACAGCGTGTCGGGGGTTTCCTCGACATCATGCGTGATAGCGACGCCAATGCTGATGGTGATCGGCAGGCCGACCGGCGGCTCGCCGATCTCGATCGGCTTCTCGGCGATCACGCTGCGCAAGCGCTCGGCCACGACCAGCGCGATCTGCAGCGGCGTTTCCGGCAGCACGACGACGAACTCCTCGCCGCCATAGCGCGCGACCAGATCGAAGCCGCGGACATGGCGCGAGGCCCGGGCGGTGACTTCCTTCAGCACCGCGTCGCCGGCCGGATGGCCGTGATTGTCGTTGACGCGCTTGAAGAAATCGACGTCGAACAGCAGCAGCGAGGGGCCTTTGGCGCCCTCGCCGACGCGCTCGAGCAAGCCTTCGAGGTGGGCCTGCAGGTAGCGGCGGTTATAGAGGCCGGTGAGACTGTCGGTGAGCGCCAGCGCCAGGCTCTTCTGGTAATTCTCCTGCAACTGGTCCTGCAGCCGCTTGCGCCGGATCTGCGTGCGGCAGCGGGCGATGAGCTCGTTGCGGTCGAGCGGCCGGACGAGGTAATCGGTGGCGCCGAGATCGAGGCCTTTGGCCAGCCGCGGCAACTCGTCGGGATCGGCGATCAGCAGAATCGGCACGAGCCGGCTCGGCTCGTTGGCGCGAAGCTGCGAGACGACGCGCAATGCATCGACCTTGCCGGCCATGCTGAGAATGACGAGCTCGATCGAGGAATCGCAGGTCGCGACGAAATCCTCGACGGTCGAGGGCCGGACCGTCTCGCTGACCAGGGGGCCGAGCATTTCGGCGATGCGCGCGGCGGCAAAAGCGTTCTCTTCCCAGAGCATCACCCGCGCCGGGCCGGTGTTCTCCTGCGGCGTCTCTTTTTCGAACAGGGAATTGAACCGGCCGCAAATTTCCTCGCGGTGGCGCCATTCCTCCATCGTCCGCCGCAGCCGCACCAGCGAGCGCACGCGCGCGAATAGGGCGATGTCGTTGACCGGCTTCGTGAGGAAGTCGTCGGCCCCGGCTTCGAGTCCGCGGACGCGATCCGACGGCTCGGACAGCGCGGTCACCATCACCACCGGAATGTCCGCGGTGCGCGGATCCTGCTTGATGCGGCGGCAGGTCTCGAACCCGTCCATCCGCGGCATCATGACGTCGAGCAGGATGAGATCGGGATGTTCGGTCTGGGCGATCTTGAGCGCCGCCATCCCGTCATTGGCGCTAAGCACGTTGAAATATTCGCTCGTTAGCTTGGCTTCGAGCACTTTCACGTTCACGTCGACGTCGTCGACCACCAGAATTCGAGCTGACATGCTCCGATTTCCTTTAGGCGCAGAAGCGAGCGACCGTCTGGAGGAAGTTGGCGACCGAGATCGGCTTTGCGATATAGGCCTCGCAACCGCCCTCGCGGATTTTTTCCTCGTCGCCCTTCATCGCGAAGGCCGTGACGGCAATGACCGGGATCGTTTTCAGATCGTCGTCTTCCTTGATCCATTTGGTCACTTCCAGCCCCGAGACTTCGGGAAGCTGGATATCCATCAGAATGAGGTCGGGATGATGCAGGCGGGCAAGCTGCAACGCCTCCATGCCATCCTTGGTCTGCAGGATGTCGTAGCCATGCGCCTCGAGAAGGTCATGGAAGAGCTTCATGTTCAAATCATTGTCTTCGACAATGAGTACCCGCTTGGCCATCATCATATCCTTGCCCCGGCCGCTTGCGATCTGTGCAATGCGGCAGGCGATCTTAGGCGCGCAACCGTTAAAAAGAGCACCACGCCGAGCAGCCTAATCCCGACTGGCGCTGCCGGACCGTGCAGACATGGTATTTTTTCTTTAAATCATCTTAACAATCGGTTAACCGATTAACGCAATTGCGAGGGCCGGCGCGGACCATGCGCATCGGAATCGACATCGGCGGGACCAAGATCGAGGCGGCGGCCCTGGGTGACGACGGCGCGATCCGGCTGCGCCGTCGGTTGGCAACGCCAGCGGGCGACTATGGCGGCATCGTCGCCGCGGTCAAGGCGCTGGTCGAGGGGATCGAAGCCGCACTCGGCCGCGCCGAGAGCGTCGGGTTGGGCATTCCCGGCACCCTGTCGCCGGCTACGGGACTGGTCAAGAACGCCAATTCGACCTGCCTCAATGGCCGGCCGTTCGACCGCGACCTCGCCGCGGCGCTGGGGCGGCCGGTGCGGCTGGCGAACGACGCCAATTGCTTTGCCTTGAGCGAGGCGGTCGATGGCGCCGCCCAGGGCGCCCGGGTGGTTTTCGGCGTCATTCTCGGCACCGGCGTCGGCGGCGGCATCGTGGTCGATCGCCAGGTTCTGACCGGCCCCAACGCTATCGCCGGCGAATGGGGGCATTCGCCCTTGCCCTGGCCGCAGAACGACGAGCGTCCGGGCGCGCCCTGCTATTGCGGCAAGCGCGGCTGCATCGAGACATTCCTGTCGGGCTCGGGGCTGAGCCGCGATTACCACGCGACCACCGGCCTCCAGGTGGATGCGGCGGCGATCGCCGCGCGCGCCGAGTCGGGCGATCCCGCCGCCCGCGCCGCGCTCGATCGCTATGCGGATCGCCTGGCGCGGGGCCTGGCGACCGTGATCAACCTGCTCGATCCCGAGATCATCGTCCTGGGCGGCGGCCTCGGCCAGATCGCCGCGCTCTACCACGCGGTGCCGGAGCGTTGGGGCGCCTATGTCTTTTCGGATACCGTGGTCACGCGCCTCGTGCCCCCGCGCTGGGGCGATTCGAGCGGCGTGCGGGGTGCGGCCTGGCTATGGTCGGAGCCGCCGCGATAGAGAGGGAGCGACATCATGGCGATCACGCGCATCCTGAAATTCGACGACATTCCCGAGCGCAAGATGCCGAACGGCGCCGCGATCCGGCCGCTGGTCGACAAGGAGAGTTGCGGCGCGCGGATCAAGACCAACACGGTCACTTTCCCTGCCGGCCACGCGGTCGATTTCCATCGCCATAATTGCAACGAGATGATCGTGGTCCTGGCCGGCGATTGCGCGGTCGAGGCCGAGGATCTGCCGCAAACCCCCTTGAAGCCGTTCGATACGGTTCACGTCGCAGCCGGGACGTGGCACCGCTTCCTCAATCTCGGCGCGGCGCCGTTCACGTTGCTCGCGATCTACGATGCCGAGCGCGTGGAGCGGACCCGCAGGGATTCTGGCAAGACGAGCGTGGATTAGCCGCGCGGCCGGCTAACAATTGGGTTTGGGCAGCGCTTCGATGTCGTCGAGCTTGGCCTTCAGCACATAGTCGCCGTAATCGAGCGACATGTCCTGCGATACGCCATTGTCGAGCAGCCGCATGGTGAGCTGGTAATCCGGCGTATCGGCATCGTTCTTGTCGGAACCGGCCGAGAAGAAGGCGAGGCTGATGCGCCATGACGGCCGCTGCAGCAGCGGATTATCGAGCGGCTTCACGGGATTGGGATCGGGCTGCAGTTGCGGGCCGATGACCGCGGTGATCTGGCCCGCATTCTCGACCGCGGCGCCGTCGAATACCTTGCGCGCCAGAAACGTGTCGCCCGCCTGCGCATGCGCGATCAGCACCAGCGTATGTGCGGTCGGAAACAAGACGCCGGGCGCCAGCGCCAGCGTGCTCGCCGCGGGTTTTTCGAATTGCGCGACGCCGCCCTTGCCCTTGCCGTCGAGATGCGCCTCGCCGTGGATGTCGTCCTCGACATCGCCGTTGCGGAGCCGCTTTTCGTTGAAGCTGTAGCGCAGCCCGTCCTTCGATTCCCAGGTCAGCAGCGTCGAGTTGACCTCGACCGTGCCTTCCTCGGAATAAACGAGGCGCAAACGGAAGCGTTGATCGACGGTCCAGCCGTCGCACGCCTCGCCCCATTCATAATACATCGCGCCGCTCGCGCCGGCGACGCCGCTGGCGGTTTTCGTGCTATCGAGGGTGAGGCTGTAGAGCGCGCGATGGGGCGAGATGTCGACCGCTCCCGCCGGCGACGCCGCAAGCACGAATCCGAGCGCGGCCCAGCCAAGCGTGTGGCGAACTCGGTAATTCATGACCACCATTTCCCGATCAACCCACCCGATTTCGTGACGATTTTCACTTCGCCAGTATGTCACGCTTCTCGCAGTTGCGATACGGGCGAGCCACTTACTAGGCCGCGCGATTCTCGGCAAGCCCTGCCGCCCGCGGCAAATTTTGCCGATCGCCGCGGCGGAAAAAAGGCGAAATTCCGACCGTTTCGTGTGGCATGCCGCTTGCTCCGCTTGGGTCGTATCTCGTCGGGGGATCGCATACCATGTCTGCCGCCGCTCTCAAGCTTCGCAAAGTCGACAACGCGCCGGTCGCACGGAGCGAGACGCGCCGATTGGCACTCGTCCCGCCCGCCCGGGCCAATCAACCAGCGCTGCTGGATTGGGCGCGCGAAGTGGCGGCGACCGCCGATCGCCGGGTGGCGACGCTCGAAGCACGGCTGGCTCATCTCGAGACCCTGATCGGCAGCGACGAGCTGACCGGCTTGCTGAACCGACGCGGCTTTCTCGGCGTATTCGCACGCGCCAATGCTGCCGCCAAGCGCGGCGGGCATGGCGGCGTGATTGCCGTCTGCGATCTCGACGGGTTCAAGAAAGTGAACGACCGGCTCGGCCACGCCCAGGGCGACGAGCTGCTGCGCCGGCTCGGCGCGATCCTGCGCCGCAAGACGCGCAAGATGGACGCGACCGCGCGGCTGGGCGGCGACGAGTTCGCGCTGATGCTGGTCGGCGTCTCGCTGCCGGCGGCGAAGCGCAAATGCCAATGGCTCGGCCGCGTGATCGGCACCGTCGGGCTCGGCGCGAGCTTCGGCCTCGCGACCTTCGACGGCGAGGAGAGCGAGGACAGCGTCCTGCACCGCGCCGATATGGCGATGTACGAGGCCAAGCGCCGCAGTGCCGCGGCGACGCCCGCCGAGCGCGGCTAGGGTTTCTTTTCCGGCGGCAGCGCCAGCCGGATATGCAACTCGCGCAATCGCTCGGGCGATATCTCGGCCGGCGCCTGCATCAACAAATCCTGCGCCTGCTGGTTCATCGGGAAAGCGACGATCTCGCGGATGTTCGGCGTATCCGCCAGCAGCATCACGATCCGGTCGATCCCCGGCGCCGAGCCGCCATGCGGCGGCGCGCCGTATTTGAACGCGTTGAGCATGCCGCCGAAGCGCGCCTCGACCTCTTCCGCCTTGTAGCCGGCGATCGCGAACGCCTTGTACATGATGTCGGGCCGGTGATTGCGGATCGCGCCCGAGCTCAGCTCGACGCCGTTGCAGACGATGTCGTATTGGAACGCCTTGATGGTGAGCGGGTCCTGGGTCTCGAGCGCGTCGAGCTCGCCCTGCGGCATCGAGAACGGGTTGTGGCTGAAGACGATCTGCTTGGTCTCTTCGTCGAGCTCGTACATCGGGAAGTCGGTGATCCAGCAGAATTCGAAGACGCCGCTGCGGGTGAGACCGAGCTCGCTGCCGATCTTGAGCCGCGCGGCCGCGGCGAATTGTCGGAAGCTGCCCGGCACGCCGCAGACGAAGAACACCGCGTCGCCGTCCTTCAACCCGAGAGCGGTGCGCAGCGCCGCGGTGCGCTCGGTCCCGAGGTTGCGCGCGACCGGACCGGCGCCCTCGCCGTCGCGGAAGAAGATGTAGCCCATGCCGGGCTGGCCTTCGCCCTGCGCCCAGGAATTCATCCGGTCGCAAAAGGCGCGATTGCCGCCGCTCGGTCCCGGGATCGCCCACACCTCGACCTTGGGATCGGCTTCGATCTGCGAAGCGAAAATCTTGAAGCCCGAGCTGCGGAATGTGTCGGTGACGTTGCGCATCTCGATCGGATTGCGCAGATCGGGCTTGTCGGAGCCGTATTTCGCCAGCGCCTCGGCATAGGGGATTTGCCGGAACGGCGCCGGCGTCACCGTGCGACCTTTGCCGAACTCCGCGAAGATGCCGGTCATCACCGGCTCGATCGCGGCGAACACATCGTCTTGCGTGACGAACGACATCTCGAGATCGAGCTGATAGAACTCGCCGGGCGAGCGGTCGGCGCGGCTCGCCTCGTCGCGAAAGCACGGCGCGATCTGGAAATAGCGATCGAAGCCCGCGACCATCAGCAATTGCTTGAATTGCTGCGGCGCCTGCGGCAACGCGTAGAATTTACCGGGGTGCAGCCGGCTCGGCACCAAATAGTCGCGCGCGCCCTCCGGCGAGCTCGCCGTCAGGATCGGCGTCTGGAATTCGGTGAAGCCCTGCTCGATCATGCGGCGGCGGATCGAGGCGATCACCTGAGCGCGCAGGATGATGTTGGAATGGATCTGCTCGCGCCGCAGGTCGAGGAAGCGATAGCGCAGCCGCATCTCCTCGGGATAATCGGCGTCGGTGTTGACCGGGAACGGCAGCGGCTCGGCTTCGGCGAGGATATCGAGCATCTTGATCTGCAACTCGATCTCGCCGGTCGGCAGCTTCGGGTTGACGGTCTCGGCCGAGCGCTCGACCACCGTGCCGCTCACCGAGATCACGCTTTCGAGGCGCAGCGCATCGACCTTCGCAAAGAGCGGCGAGGACACGTCGATCACGCATTGCGTGATCCCGTAATGGTCGCGCAGGTCGACGAATTGGAGCTGGCCGTGATCGCGCTTGCGGTGGACCCAGCCGGCGATCCGGGTCTCGCTGCCGGCGGCGGCCAGGCGCAGCGCGCCGCAAGTCGTGGCTCGGTATTGATGCATAAGCCCAAAAAGCCGGGACGACCGGGGCTTTGTCAAGCGATGGCTGGGGCCCCGCTGGTACAGTGATGAAATGCGTTTTACTATCGGTCTATGACGATCAAGATCGATATCGACG
>Ga0307373_10005855_pt1 | contig 19847 bp, 15 predicted proteins | sample OX2MG_FD_202534 | JGI IMG/M metagenome (GOLD analysis project Ga0307373, IMG submission 202534) | Soil microbial communities from Risofladan, Vaasa, Finland - OX-2 | ecosystem: Environmental > Terrestrial > Soil > Coastal area > Acid sulfate soil | place: Finland: Risofladan, Vaasa | collected...
CGCCGTCGCCGAGGCAGGCCACGAGGCGCGGTGCCGCAGCCCGGATCGAGGTCGAGTCGGCCGGGTCGTGCCCGGCGATCGTCTCGAGCAGGAGCGCGGCGTCGCCGACGCTCGTGGCGAACGGCCCGATCTGGTCGAGCGAGCTCGCGAAGGCGACCAGCCCGTAGCGCGAGACGAGGCCGTAGGTGGGCTTCACGCCGACCACGCCGCAGAGCGCCGCGGGCTGGCGGATCGATCCCCCCGTGTCCGAGCCGAGCGCGAGCGGGACGAGGCCGGCGGCGACGGCCGCGGCGCTGCCGCCCGACGAGCCGCCCGGCACGCGCTCGAGGTCCCACGGGTTGCGGGTCGGGCCGAACGCCGAGTTCTCGGTCGACGAGCCCATGGCGAACTCGTCGAGGTTGGTCTTGCCGACGGCGATCCCGCCCGCGGCGGCGATCCTCGACACCACCGTCGCGTCGTACGGCGGCCGCCAGCCCTCGAGGATCCGCGAGGAGCACGTGGTCGGCACGCCGCGCGTGCACAGGTTGTCCTTCAGCGCGACCGGCACGCCGGCGAGCGGCCCGGGGTCCTCGCCGGCGGCGACACGGCGGTCGACCGCGTCGGCCGCGGCGAGCGCGGCGTCGGCCGTGACCGTGTTGAAGCAGTGCAGCGACGGGTCGCCCGCCGCGATCGCCTCCAGCGCCTCCTCGGCGGCGCGGCGCGCGCTGACGTCGCCCGAGCGCACCCGCGCCGCGAGCTCGAGCGCGCCGGCGCCTCCCGGCGCGCTCACGGCGCCTCGCCGAGGATGGACGGGACGCGAAAGCGTCCCGCCTCGGTGGCGGGCGCCTCGGCGAGCACCTCGTCCCGGTCGAGGCCCGGGCGAACGACGTCCTCGCGGAGCACGTTCACGAGCTCGAGCGCGTGGGAGGTCGGCGGCACCGAGGCGATGTCGAGGCGCCGGAGCGACTCGACGTGCTCGAGCACGGCCGAGAGCTGCACGGCGAAGTGGGCCACCTCCTCGCCGGTCAGCTCCAGACGGGCGAGGTGCGCGACGTGCGTCACCTCCTCCGGAGAGAGCGCGCCGGGCATCAGGCGGCCATCAGCTTGTGGACGAAGCCGACCGCTCGCGCCTCGAGCTCGGCGGCGTCGTGGTCCAGCGTCGCGACGTGGTAGCTGCGCTCGAGCCAGACCCGCTCGACCGGGCCCGCCACCGCCCGCTCCAGCAGGTCGCCCGAGTCGGTCGGCACGACGTGGTCGACGCGCGACGAGAGCAGCAGGACCGGGCAGGCGATCTCGCCGAGGCCCTCGGCGACGCCGACGGTCGCCTCGAGCAGCGACACGAGCGGGGCGACCGGCGTCGCGTCGTAGCCCCCACCGGAGGTGGCGGGCTTGGCGATGTCCGAGCCGATCGTCGGCATCGTGCGCACCCCGGCCTCGAGCGCGCCCCGGAGGAGCTCGACGGCCTCGGGCGCCGGCGGCTGGACCAGGGGGTTCACGAGGACGAGCCCGGCCACCTCGACGTGGCGCTCGGCCAGCCAGCACGCGAGCGTCCCGCCCATCGACAGGCCGACCACCGCCGTGCGGTCGGTGCGCGCCGCGAGCGAGAGGAACGCCTCCTCGGCGGCCGACGACCAGTCGTCGAAGCGCTTCGGCTCGAGGTCCTCCGGCGACGTCCCGTGGCCGGGGAGCAGCGGGAGCTCCACGCTGAAGCCGGCGTCGGCGAAGGCGTCCGCGAGCGGGCGCATCGAGCGCGGCGTCCCGGTGAAGCCGTGCAGCACGAGCACCCCGGAGGGCCCGTTCGACGCGGAGAAGGGCGCGGCGCCTTCCATGGGGTTTCGGGCCATGGCCGTATGCTATCCAGCTCCGCCGCAGGTCCCCCCGGGCGGCGCCTCGCCGAGGACGGCGGATAGTCTGCCGGGCGCCGGCCCGGCGTTGCCGGGCGGGCCGGAGCCGGCAGGGCCGAGGGAGCGAGACGATGACGAAGCACGCGTTCTTGAGCCAGGAGTGGATCGAGGCGGCCCGCGCCATCCACGCCGAGCACGCGGGGGCCGAGCCCCCCGCCGTCAGCGTCCGCATGAACCTCGTCGTCGAGGGCGTCCCGTTCGGCGGCGGCCAGCTCGACGCCCACGTCGACACCTCCTCGGGCGTCGTCGACGTCGAGCTCGGCCACCTCGACGCCCCGGACGTGAAGGTCAACCTCGACTACGACACCGCCAAGTCGGTGCTCGTGGACGGCGACGCCCAGGTGGCGATGCAGGCGTTCATGGCCGGCAAGGTCCGCGTCGAGGGCGACATGACGAAGCTGCTCGCCTTCCAGTCCGCCCCGCCGAGCCCCCGCCAGGCGCTGATCGCCGAGCAGGTGCGCGCCATCACCGGCTAGTCGAGCGCGCCGGGCACCACCGGCAGGGTGGCCCCGCCGAGGCCCCGGCCGCTCCGGCGGGGCCAGCGGCCATGACGGGGAACCACGTGAGCCGGCGACGCCCCGTCCTCAGCCGACGAGCGCCGGGACCGCGTCGGCGAGCTCCTCCACCGTCCAGCGCCCGGCCTTCTCGATCGCCTCGCCGAGCGTCCACGGCTCGAAGAGCTGCACCTTGCCCCCCTGGGTGAAGAAGACCCGGCCGGTGACCGGGCACGACGAGCAGGCCAGGTAGGCGACGAGCGGCGAGGCGTTCGCCGGGTCCCACACGTCGAAGGCCTCGGGGTTCTCCGGGGCCGCGAACAGCTGCGCCAGGCTCGGGAGCGTGTCGGTCATGCGGGTCCGCGCGGCGGGCGACACCGCGTTCACCCGCACGCCGTAGCGGGCGAGCTCGCGCGCCGCGATCACCGTCAGGGCGGCGATCCCCGCCTTGGCGGCCCCGTAGTTGGACTGGCCCGGGTTGCCGTGCAGCCCCGAGGTGGAGGTGGTGTTGACGATCGCCGCCGTGACGGTCTCGCCCGCCTTGGTCCGCCCCCGCCAGTACTCGGCGGCGAAGCGCGTCGGGGCGAAGTGGCCCTTCAGGTGGACCCGCATGATGTCGTCCCAGTCGTCCTCGGTCATGTGCACGAGCGCCCGGTCGCGAAGGATGCCCGCGTTGTTCACGAGCACGTGGAGGTCGCCGAAGCTCTCGATCGCCGTGTCGACGAGCCGGCGAGCGCCGGCGAAGTCCGAGACGTCCTCCGTGCTCTCGACCGCCTCACCGCCAAGGGCGCGGATCTCCTCGACGACGAGACCGGCCGCCGAGCGGTCCGCCCCGGTGCCGTCGACCGCCGTCCCGGTGTCGTTGACGACGACACGGGCGCCCTCGGCGGCGCAGCAGAGCGCGTGCGCCCGCCCGAGGCCACGCCCGGCGCCGGTGATGATGGCGACTCGACCGTCCAGCGCGCCCACGACACCCCTTTTCGTCCGCTCGTGCGGCCAACGACCCGCCGGCGCCGGTCCGCCGCTGGCCGCGACGTTGCCAGGGCGGCGGCGCAAAGGTCAAGGCCGGAGCGCCGCCGCCACGCCGGGGGCCGCCTCAGGCCACGTAGAGCGTGACCGCCGAGCCGGGTCGCACCCGCGCGCCGGCAGGGGGATCGGTCGTCGTCGCGTGGGTGGCGAAGGGCGGTCCGACCTGCTCGGTCACGTCGAGCCCGTGCTGTTGGAGCAGTGCGATCGCCTGGCTGATCGGGTCGTTCACGACCTGGGGGACGCTGACGAGGCGCGGGCCGCGCGAGACCGTCACGGTCACCTTCGTCCCGACCGGTATGCCCCGCGCGCCCTCGGCCGGGGCCGTCGAGATGACCTCGCCGGCCGCCACGGCGTCGGAGTAGGCGAGCGCCTCCACGGGGACGAGGCGCTCGGCGGTGAGGGCGGCGCCGGCCGAAGCCCAGGTGGCGCCCGGGGCAAGCTCGGGGATCGTCCGCGGGCGCGGGCCCTCGGAGACCTTCAGCCGCACCGTGGCGCCGTAGCTCGCGCTGCCGGACGAGGGGGTCGCGGAGACGACGGAGCCGGCGGGCACCGTCTCGCTGTAGACGGCGACCTCGCTCGCGCGGAGATGGACCGCACCGAGCGCCGCGCTCGCCGCCGCCTTGGTCGTGCCGGCCACGCTCGGGACCTGCACGGGGGCGTGGCCCTCGGACACTACGACGGCGACGACGACGCCGGCACGCACGGCCTTGCCGGGGGCCGGCGACTGGCTGAGCACGTCGCCCGCCGCCACCGCCCCCGAGTAGACCCTGCCGGTCACCCGCAGCTGCATGCCGTCCGTCGCCGTCTCCGCCCGCGCGTCGGCCAGGCCCTTGCCGACGAGGCGCGGGATGGTGTGGCCGAACACGACGAAGCGCACCACGGCGCCGGCGCCGGCGAGGAGCGCGAGCACGACCACCAGCGCGACGAGCAGGCGCCGCAGCACGGGCCTCGAGCGACGTGGCGGCCTGCCAGCGCGTCGGTCAGGAGCTCGGTCGTCCTCAGTGGGGGCGGCGGCGAACGCCTCCCCGTCCCCCTCGTCGTCCTCGAAGTACGCGTCCCATCCGCCGCGCGGCGAGCGGCGGACGTCGCCGCCGGGGGGCGCCGCGCCGTGCGGGGTGGCGCTCGGCCACGGGATCGTCAGGTCGTCACGACCCTCCTCCGTCGGCGTGGCGGGCGGCGACGCCGCTACGCGGGCCGATCGCCCGCCGGCGACGTGGGCGGAGCCGTCCGAGGCGCGCGGGGCGCCCTCCTCACGCGGCCGCACCGGCTCGGGGAGGACGACCCGGGGCGCGAGCGGCAGGCGCTCCGGGGCGGGGAGCGAGCGGGCGGCGAGCTCGAGATCGGTGGCGAGCTCCGCAGCGCCGAGCCGGGCCAGCGGCTCGCCGATCGCCGCCTGGGCGAGGATCGGCGAGAGCGGCCCGAGCTCGGGAGCCGGCGGCAGCACGGCACCGACACGGGCCATCAGCGTGGCGAAGGTCGTCTCCCCGGAGAACGGGACGCGACCCGTGACCGACTCGAACAGGACGAGCGCGAGCGAGTAGACGTCGGACCGGTCGTCGAGCGCACGTCCCTCGGCCTGCTCCGGCGAGGCGTAGCGGGCGGTGCCGAGCACCGCGCCGGCGGGCTCGGTCCACGCCGCCTCGGCGAGGGCGCGCGCCAGGCCGAAGTCGGCGACGCGCACACCGCCGTCCTCGTCGAAGAGGAGGTTCGCCGGCTTCACGTCACGGTGGACGAGGCCACGGCGGTGGGCGTAGGCGAGTCCGTGCGCCGCCCGGGCGCCGACGGCGGCCGCCTGGGCGGGGCTCAGGCGAGCCCCGGAGTCGAGCAGGTCGCGCAGGCTCCCCCCGGCGAGGTACTCGAGGACGAGGAAGGGGCCGTCCTCCTCCTCGCCCCAGTCGAAGACGCGGACCAGGTTCGGGTGGTTGAGGGCGGCGACGGCCTGGGCCTCGGCGCGGAAGCGCCGCAGGAAGGCACGGTCGGAGTTGAGGCCGGGATGGAGGAGCTTCACCGCCACCCGGCGGTGCAGCCGGGTGTCGTAGGCGGCGTAGACGTGCGCGGAGGCGCCAGTGCCGAGCCCGGCGTCCAGCCGGTAGCGACCCGCGAGCACGCGGCCGATCTGGTCGGTGATCGTCGTCATCTCAACTCCTCGGCCTCCCCGCCGCCCTCCATGTTGCCAGAGATGGCATCGTGGCTGGTGTTGCACGAGTAGCGCACGAGGCGCGGGGGGACGAAGTCCAGGTCGGCGCCGTGCGACGGTCGGGACCCCCGCCGGGCGGGGCCCTGTCAGTCGAGCTCGCCGCGCTCGAGGAGCCGCACGAACGCGGCCTCGTCGACGACGGGGACGCCGAGCGACTCGGCTCTGGCGAGCTTGGAGGCGCCCGGGTCGCTCCCGAGGACGAGCGCGTACGTCTTCGCCGACACCGAGCCGGGGGACTTCCCGCCGCGCGAGAGGATCGCCGCCGCCGCCTCCTCGCGGGTGAAGCCCTCCAGCGTCCCGGTGACGACGATCGACTTGCCGGCGAGCAGCTGGGTCTGGTCGGCGACGGCCTCCCCCGCCGGGACGTAGCGCTCCGAGGCGAAGCTCACCCCCGCGGCGCGCAGCTTCTCGACGACGAGGCGGTTCCGCTCGAGCGCGAAGAACGCCGCGACGCTGGCGGCGATGGTCGGGCCGACCCCGTCGATCGCCGCCAGCTGGTCCTCCGGGGACTTGGCGAGCGCGTCGAGGTCGGAAAAGGCGCGCGCGAGGGCCGTGGCGATCGTCGGGCCGACGTGGCGGATCGACAGGCCCACCAGCAGCCGCGTGAGCCCGCGCGAGCGCGAGTGGTCGATCGCGCCCACCAGGTTCTGCGCCGACAGCTCGCCGAAGCCCTCGAGCGCCGCGAGCTCCCCGGGCCGCAGCGCGTAGACGTCCGCCACGTCCGCGAGGAGGACGGCGCCGACGAGCTGGGCGACGCGCTGCTCGCCGAGGCCCTCGATGTCCATCGCGGCGCGCGACGCGAAGTGGGCGATGCGCTGGATCCGCTGCGCCGGGCACTCGAGGTTCACGCAGTAGGTGTCGCTCTCGCCCTCCAGGCGCACGAGCGGCTCGCCGCAGCTCGGGCACGACGTCGGGAACGACCACGAGGCGCTGTCGGCCGGGCGCTGCGCGACCACGGGGGCGACGACCTCGGGGATGACGTCGCCGGCCTTGCGCACGATGACGGTGTCGCCCTCGCGCACGTCCTTCAGGCGGACCTGGTCCTCGTTGTGCAGGCTCGCGAGCTGGACGGTCGAGCCGGCGACGACGACCGGACGCAGCTTGGCGAACGGGGTCGCCCGCCCCGTCCGGCCGATGGAGACGAGGATCCGCTCGAGGAGGGTGGTGCGCTCCTCGGGCGGGAACTTGTAGGCGATCGCCCAGCGCGGGGCGTGCGACGTCGAGCCGAGCGCCCGCTCGAGGGCGAGGTCGTCGACCTTCACGACGACACCGTCGATGTCGTAGTCGAGGTCGTGGCGGTGCTGCTGCCAGTGGCGGCAGAACTCGTAGACGGCGTCGAGCTCGGCGACCCGGTGGATCTCGGGGTTGACGGGGAACCCGGCGCGGCGCAGGAGGTCCAGGCTGTCCCACTGCGTCTTCAGCGACTCGCCGCCCGGCCCGACCGCACCGCCGTCGGCCTGGCCGATCTGGTACGCCCAGAACGACAGCGGTCGGGAGGCCGTGACCGCCGGGTCCTTCTGGCGGAGCGACCCCGCGGCCGAGTTGCGCGGGTTGGCGAAGAGCCGCAGCCCGGCCTCGCCCTGGCGGCGGTTCAGCTCCTCGAAGGCCGAGATCGGCAGGTACACCTCCCCGCGGACCTCGAGGACCTCGGGCACCTCGGCGGGGTCGAGGCCCAGCTCGTGCGGCACCGCCCGGATGGTCCTGACGTTCGCCGTCACGTCCTCGCCGGTCGCGCCGTCCCCCCGGGTCGCCGCCTGCACCAGCGCCCCACGCTCGTAGCGGAGCGAGAGCGCGAGACCGTCGATCTTCGGCTCGCAGACGAAGGCGGCACGTGCCGGGGCCTCGGCGGCGGCCACCGCGGCGAGGAGGCGCTCCAGGCGCTGTCCCCAGGCCTGCAGCTGCTCGAAGGAGAAGGCGTTGTCGAGGCTCATCATCCGCACGGCGTGGGTGACCGGCGCGAAGAGCGTCGAGGGCGCCGCCCCGACCCCGGCGGTCGGCGCCTCCTCGGCCAGCTCGGGGTGCTCCTCCTCGATCCGGCGCAGCTCGACGACGAGGGCGTCGTACTCGGCGTCGGCGATCTCCGGCGCGTCGTCGCGGAAGTAGCGCTCGGCGTGGTAGCGGATCTGGCCGCGCAGCTCCCGCGCCCGCTCGGCGGGGTCCGCCGGCGGGGGAGCCGCCGCGGCGAGCTTCTCGACGACCGACCCGTCGTCGCCCGGCTCCTCCGGGCCGGCCGCGCCGCCGGCGAGGCCGGCCTCCAGCCCCTCGGGCGGCTCCTCCGGCGGCTCCGGCTCGCGCCCGCTCGCCATCTCGCCCGTGCCCTCCGCGCTCAGCAGGCGACGCCCGAGCCGACGACCGCGTCGCCTCGGTAGCAGGCGACGAGCTGGCCCGGCGCGACGCGCCGCTCGGGGGCGACGAAGCGCACGCCGTCCCCATCGAGCGCCGCCGGTCGCGCCCGGCCGTGCGCGCTCGCCTGCACGAGCACCTCAGTACCCGGCGGCAGCGCCTCGTGCACCCACGTCCGCTCGGCCAAGCGGACCGCCTCGGTGAGCAGCTCGTCCTCGGCGCCGACGAGGACGGTGCGCGAGGCGACGTCGACGGCGAGCGCGTAGCTGCGGGCGCCGGGCCGTCCGCCGGAGGCGATACCGAGCCCCCGCCGCTGGCCGACGGTGACCAGCTCGACGGCCTCGACCGTGCCGAGCGGGGCGCCGGAGCGGGCGTCGACGACCCGGCCGGGGTGCAGTTCGATCCGCTCGGCGAGGAAGGAGGCGCGCCCCGCCCCGGAGGTGCGGCTCGCGACGAAGCAGACGTCCTGCGAGTCGGGTTTGGCGGCAGTGTGCAGGCCCCGCTCGGCGGCGGCCGCGCGTACCTCGGCCTTCGTGAGCACGCCGACGGGGAGGAGCAGTCGCTCCAGCTCGCCGGCGCCGAGCACCGACAAGACGTACGACTGGTCCTTGGCCGCGTCGGCGCCCCGGAGCAGCTGCGGTCGGCCGGAGGCGTCGTGGTCCACCCGGGCGTGGTGGCCCGTCGCCACGGCGTCGAAGCCGAGCCGCAGCGCCCGGTCGAGAAGGCGGCGGAACTTCAGGTGCCGGTTGCACTCGACGCAGGGGTTGGGGGTCCGGCCGGCCGCGTGCGCCGCGACGTAGGGGCCGACGACGGAGGTCTCGAACTCCTCGGTGAAGTTGAAGACGTGGTGGTCGATGCCGAGCTGGTCGGCGACGCGGCGGGCGTCGGCCACGTCGGCCACCGAGCAGCAGCCCGAGTCGCCGGCGCCCGACCACAGCTTCAGCGTCGCCCCGACGACCTCGTGACCCTGCTCGTGGAGGAGGGACGCGGCGACCGACGAGTCGACGCCTCCGGACATCGCCACGAGCACGCGCACCTGCTCAGTCTCCCAGCTGGTTGCGCGCCCCGAGGCGCCCGAGGGCGCCGAGCACGGCGCGCGTCGCGTACTCGACCTCCTCGAGGGTCGTCGTCGGCCCGAGCGTGAAGCGGACCGCCTGACGCGCCTCGGCCGGTGCCCATCCCATGGCGAGCAGTACGTGGCTCGGGTCGCGTGCCCCGCTCGCGCAGGCCGAGCCGGTGGAGGCCGCCACGCCCTCGGCGTCGAGCAGGAACAGCAGCTCCTCGGCGTCGACCCCGGGGAAGCGGAGGTGCGCGCTGCCGGCGACGCGCAGGGCCCGAGGTGCCGGCTCGGCGGCGCCCGGGGCCCCGGCGAGCACCCCGTCGACGAACTGGTCGCGAAGCGCCCCCACCCGGGCGACCGTCGTCCGGCGCTCGGCGACGGTGAGGCGCGCCGCAGCGGCCATCGCGACCGCCCCGGCGACGTTCTCGGTCCCCGCACGCAGCTCGCGCTCCTGGCCGCCCCCGGTGAGCAGGGGTGTCAGCGCGCCAGCGGCCCGGTCGCGCACGACGAGCGCTCCGACGCCCTTCGGGCCGCCGAACTTGTGGGCGGACACCGACACCAGGTCGCAGCCGGCCGTCAGCGCGGCGACGTCGCACCACAGCACGCCCTGGACCGCGTCGCAGTGCACCAGGGCGCCGGGCGCGAGCCTGCGGACCGCGGCCACGACGTCGCCGACCGGCTGGACGACGCCCACCTCGCTGTTCACGAGCATCACCGAGACGAGCGAGACGCCCGGGTCGAGCAGCGCGGCCAGCGCCGCAACGTCGATCCTGCCGTCGGCGCCGACCGGCACGACGCGTGCCCCGACGGACGCCGCGGGCCGCAGCACCGCCCGGTGCTCGACGGCGCTGACGACGACCGTGCCGCCGCGGCGGCCGGCGACGCCGAGCACCGCGAGGTTGTCGGACTCCGTGCCGCCGGAGGTGAGCACCACCTCGCCCGGCTCGCAGCCGAGGGAGGCCGAAAGGCCGTCCCGCGCCTCGTCGAGGGCGCGGCGCGCCGCGCGCGAGGCGGCGTGGAGCCCCGAGGGGTTGGCGAAGCGCTCCTCGAGGTGGGGCAGCATCGCCGCCACCGCCTCGCGGCGCATCGGCGTCGTGGCCGCGTGGTCGAGGTAGGCGCCCGGCGGCCGGGCCTTCGTGGCGAGGGTCATCGCGCCCGCCGCCCGTCAGCCCGCATAGCAGGCCGCGATGCTGTCCGGCAGTCTGGGCAGGGCCGGTGCGCTCGGGCCGGTCGAGATCCGCGCGACCGACGGCCAGCGGTTGCCGAAGGACAAGAACCCGGCCGCCGGCGTCTTCGCGCGCAGCTCGAGCTGGAAGAAGCGCGTCGTGACCTGGGCCACGGTGGGAAAGGAGTCCGGGTCCCCGTCGTCGTAGGGGCCGAGGTGCGGTGCGTGCAGGATCTCGAGGAACCACTTGTCGGGCTGGCGGACGTCGTTGTAGAGCGTGGTCGAGCCCTGCGGAGGGTTGCACTCGTCGGTCGCGCTCTGGATCACGAGAAGCGGCGGGTCACCGGGCGAGGCGCTGTAGGCGCCGGCCAGCTCCTGCCCCGACATCACCACGTCCGCCGCGTAATGGAGGCCCGCGCGCAGGCCCGCGTCCTGGCCGTCGTACGCCAGGGCGCCGACGGTCTCGGCCCCGTCGGACTGGCCCGCGAGCCCGATCTCGGCGGGGTCGACGAGCCCCCGCAGCACCCGGCAGGTCGAAAGGCCGGCCCGGGCGCCGGCCGCGACCTGGCGCGTGAGGTAGGCGAGGTCGCCGGGCTGGTTCGGCAGGTCGAGCTCGGGATTGCTGCCGGGGGTGGCGGCGATCGCCTTGTTCACCGCGACGTGGTTGGTGTTGGGGAAGAGCGGGGCGACGACGACGAAGCCGGCACGCACCCAGGTGTCGAGCAGCGGCTGATAGGTGTCGGGCGTGACGGCGTAGCCGTGGGCGAACACGATGACCGGGTAGGGCCCGTCGCGCAACGCCGGGCGGGCGGCGCGCGTCTCCGTGCTCGCAGCGCCGTTCAGCGTCGGGTAGCGGATCTCGGTCTCGAGCACCCGCACGTCGCTCGAGGTGCGCGTCACGTAGTCGTAGGTGGGGGTGGCGGTCCGTTCGACGAAGGAGCACAGCGCGAGGCCGACGGTGAACCTGGCCGGTACGGCCCGGCCCACCGTCCCGGCCACCGGGGCGCCGGCGGCCCGGTCCGACGCCAGCGGTCCGCGCGCCGAGAGGACCCCGGCGACGACGGCGAGCCCGGCGAGGAGCACGAGGGCCGCGCCCCCGGCGCGGCGTGGGCGCGGGGCACGGCGGTGGCGGGGCGGGGTCCGCGCCGACCGGACCGCGCCGGCGGGGGGGTTCGGCGGCGGCAGCGGAGGGCGCGGCGCGCCCCCGCCGCCTCGGGAGGGGCTCACGGCGCCCAAGGCTACCGCCACCGCCCCGCCCCTCAGCCGGCCCGTCGGCTCAGCCGGGCTGGGCGATCATGACGAACAGGGCCGCGACGAACAGCAGCGACGTCACCGCGGCGGCGCGTTCGCAGCGGGCACAGGCGCGTTCGAAGGCCGGGCGTCCGCCCGGCAGCGCACGGCCTGCGTCCCCGCCTGCGCCGGGCGCCAGCGCGCGCTGGATCTCCCGCTCCGCAGGCCACATCGCCCCCGAGGCGACGCCGACGGCGGCGGTCCAGATCCCGAGACCGAGCCAGGGGAACAGCCGCCCGGCGTCCTGGCCGTGGCCGAGCGCCAGCAGGAGGCCGCCGAGCACCGGGACGACGAGGATCGTGCGGGCCGCCCAGTTGCGCCCGGGACGGAAGAAGCGGCCGAGCGAGGCGACCGAGGCGGGCGAGGAGGCGAGGCGGGCGGCGTGCGCGTACGTCCCGGTGGCACCGAGCGCCCCGAAGCCGACCACGGCGGCGAGCACGTGCAGCGCCGTCACCACGGCGTAGAGCGGGCTGTTCACCGGCTGGCGCCCCTCGTGCCAAGTCCCGTACTAACCTGGTCAAACACGCGCGCGTGCATGTGACAGAGGACTCCACCCCTATGAACCAGCTCCGACTCGACCCCCTCTCCGGCCGCTGGATCGCGGTCTCCACGGAACGCTCGGAGCGGGGCACGCTCTTTCTCCCCCGCCAGCCGGTCGGCGTCGACCAGCGCGACGACTGCCCGTTCTGCCCGGGTCACGAGGATGCGACGCCGCCGGCGCTCGAGACCTACGGCGCGGAGGGCAAGTGGCTGGTGCGCGTCGTGCCCAACCGCTACCCGGCCTTCGAGGGGCTGCAGCCCTTCGTGGTCGACCACCGCGGCCCGGTGTTCACCGAGGCGCCGGCGAGCGGCATCCACGAGGTGCTCGTCTTCTCGCCCGACCACGACCTGTCCTGGGGCTCGTTCGACGACCACCAGTGCGACCTCGTGATGTCCGCGATCCGCGACCGGGTCGAGGAGCACCAGAGCACCCCCGGGCTGCGCTACAGCCAGGTCATCGTCAACTCGGGGCGCGAGGCGGGCGCATCGATCGAGCACCCGCACGGTCAGCTCCTCGGCATCCCCTTCGTCCCGCGCGAGCTCGTCGACGAGCAGGGCAGCTTCACCCGCTTCGCCGGCGGCTGCCTGCTGTGCACCGCGGCGGCCTCGGAGGAGCGTGCCGGGTACCGCCTCGTCGAGGCGTCCGACCACGCGCTGACCTTCGCCCCGTACTGGAGCGGGACCCCCTACGAGATGCTGGTGGTGCCCCGCGCGCACGAGGCCCACCTGCACCGGGGCAGCCCGGACGACCTCGCCAGCGTCGGCATGGCGATCCGCAGCGCCTTGTGGGCGATCCGCAAGCAGCTCGGCGACATCGCCTACAACGTCGTCTTCCACGCCGCGCCCTACCGCGCGAGCGCCCCCTACCACTGGCACGTGCACATCCTGCCGAAGCTCACCACCCGGGCCGGCTTCGAGCTCGGGACCGGCGTGTACATCAACGTCGTCGCGCCCGAGCGCGCCGCCGAGGAGCTGCGGGGCGTGCTCGCCGCGGGCGACGCCCAGGCTCAGGCACCCGCGAACGTCGCCTCGTAGCGGCGCTCCCGGACCCGCTCGAACCCCTCCAGCAGCAGCTCGGTGGTGGCCGGCTCGCCCGGCAGCAGCCGCTGCACCTCGGGCACCGTCGCGTAGCCGTCCAAGAAGGCGAGCCGGTTCCGCCGGCACCAGGCGGCGGCGAGGTCGGCGGCCAGCTCGGACTCCGACGGCGGCCGCTGGGCGAGGGCCTCCCGGGAGACGACACCGAGCGAGAAGCACATGTCGGCGAGATCCTCGACCGGCGACCCGGTGCGCGCCGGCAGCGAGGAGTGCGGCAGGTCCGTCGCGTAGAGCGGATCGTCGCTGAACCCGGCGATCAGCCAGCCGGTCTCGGCACGCATGACGCGCCGGAGGTGGAAGTCGCCGTGGACCCGGATGCTGCGGCCCGCCTGGCCCGGCGCGAGGGCCGCGATCCGCGCCGCGAGCTGGCGCGTCGCCGCGGCGGCCGGCGCGTTGGCCCGGGCGCGGCTGCCGCCCACCACCGCCGCCATCAGGTCGGGCTGGGCCGGACGGTCGCCGAAGCCCTCGGCGAGGGCGAGGTGCAGCCTGGCCGTCGTGGCGCCGAGCCGGTGCATCTCCGAGGCGAGGTCACCTCCGGCCTGGGCCGTCGCCGCGTCGACGTCGGCCGCGAGCTCAGCGCCGGCCGGGGCGCCCGGCACGAACGCCGGGCCGCGCCCTGGCGAGTCCTCCGAGGAGGCGCGCGCGAGCAGGTCCCGCAGCGACGTGAGCGCGAGCAGGCGCCCCTCCAGCGCGCTCGGGAGGAACTCCCGGACGAGCGCGAGGTCGTGGCCGTGGCCGCGCCAGCGCCCGACCGGCGCGAGCAGGGCGTTGAAGCCGATCTCGTCGAGGCGGAAGAGCACCTCGATCTCGGGGCGCTCGCCGGGCTCGAGCACCCGGTAGCACTTCATGAAGAGGCGCTCGTCGAAGACGAGCGCCGCATGCGAGACGAGCGTGGAGACGCGCCTCACCCGCTCGGCGTGCTCGGTGCCGCCGGTGGCGATGGTGAGCACCTGGAACGTGAGCTCGTCGTCGGCCAGCGCGTCGTAGGCGAGGAGGTGCTCGCCGGCGTCCTCGACCGACCCGAGGATGGCCGACTCGCGCCCGTGGAGCACCTGGGCGCTGTCCTGGGCGCGGCGCCATCCGACGAGGAGCTGGAAGCGGCGCTCGCCGCGCTCGAGCACCAGGCGCGCGAGCCCCGGCTGCCCCTCGGCGAGCACGTCGGCCGCGACCAGGCGCACCGGTGCGGCGGCGAGGTTCGCCGTCGCCGTCCGGTACCAGGCCTGCCCCTCGAGGTACGCGGTCGCGAGGGCCGTGAGGGCGCGGGCCTCCGGTGCCATCAGCGCGCGTCCAGCTCGAGCCAGTAGAAGCTGTGCGGGCCGAGCGTGACCGGGTAGCCACCCGCACCGACGACGGGGAACGAGGCGCGCCCGACGAGCTCGACGGGGACCACACCCTCCCAGCGGTCGAGGCTCAGCTCGGCCGCCTGGGCGAAGCGGCTCAGGTTGTTCACGCACAGCACCGTGCGGCGCGCGCCGTCCTCGTCGGCGCCGGGACCGGTGCGGACGTAGGCGAGCACCGAGGGGTTGTCGGCGGGCAGGACCTCGAGGTCGCCGTCGGCGAAGAGCGGGTAGTGGCGCCGGATGGCCAGCATGCGCTGGAGCCAGTGGAGGAACGAGGAGGGGTCGCGAAGCCCCGCCTCGACGTTCACGGCCTGGAAGCCGTAGACGGGGTCCATGAGCGGCGGGAGGAAGAGCTGGGCGAAGTCCGCACCCGAGAAGCCGGCGTTTCGGTCGGGCGTCCACTGCATAGGCGTGCGCACCCCGTCACGGTCCCCCAGGTAGATGTTGTCGCCCATCAACAGCTCGTCGCCGTAGTAGAGCACGGGGCTCCCGGGCAGGGACAGCAGGAGGGCGTGGAGCAGCTCGGCGACGCGCCGGTCGTTGTCGACGAGCGGCGCGAGGCGGCGCCGGATGCCCAGGTTCTTGCGCATCCGCGGGTCGCTCGCGTACTCGGCGTACATGTAGTCCCGCTCCTCGTCGGTGACCATCTCGAGCGTCAGCTCGTCGTGGTTGCGCAGGAATATCCCCCACTGGCAGCCGTCTGGGAGCAGCGGGGTCTGGGCCAGGATCTCGGTGATGGGGAAGCGCTGCTCGCGGCGCAGCGCCATGAACATGCGCGGCATCAGCGGGAAGTGGAAGCACATGTGGCACTCGTCGCTGTCGCCGAAGTAGTCGACGACGTCGGACGGCCACTGGTTCACCTCGGCCAGCAGGACGCGGCTTGGGTAGTCACGGTCGATCTCCTTGCGCAGCTGGCGCAAGAAGGCGTGGGTCTCGGGCAGGTTCTCCCCGCTCGTGCCGTCCCGCTGGAACAGGTACGCCGCGGCGTCGAGGCGGAAGCCGTCCAGCCCGGCGTCGAGCCAGAACCGGACGACCGAGAGCACCGCCTCGCGCACCTCGGGGTTCTCGTAGTTGAGATCGGGCTGGTGGTGGAAGAACCGGTGCCAGTAGAACTGCTGGCGGGCCGGGTCCCAGGTCCAGTTGGACGGCTCGGTGTCGCAGAAGATGACGCGGATGTCCGACCAGCGCTGGTCGTCGTCGCCCCACACGTACCAGTCGGCCTTCGGGTTGTCCCGCGAGGACCGCGACTCGACGAACCAGGGGTGCGCGTCGCTCGTGTGGTTGATCACGAGGTCCGAGATGACGCGCATGCCCCGGCGGTGCGCCTCCTCCACCAGGCGCACGACGTCGGACACGTCGCCGCACTCGGGGGCGACGCCGTAGAAGTCGCTCACGTCGTAGCCGCCGTCACGCAGCGGCGACGGGTAGAACGGCAGCAGCCACAGGCAGTCGACCCCGAGCCACGCCAGGTAGTCGAGCTTCTCGACGATGCCGGTGAGGTCGCCGATCCCGTCGCCGTTCGAGTCGTAAAAGCCCCGGGGCAGCAGCTCGTAGAACACCGCCCGCTCGTACCAGCGCCGGTCGTCGGCGAGCTGGCGCCAGCCGGTCTGGCCGCCCTCGTTCGGCAGGAACAGCCGCTGGGCGTTCGGGCGGCCGCCGGCCGCCCGCAGGGGCCCGCGCTCGGGCGGGGGCGGGACCAGCAGGGATCCAGCGCCAGGATCGTCCATCGGCGTGCAGGCGCCTCAGCCGGCGGGGCGGTCGTCGATCCGGGTGACGTCCGCGCCGAGCCGGCGCAGCTTGCCCGCGAAGTCCTCGTAGCCGCGCTCGACGTGGCGCGCCCCGGCGACCGTCGTCTCGCCGTCGGCGACGAGCCCGGCGAGCACGAGCGCCGCGCCGCCACGGATGTCCGGCGCGCGCACCCGCGCGCCGGAGAGCCGCTCGACCCCGCGGATGACCGCGTGGTGACCCTCGGTGCGGATGTCCGCGCCCATGCGGCACAGCCCGTCGACGTAGCGGAAGCGCCCCGCGAAGAGGTTCTCGCTGACGATCGAGACGCCGCTCGCGACCGAGAGCAGCGTCACGAGCAGGGGCTTGTAGTCGGTGGCGACGCCCGGGTAGGGCAGCGTCGCGACGTCGACGGGGGCGGGGCGGCCAGCGGCGCGTGCGAGGATGCCCGTGGCGGTGACCTCGGGCTCCATGCCGGTCGCGGCGAGCTTGTCGAGGAGCATGTCCATGTGCTCGTGGCGGGCGCCCCGGACGTGCACCTCACCGCCCGCGAGCGCCGTCGCCGTGAGGAAGGTCGCCGCCTCGACCCGGTCCGGCACCGTCACGTGGTCGCCCGGGTGCAGCTCGTCGACGCCCTCCACCTCGATGCGCGAGGTGCCGTCACCTTCGATGCGCGCGCCCATGGAACGGAGCAGGCTCGCCAGATCCTCGATCTCGGGCTCGCGCGCCGCGTTCTCGATGAGGGTCGTGCCCTTGGCGAGCACCGCCGCCATGAGGACGTTGTCGGTCGTGGTGTGACTCGGGTACTCGAGCACGATGCGGGCCCCGACGAGCCGGTCGCAGCGTCCCTCGACGTAGCCGTGCTCGGTCGTGAACTCGACCCCGAGCTCGCCGAACGCGCGTAGATGGAAGTCGATCGGGCGGTGGCCGAAGTCGTCGCCGCCCGGGAGCGACAGCCGCGCCCTGCCCTGGCGGGCGAGCAGGGGGCCGAGCACGACGATCGAGGCCCGCATCCGCTCGACCAGCTCGTAGGGCGCCACGGGGACGAGGTCGGCGGGCGCGTCGACGAGGAGATCGCCCCCGGCATCGCGCTCGACCGAGGCACCGAGGGCCCGGAGCATGTCGGCCATGATGGCGACGTCGGTGATGTGTGGGACGTTGCGCAGCCGCGTCGTGCCCTCGGCGAGCAGGCTGGCCGCCATGAGCTTCAGGGCGGAGTTCTTGGCGCCCTGGACGGTCACCTCCCCGCGCAGGGGGCCAGAGGGTCGCACGAGGAAGTGGTCCATCGCCGAGACCCTACCGCCACGAGCGGCGCCTTCTCGGGGAAGCACGCCGCGGCCCCGGCGCCGCCCGGGCCGCTCCAGAGCACCTGCGGCCCGGGCCCGCCGGTCGCGCCGACCCCCCGAGCGTCGCCCCGCTAACGTCGTCGGACGTGACGACCGAGCGGCAGGCACCCGACCGGAACCTCGCGATGGAGATCGTCCGCGTGACGGAAGCCGCCGCCATCGCGGCGAGCCGCTGGATGGGCCGTGGCGACAAGAACGGGGCCGACGGCGCGGCGGTCGACGCGATGCGCTTCGCGCTGTCCACCGTCCCGATGGACGGCATCGTCGTCATCGGGGAGGGTGAGAAGGACGAGGCGCCGATGCTGTTCAACGGCGAGCACATCGGGGACGGCTCGCCGCCCGAGGTGGACATCGCCGTCGACCCGATCGACGGGACGCGCCTCGCCGCGCTCGGCCGCGGGGGTGCGCTCGCAGTCATCGCCCTGGCGGGTCGGGGGTCGATGTTCGACCCGGGCCCGTGCTTCTACATGACCAAGCTCGCCGTCGGCCCCGAGGCCGTCGGCCGGGTCTCCCTCGAGCTCAGCCCGAAGGAGAACCTGCGCGAGATCGCGCGGGCCAAGCGCAGCACCGTCGGCGAGCTGACGGCGATCGTGCTCGACCGGCCGCGCCACGAGGACCTCATCGAGGAGATCCGCTCAGCCGGTGCCCGCATCCGCCTGATCGGCGACGGCGACGTCGCCGGTGCCATCGCGACGGCCTGGGCCGACTCGGGCGCCGACGTGCTCTTCGGTGTCGGCGGGACGCCCGAGGGCGTGATCGCGGCGGCGGCCTTGAAGGGCATGGGCGGCGAGATCCAGGGCAAGCTGGCGCCGCGCGACGACGCCGAGCGGGCGCGCGTCCGCAACGCCGGCCTCGACGCCGACGCGGTGCTCACGAACGACGACCTGGTGCGCGGCGACAACTGCTTCTTCGCCGCGACCGGCATCACCGACGGCGAGCTGCTGCGTGGCGTGCGGTACACCGCCACCGGGGTGATCACCCAGTCGATCGTGGTGCGCTCCGCGTCGGGAACCGTGCGCTTCGTGCAGGCACACCACCGGCTGGAGAAGCTGCGCCAGTACCGCCTGATCGACGTCGGGCCCGCGAACTCGCCCTGAGCGTGCCGGGCTACTCGGCGACGGCCGAGGGCCACAACGTGCTCCACCGGCCCTCCACCTCGTCGATCGAAGCGACGCCCGAGCTCCAGGAGTCGAAGAAGGGGCCGATCTCCGCGGCGCCGAGCGGGGCGGCGAACAGGTAGCCCTGACCGCTCTCGCACCGCTCCTGTTTCAGGAGGTCGAGCTGGGGCGTCTCCTCGATCCCCTCGGCGAGCACGTCGATCCCGAGCGACCGGCCGAGCTGGACCAGGGTTCGGACCAGCGTCTCGCCCTCGGGGCTGCCGAGCATGCCGGCGACGAACGAGCGGTCGATCTTCAAGGCGTCGACCGGGATGCGCCGCAGGTGGGCGAGGGACGAGTAGCCGGTGCCGAAGTCGTCGACGGCGAGGCGCACCCCGAGATCCTTGATCGCCGCGAGGCGGCGGGAGGTGCCCGGGGCGCCGCGCATCAAGACGGACTCGGTCACCTCGATGATCAGGGCGTTCGGGTCGAGGCCGGAGAGCTTCAACGCCTCCTGGATGTCATCGACGATCGCGTCGTGGTCGAGCTGTCGCCCCGAGACGTTGACGGCGATGGCGATCCTCCGGCCCGCCTGGTGCCACGAGGTGGCCAGCTCGCACGCGCGTTCGAGCACCCACCGGCCGACGTGGACGATCATCCCCGTCTCCTCCAGCACCGGGATGAACTCCGAAGGACCGATGACGCCGAGCTCGGGATGGTTCCACCGCAGCAGGGCCTCGGCACCGGTAGCCCGCATGTCGCGCAGCTCGAACGTCGGCTGGTACTCGAGGAAGAACTGGTCGCCCTGGAGCGCTGCGTGCAGCTCCATCTCGAGCTTCATCCGGTGCTGCGCGGCCAGCTGCATCGCGGGCTCGAACAGGACGAAGCAGTTCTTCCCGGCCGCCTTCGCCCGGTACATCGCGATGTCGGCGTCGCGGAGCAGCTCCTCACCCGAGGCGCGCCCCCCGACGGCGATGCCGAGGCTGGCCGTGACCGACAAGGCGGTGTCGGTCACCCCCTCGAACGTGAACGGCTCGCGCAGCACACCGAGGAGCCGCTCGGCGATCAGCTCCGGGGCGGCGATGACCGACAGGCCCTCGGCGAGCACGACGAACTCGTCGCCGCCGAGGCGGCCGAGGGTGTCTCCCTCGCGCAGCACCGCCTCCAGCCGCCCGGCGACGGCGCGCAGCAGCCGGTCGCCCACGCTGTGGCCGAGCATGTCGTTGATCCCCTTGAAGTTGTC
>Ga0307373_10005858_pt1 | contig 19843 bp, 19 predicted proteins | sample OX2MG_FD_202534 | JGI IMG/M metagenome (GOLD analysis project Ga0307373, IMG submission 202534) | Soil microbial communities from Risofladan, Vaasa, Finland - OX-2 | ecosystem: Environmental > Terrestrial > Soil > Coastal area > Acid sulfate soil | place: Finland: Risofladan, Vaasa | collected...
TGGTTCGCCAACACGGTGGCAGCCCTGCCCGCTCCGATGCGCCAGGAGCTCGGCGTGTGGCTGGAGACCATGCGGAACGGCCGTACCAGCCCTCCCCGCCTCAAGCCCCGGTCCGACCAGACTGTCCGTAACCAGCTGGCCTTCGCCCTCCCGGCGCTGACAACCTGGGCCGCTGCCCATGCCTCGCTGCGTGAGATCAGCCGCGGTGACGTGCTCGCAGTCCTGCCGCCATCCGGGGCGCCGCGCGCCACCACCGTTCAGGGCCTGCGCTCCATCTTCCGGGTACTCAAGGCCTCCAAGCTGGTGTTCAGCGACCCGACGTTCCGGATCCACGTCCCGGCGGCCCAGTTCCAGAGCCCCCCGGCCATTGACCTGGCCACTTTGCGGGAAGCCCTGAGCTCTTCCCGGCCCGCGCGGGCCGCCATCGCTGCCCTGCTGGGCTTTCACGCCATCCGGATCGGCCGCCTGTGCGCGCTGCAGCTCACCGACATCCGCGATGGCCGACTCCACGTCGGCGAGCAGGTCATCCTGCTCGCCGCGCCAGCCCGCGAACGGCTCAGCGCCTACCTCAGCTACCGGAGCGCGACGTGGCCTGCCAGCATCAACCCCCACCTGTTCATCCACGCCCGCAGCTGGACCAGCACCCGGCCGGTCGCCTCCGCATGGATCGGCAAGCAGCTGGAAATGTCGGCCCAGCACATCCGCCTCGACCGCATCCTCGACGAAGCCCAGGCCACCAGCGGAGACGTCCGCGCCCTCTGCGACCTGTTCGGCATGTCCATCGGCAATGCAGCCCGGTACGCCACTGCCATCGACCGGATCGCTGAGCCTCGCACGCCGGAGGGAAGCAGCGGGGCCCGTCCACCTGCCCGCCGCTGAGGAAATTCCAGGAGCACCGCTGCGATGACGGCCCCCGACATGACCCTTCCGCCCCGCGATGGCGACCTGACCGCCGCCGAGCGCAAGCTGCTCACCGCCGCCATCACGGGCATTCTCGTTGACCTGCGGACCGGTGATGCAGCACGGGATGACCCCGCTCAAGCAGGTACCTGGGACACCGCGCGGATCGTCAGAGCCGAAGTGCTGACCGGGCTGCTGACGGGTGACCGGACCCCTGAGGGCGGTCGGCTGCGGGCGGTGAAGCTGCGCGGTGCCCGCATCACCGGCTTCCTCGACCTGGAAGCCACCACCCTTGTCTGCCCGCTGCTGCTCTGGGAGTGCCGCATCGACGAACCGGTCAGCCTTGCGGATGCAACCGCCCCGGCGATCCGCATGGGCGGCTGTCGTCTGACCAGCCTGGTGGCCAGCCAGCTGCTGACTGCAGGCAACCTGACGCTGAATGCCAGCATCGTGACCGGCGGGGTCCGCCTGACCGGCGCCCGCATCGGCGGTCAGCTGAACCTGGACGGGGCGAGCCTGACGAATCTGAGCGGGTGGGCACTGGCGGCCGACGGTCTCACCGTGGACGGCTCGATGTTCTGCCGGAGCGGGTTCACCGCGGCCGGCGGGGTCAACCTGACTGGCGCCCGCATCGGCAATCAGCTGGACCTGGCCGGGGCGGCCCTGACCAACCCCGGCGGGCGGGCACTGGTCGCCGACAGCCTGACCGTCGGCCAGTCGATGTTCTGCCGGGGCGGGTTCACCGCGGCCGGCGAGGTCCGCCTGACTGGCGCACGCATCGGCGGGCAGCTGGACCTGGCCGGGGCCAGCCTGGTCAACCCCGCTGGAGCGGCATTGTTCGCCGACAGTCTCACCGTGGACGGCTCGATGTTCTGCCGGGACGGGTTCACCACGGCCGGTGAGGTCCGACTGACCGGCGCCCACGTCCACGGGCAGCTGGACCTGGCCGGGGCCAGCCTGGTCAACCCAGCCGGGATGGCGCTGTTCGCCGAAGGACTCACCGCCGACTGGCACATGCTCTGCCGGGGCGGGTTCACGGCGAACGGCGAGGTCAACTTGCGCGGCGCCCGAATCGGCGGCCGTCTGGACTTGACCGGAGCCAGCCTGGCCAGCCCCGGCGGGACGGCTCTCAACCTCGACGCAGCGAATGTGTCTGCTTTTTACTTGCTGCCCCGCCAGCCGCCAGGTGGCGCAGTGAGCCTCACCAACGCAAGGGTCATGACCTTCCATGACGACCCGGCAAGCTGGCCCGCAGTGCTGCGTCTCCGCGGGTTTGCCTATGACAGCCTCGAAAACCATAAGGTAAGTGCCCGCAGCCGGCTGGGGTGGCTTACTCGCCAGCAGGGCGGCTACACCCCTCAGCTGTATGATCAGCTCGCGACCGTTTACCGACGCGCCGGAAACGAGCAAGCCGCCCGCAAGATCGCTGTCGCGAAGCAGTGGCGCCGCCGCCGCGGGTTGAACCCTCTGAGCTGGCTGTGGTACGTCACCGTTGGCTACGGTTACCGCACCTGGCTGGCCGGCGTGTGGCTGGCTGCACTCGTCGCACTGGGCAGCTGGGTCTTCAGCCGCGCGTACCCAGCCCACATGGTCGCGATCCGGTCCCAGCCACCGGCATTCCACCCCGTCGCCTACGCATTCGACTTGCTGCTGCCAGTCATTGACCTTGGCCAGAAGAGCGCCTGGCAGCCCAAAGGCTCGGCACTTTTGTACTGGTCCTGGGCGCTGACCGGGGCAGGCTGGGTACTGACCACTGCGGTCGTCGCCGGGTTGACCGGCATCCTCAAGCGCGAATAGCCGCCATCTCCCAGCGACCGCGTGGCGGATCCTCCCGGCACAACCGCAAAACACCCGCGCAACGTCGGTTCGCCGAACCTGCGGGCCGAACATGTCACTCACGAGGCTTCACCCCGGAGTTCGCTGCGGACCACTCAGAAAATGACTGGAACTTCGGGTCTGTGTCGTACAGGTCGTGCTCGGGCCCGGTCAGGGTGAGCTGGACCGGGATGCCGAGCCGCTCCCCGGTCTTGATGAGGTATTTCCCGCGGCCGGGGTGGCGGGCGCCGGGCTGCCAGGACTCCGGCGCGGACCACGACGCGACTAGCGCCTGCTCGGGGGCGGTGAGCGGGGTGATCTCGTTCACGCGGGCGAGCTCGCGGGGCGGCAGCCCGGCCAGGATGGTGATCGCGGAGCGGTCCATGAACCCGCGGGCCTTGGCCCGGTCCTCCTCGGTCGCCAGGGCGTCCAGGTCGGCGAGCGAATGGGTGATCATGATGTGGGCCATGCCGCGGGACCGGTTCAGGCGGGTGAGGGAGTCGGCGTGCTCGACGAGTCCGGGGGCGCCGCGCAGGGCCCGCCACAGCTCGTCCATGACGCCCAGGTAGGAGCGCCTGGGCCCGGCGCCGAGGTCGGCGAGGGCGGTGGCGGCGTCGACGCAGCCGAACCCGTAGCTCCAGGTGCACAGCATCGCGGCGGTGAGTAGCTTGTCGCCCGAGGCCCGGACGGCGGACAGGTCGACGCTGACGGCCGGGGCGTCCAGGTCGATCGGCACGGTGGTGGCGCCGTCGAACACCCCGCCCAGCGACCCGGAGCACAGCAGGTCGAGGGTGAACATCAGGTCCGCGACTCGGTCGTGGTACAGGTGCGGGGTGGCGGCGCGGGCGGCGGAGCGGAGCAGGTCGGGGCCGTGCTCGATCACGGTGAGCACGTCGGTGACGGTCGGCTCGGCCCGGCCGCGGTGCCGCTCGTCGAGCAGGTCGACGGCCCGGCCGAGGACGACTTCCTCGGCGTTGGTGACCGGCTCGCCCCGGATCAGGGTCGCCAGCGCGATCAGCAGGGTCAGCCGCCGGGACCGGACCTCCCACCGCAGCTGCCGGGCGGCCGGGCCGGCCAGCTTCGCCAGCGCGGCTCCGAGCGGCCCGGAGTCGAGGGGGTTGATCTTGTCCAGGCCCCGGCCGACGCGGATGACCTGCCCGCCGAGGTAACGCACCAGCGGGGTGTAGTCGGGCCGGGCGTCGCCGAGGACCAGGACCCGGGTGCCGAACGCCACCGACCCGGTCACCAGCCGCTTGACGAGAGCGGATTTCCCGGTACCGGGCTGGCCCAGGATGAACACGCCGGGGTTGGTGACCAGCCCGGCGCGCAGCCAGGCCAGCGGGTCCAGGCACGCGACCTCGCCCCACAGCTGGTGCCGTCCGACCGGCGTGCCGATGACCGGGGTGCCGCTCCCGGCCACGAACGGGTACAGGCCGCACAGCTGGGTGGTGGTGGCCTGGTACTCCACGCCGGGCGTGACGTGCACGGCCCGGCCGCCATCGGGGATGTTCCATCCCCGGGCGGGCGCCAGCGCGGTGCCGCTGCCCGGTGCGGGCTGGTGGTTGCCGCGGCGTCCCGGGCGGGCGGTCCGGGAGCTGCTGGCGGAGCCTGGAGTCCCGGGCGGGACGGAGTCCCGGGAACGGGTGGTCAGCATGTGGTTCCTCCGATCAGTGCCGGAACCGGCGGGCGAGCTCGGGCAGGCAGATGCCGCAGGGCAGGGTCGCGGTGAACCCGGCGGCCTGGCTCCGGTACAGGCGCTGCAGCCGGATCCGGGACGCCTCGGCAGCCGCCTCGGTATCGGCCGCCGCGCGCGGCAGCTGGGCGGGGTCGGTGACGGTGACTGTCACGTACAGGCCGAGCAGGCTGACGCCGGCGCCGCGGGCTTCCTCGTCGGCGGCCTGCCGGGCGCGGGCGTGGTCGTGGACGTCGCGGGCGGTGACGTCGCGGCGGGTGCGCCGGGAGTACTCGTGCCGGAACTCCGCGGCCCGCACCTCGCTGTCCAGGGCCCGGGCGGCGGCTGCGGCGGGCAGCGGCCGGTACTGCAGGCTGACCCGCTTCGGGCACGGGCCCGGCGCGATGAGCCGGGCCAGCACGTCGGCGGTGACGTTCTGCCGGGGCGCTTCCCGCCACGCCCACGTGACGGAGGTGCCGCTGTCGTGCTGGTAGCAGTCCCAGCGTTCCTCCGCCCCGGCCGGGCCCGCGCTCGCCCAGTTCAGCTGCTCCTCCAGCGCCGGGGACAGCCCGGTCGCGAGGAGCTTGCTGATCTGGCCGCGGACGGCCGGGTCGAACGCGGTCCGTACCATCCCGGCGATGTCGCTGGCCCGGGCGCGGCCCAGCACGGTCACCCCGCACGACGCCAGCGCCGACTCCAGCCCGGCCAGCGCCTGCCCCGCCTCGGTGACCGCCTCGGCCAGGCTGCCGGGCGGCACCGGGGCCGCCGCCGGGTCGAAGGTGACGCTCACCCAGGTGCGCACGTCGGCCGCGGCGGCAGGCGCGGCGGCGACGACCTGGTCGATGATCTCCAGCGCGCCGCGCGGCGCGGAGGTGTCGAGGGCGGCGGCGACCTGGCCGGTGAGGGTGAGACCGGGGTCGGGGGCGGTGTCGATGGTGACCGTGACCCACCGCACCGACGGGAGATAACCCAGGGAGGCCAGCCACCCGGCCCAGTTCGCTACCCACTGGTCGGCGTCGCCGGGGTCCGCCAGCCACGTCGAGGTGGGCACCACCCGGAGCGTGGCGGTCAGGTAGCCGGCGTGCCGGTCCCTGACCAGGCCGTACCGGCCGCCGGAGCCGTCCTCGGCGGACAGCAGTTCCGTGGCGGCGAGGGTGCCGGGGAGCTGCAGGACCCCGGCGTGGCACAGCACGACCTCGGCCCGGTAGGTGGTGCGCCCCGCGCGGGTTCCGCGCCACCACCGCAGCCGCTGGATCGCGACCTGGGCCAGCGGCACCCCGCCGACCCGGATCACCCCCGCCGCTCCCGCCACGAGCACGGGCGGGGCGGCGTACAGCAGCGCCCGGAACGAGAACGCGGCCACGAGCAGCAGGCCCGCCAGGCAGCCGAGCATCGTGAACGTCGCGGCCGGGCCGAGGCCCAGCAGCCCGATGCTGCGGCTGCGCCGCCACCCGCCGTAGGACCGGGCGGGCATCTGGTCCGGTGTCATTCCTCGTCTCCTGGTTCCATCGCGCCGGCGGCCAGCCGGGGACCGCGCCCGGCGGCCCGGGCCGCCGCGGCGGCAGCTGCAGCCGCCGGGCCTGCTGCGGCGGCCGCGCCGGCGGCGGCGCCGCTGGCAGCACCGGCCGATCCGGCCGCCGGGGTTCCGGTCGTGCTGGCCGCGCCAGCCGGGGCGGCACCTGCGGGCCCCGGCCCCGTTGCGGCCGGAGGGCTCATGCCGCCCGCCGGGGGCGCGCCCGCGCCCGGTGACGGAGCGCTGCTCCCCGGGCCGGGGCCGCCCGGCCCGGCCCCGGCTGGCGGTCCGCCGGGCGGGCTGGCGCCGCCGCCCGGCCCGAGGCGGGAGCTGAGGTAAGCCGCCTGATCCTGCGCGGCCGACGCGGCGCCGCCGGAAGAGGAACGCGTGGCGCCGAACGCGACCGCGCCCATCGCGGCGGTGCCCAGGAACTGCCCGCCGCCGCCCCCGCCGCCGCCGCCGATCGAGCCGGTGGCCCAGGTGAAGAACCTCATCAGCGCCGGGAGCATCACCACCGACAGCACCAGCACCGCGAACCCCGTCAGCGCGCTCCTGGGGCTGCTGGCCGACCCGATCATCGTGAACGCCACCGCGTACACCGCCGCGGCGGCGGGCTTGTAGCAGATCAGCGCCAGCATCCAGGCCGTGACCTTGCGGACCCACGGCCGGGTCATCGGCGCGATCGCCCCGGCCGCCGCCAGCGGCAGCGCCCCGGCCAGGATCACCAGCGCGGCCTGCCGGAACAGCATCAGGACCGCCTGGACGAGCGCGAGGAAGATCGCGATCACGCCGAACACCAGCACCACCGCCGGGGCGGCGTTCCCGCCGAGGTCCAGGACAGCGATCAGGCGCTGGGTGAAGTGCCCGCCGGTCGAGGCCTGCAGCACCCACGCCGACCACGCGTCCCCGGCCTTCAGCAGCAGCGCCGCGATCGTCGCCCCGACAGCGGTCGCGGCGGCCAGGGTCAGCAGGCCGCCGCCCAGGTCCAGCAGCGGGTTCGCCCGGCGGGTGACCGCCATCCGCAGCCCGACGGCGATCACCCCGCCGACCGCGACGGCGGCGGTGACCGGGAGGAGCCACTGCTGGATGTGGCTGACCGCGGGCTCGGCGGACAGGTCGGGGGAGGGGAGCCGGATCCACCAGGTGGCCGTGTTCACCACGGTCCACCGGATGCCGGTGGTGATGGCCCGGGCGATGCCGCTGAGGATGTCGCTGGTGACGCTGGCGGTAGCGGACTGGAGGAGGGTGCTGGCGGCGCGGCAGGCGGGCTCGACCAGGGTGTTGCAGGGCATCTGGGTTACCTCTCGCCGGGGAAGGTGGTGTAGCCGGTCAGGGACGCGGTGGTGGTGGCGGAGCTCGCCCAGTTACCGCCGGGCGGGGCGATCACCCGCCAGTCCCCGCGCTGCCAGGTCAGGCGGATGCGGGTGACGGCCAGCACGGCAGTGCTGCCGGCGCCGGGGCCCGTGGTGACGATGTCGACCGCGGCGGTCGTGCCGGTCCAGGCGTCGTACCGGTAGGCGGTCTCGGCCGCGTACCCGCGTCCGGCTGGCTGCCCGGCCCGGACGCGGGTGGCTGCGCGCAGCGCGGCGTAATCGCTGGCATCGGCCCGCAGCAGGGCACTGGCGTCCGGGCCCGTTACCTGGTTACGGATAGTGGGCTGGTAGATCGCCGGGCCCCACTGGGCGGCGGTGCGGACCGCGATGTTGACCGCCGCCAGCAGCGCTCCGCGGCGGGTATCGCTGAACCCCCACGCCAGGCCGCCGCGGGTATGCCTCGGCCCGTCCTGCGCCGAGACAGGAAGCGCGATGCCGTGAAAGCCGGTCCAGCTCAGCGCGGTCCCGGCCGCAGCCGTGCGTGGCTTGCTGGCGGGCCTGGGATGCGTGCTAGGGGAGGTCGTCGGGGGTATGGTCGCGTGCTGGTGCCGGGCAGCAGGGGCAGGGCCGTGATGCCAGGCGGCGGCGACGTAGAGCGCGAGGACGACCAGGAGGAACAACGTCAGCCTGCGGCGGCGGCGGTTGCGCCGGTAAAGGCGGAACTCGTGGCGGTCGGAGCGGGACAGGAACATCGCGGGCTCACATGAAGACGCCGACGATGCCCGACGAGAGGGCAATCAGCGTCAGTCCGGCGAGTACCCACGGGATCCCGGTCGCGCCGTCGGCGGCCAGGCTGGACCGGTTGCGGCGGCCGATCGCCATCATCGCGCCGCAGCCGGTCAGGCCGAACACCCCGGCGACCAGCGCCCCCCACTTCCACCAGCCCAGCAGGGTATTCACCGGGCCGGCCAGGCCGGGCGGGGCCTGCGGGGCCGGGTCCGGGACGCTGGCCGCCACGCCGGCGAGGTGCGCGGTCCCGGGCGGGCGGGCGGCTGCCAGGGCGTGAACGGCGAGGGCGAGGTGAAGCAGCGGCATCGTCAGGTCTCCTGTCGTTACCAGATAGGGAAGTTGCGGCCAGCGGCCGCCTGGATCTGGGCCAGGGCGCGCAGCGCCCGCCGCGGCAGCGGCACCGATGCCGGCTCGTCGGCCAGCCGCAGGCCGGGAATGAACGGGACCCGGATCACCGCCCCGGCCTGTGGTTCCAGCAGCCGGAGGCGGCGGGCCGCGGTCGCCGGCTCGGGCCAGCCGTCCCCGGTCACCGCCAGCACGGCGACGTGCCCGCCCTGGCTGCGGACCGCGGCAACTGCCCTCGTGGCCTGCGCTGCCGACCAGGCCGTGCCGCGGCAGGCCACGATCAGCACCCGCCCGGCAGCGGCGTCCGCCGGGTAGAGCGGATCTGGCTCAGGGCCCATCGCGCCCAGGTCCCCGGCCGGCTGCAGCCAGGTCGCCAGCGTGCTGGTCCCGGCGCCGCCGTGGGCACCCCAGATCACCACCTCCGGGCGCTCCCACTTGTCGCGCGGTACCCGGGCGGGAAGGGCGCCGGGCTCGCCGGTGTCGTTCATGGCTGGCCAGAGCAGGGGCATGGCGGTGGTCCTTTGCTGAGTGGTGAGGGACGCGCGGGATGTCCTGGTCGTCATGCGCGGACGCGGCCGACCGGATGGCCGGGGCCGGATTCCTCGGGTGCGACGCCGAGGAGCTCCAGCAGCCCGGGGGTCGGGACCCGGTAGGTCTCGCCGATGCGGATCACCCGGCAGGGGAACTCGTCGCGGCGGGCCAGCTCGTAGGCCTTGGTGCGGCCCAGGCCCAGCGCCCGGGCGGCGGTCATCAGGTCAACGGTCGCGTTCGCGCGCAGCTGGGTCGTGGTGACGGGCATCATCGGGTCACTCCTCCTGGTCATCAGGCGTGGTGCGGAAGATCAGCGGGCCGGGTAGCCACGACGACCCCGGCGAGGTCCAGCGGGTCGACCTGGACGTCCTGTCCGGTCTGCGGGGCCTGGATGACCTGGCCGCCGCCGAGGTACATCACGACATGACCGGGGCTGGCGGGGGTGCCGTCGGAGCCTGCGGAGAACAGCAGGTCACCGGGCTGGATCTGGGCCAGCGGGACCTGCGGGCCGTCCTGCCGCCAGCCGAACGTCGTGCGGGCAATGCCGATCCCGGCGGCGGCCCAGGCGGCGTAAACCAGGCCGGAGCAGTCGTAGGCGGCCGGGCCGGCGGCACCCCACTGGTAGGGCTTGCCGACCTGGCGCAGGGCGAACGCGATCGCCGTCGTCGCCGCGGCTGACGGGGCGGGGATGGCGTACCGGGCGGCCCAGGCCAGCACCTGGCTGACATAGGCCAGCGAGTGGTTGTAAGCGAAGACCGCCTGCCGGATCCCGGCCGGAGTGCCGGAGTCGGCGCCGTCGGCGCACAGCATCGCCGCCGCGGTGAAGATCGCGTCAGCCGGGTCGTACGGGCTCAGCCTGGCGTCGTGGTCAGCGTCGACGGCGTACCGGGCGAAGGTCGCGGGCTCGAACTGCATCGGGCCCTCGGCCCCGGCATAGTTCGCGCCGGAATGAACGCCCGGCGCAGCCGACTGGCCGTGGTCGCTTTCGACCTTCCCGATTCCCGCGAGGACTCCCCACGGCAGGCCGGGGCACGTCGGCGCGGCGGCCAGGTACAGGGACAGGTAAGCGGGCGGGATGCCGGACAGCGCCAGGACGCTCGGGCCGTCGGTGACAGTGGTGCTTTCCTCGCTGGCGTCAGCTCCTGCGCCGACCAGGAGCAGGAGCGCCATGGGGAAAGCGACCGCGGTGATGGCGGCGGCCGTGGCGAGCCATTTGAGCACTGGGCTGCTCCCTGCGTCAGGATCCGGGAAAACTCACCGGCCGCTGTCTGCACCCGGTGCGGAGCCCATGCAAGCGGCATCAGCCGCCAGCCAAAAGACGCCAGAAGTCGCCAATGACGACTTGCCGTCAGCAGCAGAGCAGCCTTATCCGGCGCGGCTGCCGAACGCTGGCCGGGACTGCCACAGTGAGCAGCGGCTTTGCCCCTGACTGCGCCGCTCCCGTGGGCAGAGTCCCGCGTGGTGAATAGTCGTCACATGGCGAGAACCAGTCAGCGCGATCAGCCGCCCTCGCTGCCCAGCCGGGAACGCGAAGGTGCCCTGCCAAAGCGCTAGCATGCCGCCGCTGGCCTCGTATCCGGCGCCGCGACGGCAGTCGTGGACTGCATCGCCTTACGTCGGCTCCATAGGTAATGACGCCTGTATCGCGCTCGGCAACGCCGCCTTCAGCCAGTCTGCGATCGTGCTGGCCATCACATCGATTTCGCTCGGCGTCCTGGCCGCCAGCAGCCGCCTGGATTGCCGCCCTAATCGCTGCCGGCTTAGCTAGAGCAGGAAACCCGGAATGCGGCAGGCCGCTTTGACATGAAGGCCCTGAACGTGCACGATTTCAGCATGGCAAAGACTGTGAGCGTGGTCGTTACCGACGATCTAGACGGATCACCCGACGCTGAGACGGTAGCTTTCTCCTTCAATGGCCAGAGCTACGAGATAGACCTCAGCCAGAAGAGCATCGCCAGGCTGCAGAAGTCGCTGCAGCCCTTTACCGACGCCGGACGCCGGACTGCTCAGCGCAGGACAGCAAAGCCAGCCCGGCCCACCGGACCGAGGATCGACCTGGCAGCGGTCCGCGCGTGGGCCGCCGGGCAGGGCCTCAAGGTATCCGGGCGCGGCCGTATCAGCGCCGAGGTGATGAGCAAGTACGAGGCTGCCCACTAAAACCCCCCGCGCCACTCTGGGGCGAGTTGTCTCGCGCTACCTGCGAACGGGAACGTCGGTACTTCCGGTCGGCCCGGCGAGTGGCATCAGTTCTTGTTCTGCGACGGTCGGCTGCGGCCGGGTGCAGCCACGGCCGGGCCTGTTGATCTGGGCGTGGAGGCTCAGATCTCCGGCGATCGCTGTGCGCGCTGGGTTAAATGCTGGGTTTCGGGGTGATCTGGTAGGTGATGGGGCGGGTGTCGCCGGGCATGGCGGGCGGGGTGGCGTTGATCTCGTCGGTGAGCAGGGTCAGGGCGCGTGCGACGCGGGGCGACAGGGGGCGTTCGAGGGTGACGGTGATCGCGGCGGGGGTGTATTCGATGGTGCCGGCCAGGCCGCGGATGATGGTTTCGCGGGTGATGGCGCGGTATTCGTCGTCGTCGTGCAGGTAGGCGTTGAGGTGGCCCGATAGCCAGTGCTCGGCGTTGTGCGCGAGGAGCCGCAGGACCATCTGCAGGCCGCGCCGTCCGGCGCGCGGCACCGCGGTTTTCGCGTCGGGATCGATCTCGCTGGCGGGCAGTTTCGCGGGGACCGGGTTGCGGGCGGCGACGGCGGCGGCCAGTTCCTTGCGGGCGCTGCTGATTTTCTTCTGCCGGCCGGGGATGCGGGCGTTCTTCGTCGCGGGGGTGAGGTCCGGGTCGGTGAGCAGGGCAGCGAGGTCGCGTTCGGCGACGGCGAGGGTCTTCTCGGCGTCGCGGACGGCGGCGTTCGCCTTGTCTCGGGCCGGGTTGCGGGTGAGCTTGGTGTTCTCGGTGATCTCGGCGAGGTAGTCGCAGATCTTGTTTATGCCGTAGTTCTCGGGCGCGTACTTGAGGAAGTTCTCCTCGCGCCACCGGGACTTGAGCCAGGACAGGATCTCCGCCGGGCATGCATCAGCATCTGAGGTGAGGATCTGCAGGGCGACCGTGCCGTGCTCGAACAGGGTGATCTGCCGGGCGTCGCCGTAGTCCTTGAGCTGCGCCGTCTCCTCGGCCCAGGCGATGGTGCGCTGCCGGCCGCCGTAGGTGACCGTCGTGATGACGGGCAGCATCGCGGGGACGGCCAGCGGTGCCCGCCGGCAGGTGACCCAGTGCACGTCCTGCTCGCGGCAGTGCCGGAATACCTGCGGGCAGGCGCCGCGGTCGAAGCCCAGCATGATCTTCGCGCCGGGGCCGGCGGCTTTCTTCAGCTCGGCCAGCGCCAGCGGCAGCGTGACGGCCAGCCCGGACGGCTCCCCGGACACGAAGCACACCGCGCGCCCGTCATGCGCGGTCACATGCGTATCGCCGCGGCCCCGCTCAGCCCGCCCGCGCTTGTTATTCCGCCCTTTCGCCACCGGCTTCGCGCCGGTGTACGGCACGAAGTGATCGTCGGCGTAGTACACGCCGGAGGTCACCGGGTCCGCGGCGAGCATCGCCGCCGCGAACAGCGTCTGCAGCCGCAGCGGGTCCGTCCCGTCGGCGATCCGCGCCAGCTCCGGGCGCAGCGCCCGCAAACCCGGCAGCGCCGCGAGCCCGGCCAGCGGCCCCGCCTCGGCGGCGGCCAGGTGCCTGAACTGCTCCGTCGTGGCGGCGCCGAGCGCGAAGCACATGCTCATCCCGGTCAGCAGCCGCACGTCCCGCGGTCCTTGCGCGGCGTCGGCGAGCACCGCCCCGGCGGCCGCCCGCGCGAAGAACGCGTGCAGCAGCATCGACCCCGCATACCGGGACGCGAGCACGCCGCGGGCCAGCGCCAGCGCCTGCCCCGCATCGCCGGCCTCCGGCCCGGGCTCAGCCGCAGCCTCCGCTTCAGGCTCAGCCGCAGCCTCCGGCCCGGCCCCGGCCTCAGGCTCAGCTTCAGCCCAGGGTTCCGGCGCAGGCCCGGTGAACAGGGGTTCCGCCGGCACCCGGCCGGGTTCGCCGCCCGGCGCGAGGGCCTGCTCCCGCGGTCCCAGGGCGCGGCTGACCGTCGTGTGCGCCACGTTCAGCCGCCGCCCGACCTCCGCGTCCCGGGCCCCGTCCGCCCGCCACTGCCGGGCCTGCTCCCACTGCTGCGCGGTGATCTTCCCCGGCGTGCCCCGCCGGTCCTGCATGACCAGCGCCGCCGACCCGTCCCGCTTCGCCGCGTTGTGCAGCGTCGCCACGTAGGCCTCGCTCAGCCCCAGCACCGCGGCGACCGCCCGGCCCCGGAACCCCAGCTGCCGCAGCGTCGACAGCGCCATGTTCCGCATCACCACGTCCGAGGCGGCGTACTCGTACAGCACCGTCGAGCCCGCCATGATCACGCACCGGCCGCCGTGCTCGTGCATGCGGAGATCGCGAGGGTCTGGCATGCCCTCCAGGATCGCCGCAACAGCCGCTGACATGCCATTCAGCCTACCAGAGTTTTAACAATTACGCACATTGTGGACGAAACGGAACCGCATGTCACAGGCCTGTGGATAACTCAACGCCGGAGATCTGAGGCTGGTCCACCATCGCGGCGGCGGCAGCTGGCAGCCGTGGGGCAGCAGTTAGAGCATGAGCGAGGCCGACCGGAAGAAGAAGCGGAGTTTCCACCGGGTTCTGCAGTTCGCCTAGCTATTCTACCGCGTTCTCCACGGATCGATGATTCAGGATTACCTTAAAGATCTACCATTCCCCTGTGTGACCCACGGTACATTCAGCCGCTCCGAAATTCTACGGAAGATTCGGTAGCTGACATAAGTTTGCCAATCTCTTGGCGCTGTTACCGACCGTAGGTAACGAGGTATCTCCGGCCTGCTGTCGTACCCCAACTGGTGCAAGGCAAGAACTTCCTGCACGCGCATTAGCTGGACGAAATCCTCGGCGTCCTCGTGGCGACCAGTATGAGATCGGGCGAACTGAGCTGCTTCGTCATAACTCGCAAGTCCACTGACTATCTCTCCCAGGGAGAAGTCAATCAGGCCGCGCGTCGCTAGCAGGTATGGATTATCGAGCGTCCCGCTAACGAACATCCTATCCGCCTCGCGACCGCGCCCAGCCATCGCCAGGCAAAACGCGACATTATTGATCAGGAGGCGGTCCCCCGGAAGTCTGCGTAGCGCTTTCATCCCGATCTCGCTTGCGCCGTCGTAGTCACCGAAGACTTGCCCATGAAGTACTATTGCGCCACGTGCGGAATTCGAATCAAGGGGATTTTCCATCAGATGGGCTACGGCGATCCTTGCGGAGCCCTCCAAGTCCCCCTTGAGCATTAGTAGCCGGATTCTAAGTGGGAGGAGTTCGCGCTCGGACAGCTTCTCTTGCAACTTCGAGTAGATCTCCTCTATCTCTCCAGCCAAACTAGTTTGACCTACAACGTCAGCTAGCATCAAGGCGAGCGCCAGGTGTGCGCCGACTTTTTGGAGTTCTTGCTGAATTATAGTCACCACACTTGCGCGGCGGCGTTCGCCCGATTGCCACTCCAAGAGGGCAATATTAGCTATAAGCTCGGCCTGTTCAACCGAACCATCTGGGAAGCTATTGTGATGCTGAGCGCGCCTCAGCTCACGAAGGGCCTGGCGGCGATTGCCAAGCTCAACATAAACGTCAGCAAGGGCAGCAGCGGCTTGTGGGTCGCCATCACCGCGAGCGGCCCGCAGGCGCAGAAGCTCGACAAGTGCATCTCCGGCACGACCAGCCGCGCGTAGATAACTAACCAGATTAAAGCTTGCACTGCGATCTGCGGGAGCCATAGCCACAGCCTGCTGGGCCGCGCGCACAGCCTTAGAAGACGACCCTGCTATAGCGTATCCATAGGCGAGGTTTATCATTAGGCTAGGGCTATCCCCACCAGTTTTCCTCGCAGCTCGCAGCTGCGTCAGAGCCGACTGCGACTTGTTGAGCTGAAGAAGCAGATACCCACGGAATGCAAGCGCATCGACTGATGTAGCTTCACCAAGGCGCGCGAGAGCCTGATCATGATCCCCTCGACCTTCAGCCAGCGCCGCGAAGAGAACCACCCAAGGGCCTGTGCGTGGCAGCTCATCGAGCGCGGTTTCCGCGACTGCCACGTTTCCACTCAACGCAAGCACCCGCGCAGCAAGGAACTTTGCCGTCATGGAAGGTACGTCGTGATCCTTCGAAACCAGATGAGCCGACAGCAGGCTGAGCGTCCGCTTGGCCGCGCTTACAGCTTCATCGACTTCGTTGGATGCGATAAGCGTCTGCGCGTAGCGCGCCCACGCCACAGCAGACTTCGGCGCCTTCGAAGTCAGCGCACGAGCCTGCGCCACGAGCCCAGCCTGCGCGTCTTCGAGGTATTGGCGCACTTCAGTCTCCCGCGGATCAGCGAGCTTGCGGCCACGGAAGGGAGCAGCTTCAACGCGAAGCTCTATGAGGGCAATACCTTCCTGAGACGTTCGCATGGTTGGGCCAGTTGACGTCACACTCGCAGGTGCCGGGTTGGCTGTTTGCGAATCTCGTGGGGCTGCCAATTTTGGATCTTGCGGCATATTGGCCATCAACGGCATTAGATCACCTTCTCCTTGCGTGACCGTAGTCGCTGCTTCTGCCGAATATCGTTATTCAAGGAAATTCGCAAAATATCAGCGCGGTGGAGAAGCCAGCACAGTTCACCTGGCCTTACTGCCCTCTTGCCCAAGGCTACCTTTGCAAGTCTCTTCTGGGGGTCAGGGTCACATAGCTGACGCAGCAGCCGGCCACCTTGTTGCCTAATCGCTTTAGGCAGTGCCGAATCGAAGAGATCGAAAGCTGACTCATACCATGAACGAATCTCTCCAAGATTAGCTTGGTACTGAGCCCTCCGCTGGTCCGCAGGCAAGGAATGGTACGCCGTCACTTTTGCACTGTGTGGAAACAATGCAACCGCCGTGATGCCCTGCCCAACCGCGAGCTCAAAGAAAACCGATCCGATCCCATAAAGGTCCGCGCAGCGATGGCAAGTGGCACTCTCGAGAGCCGCCCCAAAGAGCATCTCTGGTGGAGCAAAGCTCGGGTCACCCCGCCCAAAAGCGTATTCCTCGGGGCCGACGCCAGGTCTGTCGTTCAGGTCCCGCGAACGGCCGAGATCACTTAGCTTGACTGCCAGCCCATTACCATGAAGGAACAGCAGGCAATTGGCAGCCTTCAGATCTCGGTGAACGATATTCCGCTGATGCATCTGGTGAACGCCCAGGATGACATCTCTAAGCAGTCCGAGCCGACTCGGCCAGTCGAGGCTCTGGAGATCGGTGAGCAGTTCGTCAAGGCTGCCCTCGGCAAGTTCCAGAACGTGATACCTCAAACGGAATGTAAACTGAGCAATTCCGCCCGCAACTACATTTATAACTTGGTCACCCATGTCGAAGATGTCGACCACAGCACGAGCACCAGTCATCTTCAAAAGAAGGTCAGCCTCATTATCAAACTCTCTCAGTTGCTGCCACGCGGCATTCGGACTCAAGATCTTCAAGGCGACGCTCGTGTCGGCACCTGTAACGAGAGCTTCGTATACGAAGCCAAACGCGCCGGCACTGAGAAAAGCCACGATCTCATAGTCGCCGAGCGCGTTCCCAACAATATTCAGCGGATCCAACGTCATGATATATCCCGAGGGAAGCGAGATCGAAGCTCGTTAACTACTTCTGGATGTTTTCGCAAAATTTCGATTATGTCACCAGGTGCGCGGCCTTCATCGAGGGCAATCAGGTCTTCTGTGATGCCGTAGTACTTCGCCGCTCGACGGCGAAGCTCCCCTGAAGGCGACTTTTCCCCTCGCTCTAGCCTTGATAGGTGAGAGGCGGCGACGCCAAGTTCCGCAGCAGCGATACGCAGGGACTGACCACGTTCTTGACGCAACTGCCGAAGTAGGCGAGCTGCACCGCTAGTCTCGCTCATCATCTGATCGTAGCCACTGTTGCCCGATCGGGCAACAGTGGCTACGGGGCGATGTGGCCACCCCGTTGGGTCTCTGGCGGCCCCGTACGGCTTGGGATACCTACAGGATGCCCATCTAGTGAACCGCGCCGGGAAGCGTGCACACCTTCGATGTAGGGGAGGCTGGCACGATGTCGGGGAACTACAGCAAGGAGACGCGGGAGCGGGCTGTCCGGCTTGTCCGGGAGCATTCGGGTGATTACGCCTCGGAGTGGGCGGCGATCTCCGCGGTCGCCACGCGGCTGAGCATCGGCAGTGCCGGGACGCTGCGCAAGTGGGTCCGGCAGGCCGAGGTGGACCGGGGGGAGGCAGCTGGGGTGAGCACGCTGGAGTCGTAGGAGCTGCGTGATCTTCGCCGCAAGGGTGAGCGAGCTGGAGCGGACGATCGAGATCCTGAAGGCGGCGACCAGTTTTTTCGCCCGGGAGCACGACCCGCTTCTGCGGCGGTGATCTGCAAGTTCATCGACTCCGCGTGGGGGCGGTTCGGGGTGGTGCCCATCTGCCGGGCGCTGGGCGCGCACGGGATGAGGATCGCGCCGTGGACGTACTGGGCGCGCCGGACCAGGCCGGTGTCGCGGCGGGCGCTGTCGGACGCCCTGGTCACCGGGCTGCTGGCGGAGATCTTCGAGCCCGGCGAGCGGGGCCGGCGCAAGCCGGAGTCGCTGTGCGGGGCGGTGAAGGCGCAGGAGTGGCTGCGCCGCCGGCATGGCGTCACGGTGGCGCGGTGCACGGTGGCGCGGCTGATGGCCGCGAACGGGTGGCGCGGGAACACCCGGGCGCGGAAGACCAGGACCACCGTGGCGGACCCGGCCGCGGCGCGGTGCCCGGACCTGGTCAACCGGGACTTCCGGGCTGAGGCGCCGGGGCGGCTGCACGTGGCGGACTTCACGTACGTGCCGCTGGCGGGCGGCGGGTTCGCCTGTACCGCCTTCGTGATTGACGCTTATGCCGGGACGATCGGCGGCTGGGAATGCTCGCTGTCCAAGCAGGCGGCGTTCGTGCAGCGAGCGGTCCGCCAGGCCGGGGGGGTGGAGACACCCCGCCTTCGCCTGGTCGCTAGCCTGCGGCAGGGCAGCGCGACCTGGACATCGAGGTTATGACCAGCCCAACGCGAGCGCCGGCCCGGTCGTATGTCGCCGCGCGTTACTCGCGCACCGGGCAGCCTGCCGGGCGGCGACCGCCTGCCTGGAGTTACGAGTGCCGGGCGCTGTCAGTAACTTGTCGGAGATCACGGTCGCTACTGCCCGACATCGGCGACTGCCGACTTACATGGCCTCACGTCATGTTGGCGCGGATAGCGAGTCGAGGCGGGCAGGTAATGACGGCTGATCCGGGCGGGTCCAGCATCGCCCAGAGGTGGCTCGGCACAGTGGATGAGTTGCGCCGGGCCGCCGGGTGGCGGGAACCCGGGTGGCGAGTTTTCGACGCCCGCCCTGGTTATGGCAAAGAAGTCCGTGACTGGATCACCCAGGCGGTCGGCCCGCACCGCGGCCCGGCCGATCCGGGCGACGCGGCGCTGGCGGTCAGCGAGTTGTTCGCCAATGCGCTGCTGCATGGCCCGGCCGGCGGCCGGGTGCTGGTGGGTTACTGCCTGTGGCGCGGCGGCGCCAGGATCGTTGTCTGCGATGCGGGCGGCGTCTCCGCGCCCCATCTGCGTAACCCGGGCGATTTTGAGGAGGGTGGCCGGGGGTTGCAGGTCGTGGACGTGATCGCGGTGGCGTGGGGGAGTTTTCGTGCCGGGCACGCCCAGGTCGTCTGGTGCGACCTGGGCGAGCCGCCTGATTCCGCCGCTGCCAACGACACATGGGCGCGATTGCGCGCAGTTATCGCCACCGTCGCTCTCGGCCCGGCAGCCGCCCCGGCTATCGCGGCAGGACACGCGCCAGCCAGGAACAGCGCCAGTGACGCGGAGAGGCTCGCGCCGGCATGAAGACGAGCGGGCTGCCCGGCGCCCGGAACGGATCACTTACGGAGAGCAAATGCGACATCAATCGGCTCCTGCTGCGCGACTGGACATCCGACGCGATCGGGGAGGCGCAGGACACGGTGATCGGGATGGCCTCGTCCGCTCCGGGAGTGTCGGTGGGGCTGACGCTAGCCGCGTTAGCCGCCACGACGGGCTGCGGCAGCGGGCCGGTCATTATCCTGACCGCGGTCCCGATGCCGGTCATCGCGAACGCTTACCGGCGGCTGAACATGTGGAACGCCAGCTGCCGCGCGTCGTTCGAGTGGGAAGCCGGTCCTGGCGCCGTGTTCTCAGGGGCGGACGTAGGTGCCCTTGCCGTGGATGGTGACGACCTTCCCGCGGTCGCGCAGTTCTTCGAGGGCGCGGCGGACCGTGATCCGGGCGACGCCGTACTGCTCGGACAGCTCTGCCTCACTCGGCAGCCGAGTGTCCGGCAGGAGTTTCCCGGCGTCTATGTCCGCTTCGATGTCCGCGGCCACCTGGGCAGACACGGACGTCGCCGAGTCATGGTTGATCCGGGCGGACCGGTCGGCCAGGGACATGATGATCATCATAGATACCCTGTGACCTGCGAAGACGCTTGGATAGGTCCTGGGACTTCTTAAGAAGTCCTACGAGGAGCTAAGGTGAATTCTGTATCAGTGCGGCGGCCCTGCGGGGAGCCACGGCCAAGGAGGAAGCGACCATGACAGAAGCAGTTCATTCCCACCCGTTTAATCATGACGAGGAATCCCAGGAAGTCGTGCGCCGTATGCGCGCTATCGAAGCTGAGTTCGCCGCCAATGGCCTGACCACGCACCTGACCGATGCGCGGGCAGGGCTGGATTTAAGCGCCGTACTCAGCCCTTCTGGCACGCGGGAGGCTGAAATCTGGGTGGACGAGAACGGCCGCGTCGAGGTGCGCTACTGGAGCCCTCCCGGCGCGTCGGCCGCCCAGATCACCGCTACCGCCCTCCGTGCCCTCAG
>Ga0307373_10005861_pt1 | contig 19833 bp, 19 predicted proteins | sample OX2MG_FD_202534 | JGI IMG/M metagenome (GOLD analysis project Ga0307373, IMG submission 202534) | Soil microbial communities from Risofladan, Vaasa, Finland - OX-2 | ecosystem: Environmental > Terrestrial > Soil > Coastal area > Acid sulfate soil | place: Finland: Risofladan, Vaasa | collected...
TGATCCACCCGATGTCGGCCATGCACCAGTACGTGTCGTCCGGGTGGATGTCCTGGTAGTACTTGGACGTGCCGGTCACGTAGGCGAGATAGCCGCCGGTGCTGTGCTGGGCGCCCTTGGGCCGGCCGGTGGTGCCGGAAGTGTACATGAGGAACAGCGGCGCCTCGGCCGGCATCGACACCGGTTCCACGATCTGGCCACGGTAGGGGCCGATCACGTCGTCGACGAAGAAGTCACGGCCCTCGACCATCGGGGTCGGCGAGGCGTACTGGCCCGGATGACGCCGCCACACCAGGACCTTGTCGACCTCCTGGCCCTCCTTGCGTGCCTCCTCGACCGCCTCATCGGCCTTGACCTTGTGGTCGACCAGTTCGCCGCTGCGGTAGTAGCCATCCATCGTGATCAGCACGTGGCTGCCGGAGTCAGCGACCCGGTGACCGCAGGCGGTGCCGCTGAACCCGCCGAACACCTGGGAGTGGACAACACCGAGCCGGGCGCACGCGAGCATCGTCACCGGCAGTTCAGGGACCATCGGCATGTGCAGGGTCACCCGGTCGCCGGCCTTGAGCCCGGCGAAGTCCCGCAGGAGCGCGGCGAACTCGTTCACCCGGTGATACAGGTCCCGGTAGGTGACCGCGACCGGCTCCTCCGCCTCGGGCTCGGGCACCCAGATCAGGGCTGCCTTGTTGCCATGCGCGGCCACATGGCGGTCCACACAGTTGTAGGAGGCGTTCAGCCGCCCACCGACAAACCACTTCCAGAACGGCGCGTTAGTGGTGTCCAGGATCGTGTCCCACTTCTTGTCCCAGTGCAGCATGTCCGCGTACTCGGTGAAGCAGTCCGGGAAGTGCTCCTCGCTGAACCGGTCGTAGATAGCCGGATCGGCGGCGTTGGCCTGAGCGATGAATGACTCAGGAGGGTAGATGTACTCCTCCTCGCGCCAGTGCACGGCAATCTGGGCCTCGGAGACCTGCGTCTCCGGACTTTCTGTCATTGCTCGTCCTCCTGCTGGAAGATGACCGATGGGGAGCGAACGCGACCGGGCGGGCCAGGGCAAGAAGATGACGGCAGGCCATAGGGTCCAGCAAGATCATCCGCGCCGCCAGGCTGTTCTCCCACCAGGGCACGACGCTGCCAGCCGCGACCACCACGACCGCGATCCGGGCGCGCCCCGCCCGGCCCGTGGATCGCTGGGTGGTACCAGGAGTGCCATGCCGCCTCACACCGCTGGGAGAGGCTTAATCGTACCGCTCTGGGGCACCTGGGACCAGGGCCGGCTCGGCTGGCCCGGTGACACGGCAGCGCCCAGGAGGGCCACCGCGCCGGTGGCCGGCGGCCGGTTGACATCGCAGCTGTCAGGGGTAAGTTGCTGCGGAGCCCAGCACCGGGGCCGGGTGGGGTCAGACCTGGACAGGGCACCGGGCAACCAGCAGACAACGCAGAGCGACGCTCGTTGCCGACGGGACGGACTCCGGTCCGAAGGGATGCCCGGGCCCTCTCCAACCAGGCAATGTATTGCCCGGTTATGCGGAACGTAAAGGCATTCCTCCTGGGCATGCCGCAAGTCTCACCTTGGCCACCGGTGCGGGCGGGCGGGGTACCCTGCGATGACGTCCATGGGGGAAATGCCGGGCGGCCCTGCCCGGCGTTGCGCGAAGGCAGGAACACGTGAGCAGTACGTCCGGCAGCGCCGTCGGTCCGGTGGCCGTCATCGTGCCTACCTACAACGAGCGCGACAACATCGAGATCATCGTGGGCCGCGTCCGCAGTGCGGTGCCCGGCGCTGACCTGCTCGTGGTGGACGATAACAGCCCCGACGGCACCGGCGAGATCGCCGACAAGCTGGCCAGCGAGGACTCCCACATCCACGTCCTGCACCGGGCCGGCAAGGCCGGTCTCGGCGCCGCCTACATCGCTGGTTTCCGCTGGGCGCTGGAGCGCGGCTACGAGGCGGTCGTGGAGATGGACGCGGACGGCTCGCATCAGCCCGAGGAACTTCCCCGGCTGCTCGACGCGCTCACCGATGCCGATCTGGTGCTGGGATCGCGCTGGGTTCCGGGCGGGTCGGTGCTCAACTGGCCCAGGTCACGGGAGCTCCTGTCCCGCGGTGGCAACACCTACGCCCGGCTGCTGCTCGGCTTCAATCTCAAGGACGCGACCGGGGGATACCGCGTCTTCCGGGCGGCGACCCTGCGGCGCATCGCGCTCGACGAGGTGGAGTCGCAGGGGTACTGCTTCCAGATCGACCTCGCGCTGCGGACCATCCGGGCCGGGCTGAAGGTTGTGGAGGTGCCCATCACGTTCGTGGAACGCGAGCGGGGCACCAGCAAGATGAGCCAGGCCGTGGTCGCGGAAGCGTTCTGGCGGGTAGCCATCTGGGGAGTCACCGGCATGCGCCCAGGCCGGGCCCGGCGGGCCCAGGCTGGCTGAGCCGCTGCCCGGCCGCTAAGCGCTCTTGCGCTGGCGGGTCCGGGGCTCCTTCACCTCTGCCGCGTCGAGCCCGCGCTCGCCGCGGATCAGCGCAAGCCGCTCGGCGAGCACCTGCTCCAGGTCAGCGATCGAGCGCCGCTCACGGAGCATGTCCCAGTGGCTGCGCGGCGGCTTTGCCTTCTTCGGGCTGGGCTGATCCCCGGCGGCGGTGAACGCGACCGACCCGCAGACCCGGCACTCCCAGGTGGCCGGAACGTCCGCTTCGGCGGCGAACGGCACGCTAAAATGATGGCCCTTGGGGCAGTCGAAAGCTATCTCCTGGCGTGGGGCCAGGTCCGTGTTCCGGTCGTTCTCATAGCTCGTCGCCCCGAGCCGGGTGCCGCGAAGTGCGCGTTCGGCCATATGGCATTGCCTCCCAGGCGCTCAGCCTTCCACGTCCGTCAACGCTGAGTACCCGGACAAGATTCCCACTGTGCCCCGTTTCCAACCCCGCCCGGCTGGTCGCTCTTCGCCGGGCGGGGTGACCCGTGGGCCTGTCCCACCGTGCTACCCCACCGTGCGGGGATGCCACTGCCCCCGGCCGGTCAGCACATCACGCAGCGCCACGGTCTCGTCGGTCATGATCCCGTCCACGCCCAGGTCGAGCAGGCTCTCCATGGTGGGGCGGTCGTTCACGGTCCACACGTGCACCTGCAGGCCCAGGGCGTGGGCGCGGGCGATGAAGGGCCGCGTCGTGACCGGGGCGGGTACCTGGACGCACCGCACCCCGGCCCGCGCGAGGCGCTCGGCGAGCGGCCCCGGTGGCCGCTCGCCGGCCGTGGGCGGCCGCCGGGCACCCATGGCCGAGCTGCCCGGGCCTGGCGTGCCCGGGCCGGCCGTGCCCGGCCGGGTGTCCAGGAACCGGTAACGGTGCGGGCCACGAGTGTCGCGCACGCTACGCGGCCCGCCGAACCGCACCACGGCCGTGCCCAGCGGCGAGGCCGCCATGCAGACGGGGCGGTCGAGCACCCGCCGGGTGGCCCGGAGCCTGGTGGCGGAGAAGGAGACCACACAGACCCGGTCCCAGGCATTGGTCCGCCGCAGCACCCCGGCCAGCGGCACGATGGCGGGAGCGTCCTTCACGTCGATGTTGAAGCGCACGTCGGGCCAGGTCCCGAGCAGGTCCTCCAGCACCGGGATCGGCTCGGTCCCGCCGATGCGGGCGCTGGCGAGGTCCGCCAGCGTCAGCCGGGAGACCCGCCCCGGCTGGCCGGTGACCCGGTCCAGCGTGCGGTCGTGGAACGCGACCAGAACCCCGTCCGCTGTCGCCTGCGCGTCAGTTTCCAGGTACCCGTAACCGAGCCCGACCGCGTGCTCGAACGCACGCCAGGAGTTCTCTGGTGCGTGCGCGGCACCGCCACGGTGGGCGAAGGCCAGCGGGCCCGGGTAGTCAAGGAATGCCGTCGGCATGTATGTGAGTATGCGCCACGCCCGTGACCAGGGTGGAAACGGAGGGTGCCGGAGCGGCGAACGCCCCGCGCAGCCTTAGCTCACAGAGTGCTAGCTCACGGTGCTAGCTGACAGCGGGGGCGGGGGCGGCGGCCAGCGCGGGCTCGATGTAGCGGTGGCTGATGCGGCGCTCGACCACGAACGTCATCACCGGGATGGTGCCGGCCAGCAGCACCGCCACCGTCGGCCACGGAGCCAGCCGCAGCCTCCGGGTCAGCGGGAAGGAGACCAGCAGGTAGACGATGTACAGGGCACCGTGCACGGTGCCCACGGCGTTCACCGCCGCGCCGTCGGACACGAAAACCTGCAGCACCGCGAGAACGCACAAGACGATGAGCACCACACCGGTGATGTAAGCCATCACCCGGTACAAGGTGACGTTCAGGCGCACACGATCCTCCTCCTGGGGTGCACTCGGGCTGCCCGGCCCGCTATCTGAGGCCGTGCCACCTGCCGTGACCCCTTACTTCCTTGGTCAGCCGGGCCAGGTAGGCGTTGTAGGCGGCCAGTTCCTCGTCGTCGGGGTCGCCGTCCCCGCCATCGGCCCCGGGCTGCCCGGCGCCAGCCGGAGCGGGCACACCGGTGGGCAGCGCCACCTCCTCGGCGTCCGCGGCGACGGGGGGATTGAACTCGTCACGGATCGTCTTCACCCAGAAGACCACCGCGAAGATCGCGAAGAGCGGCCACTCGAAGGTATACGCCCAGCTGAGGGCATTGCCCGCTTGCGCACGACGCAGCTGCCAGTCACCAAGCCAGAGCATTCCCAGCACGCTGACGATCACCAGCAGGTGCCAGCCGAGCCACCTGGGGGAGATCAGGAACCTCCACCGGGAGGCTGCCTGGTTGCCGGACATGCGCCGAGTCTAGTGGGGAAACAGACAACGGCCCGCGAGTCCCGGCGTTAGCCGCCGCGGGCGGGCGGTGATAATCGGAGCATGCCCTTGACCGATCTACTCCTGCCCGGGCGATCCGGCCGGGCCGGGCGCCTGCCCGCCAGCCTGGCCGAGCTGCATGGGCCCGAGCAGGGCGTCGTGGTGCTGCCACGGCACCTGGCGTGGCCCGGTCTCCGCGAGTTCGACCTGTCCGACGACCGGCTGCGCCGCAGCCTGTACGGCATCGTGCTCGCCCAGGGGCGGCGCAACGACATGGCCCGTTTCGTCAACGCACGGCTGCTGCAGGCCGACTGGCCCCTGCTGCGCACCTCACTGGACCCCCGGGTCCGCAAGGGCTGCGAGCGCCGGCTGCGGCTGGGAAATCTGAGCTGGCCCACAGAAATCTGAGCTGACCCACAGGAGGAGACCGCATGACGGTGATCGCGAACGGCCTCGACGAGCTCAAGGCCCTGGCCGGGACCGACCTCGGCTACACCGGCTGGCTGGAGGTGACCCAGGACCGGGTCAACACGTTCGCCGACGCCACCGGCGACCACCAGTGGATCCATGTGGACGCCGCCAAGGCCGCGGCCGGGCCGTTCGGCGGCACCATCGCCCACGGGTACCTGACCCTGTCCCTGGTCATCCCGCTGTTCGGCGAGCTGGCAGAGGTACGCGGGGTGAGCATGGGGATCAACTACGGGCTGAACAAGGCCCGTTTCCCGGCGCCGGTGCCGGTGGGGTCGAAGATCAGGCTCGGGGCCAGGCTCGGCGCGGTCGAGGACGCCGGTGTCAACGCCGTGCAGGCGGTGGTGGACTTCACGATCGAGGTGGAGGGCGCCGAGAAGCCCGCCTGCGTGGCCCAGGCGGTCTACCGCTACTACGCCTGAGCCGCCAGGTCACGTTATGCGCAAATACGTCATCATGGGTGTGCAGGGCAGCGGCAAGAGCACCCAGGCCGCGATGCTCGCGGCGGGCCTGGACCTGGTGCACATCAGCGTCGGCGACATCTTCCGCTGGCATGTGCAGCAGCACACGAAGATGGGTGCCCAGGTGCGGCGCATCATGGCCGCCGGGGAACTCGTCGGGGACGACATGGCGGAGGCGGTGACCGCCGAGCGGCTCAGCCAGCACGACTGGAACTACGGGTTCGTGATCGACGGCTTCCCCCGCAACGGGCGGCAGGCGGAGTTCTTCCTGGAGAGTTACGACATCGACGGGGTGATCCACCTGGACCTGCCCGACGCCGAGGTCCGCCGCCGGGTGCTCGCCCGCCGCCTGTGCTCGGGCTGCGGCATGGACTACAACCTGATCGCCGGCCGGCCCGCCGTCGAGGGCACCTGTGATGTCTGCGGCGGCACCCTGGTCAGCCGCGAGGACGACACCGAGGAGGCGCTGGCGGTACGGCTGCGCGACTATCACGAGAAGACCAACCCGGTGCTGGACCTGTTCCGGCGCAAGGAGTACGTGGCCACCATCGACGCGCGGCCCGGCAAGGATGAGATCCAGCAGGCCATCCGCGAGCACCTGCACCTGCCGGACCATCAGTCCCCGGCCGCCCCATAGTGCGCACCGTGCGTGAGATCGCCATCTTCAGCGGCAGCGCCCACCCGGACCTGGCCGCGGAGATCTGCCGGGAACTCGGTGAGCCACTGCTGCCGGTCCGGCTGCAGCGCTTCGCCAACGACTGCCTGGAAATCCAGCTGCAGTCCAACTGCCGGGAACGGGACGTCTTCCTCATCCAGCCCCTCACCCCGCCGGTGCAAGAGCACCTGGTGGAGCTGCTGCTCATGCTCGACGCGGCGCGGGGCGCCTCGGCGGCCAGGGTCACGGCCGTCATCCCGCACTACTCCTACGCCCGCTCCGACAAGAAGGAGGTGCCGCGGGTCTCGATCGGCGGCCGGCTGGTCGCCGACCTGCTGGTCACCGCCGGCGCCGGGCGGGTGCTGACGATGACGCTGCACTCGCCGCAGGTGCACGGCTTCTTCTCGGTCCCGGTGGATCACCTGCATGCCCTGCGCGAGCTGGCCGGCTACTTCCGCGGCAGCCTGAAGCCCGATTCGGTCGTCGTCTCGCCCGACCTCGGCTACGCCAAGCCCGCCGCGGCGTTCGCCCGGCTGCTGGGGCTGCCGGTCGCGGCGGCCGCCAAGCAGCGTTTCAGCGACCAGGAGGTGAGCATCACCTCCATCATCGGCGACGTGACGGGCCGGGACGCAATCGTGCTCGACGACGAGATCGCGCGCGGCACGACCGTCCTGGAGCTGCTGGGCCAGCTCCGCGAGCACGGCGTGCCGTCGGTCCGGATCGCCTGCACGCACGGCCTGTTCAGCGACGGCGCGCTGGACCGGATCGCGGCCGAGCCCGAGGTCACCGAGATCGTCTGCACCAACACGGTGCCGCTCCCGGACGGGCCGCGGCACAGCAAGCTCACTGTGCTGTCGGTGGCCCCCGCCCTGGCCGAGGCGATCCGCCGGATTCACGAGGGGGAGTCGGTGAGCGCCCTGTTCGGCCCGCACTGAGCTGGCCAGCACTGAGCTGGCCCGCACTGCATTGGCCAGCACTGAGCTGGCCGCTAGACCGCGCCCGGTGACGCCCGGTCAGCTCTCCTCGATGGCGCGGGCGACCTGCTCCCGGGTGAGCGGCAGGTCACGCACCCGCACCCCGACCGCGTCGGCCACGGCGTTGCCGATCGCGCCGGCCACCGGGCCCTGCGCGACCTCGCCGGCGCCGGTCTCCCGTTGCCCGGGCGCGTCCACGATCGCGACCTCCACCTGCGGCACCTCGGTGAACCGCAGGATCGGGTAGGTGTCCCAGCTGAGGGAGGTGATCCTGGCCCGGTCGAAGCTGACCCGCTCGCGCAGCGCCCAGCTGGCGCTCTGGACCGCGCCCCCCTCGACCTGGTTGATCACCCCGTCCGGGTTGATGACCCGGCCGACGTCGGCCGCGAGCCAGATATGGGTCACCCGCACGTCGGTGCCGGCTTCCACCCGGGCCACGGCCGCGCAGTAGCCGGCCAGGCCCTTGTACCGCGCGTACCCGATGCCGTAGCCCACGCCATCGTCGTCCCCCGGGCGGCGTGCCCACCCGGACAGCTCGGCGGCCCGTTCGACCACCCGCCGGGCCCGCGGGTCGGTGAGGTGGGCGAGCCGGAAGTCGACCGGGTCCATCCCGGCCTCGGCGGCCAGCTCGTCCATGAACGACTCGATGGCGAACACGTTGAGGAACGCCCCGAGCGAGCGAAGGGAGGAGGTCCGGATCGGCATCACCAGCAGCCGGTGCCGGGTGACCACCAGGTCACCGATGTCGTACCCCGGGACGGCATTGCGGGTCGAGCCCATCGCACCGGTCGGTGGGCCGTCCTGGGCCGGGCTCATCGGCTGCGCCCCGGCCAGGTGGCTCAGCGCGAGCAGCCGCGGCTCCCCGCCGGTGGCCGGCCGCCCGATGAACCCGTTGCTCCAGACGTCCTGGCGCCAGCTGGCGATCCGCCCGCTGGCATCGAGCCCGGCCGTGAGCCGGGCCAGCATGGCCGACCCGAGCGGCGCCCAGCTCATCTCGTCCTCGCGCGACCACAGCACCCGCACCGGGTGCCCGGGCACCGCCCGGGCCAGCAGGACGGCGTCCAGCGCCACGTCGTCCGCGCCGTTGTGCCCGTAGGCGCCGGCCCCCTCGACATGGTTCACGGTCACCTGGCCCGGCTCCAGGCCCAGCCCGGCCGCGATCGCGGCCCGCAGCGCGAACGGGCCCTGGGTGTGGCTCCAGACGGTGACGCCGGCGCCGTCCCAGCGCGCGATCGCGCAGCTGGGTGCCATCGAGGCGTGGGCCAGGAACGGCCGGGTGAACTCGGCGGTGAGGGTGCGGGTGACCGAGGCCGCCGCCTGCTCGTCGTGCCGCTCGTGCACCGTCACCGCCTGCGCGGGCGAGGAGAGCAGGAACGTCTTCAGGTCACGCTCATCGGGCAGTGAGTCGCTGACCTGCCAGCGGGCCGCCCGGGCCAGGCTGGCCGCTGCCGCGAGCGCGGCCCGGTCCGCCGCGGCGACCACCCCGAGGAAGGACCCGTCACGGACGGTCACCACGTCGCCGGGCAGGCCGGGATCGTCCAGGCCGGCCAGTGACGCCGCCGGGGCGGGCGGGCGGACCACCCGCCCGTACCTCATGCCCGGCAGGACCAGGTCGTGCAGGAACCGGGGCCGGCCGGTCACCTTGTCGGGGATGTCCAGCCGGGGCGCGCTGCGCCCGGCGACCGACCAGCGGCCCGGCTGCTTGGCTGGGCGTGGGTCGCCGGCCAGCCGGTCGAGCAGCCCCGGGCCAGCCAGCGACCAGTAGGTCAGGCCGGTGCCGCCCGCGTCGGTGGTGATCTCGCCGTCGGCGACGCCCAGCGCCCGCGCGCCGGCGCCCAGGGCGTCCGCCGCGGCGGCCAGGAACACCTCACGGGCCTGCGCACATGCCTGCCGCAGCGCCGAGCCGGACTCCTCGATGGAGCGGCTGCCGGAGGTGATGCCCTCATCGGGGCTGGTCGCGGTGCTGACCGGGGCGACCCGGACCCGCTCCAGGCTGACGTCCAGCTCCTCGGCGGCGACCTGGGCGAGCGCGGTCCACACCCCCTGGCCGTACTCCACCTTGCCGGAGGAGATGGTGACCACGCCTGGTTCGGTGAAGTCGAGCCAGCCCGCCAGCACCGGGTTGGCAGCCAGGGTGACCGGCAGATCGGGCGGCAGCTCCGGGGGAGTGCTCATCCGGCGGCCTGCCCGGCCTCCTGACTGGCGTGACCCTGGCTTGCGGCCTTCAGCACCGCGCTGACGATCCGGCGGTGCGCACCGCAGCGGCACAGGTTGCCATCGAGCGCCTCCCGCGCCTCCCGCTCGCTGGGGGAGGGGTTGCCGCGCAGCAGGGCGACCGCGGTCATCACCATGCCCGAGGTGCAGTACCCGCACTGGGCGGCCTGCTCGTCGATGAACGCCTGCTGGACCGCGTGCAGCGTCTCACCGTCCAGCAGCCCTTCGACGGTGGTCACCTGCCGGCCTTCAGCCGCCCAGGCGGGAAAGTCACACGAGGACCGCGCCTGGCCGTCGATCAGCACGAAACAGGCGCCGCACAGGCCGAGCCCGCAGCCGAACCGCGGCCCCGACAGGCCCAGATCGTGGCGGAGCACGTCGAGGAGCGGGGCGTCCGGCTCGCACGGCAGGGTGCGGCTGGCGCCGTTGACCGTCACGTGCAGCTCGTGGTGCCCCATCGTCTCCCCTCAGCTTGACCGCGCCTATCCCAGAGAGTATGCATTCGTTTGCAGGATCTGGCCAGCGAGAGCCGGGAGGATTAATGGATGACCGGGTAAGCATGGCGATCTCCCACTGGGCGCCGAGGTTCACGATGAACGGCGTGACGGCCGGGGACTTCGAGCGGATCACCAGCGGGCTGGCGTCGTGGGACGACTGGTGTGCCGGGTGGAGCGCGGTGGCGGCCGAGCACGAGCAGCTGGGGCGCGACGCGCTCACGGCCGGCCGGGAGCTGTCGGCAGGTGCGCACCTGTCGCAGGCCGCGGTCTACTACCACTTCGCCAAGTTCTTGTTCGTCAACGACCTCGGCCAGATGCGGGCCGCCCACAGCAAGGCCGTCGCCTGCCTGATGGACGCCCTGCCCTACCTGGACCCGCCCGGCCGCCGGATCGAGATCCCGTTCGACGGCTCGCACATCGTCGGCGTCCTGCGCCTGCCGCCGGGGGAGGGCCCCCACCCGGTAATGATCATGATCCCGGGTCTTGACTCCACCAAGGAGGAGCTGCGCAGCACCGAAGAGCTCTTCCTGGCCAGGGGCATCGCCACCGTCAGCGTCGACGGGCCCGGGCAGGGGGAGGCCGAGTACGACCTCGCGATCCGGGGTGACTGGGAGGTGCCGGGCGGGGCGGTCATCGACTACCTGCAGGCCGAGCCGTCGCTGGATCCGGCCCGGATCGGGGTCTGGGGGGTCAGCCTGGGCGGCTACTATGCGCCCCGGGTGGCCAGCGGGGACGAGCGCGTCAAGGCCTGCATCGCGCTGGCCGGGCCGTACAACTTCGCCGACAACTGGGACAACCTGCCAATCCTCACCCGGGAAGCGTTCCGGATCCGGTCCAAGACGCCCGACCTGGAAACCGCCCGGGCCACGGCGGACACGCTGTCGCTGGCCGGCCGGGCGGAGCTGATCCGCTGCCCGCTGCTGGCGGTCATGGGCAAGCTCGACCGGCTGATCCCCTGGCAGCACGCGCAGCGCCTGGTGGATGAGGCAGCCGGGCCAGCCGAGCTGCTGCTGCTGGACAAGGGGAACCACGGCTGCGCCAACCTGGCCCCGTTCCACCGGTACGCGGCCGCGGACTGGGCCGCCGAGCAGCTCGGCGCCCAGGTCAGCAGGGGCCAGGCCGCCCGGGCATGAGCGGGGACACCCTCACCGCGAGCAGCCGCGGGCTGCGGGTGCTCGCCCACCACGACCTGGCCGGCTACGGCGACGGCATGCAGGTCATCCGGCACGGCGACGCCCTGTACGTCGGGCACATGGGCACCACCGGCATGGGAACCACGATCCTGGACGTCGCTGACCCCGCCCGGCCGGTGCTGGTGACCCAGTGGCGCGCTCCCGCGCACACCCATACCCACAAGGTCCAGGTGGCGGACGGCCTGCTGCTGGTCAACCACGAGAAGTTTCCCTACCGCAGCGAGGCCGGGCTCTACTCGGCCGGCCTGGCCGTCTACCGGCTCGACGACCCGCTGCGGCCGCAGCAGGCCGGGTTCTGGCCCAGCGGCGGGCGCGGCGTCCACCGGGTGGTCTGGACCGGCGGCCGGTACGCGCACATGTCGGTGATCCCCGGCCATTTCCGCGACCGCATCTGGCTGGTGCTCGACCTGGCCGACCCCGCCCACCCGGCCGAGGCCGCCCGGTGGTGGTGGCCGGGCCAGCACGAGGACGAGCAGCCCGGCTGGCCCGCCGGCGAGCGGTACGCGGCCCATCACGCCCTGATCGCCGGCGGCCGCGCCTACCTCGGCTACGACGACGCGGGCATGGTGATCCTGGATGTGACCGACATCACCAGACCGCACCAGGTGGGGCACGTGCAGTGGGACGGCGGATCCACCCACACCTGCCTGCCCCTGCCCGGCCGGGGACTGGTGGCCGCCACCGACGAGCAGGTGACCGACGGCCCGGGCGCGCCGCAGCGGGCGATCCGGATCATCGACGTGTCGGGCGCCAGCCCGGCGGTGCTGGCCATGTGCCCGCACCCGGAGGGCTTCGGCGGCCTTCCGCTCCGGTTCGGTGCCCACAACCTGCACGAGAACCAGGCCGGCTCCTACCGCAGCGAGCGGATCATCTTCGCCACCTACTTCAGTGCCGGGCTGCGGGTCTTCGACCTGGCCGACCCCAGCCACCCGGTGGAGGTCGCGCACTGGGTTCCCCGGCCGCCGCCGGGCCAGCCGGTGCCGCAGATCAACGACCTGTTCGTCGATGCAAACGGTCTCATCTGGGTCACCGAGCGGATCGCCGGCGGGGTGTATGTCCTGCAGCCGGAGGAAGCGCTGGCGGCGCTGATGGAGCAGGCACGGGTTACAGCTGGGTGAGGATCCGCGGGCCGTCCTCGGTGATGGCGACCGTGTGCTCGGCGTGCGCCGCCCGGCTGGCATCGACCGTCCGCAGCGCCCACCCGTCCCGTGCGATCAGGTAGTCGCCGCCGCCGCCGGCCATCAGCATCGGCTCGATGGCCAGCACCAGGCCGGGCCGCAGCCGCATGCCCCGGCCGGGCCGGCCGTCATTGGGGACATGGGGATCCTCGTGCATGTGGCGGCCGATCCCGTGCCCGCCGAACCCGGCCGGGATGCCATAGCCTGCCGCGTGGGCGATCGCGCCGATCGCCGCCGAGATGTCCCCGATCCGCGCCCCGGCCACCGCAGCGGCGACCCCGGCGGCGAGTGCCTTGTCGGCCGTCTCGATCAGCAGCAGGTCGGCCACATCCGGTGCGCCCACGGTGAAGCTGATCGCGGCGTCCCCGGTCCAGCCGCCGAGTTCGGCCCCGCAGTCGATGCTGACCAGGTCACCGTCGCGGAGCCGGTAGGCGTCCGGGATGCCATGCACGATCGTGTCGTTGACCGAGGCACAGATGACGGCCGGGAACGGGGTCGGCGCGAACCCGGGGTGGTAGTACAGGAAGGGGGAGCGGGCGCCGGACTCCCGGATCACCCCGTGCGCCACCTCGTCCAGCTCCAGCAGCGAGGTGCCCACCGCCGCGCTGCCGCGCACCGCGGCGAGCGCGCGGGCCACGACCCGCCCGGCCTCGCGCATCGCCGCCACCGCGGCGTCGCTCTTGAGCTCGACCATCGATGGCTACTCCTGCGCCCGGCCGCCGAGGTGGCGGGCGAGGAACCGTTCCGCCGCCGCGTAGAAGCGCAGCCGGTTCTCGGGCTTGGCGAACCCGTGCCCCTCATCGGGGAAGAGCATGTACTCGTGGTCGATGCCGGCCTCCCGGAGCGCGGCGACGATCTGCTCTGACTCGGCCTGTTTCACCCGGGGGTCGTTGGCGCCCTGGGCGATCAGCAGCGGCGTCCGGATGCTGGCCGCGCGGGACAGCGGGGAGCGCGACCACAAGAACCCGGCGTCCTGCTCGGGGTTGCCCACCCGGGTGTGGAACAGCGCGATCATGGGAGCCCAGTAGGGCGGGATGGTCTCGATCAGGGTCTTCAGGTTGGAGGGGCCGACGATGTCCACCGCGCAGCAGAACGCGTCGGGGGTGAACGCCGCACCGGCCAGGGCGGCGTAGCCCCCGTACGAGCCGCCGTAGATGGCGACCCGGGCCGGGTCGGCCCAGCCTTCGCCGACCGCGTGGGCGACCGCGTCCAGCAGGTCGTCCTGCATCTTCCCGCCCCACTCGCGGTCGCCGGCGTTGACGAACGCCTTGCCGTAGCCGGTCGAGCCGCGGAAGTTGACCTGCAGGCACAGATAGCCGCGGTTGGCCAGCCACTGCGCCTCGGAGTCGAAGCCCCACGCGTCCCGCGCCCACGGCCCGCCGTGCACATTCAGCACCATGGGCAGCCCGGACCGGCCCGCTTCCGGCGGGAAGGTCGCATAACCGTGAATGATCAGCCCGTCACGGGCGGTGAAGGAGAACGGCTCCATCGGCGCCAGCTGGTACCGGGACAGCTCGGGCTGGTGCTCGAACAGGAGCCGGCCTGCGCGGCGCTGCCGGTCGTAGGCGAAGTAGGGCACAGGGCCGGTGTCGTTGGTGAAGCCGACCAGCCAGATGCCGTCGCTGTCGTCACCGTCGCCGATGTCGGGATCGCCGGGGTGCAAAGCGCGGATCGCGGCGAGGTCGGCTTCGACCGAGGCGTCCAGCGCCAGGTACTCCGACCGGTCCTTGAGGAAGGTGACGATCTGCGGCTCCCGGGTGTCCGGGTGCAGCCGGACCCCGGTCACGTCCGCGTCCGGGTCCTCCGCCAGCACCTGTGCCGCACCACTGGCCAGGTCGATCCTGACCAGCGCACCGGTGTTGACGCCGACCGAGCTCATCGCCAGCAGTGAGCGGCCGTCCGCGCTGATCGCGACCGGGCCGCTGGTCAGCGCGTCCTCCGCGGCGACGGTCAGCAGCGGCTGCCACTCCGCGCCGCTGCCGTCCCGGACCATCAGCACCATGCCGCCGTCGGGCTGCGGGGCGATCCCGCACCGGATGACCAGTTCGGCATCGGCCACCCAGCCGACGAACCCGGGATTCTCCACCTCCTTGACCAGCTCACCAGTGACCAGGTCGAGCCGGTAGACGTCGTGGAGCTGGGGGTTGTCGCGGTTCAGGGCGACCAGGACGTCGGTGGGGAACTTCTTCTCGGTGGCGATGATCTGCGCCTGGACCCCGTCGAACGGCGTCAGGTCCCGGCGCACCATGGTCGCCAGGTCGACGTCGTGCAGGCGCCAGTTCTCGTCGCCGCCGGTGTCCTGCAGGTACAGCAGGTGCCGCCCGTCATGCGCCCAGTCGTAGACGCGGATGCCGCGGTCGGTGTCGTCGGTGACCACGCGCGCCGCGGCCCAGTCGACCCCGTCCGGCCCCATCGGTGCCGTCCACACGTTGAGCACCCCTTCGTGCGGGGCGATCCATGCCAGCGTGCTGGCGTCCGGGCTGATGCGGGGGCTGGTCCGGTCCGGGTTACCGAAGAGGACCCGCCGGGGGATGAGTTCGGCCATGGGCCATGCCTACCATGAGCGACGCGCTGTTCAGTAGCATCAGCCGGGTGGTCCGGGCCTCGCCGCGTTCGTCCCGCCCGCGGCGCCAGCGCGGTTCCTTCGTCATCCGTGGCGGCTATGTGCTGACCATGGACCCGCTGGCCGGCGATCTCCCCGCCGCCGACGTGCAGGTCACCGACGGTGTGATCGCCGCGGTGGGGCCGGATCTGGCGGTCCCGGCCGGCACGCCCGAACTCCCCGCGCAGGGCCTGATCGTGGCCCCCGGGCTGGTGGACACGCACTGGCACATGTGGAACACCCTGCTGCGGAGCATGTCGGCGGACTGGCCCGAGCCTGGATACTTCCGCGTGTCGGTGCAGGCGGGGCGGGCCTTCGGGCCTGGTGACATCTACCAGGGCACCCGCCTGGCTTGCGCGGAGGCGATCAGCTCCGGGATCACCACGGTGCACGACTGGTGCCACAACGTGCGCGGGCCCGCGCACGCCGAGGCGGGGGTGCGGGCGCTGGGGGAGTCCGGGCTGCGGGCCCGTTTCTCCTACGGCTACGCGGCCGGCCACCCGAACGACGAGCCGATGGACCTGGCGGGCCTGGGCAGGCTGCACCGGGACTGGGAGAGGGTCAGCGACGGCGGGCGGCTGACGCTGGGCATGGCCTGGCGCGGGCCCGGCGGCAGCAACCCGGCCATGCGGGTGGCCCCGGCGATCTACCGGCAGGAGATCGAGACCGCCCGCGGCCTGGGCATCCCGGTCACCGTGCACGCCTGCGGCCCTCGTTCGGCGCAGGGCCAGATCGCCGCCCTGGCCCGGGCCGGCCTGCTCGGCCCCGACCTGCAGATCGTGCATGCCAACTGGGCCACCGCCGCCGAGATCGCGGACATGGCGGCTGCGGGCACACCCGTCAGCGTCTCGCCCTACAGTGAGCTGCTGATCGGTTACGGAATGCCACGGACCGCTGAGCTCCTGGCGGCGGGCCTGTGCGTCGGGCTGTCGGTGGACACCACGGTCCTCACCGGCAACGCCGACATGTTCGCGATCATGAAAGTGACCCAGGGGATCGCGAACGCGCAGGCCCACGACGAGTTCGCGCTGACCCACCGGCAGGCGCTGGCCCTGGCCACCATCGACGGCGCGCGCTCGCTCGGGCTTGGTGAGGTGACCGGTTCCATCACGCCCGGCAAGCAGGCCGACATCATCTGCGTCAGCACCAGCGAGCCGAACCTGGCCGTGCTGACCGACCCGGCGCACTTGCTGGTGACCGCCGCGCAGCCAGCGAATGTCGACACGGTCATCGTGCACGGCCAGGTGCTCAAGCAAGGCGGCGTGCTGACCACGATGAACCTGGCGGAACTGCGCGCCGCGGCCAGCCAGGCGCTAGCCGGCGTAAGGACGCGCGCAGGCGGCTAGCAGGCAGTTCGCAGGTGACCAGGCCGATCAGGAATCGAGAAGCGCGGGTCACCGAGCCGCAGCTAGCGTGACAGCCAAGGCTTCCCGTTCGTCTTTAAGCCCGGCAAGACACGCCGGGTCGATGTGACCCACGACTTCAGGAGTGATCATGACCGGCTCTTCCACCCAGGGAATCAAGACCGTGCTGCATCCGGTGTCCGACCTGGCGGCGGCCAGGGCGGTGTACGCCGCCCTGCTCGGCGTACCGCCGCTGGAGACACGATGAGCATGGCCACGAGGACGGACACGCAGTCGCCTGCGCCGCACGTTGGTGACAGCCACGATCTGATCCGCGTGCACGGCGCGCGCGTGAACAACCTCAAGAACCTCAGCGTCGAGATCCCGAAGCGCCGGCTGACCGTGTTCACCGGCGTCTCCGGCTCGGGCAAGAGCTCGCTGGTGTTCGGCACGATCGCCGCGGAGTCGCAGCGGCTGATCAACGAGACTTACAGCGCCTTCGTGCAGGGCTTCATGCCGGCTCTGGCGCGGCCCGAGGTCGACGTGCTCGAAGGGCTGACGACCGCGATCATCGTCGACCAGCAGCGGATGGGTGCTGACCCCCGCTCCACGGTCGGTACCGCGACCGATGCCAACGCGATGCTGCGCATCCTCTTCAGCCGGCTCGGGCAGCCGCACATCGGCTCGCCCAACGCGTTCTCCTTCAACGTCCCCTCGGTCCGGGCGAGCGGTGCGATCACGATCGAACGCGGTGACCGCAAGACTGTGAAAGCGACCTTCACCCGCACCGGGGGCATGTGCCCGCGGTGCGAAGGCCGGGGCACGGTCACCGACATCGACCTCACCCAGCTCTTCGACAGCTCCAAGTCGCTCGCCGAGGGCGCGATCACCATCCCCGGGTACAAGGCGGGCGGCTGGAACTACCGGCTTTACGCCGCGTCGGGCTTCTACGACCCGGACAAGCCAGTCCGCGACTACACCGGAACCGAGCTGCACGACTTCCTCCACCGCGAGCCGGTCAGGATGAAGATCGAGGGCATCAACATGACCTACGAGGGGCTGATCCCACGGGTCCAGAAGTCGATCCTCTCCAAGGACAGGGAGGCGATGCAGCCGCATATCCGGGCGTTCGTGGACCGGGCGGTCACCTTCACCGCCTGTCCCGAGTGCGGCGGCACCCGGCTCAGCGAGGCGGCCCGGTCGTCGCGGATCGGCGGGATCAACATCGCCGACGCGTGCGCGATGCAGCTCAGCGACCTGGCCGGATGGGTTCGCGGCATCGACGAGCCGTCGGTCGCGCCGCTGCTCGCGGCGCTACAGCAGGTTCTCGACTCGTTCGCCGAGATCGGGCTGGGCTACCTCTCGCTCGACCGGCCGTCGGGCACGCTGTCGGGCGGCGAGGCGCAGCGCGTCAAGATGATCCGCCAGCTCGGCTCATCGCTGACCGACGTCACCTACGTCTTCGACGAGCCCACCGCGGGCCTGCACCCCCATGACGTCCAGCGGATGAACGACCTGCTGCTGCGGCTGCGGGACAAGGGCAACACGGTGCTCGTCGTGGAGCACGAGCCGGAGACGATCGAGGTCGCCGACCACGTCATCGACCTCGGCCCCGGGGCTGGCACGGCGGGCGGCACCGTCTGCTTCGAGGGCACCGTCGAGGGGCTGCGGGCCAGCGGCACCCGCACCGGCCGCCATCTCGGCGACCGGGCCGCACTCAAGGCGAAGATGCGGACGCCCGCCGGCGCACTGGAGATCCGCGGCGCGACTACGCACAACCTGCGCGACGTCGACGTCGACATCCCGCTCGGGGCGCTTGTCGTCGTCACCGGCGTCGCAGGCTCTGGCAAGAGTTCGCTGGTGTTCGGTTCGATTCCCGCCGAGGCGGGCGTGGTGTCGATCGACCAGGGCGTGATCCGCGGCTCGCGGCGGAGCAACCCGGCGACCTACACCGGACTGCTCGACCCGATCCGCACGGCGTTCGCGAAGGCCAACGGCGTGAAGCCGGCGCTGTTCAGCGCCAACTCCGAGGGCGCCTGCCCCAGCTGCAACGGTGCCGGCGTCATCTACACCGACCTGGCGATGATGGCCGGCGTCGCCACCACCTGCGAGGAGTGCGAGGGGAAGCGGTTCGAGGCGTCGGTGCTCGGCTACCACCTCGGTGGGCGTGACATCAGCGAGGTGCTCGCGATGTCGGTGACCGAGGCCGGGCAGTTCTTCGGCGCCGGCGAGGCGCGCACCCCGGCTGCGCACGCCATCCTCGGCCGGCTCGCCGACGTCGGGCTCGGCTACCTCATCCTCGGCCAGCCGCTCACTACGCTGTCCGGCGGCGAGCGGCAGCGGCTCAAGCTGGCTACCCGCATGGCCGAGAAGGGCGGCGTCTACGTCCTCGACGAGCCGACCACCGGCCTTCACCTCGCCGACGTCGAGCAGCTGCTCGGCCTGCTCGACCGGCTCGTCGACTCCGGCAAGTCGGTCATCGTGATCGAGCATCACCAGGCGGTCATGGCGCACGCCGACTGGATCATCGACCTCGGACCCGGCGCCGGCCACGACGGCGGCCGGATCGTCTTCGAGGGCACGCCCGCCGGCCTCGTCGCCGCCCGCTCCACCCTCACCGGCGAGCACCTCGCGGCCTACGTCGGCACCTGACCGAGGCCCACGCGGACACCGTGAGACGAGTGCTCTCGTCTGCCTCCACCCGTCCCGCCCGTGCGCCGATAATGTGCATTATGTTAAGTAGCCTCTTCCGCTGCTCCCCAGGAGACCTAAGTCCCGAGAACCATGACCACATTGTTGAGCGTCAGAAAGATGTCACGGGTGGCGACGTTGCCCCGATACACGACGAGCACGGCGCCGTCGGTTACCTCACCGTCCCGTGGGCGATCGGAGGCATCTCCTCCTTGCTCACCATCGACGGCCAGCACCGTGTGCTCGGCGTCTCCATCGAGAAGCAGCGCATCACATCCGCCATCTCCGCCATCGACCGCGAGATGGCACGCAAGGTCAGCCCGGAGAAGGCGGCCAAGCTCCAGGCCGAACGGGAGAAGCTCATCGGTCAGATGAACCGGCTGAAAGCAGAGCACGTCGGCCTGGACATCTACGTAGAGCCGGACCCGATCAAGGCCCAGCAGATGTTCGTTGACGTCGCCGACAACGCCAAGGGCATCAGCAGCGCCGTCCGCGCCCGCTTCGACAGTTACAAGGTCGCCAACCGCACACTGTCCGACGTCATCGACCACCCGCTGCTGAAGGGCCGGGTAGACGCAGAGCAGGACCGCATGACCATGAAGAACCCCAACCTCATGGGTGAGCTAGCGACCAAGGATCGCTAGCCCGTTGGGACATGCTGGGTATTATCTGGGTGCTACATTGGTTATTTCCTGGGTGCCGGTGATTTACTGGAGCCATGTCCTTGGTACCGAGTCCTTCCGGAGCGGACCTGCGCCCGCTGCTTC
>Ga0307373_10005862_pt1 | contig 19829 bp, 17 predicted proteins | sample OX2MG_FD_202534 | JGI IMG/M metagenome (GOLD analysis project Ga0307373, IMG submission 202534) | Soil microbial communities from Risofladan, Vaasa, Finland - OX-2 | ecosystem: Environmental > Terrestrial > Soil > Coastal area > Acid sulfate soil | place: Finland: Risofladan, Vaasa | collected...
GCGGCGGCACCGGGCCCAAAATCGGCGGCAAGCTGCCGCTCTACCTGGCGGGCGTGTCGCGGCCGATGGTGAGGATGGCGGGGGAGATCGCCGACGGGGTGATTTTCAATTTCTTTCCGCCCGCGCGCGTGCGCGAGGCGCTGGGCGAAATCGCCGAGGGCGCGCGCGCGGCCGGGCGCAACCCGGCCACGGTCGAGTCGGCGCTGTTCGCGACCGCGTTCATCGCGGACGATCTGGAGGCGGCGCGCCGTCCGGCGCGCACGTTGCTCTCGCGCTACGGGGGGCTGCGTTTTTACGGCAACATGATGGCCAAAGCGGGATTCGAGCGCGAGATCGCGGGCATTCGCGCGGCGGGCCGCGACGCGGCCGCGTCGCTCGCCGCCGTGAGCGACGCGATGATCGACGCGACGCTGCTGGTCGGCTCGGAAGAGCGGATACGCGAGCGGCTGGCCGAGCTATGCGCGCCGGGGATCGGCACGGCGATCGTGTTCGTCAACCCGGTCAACGAACCGCGCGAGGCCGCGGTTCGCCGCCTGCTGCGCGCGCTGCGCCCGTAACGGACGCGGCGCGCGCAGCAGAAAAGGCAGCGCGCCGGCGGGACGCGGCGTGTCACGCCGCGCCTGGGCGGCGAAAGATTGGCCGGATGGGCGCCGCGGGAAGCCGCGAGACGCTCATCCGGCCAACGCGCGCTACGATGCTGAAGCCGGGGCGGTGGCGGCGCCGCTCGCGGGCTTCAGCATCGCGAAGAACCCGCGGATGCGATTGTAGTTCACGCCGAAGTCGCCCTTGCCGTCGCGCGAGCGCGAGCGCATCTCGACCAGGCTCGTGTTCGGGTCGGGGCCCGGCCGCACCTGGATCACGAAGTCGTCTTTGAAGCGGAACAGGTAGGAACTCTCGATTCCCTCGATCGTGCGTGTCGCCGGATCGACGTAAACGATTATCCATTCCGGCATCGTGTGCGCGGCCGCGCTTACCTTGGCGAAGGCGTCATCAGGCTTTTCGTCGAGCCGAAGCGGATCGAGTTTGGGATACCCCTTGCTTTGAACCGGCTCGAACTTGTCACGGTCGTACTTCATCGAATCGGCCGACAGGCCCGGCGGTTTGACGAACGCCGGCGGGTTTTCGTAGTCGGTCGTGATGTCATTGATCTCCGGGTAGGGCATCGACATCCAGCGCCACATCGTGAAGCCGACTGGAACCGCGACCAGCAGCCCCAGCACGATACCGGCGACGGCCTTGGGTCGGCCGGGCCGGCGCTCGAGGGCCGAGGTGCGGGCGAAGCCGATCAATCCGAACAGCAATGCCAGGAGCGCGAATGGAAGACTGAGCAGGAAAAGATAGAAGGCCAGCATCGGTGGGTCGACCCCGCCAACAGGAGGCAGCAAGTAGAGATGAGCACCGCCGATGCCGATTAGCAGCAGCAGCACGGCGAGTATCGCGTCCAGGATGGAAAGCCAGGCCGGGATCATCGTCGTTTCTCCTTGGCTGGGCGGAAAATGCCTCGGTGCAGCTCAGCGATCCGTTACCGCAGTTGCGGCGTAAATACAAAACGTTCGCGGATCGCGCCAAACGAAATTGCCCGTCGCGGCTCGCTCGGATAGGCTGGGTGCGAGAGCCGCGGGCCTCTTCTTTATAAGCATGAAAAGCATTTTGGACCGAATCGGGCTTTTGCGCGACCGACTGGCCGCGCGGATCGTCATTATCGACGGCGCGGCGGGCACGTCCATCCAGAACATGCATCTGAGCGCGGCCGACTTCGGTGGCCCGCAGCTCGAGGGCTGCAACGAGAACCTGATCCGCACGCGCCCCGACAAGATCCGCGAGCTGCACGACAGTTTCCTCGAGGCCGGCGCCGATATAATCGAGACCAACACCTTTGGCGCCACCTCGGTCGTGCTGGCCGAGTACGGTCTGGCCGAGCACGCGCACGAAATGAATCGGCTGGCCGCCTCGAGCGCGCGCGCGGCCGCCGACGCCGCCAGCACGTCGAAGTGGCCGCGTTTTGTGGCGGGCTCGATGGGGCCGACGACCAAGGCGATTTCGGTCACCGGAGGCATCACCTTCGACCAGCTCACGGACGCCTACCAGGAGCAGGCCGAGGGCCTCATCGAGGGCGGCGTCGACCTGCTGCTGCTGGAGACCGTGCAGGACACGCTCAATTGCAAGGCCGGTCTGGTCGGAATCGAGCGCGCGATCGCGAAGACCGGCGTCGAGGTGGCGATCGCGGTCTCGGGCACGATCGAGACCATGGGCACGCTGCTGGCGGGACAGGATATCGAGGCCTTTTACACCTCGCTCGCCAATCGCGGGCTCATCTGGATGGGGCTGAACTGCGCGACCGGCCCCGACTTCATGACCGACCATCTGCGCACGCTCTCGGAAATCTGCCGCTTCGAGGTCGCTTGCGTGCCCAACGCCGGGCTGCCCGACGAGGAGGGCCATTACAACGAGTCCGCCGAATCGCTGGCACACAAGCTCGAGCGCTTCGTCGAGGCCGGATGGGTCAACCTGATTGGCGGATGCTGCGGGACCACGCCCGAGCATATCCGGGCGCTGGCGCGGATGGCCGAGGGCAAGCGCCCGCGCAAACCCTCGAGCTTGCGCCGTTCGGTGGTATCGGGAATCGAGGCGCTGACGATTGACGAGAACACGCGCCCGGTGATCGTCGGCGAGCGCACCAACGTGCTCGGGAGCCGCAAATTCAAGCGGCTGGTCGCCCAGGGCAAGCTGGAGGAGGCGGCCGAAGTCGGCCGGCTGCAGGTGCGCCGCGGCGCCCACGTGCTCGACGTCTGTTTGCAGGACCCCGACCGCAACGAGATCGCCGACCTGACCGGCTTTCTCGAAATCGAGGTCAAAAAAGTAAAGGTTCCGCTGATGATCGATTCGACCGACGCGGTCGCGATCGAAGAGGCGCTCAAGCGCGCGCCGGGCAAGTCGATCATCAACTCGGTCAATCTCGAAGATGGTGAGGAACGCTTCCAGCGCGTGGTGCCGCTCGCGCGCCGCTACGGCGCGGCGCTGGTGGTCGGCTGTATCGACGAGGACAAGCAGCAGGCGCAGGCGATCACCCGCGCACGCAAGCTCGCGATCGCCGAGCGCTCATTCAGAATTCTGACCGAACGCCACGGCGTCGAGCCCGAAGACATCATTTTCGATCCGCTGGTCTTCCCGGTCGGCACCGGCGACCGCAACTACATCGGCTCCGCCGTCGAGACCATCGAGGGCATCGCGCTCATCAAGGCCGCGCTGCCGCGCTGCAAGACCGTGCTCGGCATCTCCAACGTCTCCTTCGGCCTGCCCGAGGCGGGGCGCGAGGTGTTGAACTCGGTAATGCTGTATCACTGCGTGCAGGCCGGGCTGGACCTCGCGATCGTCAACTCCGAGAAGCTCGAACGCTACCATTCGGTGCCCGAGGAAGAACGCCGCCTGGCCGAGGACCTCATCTGGTGGCGCGGCGACGATCCCATCGCGGCCTTCGCCGGCTACTTCCGCTCGCGCAAGGCCAAGCCCAACGTCGAGCAGCGCCGCTCGCTGCCGCTGGATGAGCGGCTCGGACTCTACATCCTGGAAGGCTCCAAGGAAGGGCTCGTCGAGGATCTCGACGAGGCGCTGGGCGCGCGCTCGGCGCTGGAGATCATCAACGGCCCGTTGATGAAGGGAATGGACGAAGTCGGGCGGCTGTTCAACTCCAACCAGATGATCGTGGCCGAGGTGCTGCAATCGGCCGAAGCGATGAAGGCCGCGGTGGCCCATCTCGAGCCGCACATGGAAAAGTCCGAGAGCGCGAGCCGCGGCACCATCGTGCTCGCGACCGTCAAGGGCGACGTTCACGACATCGGCAAGAATCTGGTCGACATCATCCTGAGCAACAACGGCTACCGGATCGTCAATCTCGGCATCAAGGTGCCGCCCGAGGAATTGATCAAGGCCTGCAACGAGCATCGACCCGACGCCATCGGACTCTCCGGGCTGCTGGTGAAGTCGGCGCAGATGATGGTGGCGACGGCGCAGGACTTGAAGAGCGCGGGTATCGGATGTCCGATCCTGGTCGGCGGCGCAGCGCTCTCGGCGCGCTTCACGCGGATGAAAATCGCGCCCGAGTACGGCGGCCTGGTCGCTTACGCCAACGACGCGATGGAAGGGCTCGACCTCGCCAATCAGTTGATGGACGAGGAGCGGCGCGCCGCGCTGCGCAGGACCCTGGACGCCGAGACGCAAAAGCTGCTCGCGAGCGCGGTCAAGCCGGCGCCGCCCGCGCCGCTGTCCGGCCGGCGCGCGTCCACCGTGCGCCAGGACGTCGAGATCCCGCTGCCGCCGGACTTGAAGCCGCACGTCGTGCGCGGCTACGACCTCGCCGAGGTCTTCCGCTACATCAACCCGGTGATGCTCTACACACGCCACCTGGGTCTGCGCAACTACGAGACGGCGCTGGCCGACGGCGACCCGCGCGCGAAGGAATTGAGCGCGACGGTTGCCGCGGTGGAAGAGGTGATGCTGGGACGCGCCGATATCGCGGCCAACGCGGTCTACCGCTTTTTTCCCGCGCGCTCCGACGGCGACCGCACCGTGACGATTTATTCGTCCGACGGCAAGACGGCGCTCGAAAGTTTCATCTTCGGCCGTCAGAGCGACGAACCGGGCCTGTGCCTTGCCGATTACGTCGCCCCGCGCTCATCGGGCAGGACCGACTACCTGTGCATGTTCGTAACCACTATTGGCGCGGGCGTGCGCGCGCTCGCCGATGAATGGAAGGACCGCGGCGAATACCTGCGCTCGCACATCCTGCAGATACTCGCGCTGGAGGGGGCCGAGGCCTTCGCCGAGCTGCTGCATCAGAAGATCCGCCGGATGTGGGGCTTCGGCGATCCGGCGGAGATCACGATGAAGGAGTTGCACCAGGCGCATTATCACGGCAAGCGGTTTTCGTTCGGATACCCGGCCTGTCCGCGCTTGGAGGACCAGGAGAAGCTGTTCCGCCTCCTCGAAATCGACAAGCATTCGATCGGTTTGCAGCTGACCGAGGGCTTCATGATGGATCCCGAGAGCGCGGTGAGCGCGATGGTTTTCCATCACCCGGAGGCGCGCTACTTTAGCCTCTCCGCCGCCGATATCGAGGCGCTCGAGCGCGAGCTGAGCCTCGCGCCAGCCGGCCCGCCGCGCGCGATCGCGTCGCGATAGTCTTCCCGCCTGAAAACCCGGCGAACGCGCGCTACTGTGGTGAGTCTCAAATTCGTTGAATAGAATCCTTTGTCGGCCAGCGTTCTTTGGCCCTCCTCCATCACCCTGAGCGAAGGCCGCCGGACTCGAAAGACCTCGCGCGGCATCTCCGCCTTGCGGATGCCGCGCGGCGTGAGATTGTCGGACGCGCCGAAACGGCCGATTCACGCCGGACCTCGCGCGGGGTTATAACCTTTGCGATGAATCCAGGGACCAAGCTCGCGTTGCCGCCGCCGTTCGAGGAGGCGCTCAGCCGCCACGAACGCGAGATCATGCGCTTTCTGCTGCGCATGACCCGCGATCAGAACGACGCGCTCGACCTCTTCCAGGAAACCTGGTTGCGCGCTTACCGCGCCTATCCGCAGCTCGACTCCGAGCAGGGTCTGCGGCCCTGGCTGTACCGAATCGCAACCAACCTCTGCCGCAACCGCGTGCGCGACAATCTGCGGCGCGCGCGAGTGATAAGCAACGGCGACGACCCAACCGATAACGATCATCGTTCCGGGTCCGCGTCTGGCGCAACGGCCGCATCCGCCATAGGCGGCGGGCACGAAGGCGTGATCCATCTAAGGCGCGCGATCGCGGGACTGCCGCACAAGCAGGCGCAGGCGCTGGTGATGCGCAAATTCGCGGGGCTCGAATACGAAGAGATCGGCGCGGCGCTGGAGTGCTCAGCCGAGAGCGCGCGGGCCAGCGTCTACCAGGCGCTGAAGAAGCTCAAGGCGATCCGGTAAGCACCCAGGGCGATGAAGCTCAAAACGGTGAACATCATGAATCACAAGCTCGAGGACGAGATACTGATGCGCGAGATGCTCGACGATGACGGGCCGCTCGGGACGGACGGCGTGGCCGACGACGCCGCGGTCGATGCGGCGCTGCGCGCGGTGCGGCGCAAGCTCGCGCGGACGCTGGGCCGTGCGCGCAGACCGCTCGCGCGCATCGGGGTAATCGGCTCGCCGGTCGGCCGCCTGCTGGTGGCCGAGAGCGCGCGCGGTCTGCTCGCGGTGCAGTTCCTCGACGTGCCCGAAGCACCCGACGCGATGGCGGCGCTCCGGGAGGCTTTCGACCTGGTCGAAGATCCGGAGGCCGCGGCGCGCGTCGGAGACGAGATCGAGCGCTACCTGAAAGGCGATATGCACGCGCTGGACCGCCCGGTCGACCTCAGTCTGGTGCGGACCGATTTCCAGCGGCGCGCGCTCATGCGGCTTCGCCGGGCGGTGCCGCCCGGCTCGGTCATCACCTACCAGGGGCTGGCGGCAGCGGTCGGCGCGCCGTCGAGCCAGCGCGCCATCGGCAACACGATGGCGACCAATCCGGTGCCGCTCTACGTCCCGTGCCATCGCGTGATCCGCTCCGACGGCACGATCGGCAACTACGGCGGCGGCGTGGCGCGCAAGGTTCGTCTGCTACGCGCCGAAGGCTTCAGCGTGAATCGCGATCATCGATTGCCCGCCGGCAGCGTGATGGGGCATCTGGTGACGCACATCTTCTGTCGGCCGCGATGCCATGCGGCGATGCGTGCCGACCGCGCAAAATCGGTTATCTTTGCCAATTCAGGCCGCGCGCGCGGCGCGGGGCTGCGCGCTTGCAAGCTCTGCCGTCCGGCTTAGCGCGATATGCCGGGCGAAGTCGCAAACGCGGACGGCGCGGAACCCTGAAGCGGGTTCCGCGCCGTCCGGCGCTCATGGCTCGTGTGTTATACCGCTATTCGGTCTGCTGTTGCTGCTGAAGCTGTTCGATCTGGCGGCGCTGACTCTGGATCTCCTGCTGCTGGTTCTGAATCTGCCCTTGCTGCTGCTGCGTTGCGGTCTGCTGGTTCTGCAGCGAGCTGCCCACGACGTAACCGGTGCCCGCGCCGAGCGCACCGCCGATAGCCGCGCCGGCGAGCGGATGTCCCACCGCCGCGCCGACGAGCGCACCGGCGCCGCCGCCCAGCACACCACCGCCCAGCGTTCCTTCCGTGGTCGTGGACATCCCCTGCGGGCCGCATCCGGCGAGCGCAACCGCCACAACCAGCGACAGCGCCGCCGTCGCGATCATCGCCCCGCGAAATCCAGCCTTACCAGGCTTCTGCATATAAACCCCTCCCCTCATAATCCGCGGGTCGCTCCTGCCGTTCCCGCTCATTCGGTTTGCTGCTGTTGCTTGAGCTGCTGGATCTGCTGGCGCTGCTGCTCGAGTTCCTGCTGCTGTTGCTGGATCTGGCCCTGCGTTTGCGCCTGCGCGTCCTGGCTGTTCTGCATCGAGTTGCTGATGACGTAGCCGGTGCCCGCGCCAAGCGCGCCGCCGATCGCGGCGCCGGCGCCCGGACTGCCAACCGCGGCGCCGATTATCGCTCCGGCACCGGCGCCCAGCACGCCACCGCCCAGCGTTCCTTCTTCACGAGTCGATAGTGGCTGCCCACTGCATCCGGCCAGCGCAAAGGTCGCGATCAGCACGAATGCCACGGTCGCCAACATGCCCTTGTTCGAGTTTCTGGAATGCCTCATGGGTCTCCTCTCGTCGACCATCTCACTCGGTCTGCTGCTGTTGCTTGAGTTGCTGGATCTGTTGGCGCTGTTGCTCGAGTTGCTGCTGCTGCTGCTGGATCTGACCCTGGGTCTGGGCCTGCGCGTTTTCGTTATTCTGCATCGAGTTGCCGACCGCAAACCCGCCAATGCCGCCAATCGCACCGCCGATCGCCGCGCCAGCGCCGGGAGCGCCGACCGCGGCGCCAATGATTGCGCCGGTCGCGGCGCCTATTCCGCCGCCCAAAAGCGTGCCTTTCTCACGGGTCGACAACGGCTGCCCGGAGCATCCGGCCACAAAAAGTGCCGCGGCCATCGCCACCAAGATCGTCGAGATCGCGCCTTTGCGCATCGCTCGCCCCCTCCTGTCTACGTAAAGTAACTTTCCAAGTTTCGTAGCTTGTCTGTAGCGCCGATACCGCGTTGCGCCGAGGCCGCTTCATACGCGCCGCCGCCACAGACTTTCGCCCGCTGCATAGCGAGCAGTTTTCATGCCGCTTGGCGCACGAATTGAATTTACCCCTTTCTCCAGTCTTTTGCTTCCTGAGCGCCAATTCCCGTAGCGGAAATGCAACCGCTTTTGATGCACTCCCTTGTGCCGTTCGCGGCACTTTGCCTGGCAGCGCTCATGGTGCTGATAGCGGCGGTCCGGCTTTGGTTTTTAGAATGGCGGGAATCCGCGAGTGGATCCCCACGAGTGGATCCCCATCGGAGCACAGCGAAAATGCATGCCGGCGTCCCCGTTCCCATGCCAATCTTTCCAATGCGCAAGATCGCCGCGCCGCTCGACGGAAGTTTAACCGCATCGGCGGGGTTTTCAAATCCCACCCCCGGCTGGCGCCCGGCGACCTCGGCGGCCGGCCTCCGAAGAACCGGCAAGTGTCTGGAGCCCCGCCGCTATTCCTTTACCAGCCGATCGCCTGCGCGGGCATCAGCGCCGCCAACTGTCCGCGCGGATCGGCCCCGGCCGCCAGCCGCCCGCGCGCGCCGTCCAGCGCCACCGCGAGCACGTTGCCGTCGCACCACGGCGGGCGAGCCTCGACCTTGTGGCCGCGCGCGGCAAGGTCGGCGCGCACGCGCTCGTCGATACGGCTCTCCAGGCGCAGCAGTCCCGGATAGGCGTCGTGCGGATAGAACGACGACGGGAAATGCACGCAGGAATAGCGCGGAGCTTCGATCGCTTCTTGCAGGTTCATCCCGAAGTCGGCCACATTGAGGAAAAATTGCAGCGTCCACTGATCCTGCTGGTCGCCGCCCTGGGTGCCGAACGCAATCCATCTGCCATCGCGCATCACCGCCAGCGACGGCGTCAGCGTGGTGCGCGGGCGCTTGCGCGGCGCAAGCGCATTGGGATGGCGCTCATCGAGGTAAAAGGTCTGCAATCGCGTGCCCAGCGGAAATCCCAGCGCCTCGGCGACCGGCGAGCTGCGCAGCCACCCGCCGCTTGGGGTGATCGCAATCAGGTTGCCCTGACGATCGGCGGCGTCGACGTGCGTGGTGCCGGCGCCCCACGGACGCGCCTGGATCGCCGCGCCCAGCTCGGCACGCATCGCGCGCGGGTCGCCCGGCCGCAGCTCCATCGAGGCGCGCTCCGGATCGACCAGCCCGCGGCGCAGCGCCGCGTAGCGCTCCGAGAACAACTCCTTGAGCGGCACGTCGACGAACTCGGGGTCGGCATAGTAGGCCTCGCGATCGGCGAATGCGAGCTTGGCCGCCTCGACCAGCGTGTGCAGGTAGGTGGCCGAGTTGTGCGCCATCGCGCCGAGCTCGAAGCCCTCCAGCAGCGCAAGCTGTTGCAGGAAAACCGGACCTTGCGACCACGGTCCGCATTTGAAGACGGTTGCGCCGCGGTAGGTGCGGCTGGCCGGCTCCTCGATCCGGGTCGTGAAGGTGGCGAGATCCTCGAGCGCCAGGAGCCCGCCGTGAGCCTCCGAGTGGGCGACGATCTCGCGTGCGATGTCGCCGCGGTAAAAGCGTTGGACCGCCGCGCGCACGCCGGCCTCGCGTCCGCCGTTGCGCGCGCCCGCTTCGGCGTCGAGCAGGCGGCGGAAAAAATTCGCCAGCGCGGGATTTCTGATGATGTCGCCCGAGCACGGGAGTTCGCCGCCGGGCATGTAGATGCGCGCGGTCGACGGCCATCGCGTGCGAAATATCTCGGCGTTGGAGCGGATTTTGCCGAGCTGGAGACCGGGGACCTCGACCGCTTCCTCGTCGCCGCACAGGCCCGGATGCATCGGGAAGCCGTCTTCGCACAGCGCGAGCGCGGGGCCGGCAATTTCAGCGAGCGATTTGGTGCCGAAGTTTTCCAGCGCGCAGGCAAACGCACCGAAGGCCGCAGGCGCTCCCGCGCCAAGCAATCCTTCACCCGGAACGAGCTCCAACCCCAGCGCCCGGTAATGAGCGATCGTGGCGCGGGCGGGCGCCATCGTATTGCCGTTGATCGAGACCACCCGCTGGCTTGGCCCCAGTCGGATGAGCATCGGCGCCTCGCCACCGATGGTATGCATGTGGGGATTGACGACCCCCTCGACCAGGGCGGCGGCGACTGCGGCGTCGATAGCGTTGCCACCGCGGTCGAAAATACGGGCGCCGGCGGCGGCCGAAAGGTAGTGCTCCGTGGAGACTACCGCCTCACGGCCTCTAATCAGTGGATATAGCGTTGACATATCACCTATAACGAGTATCTTGAGGATTGGGCATCCGTTAGCGATAAACGGTGCTACTGGTGATTAGGCGGTGCTGCTGTGCGGGGGGTCTCATCCCAAAACCAGTCCATCCCAAATCGGTTCAACCTGTACCTGACGCGATTCAAGCCGCAAATCAAGAGCGCGTAGCGGGCACCGCCAGACCTTGCAATAGCCAAGGGCCGGAAATCCTGTGAAAGCGCCGAATCGTTCGGCTTTTTTAGCAAGCTGTGGACGAGAAACAAAGTTGGCGGCGGAGCGTCTAATTAATAGGCGCGATCATTGCTCCTGTGCCTTAGCGGAACATGTTTCCGGTACGCGGGCGGGGAGCTTTGGCGGGCGGAAGGACAGTGATGAACATGGAAAGTACAAATTTCGAAACGGTGATTGGGCGCCGGTGTCGTTTGCTCAAGCCGGTACGTGACCATGAAGGCCTGAGCAGATTCAGCGAGAAGCCTCGCATCCTGCGATCCGTGGACAACCTCGGGCGCCGCATGCTGTTGGTCCAGTTTGACGATGGAGCAACCACTTTTCTGTTTCCGGACGAAGTGGTGGTCGAATAGCGACGCTGCCTGATTTGCAGGCGACCGCGCAATTCGCGGTCATCCCTGCGGATGCTTCCTAGCCGGGCAGGCAATCTCGGTCAGGAGCCTCCGAGGGCGCTCGGCCTTCGAGCGCCCTCCATAGATCAGGCTCTGGGCTCCGGCAGGCTTGCAGGCCGACGGCGAAAACGAGGCGCAGTCCCGCGCTCACTCGGCGCTCGCCAGAAAATCGCGCGCGCGCAGCAGCGCGACGATCGATTTCGCGTCAACCATCTCGCCCCGCACGATCATCCCCAGCGCCTCATCCAGGGCAACCGGCTTCGCACTTATCACTTCATCATGGTCAAGCTCGCCCGGCGCGTCATTCAGATCGCGCGCCAGGTAAAGCTCGATCCGCTCGTCGCAGAAGCTCGGAATCGTGACGATCCCGCCGAGATGGTCCCAGCGGCGCGCACCCAGCCCGGCCTCCTCGCTCAGTTCGCGCTCGGCGCACGCTCGCGCGCTCTCACCCGCGCGGCGGCATCCTGCGGGAATCTCCCACATCCAGCCGCCCATCGCATGGCGCCACTGACGAAGCAGCGTTACGCGGCGATGCTCGTCGAGCGCCACGATCGCGCTGGCGCCCGGATGGCGGATGACCGCCAGGTCCACCGTCACGCCGTTGGGCAGTTCCGCCTGCTCGACGCCGAGGTCGACCACGCCGAGCTTCATCACTTCGCGCCTTGATATCGCCATCGCACCAGCATTGCGATCGGGATGAATCGAGGCAAGCGAGCCCTTATCCGCATTTGCTCGGGCGCGTGTAAGCGGCCAATATTCGAGACCGAGCCCGATCGATGCCGAAGATCGTAATCCCGGTTTATTTCGACTACGCCTCGACGCTCTGTTATATCGCCTGGCGTATCGTCGGCCAGCTCGAACGCGAGCTCGGATTCGCCGCGCTATGGAAGGGCGTGCCGATTGCGCTGCGCAACTATCGCACCCGCCCGGGACTGCCGCTCGGCGCGCTCGAGCTGGAGCGGATCCGCAATGTCGCCGCCGAAACCGGCATCGCGGTCGAACCGCCGGCGCGCTGGCTGGATTCGGACAAGGCGCTGCAGGGCTCGGAACTCGCACGTGAGAGCGGCGCGTTCGCGGCCTACCATGACGCGGTCTTTCGCACCGCCTTCGAGCAGCGCGCCGACATCGGCGACCTCGACGTGCTGAGCGCGATCGCCACGCGCACGGGCCTCGAGCCGGCGCACTTTCGCGACCAGCTTGAGCGGGGCGGGATGGCCGCGCGGATCGCCGCGAACAAAGCCGAGGCCGATCGCTTCTCCGCGCTCGGCTACCCCAGTTTCATCCTGGGCGATTTTCCGCTCACCGGGATCCAGCCGATCGAATCGATGCGGATGCTGCTGGCGCGCTTCATCGAGCGCCGCGCCGCGGAGCCGCAGGCGTGAGCGCCGCGCCGAGGGGCGGTGCGATAACGCGGCGGCGATCCCCGGCCGCGGCGCAACCCTGCGTTCTGCCGCCAAATGGCAGGGCGAGCCCGCGGCCGCCGCTGAAATGGGCGGGCGGCAAGCGATGGCTTGTTCCGCACGTCGCTCCGCTGTGGCGCCGATTTCGCGGCCGAAGGCTGGTCGAGCCGTTTTGCGGCGGGCTCGCGGTCGCGCTGGGCCTGATGCCGGTGCGTGCTCTGCTCAATGACGTGAACGAACACGTTGTCAATCTCTACCGGTGGTTGAAGCGAGGCCTGAAAATAGAGCTCGAGATGCGCAACGATTCTGAACTCTTCTACGCCCACCGCGAACGCTTCAACAGACTGATCGCGCAGGGAAACGAGGACGGCCGTGAAGCCGCGAGCCTCTTCTACTATCTCAATCGCACCGGCTACAACGGCCTGTGCCGCTTCAATCGCAAGGGCGAGTTCAACGTGCCCTTCGGCCGCTACCGCCTGATCAATTACACGGCCGACTTCTCAACCTACCGGGCGGCATTCAAAGGATGGAACTTCTCGGCCGGCGACTTCGCGGCGCTGAACCTCGAAGCGCGCGACTTCATCTACGCCGACCCGCCCTACGACGTCGAGTTCACGCAGTATTCGAAGCAACAATTTGGCTGGGAAGAGCAGGTGCGCCTCGCGGAGTACCTCGCGCGCCATCGCGGCCCGGTCGTACTCTCAAATCAGGCGACCCCGCGCATCGTGCGCCTGTATCGCGCTCTGGGCTTCTCGATACGGCGTCTGAGCGCGCCGCGGATGATCAGTTGCACGGGCAATCGCACGCCGGCGACTGAAGTCCTGGCGACGCGCGGATTCTGACTGCGCGCCGCAGGCACCGACTCGCCGCCGCGCGCTCGCGTTAGCGCGACAGAAAGACCGGGCAGGGAGCGTTGCGCAGCACGTACTCGGTGGTCGAGCCCAGCACCATCTCGATTATCCGGCTGTGGCCGTATGCGCCGATGAACAGCAGGTCGGTCTCGCTCTCGCGAAGGAAGCGCACGATCTCTTCGTGCGCGTGGCCGCTCAGCAGCTTGAACGAGGCCTCGACGCGATAGGGCTCGAGATAATGGCGCGCCTCGCCTATCACCCGCTCGCCCATCTTTGCGTCGCGCGCGACGGTTATCACGGTCAGCGGCGCGCCCAGTTCGGTGGCGAACTCCGCCGCCGCGTGCATCGCCTTGGACGCCCGCTCGCTGCCGTCGTAGGCGAGCGTCAGGCTCTTTATCTCGCGCAAGCGCTTGGGCGAGACGAACAACGGCCGCGGGCTCTTGCGCGCCACGCTCTCGGCGGTCGAGCCCAAAAGCCCGGTCGAGAAACGCTCGTGGACGCCGCGATGGCCGATCATGACCAGGTCGGCGGCCTTGGCCCGCTCGCAGATCTGGTTGGGCACCACGCCCATGTCGATGAGCGGCTCGGCGGCGATCTTCTCGCGCGCGGCCGCCGCACAGAACTCGTCCACCACCGCGCGTCCGCGCGCGGTCAGCACCTCGCGCATCCGGGAAGAAAAGTCGAGATAGGGTTCTAGTCCGAGCGAGCCTGAGATATCATGGAAGAACGATCCCTCGATCGAAACGATGTCGACGACGTGCAATCCGATGAGGGTGGCGCCCAGGCGGCGCGCCAGCGCAAAGGCGTAGGCTTGGGCCACGCGGGAATGCTCGGAGGTATCGATGCCGACCAAGATACGCTTGATCATCGGTTCCGCCCTCGGCTTACAGTCCCGCGATATCACGCACCTAGGGTTGTCACAAGGGGCTTTTTGAAATGGGCGAGTTAAGAGGCGGCGCACGAATCGCATCCCTGGTCGAAGAGCTGGCGGCGGCGGCGGAACGCGTCGGAGTGCAGGTCAGGCGCGAGCGGCTTTTGCGCGAGATCGGCTATCGCGCGCGCGGCGGTGCCTGCCGGCTGCGCGAAAAAGACCTCGTCATCATCGACTCCGCCCAGCCGCCGGCCGAGCAGCTCGAGGTGCTGCTCGAGGCACTGCGCACGCGCGACCTCGAAGCGCTTTATCTCTCGCCCGCCGCGCGCCGCCTGTTGCAAAACCAATCCGACCAATCCGGCCAGGGCGGCCAGGCCGAGCACGGCTGAGTCCCGTCGCGCCACCATGCCACGCCCGGAAGAAGGCCCCGCTCTTACGGCCGCAGGCAATCCGCAGTCCGGCCAGGCCGAGCAGCGGATGGCGGAATTTCATACGCGCCTCAAAGAGCGCGGGCTCAAGTCAACCGGCCAGCGCGACGACATCGCGCGGGTCTTCTTCGACCTCGGCCGCCATATCAGCGCCGAGGAGCTCTATGCCGAAGTCAAGAAAGTCAACCCGCACGTCGGCTACGCCACCATCTACCGCACGCTGCGGCTGCTCAAGGAATGCGACCTGCTATACGAGCGTCATTTCGATGAAGGCCAGGCGCGTTATGAGGTCGCCGGCGACCATCATCACGACCACTTCATCTGCGAGCGCTGCGGCCGCATCATCGAATTCGAGAACGAAGCGATCGAGCAACTTCAGCAGACGGTCGCGCGCGAACTCGGCGTTGCGCTGAGCCATCACAAGATGGAACTTTACGGGCTCTGCCCCGAATGCCGCGCGCGCGCCGGACGCTGAACGGCCCCACCCTCAGGGTCGCAGGCCGCACCTTGGCCACCATACGGGCCGCGGAAATTTTTGAACCTGGACATCCTCGAACATCCCTGGACATGGTTGGAACTCGCGCCGCGAGGCTTTGGACATGGCCGGGCAACGCTCTGTATGATGGCGCGGAGACACGCCCTGGGTCGCGTACCGGTTGCGAAACAGTCGCGAACAGTTGCAGGAACAGTTGATTGACGCGTGCGGCCTTTCGGGATCCGTCGCACCAGACGAGGAACCAGACATGACACAGCAGCAGCCGCAGATGCTCGAGGGCTTCCACGTGCTCGACTTTACCCACTACGTGGCGGGCCCGACCTGCACGCGAATCCTGGGCGAGCTCGGCGCCGACGTCATCAAGGTCGAGCGTTCGATCGAAGGCGACCACGTGCGCCAACTGGGGATCGTCAAGGACGGGATGAGCAGCTACTACTTCCAGCACAACCACTGCAAACGCAGCCTGGCGGTCGATTTGCGCAAGCCGCGCGGCAGGGAACTGCTGCTCGCGATGATCCCGAAGATCGACGTGGTGGTGGAGAACTTCGCGCCCGGCGTAATCACCGACATGGGCTTCGGCTACGAGGCGCTTAAGAAAATCAATCCGCGTCTGGTGATGTGCTCGATCTCGGCCGCCGGGCAAAGCGGGCCGCTCAGCCGCCGCCCCGGTTACGACTATATCGGATCGGCGCTGGCCGGCGTCACCGACCAGCTCGGCGAGCCCGACCGCGCGCCGATCGTGCCCTCGATGGCAATCGGCGACATCTCCACCGGCGTGGCGGCCGCGATGGCGGTGGGGTTCGCGCTGCTCTCGCGCGAACGCACCGGCAGGGGCCAGTACCTCGACGCCTCGCTAATGGATACCTACTTCCACATGCACGAGTTGTTCGTCCCGATACTCTCGCTGCGTCCGGGCCGCTACCATCCCAAGCGCAGCGGCTCGATGCATCCGGCGGGCAGTCCGTGCGGCGTGTACAAGGCCAATGGCGGCCACATCATGCTGATCGCCCAGCAGCACGAGATGCCGCGCCTGCTGCGCGCGATGGGCCAGCCCGACCTGCTCAAGGACGAACGCTTCTCGTCCAACGGACGCAGGGTCAAAAACAACGCCGCGCTGCGCGAGCTTATCGAAGGATGGCTGGCGACTTTCCCCGACCGCGACTCCGCCATCGCCGTGCTCGACCGCGAGCGCGTGCCCTGCGCCCCCGTGCTCAAGCTGGAGGAAGCGATGGAGCATCCGCATATGCGCGGCCGCAAGACCGTCCGGCGCGTCCGTGACGAAGCGCTCGGCGAGTTCGACGTACCCGGGATGCCGGTTAAGTTTTCCGATTGGCCCGACCGCACCGACGTCAAGGCCTCGCGCGTGGGCGAAAACAATGACGCGGTGCTGCGCGAGATGCTCGCGCTTCCGGATAATGAGCTGGCGGCGCTCTATGACGAGGGCGTGCTGCTGCGCGGCGTGGCGGCCGATGACGCCAAGGTGGCCGCCGGCAACGTGGTGATCGAACCGCATCAAGGCTGACTCCCGGCCCGCTCCGCTTTCCCGCGCCCGGGCGACGGTCACAGCTTGGCCGCCGCGCGGCGAACGACCCAGCGCAACTCCCACAGGTAGCGTCCCGACCAGACGTCTCCCCTCGCGCGTGCGCGCGCGCCCGCTCCCCTTCGCGCCTCTATCCGTACGCAAGGACCAGGCGGAGGGTGCGCGCCTCGACCGCTATGCCAATGAACATCTCAGCCGAAATAAAGTTGCCTCCGCGCTTGCGTTAACTCTGCCAAAAGGATACTCGGTGCTCCTTGGCCCAAGCATAAGTGTTCGTTGGGCCAGATATAAGCATGCGCTGACTTGGGCATAAGCGCGCGCCGAGCTGGGTATAAGTGCTCGTTGGCTTGGGAGTTGTCAGCCTTTCTTGGTGGAGGCAGCGGTGACCCCGAACAGAGCCGTTCGAAAGCTCATTTCCAGAGCCGCAAAGGCTCTGACGGACCGCCCGGAATGGCTGGCGCTGCTCGCAGGCGCGGTCGTGGCCGGCGTGCTGACCTTGGCCCTGCTCCGAGTCAACACGACCACTCGTTCCTCCTACATCTCAGCACTGGCGATCAGCGACCCTTCGATGACCGCGATCAGCACCATGCTGGAGCGGGGCGACCTATGGGGAGCCTCCACCAGGGTTGAAAGCTCTTACCGATTCGACCGGCCAGCGGGCCTGCTCGCTTTGCGCCGGTTTTCGGTGCTCGTGCTCCGCCGCGGACTTCAGGAGCGCGACCCATACGAGCGCTGCTACGCCATCAGCGCTTTGGCCGCGGCAGGTGACCGCAGCCAGATTGCAAAGCTGGTGAGTATCTTCGCGCGCGCCCAGGCGACTGGCTTGAAGATGGCGGTGGCGGACGGGCTGGGCGACGTCGGCGACGCGGATGCTGTGGAGGCGCTGGGGCGCCTGTATCACAGCGCCGGACCTTCGGACGAGTGGATCATCGTGAACGGATTGGCCGAGGCCCACGACCCGAGCGCAATCGAGTTGCTCAGTCGCTCCCTGAACGTTTCCGACCGGGCCACCCGGCTGGCCGCCGAGAGGGGACTGGGGCAGCTCGGAAACCACGGTGCCGTCCCCATCCTCAGGCGGTCGCTCGCGGCCACGCGAGATTCTTTCGAAAAGGCGAACATCGGCTATTCGCTCCTGCGACTGGGCGATCGCTCGGCGGAACAGATGGTCGAAGCGATATTGCGCGGCCATGTCGATGGTAATGCCAGGGCGATGGCGGCATTGGCGCTGGGCCGCGCGGGCGATCCGCGAGTCGTTGGCCTGTTGAGGGCTGCGATGAACGACAACGCTATCGACGTGCGGATCGGAGCGGCGGTGGCCCTTACGCACTACGCCGACCCGGCCGGCACCGAGTATCTCAGGGCCGCCATCCGCGACCAGGACTCGATGACGCGGCTGCATGTCGGTCAACTTCTGGACGAACTGGAATTTCGCAACGCGCGCGAAGTTGTGACGGCGGCGGCCGTTTCGGACGACCCCGAGCTGTCCATGCAAGGAATTCGAGCGATCGGTTTGTCGGGAAGCGATCGCGAGGTCGAATTTCTGATCAGGCTGGCCGATACGGCCAGCGATCCGATCACCCGCGCCGAAGTGGCGTGGGCGTTGGGCAGAATCGGCGGTGCGAGCAGCGTCGCACCTCTGATCGCGATGGTCGCCGAGCCTGACCATACCGTGCGTTACACGGCCGCCGATGCTCTCGATCGCGCGGCGATCGGGTTGCTTGAGAACGCGGGCGCGGGGGGCGCTTGAGCCGGCACAGAGGGGAGAACATCCGTCGCAGGACGGGAGGACCGCCAGAGGGGACTGCTGGACGAAAGACTGACACACCAAGGAGGACGCCGAAGGGTATGGTATTCAAAGCACGTGCGATTGGGGCAGCGAGACGCAAATACATCGCTTGGGCAGGGTTACTGGTCTTAGCCAGTGCCCTGCTTTGCGTGCGTCCCGCTATGGCACAGAACATCAAGACTTATACCCGGGCCACTTTTGACGAGTGGTTGGCCAAATACAAGGACGCGAAACCCGAGTTCAAGGTCGGCGACGTGCTGACGGCCAAGGATATGGACAAGATTCGGCCGTTCGTCTTTCCTGGCTACGCCTATTTTCTCAACTTCCCCGAGTTCAGGATGCCGATCGCCGCGCCCGTGGATCACACTCCACGCCAGGACTACATGGCGTGCACGGAGAAGTACCAGTCGCAGGTCAGGCTGCTCCCCGACCACACGGTGGGCAACTACGTCTGCGGACAACCGTTTCCCAATTCCACGATCAAAGTGGGCGACCCGGACGCCGGTTGGCGGGCGGTGTGGAATTACGAGTACCGATGGCAGAACTTTGGCTTCTCGTGCATGGCCCCGGCCACCTGGGACCGGTTTGGCGGCACGCACGACATTCCGAAGTGGGAGCTGCCTCCGACCGATTGGATGAACAGCGCGGGCTGGACCGAAGCGAACGTCAATCCGGTACTGCCGTCCGCGGAGGTGTTGAAGCTGATGTACGGCGGCGGCGGAAACTTCCAGCGCACGCTGGACGCCTTCTATCGCAAGGTCTTTTACACTCACCTCGCGATGCTGCCGAACCATACGCTGCCCGTGCCCAACGCGGCGGCCTTCGAGTTCAAGGAGTTCACCGGCTTCTACTCGCCGTTTGACATCCGCGGCACCGCGTTCATCATCTACCGCTACGCCGACCCGCATCGCGAGGACGACGGCTGGGCCTACATCCCCAACCTGCGGCGCGTGCGGCGCATTTCGGCCGAGGTCAAGTCGGACTCGCTGCTGGGTACCGACCATACGCTGGAAGACTTCTACAGCTTCTCCGGCCGCGAACTCGAATGGCACTGGCGCTTCCTCGGATGGAAGGACCAGCTGGCCGTCGTCGATTCCGTGCACGCGTACACCTATCTGTACGGGCCCAACGGGATCATCCCGAACGACACGTGGACGATGCGCCGCTTCGCGGTCATGGAGCGCACGCCGCTTAGCGAACGCCATCCGTACAAGAGCGTGGTCGAGGATTGGGACTCGCAGAACTACGACGCGTGGCTGATGGAGGCCTTCGACCACAAGGACAAACTGTGGAAGGTCTGGGAATTCCAGAAGAAGTGGAGCGAGAGCTTCAAGCCGGCCGACTGGATGTACCCCATCAACAAGGGCACCTTCTCGACCGAATTCCAGTCGGTGCAGGTGCTCGACGTCCAGAACGATCGCGGAACCATCTGGATCGTGCCCGGTGG